>Ga0207695_10000218_pt1 | contig 154723 bp, 110 predicted proteins | sample KBSC54metaG_FD_184354 | JGI IMG/M metagenome (GOLD analysis project Ga0207695, IMG submission 184354) | Corn rhizosphere microbial communities from Kellogg Biological Station, Michigan, USA - KBS C5-4 metaG (SPAdes) (version 2) | ecosystem: Host-associated > Plants > Roots > Rhizosphere >...
TTTGCAGCAATCGGCAGCGGCAATAAGCAAGGTGTGTTGGCGTTGGCTGCCGAAGATATTGAGTGGATCGTTCCGGGTAAGGACTGGCCGCTGGCCGGCACGCACCGCGGGCACACTGGATTGGCGGATGTGCTTCAGAAGGCGTCCGAAGAGATAGAAATGACATACACAAAGCCTCCCGAATTCGTGGCGCAGGGAGACCGGGTTCTGGTCGTCGGCGTTGCTACGGGAAAGATCAAAGCCACGAATAAGCCGTTCAAGGACGACTGGGTCTTCGACATCACCGTTCGAGACGGCAAGCTGACCAGGATCCAGGAGTACATCGACACGCAGGCACTGGCGAGAGCCTCCGAGATGGTCGCAACCCTCAGGCAATGACTTGTCGACACCGATACCAGATGAAACGATTCGCAACGTGATATTGCGAGACGGCACCTCGGCAACGAACTCGATGATGGTATCAAGGCGTGCCGAGCGGCTCTCTTCCCATGACGGCGATTATAAAAAGTCACGACGAGGCGGACACAAAGAGCAATCGCCGCGCCGATTGCCATGCAGAGTGTGCGGGCGCAATGCAAGTTCCTTTCCAGTGCAACCGGCACGACGAGGACAATGTCGGTTAGAAGCGTTTGCCTCTCCCACTGGAAGATTGTGCTTTCAGAGAGTGCGTGTGCAGATCTCGGCTGCGGAATGGACACTGCCATACTCAGAATGGTACGCAGAGCCCTAATCGCCTGCGCATGGCCGCCGGCGTTTCTTCTGACATGATTTCAACCGAAGAACGGAAACCTACGCGGTCGCGCTGTGCAACTATGTATGAAGTTTTCATTCATATGACCAGGCCCGCCGTTTCACAGCCGGTCTGAGCTGTTGGATGAATTGACCGGAGAGACGATATTCCATGAAGGCATATTAAGAAGGGAACTGGCTGGAACAATTCCTCGTGAGCAGGAACAGTGCTTCAATGGAAGTTCCTAGTTGGCCATCGACCAAAGGTGAAGGATCGGTATACGACTTGCGGTTTAGATGAGGTTGAACTTCACACTGGAACGCGCGCCACTATGCACCATTACAGAAGACGTGCCGCCAGATAGGGTGCTGTGCGACTCGTGCTGCTCGTCGCAACCTGTTCTGGCGAGCCGAAGGCAACTACTCTGCCTCCCTCATCTCCAGCACCAGGCCCGATGTCGATGATCCAATCGCTTGCGGTGAGGACATCCATGTCATGTTCAACTACCAGCACAGTATTCCCCCCCTCAACGAGAGTTCGCAGTTGCGCCAGCAGGCGGCAAACATCGGAGGGATGAAGCCCCGTGCTCGGCTCATCAAGAATGTAAAGTGTGTCTCCGCGCCCCATTCTCTGTAATTCTGTCGCCAGCTTGATTCTTTGTGCCTCTCCGCCAGAGAGCTCCGTTGCTGATTGTCCAAGACGGAGATACCCGAGACCAACATTATGCAAAGCATCGAGTGCGCGTTTGACAGGCGCATCGGACGCGAAAAAGACCAACGCCTCATTCACGGTCATCCCCAGGATCTCTGCGATGTTCTTGTCCCGGTAGGTTACCTCGAGAGTCTCGGCATTGAAGCGCGAACCTCTGCATGTAGGACAAGGTGAATAGACGCTCGGTAAAAACAGGAGCTCAACGAAGACAAAACCCTCGCCCCTACAGGTTTCGCAGCGACCTTTCGCGACATTGAACGAGAAGCGACCCGCATCGTATTTTCTCGTTTTGGCCAATTTCGTGGTTGCAAAAAGGGTCCGCACGTGATCGAACAGCCCTGTGTATGTTGCCATGTTGGAACGAGGAGTTCGCCCGATCGGTTTCTGATCGACCACGACTAGCCGTCGAATTCCTTGCAGTCCGTCTACAATCTCCCCCGACGTTTCGACAACGGGGTCGCTCTCCAATACGTTTGCCTCTTCATCGGTCTGGGGTGTGTGGCCGAGTTCGGTCGTGGCAAGATCCATCAGCGCCTGGGAGATCAGAGTTGACTTGCCCGATCCCGACACACCAGTGACACAAGCAAGCAGCCCAAGTGGAATGTCTACATCGATATTGGTGAGGTTATTGCGGGTAATATTCCGTAGCTTGAGCCAGGCCTTTGGCCCGCGGCGTTCGTGTGACCGATGCCCAGGGGTGCGGAAGAGATATTTAGCAGTCTCCGAGTTTCTGATGGCTCTCAAACCATCCGGCTGCCCGCTGTACAGGATTCGGCCCCCCTCCTGTCCGGCGGCTGGGCCTACGTCCACTATCCAGTCAGCATGCTTGATCACCTCGATCTCATGCTCGACGACAAACAGTGAATTCCCAACCTCCTTCAGCGCATTAAGTGCTCGCATCAATGATTCGGTGTCGGATGGATGAAGACCGGCTGATGGCTCATCGAGTACGTAGACGACTCCGAAAAGATTCGAATGGAGTTGCGTTGCCAGGCGAAGCCGCTGCAGCTCCCCCGGAGACAATGTGGGTGTGCTCCGCTCGAGGCTGAGGTAACCCAGGCCCAGATCCAGAAGCACTTTAAGCCGGGCAACGACTTCGCAAGTGATGCGCTTGGTCACGAGCGCGCGCTCCGGAGACTTAGCGCGAACTGTCTCGCCATCGGCAAACGGTGCAACGGTCGTCATAAGACGCTTGAGTGAAAGGGCGGAAATTTCGGCGATGTCATAGTCCGCAAATTTCACGGTCAAAGCCTCTGGACGCAATCGCTTGCCATGACAGGCCGGGCAGATGGTGCTGAGCATATAGCCCGAGACGCGCTTCTTCATCCTGGCACTCTCGCTATTCGCGAAAGTTTGCATTACGTAGCGGCGAGCGCTGGTAAAGGTGCCCATGTAGCTCGGTTCAATCTTTCGCTTTAGTGCCTGCCGCGTTTCAGCCGGTGTAAAGCCCGCATAGACCGGCACAGTTGGCTGTTCGTCAGTGAACAGAATCCAGTCGCGATCTTTCCGGGACATCTTTTGCCAGGGCTTATCGACGTCGTAGCCCAGCGTCACGAGAATGTCTCTAAGGTTCTGTCCCTGCCACGCGGTTGGCCAAGCAGCCACAGCCCGTTCCCGGATCGTCAGAGACGGGTCCGGAACCATGGATTCTTCGGTCACATCGTAAATGCGGCCAAGACCGTGGCACTTGGGGCAGGCGCCTTCTGTTGTGTTCGTTGAGAAGGATTCTGCATAGAGAAGCGGCTGCCCCTTGGGGTAATCTCCGGCCCTGGAATAAAGCATGCGCAAGAGATTCGATAACGTAGTCACACTGCCCACGGAAGACCGGGTAGTAGGAGAACCGCGTTGTTGCTGAAGCGCTACGGCAGGGGGAAGGCCGTCTATCGAATCCACTTCTGGAACTTCGAGCTGATGAAAAAGGCGTCGCGCATAAGGAGACACCGACTCCAGATATCGCCTTTGTGCTTCGGCGTATAAGGTTCCGAATGCGAGGGAGGATTTGCCCGATCCGGAGACACCTGTAAAAACCACCAACGCGTCGCGTGGAATGTCCACGTCGATGTTCTTCAGGTTATGCTCACGGGCTCCGCGCACGCGGACCAGCCCTGAGCCTCCCAGAGTTTTTGTCATGTGAGGAGACGCTCCAGATACTGCGATGTCACTTACGCTCCTGTGGTTACTTCGGCCAAGACCGTATCAACTATCCGTACGGGAATTTGACAATGTGAGAATCGCTGAGCCTTAGCTTGAAATCACTGGGTTTCAGCCCAGTTCGATGCCACCCCAGAGAGCCTCTGGAACGCCGCTATTACGGACTATTCCGAAGAGCTTCCCGGCCAACCTCACTAGACCTGCGACATTCGAATTGTTAGTGGTCCGTCTTCGTTGAGCCCGGTTAACTGAGAGTAGTGTGGTTATCGCTTGTACGGTGGAGTATGCGGCTCAACGTTCGTAAAGCTAACCGCGAGCCATCGACCGTTCTACTTCTGTAGGACATAAGTCCCGAGCGTAGGACCAGCCGTAGAGGAGGAGGATACTTGAACCGTAGATACCTGAACGAACGCTACATCAGGGGTGAGAATGCGGATCTTTTCGATTGTCGGCCTTCTCTGGCTGGTGCGGGCAGAGGCGGAGTGAATGGCATGATCCAGCGACCAGCCCCCGGGGTCAAAAACTAGGCAATTCTCAGCGAGTTGGGAGGAGCAGGGCACGAAGCATCGTAAGGATATCAGGGTAGCTAAACAGCGGAAACAGGGAACTGAACTGGATTCCACTGTGCCCCTTCTTTTTCCCAATCCATATTCCGAGTGGAATGGGTTGGCAATCACGGCTGTGTACTAACAATCTTTTGGTGGAAGGAACACCGGGTTACAGGCATCCAAGCCTATGAGATGGGAAAACCATGTCTGTCGCTTTTATAGGAAAATCATCTCTACACAATCGTGAGGTCTCAAATTGCTGATCCGACTTGGATACGACATTCAGTTTCAAATTCCGACCAGTGTCGCCATGGTTGCGCTTCTCAGTGTTCATCCTTCTCGCGCGCAGGATCTGCTGGAGCCGGACGAATTGAGGACAGAGCCTGAACTCAAGGTCACAAACTACATCGACAGCTTTGGAAACCGGTGCTCGCGTTTCGTAGCGCCTTCGGGACACCTAAGATTGTGGTGTTCAACCCTGATTCAACAAACGGATGATCCGGATGAGGTGAACTTGTCCGCCCGCGAGATGTCAGTTGGCGATCTTCCGGATGGAGTGCTCATGTATCTGCTGAATAGTCGCTACTGCGAAGTGGACAGGCTCTCGGGGATCGCTTGTGACCTGTTCGGGAATATGCCACAAGGATGGGGGCGGGTGCAGGCTGTTTGCGACTGGGTTCACAATCACATCGCGTTTGATTATCAGCAGGCACGACCGACGAAGACCGCTCTCGATGTTTACGGCGAGAAGGTCGGCGTGTGCCGTGACTATCAACACCTCGCCATTGCCTTCTGCAGGGCGCTCAACATTCCCGCGCGCTACGCAACCGGCTACCTGGGAGACATCGGCGTACCCTTGCGATTACCGATGGATTTCAGCGCCTGGTTTGAGGTTTATCTGGACGGTCGTTGGTGGGCCTTTGATGCGCGCAACAACCAACCGAGGCTGGGCCGGATCCTGATGGCAACGGGCCGAGACGCGTCGGATGTCGCGATGACGACCTCCTTTGGTCAAGCGGACTTGTACAGTTTCTTCGTCGTGTCTGAGGTCGAGGAAGGTACGGTTCAGGCTGAGGGAAGCGATCAGGTCTCGACTTCTTCCAGGTCGACACCGACTTTCAATGTATGAGCACCTCCTCCAAGAATCAGTCCGTGCAGAGGGCTCACATCGCCAAAGTCGCGGCCCCAGGCAATCGTGACATGGCCAGTAGAGGGAACCACATCGTTGGTTGGATCAACGTCAATCCAGCCGATTCCGGGACAATAGGCAGATACCCACGCATGGGATGCGTCGGCTCCCACCATGCGGGCCTGACCAGGAGGAGGGTAAGTGCGCAGATATCCGCTTACATAACGTGCGGGCAGATTGATAGACCTCAGGCACGCGATCTGGATGTGTGCAAAGTCCTGGCAGACGCCTCGCTTTTTCCGAAATACCTCTTCGATCGGAGTTCTAACCGTAGTCACTTTTGAATCGAAGCGGAAGTCGTGATGAATTCGCGTCGTCAGATCCAATAATCCTTCAACCAAAGGCCGCCGTGGGGTAAAAGACTGTTGCGCATAGCGAGCAAACTCCGGTCGAACCCGGATGCGTGGTGATTCAAACCGGAACTGATAAGCCTCGAGCGCTTCAGGACTGAGGCTTTCAGCCACGCCTTGAATTGCATCTTCCCACGGGGGTGATGGAGCTTTCAGATCTCGTGGAGTTTCTTCTATGATCACCCGACTTCGAGATTCAACGAGCAGTTCATCGTGCGGCTCTTCAATAGTGAAGAAATATTGGTGATTGCCGAAATAGTCGATTCGCTCCACCATGACGGCAGGTTTCGGCACAACCTGCAGTTCGCTCTGCGCAAGGCGGTGACGAGGCACGGAACGGGGCTTAAGGCACGCAACATGACTGCCAACAGAGACCGGATATTTGTACTTGTACGTTGTGCGGTGAACAATCTTGTAGATCATAGGCCAATGCTGATCGGCAGCGTTCGAGCGTGGCTAAAATATCGACTTGATAAATTATCTGACCAGGAAGGAAGCAGCCGTTCCAGGCCGCCCAGGAAATTTTCGAGCTTGGCCAGGCCCTCAGAGTTTTTGATTCCGGAGAGGGCACCAGGCAGGCTATAGCTAAGTGTCCGCAAATCGAAATTGCGAAGCATTGCGAGGGCGTCTCGCATGGCTTCAAGGTCGTCAGCCATATGCCTGGGAAGTTTCTGGTAGAGATCGACAAGATGCGAAAGTTGAAAGTCCAAAGCTCGTGGATTGCTTTCGTCTGCCATTAAGACATCCAACACGGCAATTGGCTGAAGCGTGGTGTAGTACCTCGTCCGATATGTCATTGTACTGTCTCCCACTTCGAGCAGGCACTCCAGCAGAGGCCAGTCCTGCTCTCCAAGGGGAAGGGTAATCAGTCGCAGCATTCGTGTGAGATAGATGGCGCGCTCAAGTCTTCGTCCGATGCTCATGAAAAGCCATCCCAGTCCGCGATTGATGTTTTCGCGCTCCATCCCGGAGAACGCCGAAAGCAACTCAAGGCACATGGTAAGTGTCGCGGGATACTCCGCGATCTGCGTTTCCCGCTCCGCATCTACAGAGGTGTGAAGCTGACCGATGAGGATCATCATGTCAGCCGAAAGCCGTTCGCGAACGCTATTCCCAACGCGAGATATTTCGGAAAGGATGAATGCGAGGCTATCCGTGCGCTTTGCTTCGGAAATCACGGAGATGAGTTCCCGCTCGAACTCAAGCGCTGTTGCACGTCGTTTTTTGGCCCTGGGCAGCTTACTGTGCCTTGACCGTAAGCAGCCATGCAAGCGAACCAGGCACGCGAGTTCTGCGGGGTCGGCTCGACGAATACGAGAGATCATCGACCGCGCGACCCTCGCGGTGTTTTCGGCCCGCTCGACGTATCTTCCCAACCAAAAGACCCTGTCGGCTACACTGCTTGGCACATCAGGCGATCCTCGGCGCAAGGCAACCGGTTGGTTTCTCGGATGCAGCAAGCTGAAGGTGTCCACCGGACTGTCCCAGAGCACCCATGCGTCCTTGCTGTGTCCTCCCCGCTGCATCGATACAACTGAGCCTTCAGATTCTGCAACACGCACAAGTCCGCCGGGTATCGCCGTCCAGCCGTGGCCGGTGTTAACCACATAGGCTCGTAAGACTGCGCTGCGCGAGTAAAGATGTCCGTCTCCCCATACTGGAGCGTTGGAAAGAGTGATCTGCTCCTGCGCTACATACTCATGGGGGAAAGCCTTCAGTTGCACGGTGAGTTTTCGCTTTCCCGCAAGATCCAGCTTCGCAGCAAATACAGGCTCCATTCCGCGAGACGGAAATGCCGGCTTCAGGACCACGGAATCGAGGTGATTGATCACCCAGTCGAAAGCGTATGACTGGCCACACCACCACGTTGCGACAGATGGAAGCTTGAGTCTTTCTCCGGTCAAGTGCCTTGACAGTCCGGGAAGAAACGGCATGATTGCTGCTGTCTCAATGACTCCGCTGCCAAGGGCATTGGCAACCTGCACGTTTCCGGCCACGACTGCATCGACAAGGCCGGGAACACCGAGAAGTGAATCGCTGCGCAGTTCTAACGGATCGCAAAAACTGTCGTCGACCCTTCGCAAGATCACATCTACTTGCTCCAGTCCATCCACAGTCTTTAGAAACACGCACCGGTCGCGCACGGTGAGGTCTATTCCCTCAACCAATGGAAAACCAAGGTATCGTGCGATGTACGAATGTTCAAAATAGGTCTCGTTGTGGGGACCCGGTGTAAGCAGCACGATGCGAGGATTATTGCGTTCAGTCAGGGACGCAAGTGCATCGCGCTGTGCGCGGAAAAATGGTGCGAGCCTCAGCACATTTGAGCTGCTGAATACGTTTGGCAGAACATCCGATACGATCGTTCGGTTTTCTAGCGCGTACCCACTACCCGATGGAGCTTGCGTGCGATCGGAGAGCACCCACCATTGCCCGTCGGGCGAACGAGCAAGATCAACTGCGAGCATATGTAGATAAGCGTGGGACGGGACGCGCACGCCGACCATCGGCCGTAGGAATGCTGGATTGGCATAAAGAAGCTCAGCTGGGAAATGGCCGTCTTTTATCAGTGACTGCGATCCGTAAATATCTTCGAGAATCAGACTGAGCAGTTCAGCGCGCTGAATAATTCCTTCCTCGATGTATCGCCATTCTTCAGCGGCAATCAAAAATGGAACTATATCTATTTGCCACGGACGGCTTGCACCGAGCGGATCGCTGTAGATGTTGTATGTGATGCCGTTCTCGCGAATACGGCGCTCAGCCCTTAAACATCGCTGCCCCAATTCCGCAGGTCCAATGGCGCGCAGCGACTCAATCAGGTGCGCCCAATGTGCGCGAGGATTCACGCCGTCGGCTGACAATTCGTCATAGGCTTCGCTGTAGCGCAACGGAGTCTGATAGAGATCGAGCGTCATGGCAAAGGCTCCGTCGTTTGAACGCTCATGCCCGGACCGTGTGCAGGGATGCGCAGGTCCAGAGTGCCCGGGAAGGTTGGATTAATCTCCTCGGCAGGGATCGACGACGGGACTACCGGACAAATGATTTCAAACCGCTCCAGCCTTCGAGCCAAAGCTTCTTCGGCGTTAAGAGGACGACTGGAGTATTCGCGCTCTTCAGGCGAGTCCACGCGGTAAGCGCATTGGGCAAGCGAGCGCCCATTGCGGCGATCCATCAAAGTGAACGTGAGCGGCGAATGAACAGGAATTGTCGGATGCATCGTCGCTGACAGTTTACGTGCACGAAATCGCACGCCTGCTACGGCAATGTCCGATTCTGAGATTCGTTGAAGTGGCACCCGACGTCCGTTGCACGTAACGATATATCGGGAATCCTCGGGTACGCCCGAGACGGCCACTTGTACACGCTCAAGGGACGAATCAACGTTTCGAACCGTTCGACCGGATGCTGTCTCTTCTGCCAGCACATTCCAAGGTTCGAGAGCACGGCGCAGATCGACTTCCACTCCGTCCGCTGAAATCGAGCCGATCCTGGGAAAACGGAAGTCAAAATGCGAGTCGAACCACGCCGTTTCAAAATCAAACCCGGAGCCGCGTAAGTGAGCAAGGACTTCGAGGAAATCCTGCTTGATGTAGTGTGGCAACATGAATCTGTCATGCAGAATCGGTCCCCATGGGACAAGGTTATCCCTGAACGGCGCCTTCCAGAACGCGCAGACGAGTGCGCGGACAAGGAGCATCTGCAGGAGCCCCATACGCATATTCGGGGGCATTTCAAATGCTCGCAGCTCAAGGAGCCCCAGGCGAAGGCCAAGTCCGTCAGGCGGAAACAGTTTGTCGACACAGAACTCCGCACGATGAGTATTCCCTGTGACATCAGCAAGCAGGTTTCTAAACAGTCCGTCGATAGTTTGCGAGGGACAATCGCGCGAGGGAAGATGTCGAAAAGCAAGCTCAAGTTCGTACAGCGCATCCATGCGCGCTTCATCCACACGCGGATATTGACTGGTAGGGCCGACGTACGTTCCTGAAAACAGATAGGACAGCGACGGATGATTCTGCCAGAAGGCGATCATGCTGCGCAGCAAATCTGGGCGTCGCAGGATCGGACTATCCCCGACAGTTGCTCCGCCAATGACAATATGGCTGCCACCTCCGGTTGCTTCGCAATTGCCGTTGAGACTGTACTTCTCTGAGATCAGCCGGTTCTCTCGAGCTAGTTGGTCGAGCAGGGTATTTGTCTGTTCCAACTCATTCCAATCTCTAGCAGGGGGGAGATTTATCTCAAGCACCCCTGGGTCAGGGGTTACGCTGAAGGATCGCAAGCGCGGATCGTGTGCCGGGGCATAACCCTCCAGCCATATAGGCATCTGCAGGTGTCGACACGTGTCCTCGACCGCGTTGACCAGATCCAGATAATCCGCCAGAACTGGCGCGTACGGTAGCGAAACGTGAAGTCGCCCTTCACGAATCTGCAGGCAAAGAGCCGGCCTAATGAGTTCCTGCGCTTCACTGTTCTCTCTCACAACCGGGGGAAGCGGGTCACCTTCCGGATCAGCATCAAAGAGATGCATTTGGCGATCTTTCACGGACGACAGCTTGACGCGATCCGAAAAAGGCGGGCTATCGAACACGTATTCAAGCTCATCGGGTGCAATCCAGGGAATTGCTTCGGTGGGAATTCGGTAGCTAATCGGAGAATCACCAGGCAACAAAACGAGGGAATCAATGGGATCAAACCACCACTGGCTCGACCAGCGCAGGACTCCTTCGGGTTGACGCCGTCGAATCGGCAGAATGTATCCTGCGGGATCGGATGCCGGCGCATTTCCATCGAAGGCAGGAAGAATATTCGCGGTCTCAACCTGAAGTCGCCGCGTGAGAGCGCGCATAAACCGCAGTGCGTCGCCCGATGCTAATCCATAATCATGAGTCTCGCTTGCGATGAGATCGAGGTCTTCCCACACAGGAACGCCATCGGCTCGCCAGAAGCAACTTAGCGCCCATCTAGGCAATTGTTCGCCCGGATACCACTTTCCCTGGCCGTAATGAAGCAGTCCGCCAGGCGCCATTCTCTCGCGAAGAGACTGGATGAGCGCAAGGCCGCGGTCTCGCTTAGCTTCGCCGAGGGCGTCAATGTTCCACTGCGCACTCTCCGGATCGTCAATCCCGACGTACGTGGGTTCGCCGCCCATGGTCAACCGCACATCCTGAGCATCGAGATCCACATCGATGCGGTGAGCGAGCTGTCGTATGCGGAGCCACATATCTTCGGTACCGACCTGAGACACAGGAACAGAATCGTTCAACCGGGTAACGAGCGTCTCATAAGTGAAATCGGCGCTTGGCAATTCCGCAGTCCCCGAGATCGGAGCGGCTTGTGCCGCACTGGAGGTGCAAGCGAGTGGGATGTGGCCTTCACCGGTAAGCAAACCCGAAGTGGGATCCAATCCGATCCATCCGGCTCCTGGCAAGAAGGCCTCAGCCCAGGCATGGAGATCAGCAGAATCGGACTGCGGTGCACTTTCTGAGCCATTCAATTCCGCAAGCTGAATAAGGTAACCCGAGACGAACCGCGCGGCGATACCCAAACTTCGCAGACACTCCACGAGCAGCCACGCGGAATCGCGACAAGACCCCGAGCGCTTGCGAAGAGTCTCTTCGGAAGTCTGTATCCCTGGCTCAAGTCGGACGACATACGCAATCGCATCCCTCACTTTGCGATTCACAATCAATAAGAGATCGAGAGTACCGATTGGTTTGTTCCTGCAGCTGTCAATGAAGTCGCTAAGGAGCGATCCAGCAGGGTGCACCTGCAAACTAGGATGGAGATCGAGTGCAATCTCGGCTGCGTACTGAAAGGGATACTGCTCGACAGCGGGATCTAGGAGGAAATCGAAAGGGTTGACGGGAGATAAATCTGCAACGAGATTTACTTCGACGGTGAACTCGCTCGTCTTCTTCGAAAAAAGTACCCGGGCCTGATGATTCGAGGCAGCATCGAATTGCCAAATGAGTAGGTGATCCTGGGGTGTGATATCAAGGGAGTAGCTCAGGATAGGCGTGCGGCAATGCGGAGTGGGACGCAAACGTATGATCTGCGGGCCCAGCGAGACAGCCTTCTCGTATCGGTACTTCGTCCGATGCCTCAATGCAACCTGGGTTCCCATCCGCCCCCCTGCGTCAAAAGCTGGAAGGCGCGGTACACGCGCGCTGACACCAGAACCCTCGCGCTACTAAACCCCTCAAGCAAGCCGGGTGTAAGAACACGTTAGCATATCGCTTACCTTCAGGATGTCTGAACTCGCCTTGAGAAATTCGTCGCGGGAAGATCCGTCTCCGATGGGCTTGCGAGCCCAGGCATGTAGGCGCCAACTGCTGCAAGAAAGCCAAATGCCCTTCGATAGCTCGGGTACTGGTAGCCAAGACGGGAGGCAGCGCTAATGAGACGGTAAACAAGGAATCTGAGCTGTAGGTCTAGAAGAATTTTCCAGTAGTTTGAGGCGATCCAGAATGTCGGTCAAGGACGGTGATCCGGGCGGGTCCGCGTGTTCGGCAGAGTCGGACTCCACGAGTGAGTGCACTTCTCTTTTTGGCTTCTACGGATCCGACGTCACATAGGCATTTTGACAGAGTTGCCAGACGCTAACCGTTAACCTCAGACTAGAGTTTCCTTGGGTTCGGTGAGTGACTTGGCAACGATTCGCCGTTCGATAACATTCTTCATTCGGTTCTCGGTCTTCGGTTGGTGGAACAAGACGCTGAAGAACGGGAAGACTCTAAGCTTCGGATGAGACCATAACAGCAGGTTTACATCCAATGGACATGAGTTCACCGGACACCCCTGCAATCGACTCCCTCGACGCCCTTGAATCGGACGTTCCCTCCGTCCATTTCGGCTTCGACAACACCTACGCCCGCCTGCCGGAGCACTTCTATGCCCGTCTCTCCCCCACGCCAGTAGCGGCGCCACAGCTCGTCAAGGTGAATGTGGAACTTGCTCGAAGTCTTGGCCTCGATCCGAGCGCGCTGGCAAGCACGGAAGGCGTCGAGATTTTGGCTGGCAATCGCGTGGCTGAAGGTTCGGAGCCCATGGCCCTCGCTTACGCAGGTCATCAGTTCGGGCACTTCGTGCCACAACTCGGCGACGGGCGCGCCATCCTGCTCGGCGAGGTCATGGGCCGCGATGGCGTGCGCTACGACATTCAGCTCAAGGGATCAGGACCTACTCCCTTCTCCCGTCGCGGAGACGGAAGAGCCGCGCTCGGTCCCGTCTTGCGGGAGTACGTCGTCAGTGAGGCCATGGCCGCGCTCGGTGTGCCTACAACCCGCTCCCTGGCCGTCGTCACCACTGGGGAACGCGTCCTCCGCGAAACAATCTTGCCCGGGGCCATATTCACGCGCGTAGCAGCGAGCCACCTCCGCGTCGGCACATTCCAGTTTTTCGCTGCACGCGGCGACACAGAAGCCCTACGCACCCTCGCCAACTACGCAATCGCTCGCCACTATCCGCAGACCGCGCACGTCGAAAATCCATTTCGTGCTCTCCTCGACGCCGTGATCGCCCGCCAGGCGTACCTGGTCGCGCAGTGGATGCTCATCGGATTCATCCATGGCGTCATGAATACTGACAACACCTCGATCTCCGGCGAAACGATCGACTACGGACCCTGCGCGTTCATGGAGGCATACGATCCCGCCACCGTCTTCAGCGCCATCGACGAGAACGGACGGTACGCATACGCCAACCAACCCGGCATCGCCCTCTGGAATCTGACTCGGCTCGCCGAAGCAATGCTGCCCCTGCTCGGGCAGGAATCGGCTAGCCAGAAAACAGGTAGTCCGGCAAACGGTAGTCGGGAATCACGCATCAAGGAAGAAGCAGTGACTTCGGCCAACGAAGCTCTCGCAGCCTTCGATCCCCAGTTTCAGGCGGCCCTCATCGCCGGCCTGCGGCGCAAACTTGGCCTCCATAGCGAACGTGACGAAGATCTTGCGCTGGCTGAAGACTTGCTCGAACGGATGGCCGCGAACAGCGCCGATTTCACATTAACCTTCCGCCGCCTTTGCGATGCCGCGGCCGGCGTCGAGGGCGACATCGGGGTACGTGAACTCTTCGTCGCCCCGCGCGCTTACGATGAGTGGTCAGCGAAATGGCGCCGGCGTCTTGCAGAGGAGCCCCTTTCCCCCGATGCGCGTGCCGCATCGATGCGAAAAGCAAATCCGGCACTCATTCCGCGCAACCACATCGTTGAGGAGGCGCTCAACGCTGCGATGTGGAAGCGGGACTTCCGCCTCTTCGAGCAGTTGCTCGATGCAGTGTCACGTCCCTACGACGACCGGCCCGATCTCGACCGTTACGCAACCCCAGCCCGCCCTGAAGAATGTGTTCGCCAGACCTTCTGTGGAACCTGAGGAACGGTCCACAGATCAACGGAGGCTTGCTTCCACCTATTCTGCGCGAAGGGCTTCCACTGGATTTAAGGATGCAGCCCTGCGTGCGGGCAAAAAGCTCGCCATCAGAGAGGCCATTCCCAACAACGTAAGCGTGCCGGCGACCGCGGTACCATCCCATGCCTCCACTCCGAACAGGAGGTTCTGGATGAAATCCCTTCCTCAAAATCCTTGTCACTGCGCCGCACTCGCTGCTTTGGTCGGATGTCAACCAGAAGGTGACGAAATGAAGGCAACCAGGGCTGCGACCTCATCCACATGTCCGTAACGGTTGAGAGCCGTGACTGTCTTTTGAGGGGTCGCCCAATCACCAGCAGCAGGATTGAGGTTCGTGTCGATCGGGCCGGGCTGCACATTGTTTGCCACGACAGATAGGCGTCTACCGATGCCATTCCAGGATTTGCTGGACGTCGATCAGGGGATTGGAAGGTGATCGTCCTGATGTCCGAACCTGATCTCTAGTGATGTTGGTCTGACGCAGGTAATTCTGTTGCTGGAGCGGGACCGCACAACGTCGCGGAAATCACTGCGATTCTGCTTCCACATATTCGAAGCGAATGTGTACCCGTCCGACGATGATCTCGTCGTTATCGAGCAGGAGTACACCTTTGCTGGCGCCCTTGGGCACTGCAATTAGCGATCCGTCTCTGAAGAGAGTTGTGCCCTGAGCGCTTCCGTCATCGAAGAGACGGAAGCGCAAGGCTTCCGCGTCGAACTCGACGTGCGCGTGTGATCGCGAGACTGTCGCATTTACTCCTGAAGCTTCTTCCTTGAGGGCCACGTGGTTCCGGCGAATTGGACGGAGTTGACCATCCAGAACCTCTGAAAGGCGACCGATGTTGATGCGCTGGTTCGAAAAGAGATACTCACCCTGCTCAGCTGTGCCAGTTAGAATCGTCAATCGGATCTGGACCGGCTGCACAGATGCGTCGCTGGTTTGAGAGTTGCTGTAGGTGACATCGAATCCATGCGCTTTCACGTCAGGCGGAAGATCGTCCACGAGTTCGATTGGCACTTTGAGGTTCGCCGGGTACTCGACGGAGCCATCATCGAAGTAGCCTTTGATATCGCGTTCGAGCGCCGCCCCGTCAACGAAGACCTTCTCGTAGGAGCGCCGGCGTTCCGCTTCTGCAAGTATCTGAACCTTGATATTCGAGTAGCTGAAGCTGCGTTTCCCGCGGGGTAGAGAATCAACACGGGATGCGATCTCTTCCAGAATCCCTCGATGAACTTCAATGATTTCCCGGCGTTGCACGGGTGAAGAGGACCGAAGCAGAGATCGGAGTGCCTGGTCGATTCTGTGTTCGATTTGCTGCAGACGACTCATTGTTGCCTCTCGAAGTATCCCATGTGTTTTGCCTCTTTCATTAGCTCTGCGGCGAGCGGGGCTGCTGCCGTCCCGCCGTATTGCCCGTTCTCGATGAGTACCGCGAACGCAAGCGTGCGCGCTCCGCCGTAGGGAGCGAACCCGACAAACCAGGCATGAGAAGCGGCATGCTCGAGCTCTGCGGTTCCGGTCTTGCCGGCAATGGGGAGTTCGGCCAGTTGCGCGGAGCGTCCAGTTCCTGAAGTCACTGCATCGCGCATGTAGTCTGCGATGAGAGAGGCTTGTTGTGGTGCGAGTATCGACCGATGCGGCTGCTGGCGCGAATTATTGCCATCCGTAATCCAACGGCCGTACGGCATCGATCCTTTCTGTGCGATTGTGGCTGCCACTCTCGCCATCTGAAAAGGGCTGGCAACCACTTGTCCCTGCCCATAGGAGGCCTGCGGAAGTTCTCGACGAAGGGTCTGTGCGTTTGCAGGGTTTGCAACCGAGATCCCGAGAAGGTTTGCCGCATCGAGCAGCGCGTCGGCACCGACCACATAGGTTCCCAGTTGTGCGAAGTAGGCATTGCACGAGACCACGAGACCAGTGCGCATCGCGATGTCCCCATGCGGCTGGGTGTCTTTGATGTCGTCGTGAATAGGCCGCCTGGACCCTCGAACGAAATTCCCAGTGCGCCCATCCGGAAGCCGCTTGCATTCGAATCGGTTTTCCGCGCTGCTCGGATCTTTGCGAAGAGCTGCAATCGACGTCACGATCTTGAACGAAGATCCTGGCGGATAAAGCCCATAGCGCGCACGATCAAGCAGGGAATCGTCTACAGACGCAGGGGTGAGCGGAGCAGGTGATTGATTGGGCCAAGGGTAGCTTACCGACGCCAGCAGATCTCCGGTTGCGGGGTCCATAATCACGACCGCGCCACGTGTTTTCCCCAGCTTGCTGAGTTGAGCTTGCAACAGCTCTGATGCGCGCACTTGCAGCCGGGCATCGATCGACATATGCAGATTACGGTCGCGGTCCAACACCTTCCTTACCTGAGCGGAAGTCGGCTGCCAGCGATGGCGCAGCAGCGGCAAGAGCTCGCGGTAGTCATAGCGGATTGCATAGGTCTTCCTCGTTGCATGGGGGTCTGATGTTTCAACAACCGTCGCGCGATCGTCGAAGCCCTGCAGCGTAGTGCCAAAATCGCGTTCTGCAAGAGAGCTGTTTGTTGCCGACCAGTTTGCATGGGTCCGCAGGTCTCCAAGCAGGTGGAATGCCTGAGGCCCAAGCGGATAGAAGCGTGTTCCTGCAGGCTCTGGCGCTGCTGCAATCGTAACGCCCATGCTCGCGTATGCCTCACGGCTTTTCGCCAGCTCGTTCCAGTCGCTGGTTGCGAGCGGGAGCCCACTGCGGTCGTAGATCGTGCCCCGCGGTATGGCATGGGCAATCGAAAGCAGGCGAGGATTGTACTCGTACCGGCGTTGGCCGTCGGCTTGCAGCGCCAGGGCGCCTGCGCCGGCGGTTGCGTCCGCGCGAACTACTTGCAGGTATGCGGCTTTGACCACCAGGACCGCACCAATGCCTGCGAGAAGATATGCCAGACCACGCGTACTAGCGCGAAAAGGCTGAGTGGTCGACTGTTCAGCCGAGCCGTTTGCTGCGAGTGAAAAGAGAATCCCAACGATGGCGAAGTTCGTGATCAGCGCCGTCCTGCCGTAGCTGAGGAAGGGCACGACCACGCCGGAAAGCGGAATAAGATCCAGAACCCCACCGGCGATGAGGCAGACCTGGAGCGCGAATGCAAGTGCCAGCCCCAGAGCAAGGAAGAAGTTGTAGTCGGATCGCGAGCGAAGGGCCGTACGGATGCCGAACCAGACCAGTCCGCTGTAGATGGCAAGCACGCAGAGCACGCCGACGAAACCCCATTCTTCGCCGAGCGCAGCCAGAATCAGGTCAGTGTGAGCTGCGGGCATGATTTGGGGATCTCCCAGCCCGAGTCCAGATCCGAAGGTTCCACCGCTTGCAAATGCCCACAGGGCGTGGGCCACTTGCTCGCCGCCTCGCACGGAATTATCCCACGGCGAGAGCCACATGGAGATTCGTCCCGCTACGTTCTTCGGAAATCCGAGATAGTAGCCGGATGCAAAACCGACGAGAATCACTGCGAAGCCGCCCAGCGCAAACAAGGACCGGTTGCGCGCGACGGCGTACATGGCGAGGAAGAGGCACGCGATCAGCAGCGCTGGTCCGAGGTCTTTCTGGAGAAAGAAGAAGCCTAGCGAAACGACAACTCCGGCGAATACTGGCAGGAAGTACTCGCGCCTGGGCACCTCGATCCGGCGTGAAAACTTCGCAGATCGACCGCCTTCTTCGCGCAACGTGCGCAGGAACTCCCATCGTTCCGCGAAATACCCGGCGAGGAAGAAGACGATCAGGATTCGGATCACTTCTGCAGGTTGGAATCCGAATAGATTTACCTTGGCATCGCTGCCCGCTGGTCCTGAGCCAAATAGCACGAGTGCACCGGAGAGCACCAATGCTCCGAGCAGGAAAACATAACTCAGCTTTCCTGCGAGACGCCGGTAATCCAATGTCGCCGCTACTGCCAGCACCAGACAGCCCGCTGCCGCGCCCTCGGCAAACGTCACGAAAGCGAGTGTGTCTCGCAAGGGGTCGCGCAGCGTCACCATCAGCGCCATGCCGATTCCAGTCAGCAATTGCACGGCCGGGAGCAGGTACTGCGGCCCCTCGATACCACGCAGGCTCCAATACAGGTGCACGCCCCCGAAGCAACAAAGAAACAGGAGACCCCAGAGAACAAGCTGCCTCGTAAAGAGGCCGGCATCCCGAACGGCGAACATCGGCTTCAATCGCGCTACATCTGCCGCTGTGAGCAGAGCTATGCTTGTCGCGTCCGGGTGACTGGACTGGGTTGATCTGGCTCGTGCCTGCAGTTCGCTGAGACCGCGTGTTGAGAGCACTTCGCGTATGGGCACATGAATCTGGCCGATCTCTCCCACATGCGATATTCCTTCGCCGTTCGTGGGCAGGTGCAGGATGATCTTGCCGGCGAGGTATTGGCGCTCGGCCGCGGAAGGTGTCGTCTGGAGGTAGGGAAGCAATTGCTCGCGCCTGTCGACGGCAGAAAGGTTCAAAGGCGCGGGCTGGACCTCACTTACGCGTGCCAGTCGCGCGCGGGCCGTGAGAGCCAATGCGGAGACGATCACGATTGAGGTAACGAGGAGCAGCAGACGCTCCACGCCTCGGCCTTCGTACGGCCCAGACGTGGAGCGAGCTTGGTTCTCAGTTCGATCTGCAATCGTGCTGCGAGTAATGACCATTGGTCCTTGTGCTCTATCTGCGGCTCGTTAGACGAGCCTGCGATTTGTTTACCTTCTGCAGGTTCGCGGCTGCACCCGCCCAAGGCAAGATGCTTTCGTACAATTGCCGGGCATGGCTCAGATTCTGGTTGGCGAGATCAAAGTATCGCTGCGCGTCGGAGCCGTTTGTAGCGTGATTTCCGAGGTCCAGTGCCCGTTCGCCTTGGTATCGGTAGCCGTCAGCCAGTTCCGCAGTCTCTCGCTTGCCAATTTCATGCCCTCGTCGCTCCGCCTCTTTGATGGCTGCCTCTCCGCGATCGAGATCGTGGAAGGAATAGATGTCCAGCCGTGCAAGGCCTAGCCATGGAGCGGGAGACTTCTTCATGTATTTCGCTGCATCCTCGAAATCCTGTCGCGACTCTTCCAGCAGTTTGCTGTCGTGTCTTGCGGTCCCGCGTATCCTGGCGAGATGACCGTAGATCAGGCGGAGCTTGCCGTGGATGTCTTTGTCATTCGGTTCGAGCTGCAATGCGTGAGCGGCCTCGGCCTGGGCCCGCATCCACTCTGATTCCGGCACGAGGGGTGGATTAGGCTCTTCATACCTGGCGATCACATGGTCAACATCGTTCATGAGGCGGTTGCTCAATGCGTCTCTGGCTGACCACAAGCTGATACCAACATGAGAACGCGATGCCAGCTGGGAGTAGCGACGCCACGCTGCATCGAGGTCTTGCTGCTTCTCGCTTTTCAGGTCACTGGCCAGCTGGTCGGCCTTTCGCCAGACCATGTATTCGTTCACAACATAGAAGGCGGGCACGAGAAAGAGCACGAGCACCACCAGCAGAACGACGCGAAATAAATCTCCGAACCGGCTGCGCTTGCTTGGCTTCGGAGGCGTGACGACTGGCCGAAAGCCAGAAACACGGGCGGCGGCGATGTGCGGTGGTGCAGCAGAGGCCTTCCGCGTAGCTTCCTGCTCCGCAGGAGGTGTGGCGCCTGGGGTAGAAACAGCTTGCGTTCTAACTGTCGCATCCGCTTCCCGCGATACTCGGCGGGTAGCTTCCGGGTCTACGGCGGATTGAGTCCGGACCGTCTTCTCCTCGATGGGCATCGATCTAGTCCGAATCTGCTCGATGGCGTGCGCGAACTCCCGCGCAGTGGAAAAGCGGATCTCGGGGTAAGGGCTTAGAGCGCGCGCTACAACACCCCGCAGAGGTTCGGGCCAGGAGCTTGGAATTGGCCGCAGCTGACGGTAATCGCGAATTAGGTGCTCCAGCTTCGATCCGTTGTCCCCCTCGAAATACGGGTGCCCCTCTAGGATTTCGTACAGCACAACCGCCACTCCCCAGAGATCGGAGCTGACGTCGACCTCACCCGTTCTCAGTCGCTCGGGGGATGAATACTGAACACTTGCAAACACATTCTGGGTGAAGTTGCGCGTCGCGGAGAGCGCCTTCGCGATACCGAAGTCCAGCACTTTGATTCCACCGCCCGGTGTCACTCGAATGTTGCGTGGCTTCACATCCCCATGCACGATGCCGCTCGTCGCTCGACCGTCGATAGCAGCGGCAAGATGATGAGCGTGGTCGAGAACCTCGAGAATGTCCTGCGCGATGCGCATTGCGAACTCTGGGGGGAGGCCTTTTCCCCTGACCAGTTCGGAGACGTCCTCGCCCTCGATGTACTCCATGGCGATGTAGAAGTAGCCCGGCATCTCGCCGAACTCGTAGATCTGCGTCACGCGTGCGTCGAGAGTGCATAGCTGCTTCTGTAGTTCCGCTCCCCGGCGCTCCGCTTGCAGAATCTCCTGGCTGTCAGCATCGGTACCGAGATCGATCAGCTTCAAGGCAACATGGCGACCGCTCTCTGGATCCTCAGCCTCAAACACGCGGCCCATACCACCTGCCGGCAGTTTGCGAAGGAGTGTGAAACGGCCTGCGGTCTGAACGCTCATCGTGTGACTACTTTGACTTTGAGCTCCTCGCGTTTCGACCGAGGGGCGATTTCGTTGTCTTTCAGCATGGTGGCCTTATCGAAAAACGGAGAGATCCATATCTGCTCCGCGCCATTACCCGTAATGACGTTCGCCCACACATGCGGAGTGGCTGAACCTCCGATGAACAAACCGGGGAGCAACTCGGAACCGTGCCCATTGTTGCGGATCACGTTGTGGTCGACATTGGTCGATGTCAAGCCGTGCACGTAAACCCCGGCGCCTCCATTTCCTTCGATGGTCGATCCGTTTAATGAAGATTTGCCGCCGTCGATCTCTATCCCGACCTTGCGCATCCCACTCACTTTGAGGTTTGCAAGCTCAATGTCTGAGTTCACGACCTGGATGCCAACGTCGCCGGGGCCGAGGATCTCAAACCCGGAAAACCGGGCGTCGTGGACGTCGTCGCTTGTGACTGCCACCCCCGGCGCCATGATCTTCGCGCCGTACGCCTCGCCGCTCACGAGCGAGATGCCGCTGCGCAGATGCAAAGCCTCGTGGTACTCACCCGGGCCAACGGAGATGGTGTCACCTGCTGCGGCCTTATTCAGTGCCTCTGCTATGCTGCTCACTCCGCCTTGGCCGACCATCCAGGTGTGCGGTCGTCTTACGGTTCCGAAGCTGAGCTTGGTGCCGGATGTGGTTTCCTCGAGATAGGGCCGCAAAAAAGCGAATAACACCGTGGCTACAAGCAGACCTGCCAGGAACCACGCCCAGCCGAAACCGGTGGTTGCACTCACCTTGTTCTTCTCAGGCATTCCGGCGTACTGAGTTGTCTCGATAACAATGGCGGACACATTGTCTTTGCCTCCTGCCTCGTTGGCGGCTTCGATCAAGGCGAGAGCTGCGGCGTTCGGATCTCCGGCGTGCTGTTCTACAATTCGACGAATCCGTTGCGCAGGCACCTGATCCGTGAGCCCGTCGGAGCATAGAAGCAGCGCGGAGCGATCCGGGAGGACAAAAGAATGGACTTCCACGAAGTCAGGATCGTCCGGCGTGTGGGGAGCGCTGCCAAGATCCCGATACACCTCATTCCTGCGCGGATGGTGCATCGCAGCCTCTTCGCTGAGCTTTCCCGCATCCTCCAATTCGCCGACGGGAGAATGATCGCTCGTCACCTTGCGGATGGTATTCGGCTCGAGCAGGTAAAGACGCGAATCTCCAACATGTCCGATGACGACGCGGTCACCTTCGACTAGCGCAAGTGTGGCTACGCAGGCCATCCCCTTCAGTTCTGGTTCCTGCTCCGCCAAATCGTGAATTTCGGTGCTGGCCAGCGCGAACGCCTCGCGCACTCGCTTTTCAGTCTTGCCGGTCTGGCGCGAAAGCCGCATCGGGATGATCTTGGCGGCCACCTCGGCAGCGCGTTCTCCGGCTGCCTGTCCGCCCATCCCGTCCACGACAAGATATATACCTCCAGGTATATCTACGAGGATTCTGTCTTCGTTGTTGGATCGCGTGCGACCTGTGTCAGAGCGGCCGGCGGCAATCAGTCGTGAGGGCATGTGTTATCGGCTCCGTCGGAATAATGCCCACGCGAGGCCGAGAACACTAAGGACCAACGCGATCAGAAATGGGATTCGCAGATAAAAGAGCGTCGTCGTCATTCCGGCTGTCTCGCCTCAAAGTGCATGACGAGCACATCAGCCAAGGCGATGTTGGCGGTGGCGGGCAACGGCACCTCGAGGTTGCGGTCGACTGCGCCGCCTTCACTGCGGTCAATGCTGGCCGGTACGGTGTTGCCGTCTACCGCGGTTCCGAACTGGCTGAGATCCTTGAGGAAGAAGCGGCCGCTTGCGGCATCGCGCCGTATGCGGCAATGCTCCCGGGAAATGTCCGGTAGCCCATCTACCTTCAGGTCGACCCACACAGCCTTTCCGCCGCGACCCACAACGATCTCTTCCTTGGTTATGGCGAAGACCTTTTCTCCCCCGCCGTTCGTAAACCGCAGCGTAGCGAGTACAGGTGGTCGAGCAACCGCGCCCGTCTTCTCAGACTGTCCAGGATTTTCGCCTTCAGCTCGACGAGTAACAAAAGTTGTTTTCGCGCCCGACCCTAATTCCGCTTTTTGAGCTGTCCCCAGATCTGAGTAAATCTCGATCTCCCCGGGACGCAGACGGTCATCCTCCGCCCGGTGGAAATCTATGCTCCAATCTGCCTCCTGGATTTTGTATTTCGGGTGACCGCCAGGTTTTCCCAAGCGGAGCCGCCGCATCAGCTGAGGTTGTCGCGGCACCTTGTTAAGGCTCTCGAGGTGTTCGCTCAACGACTGCTTCGCCTCTCGGCGAACGACCTCAGCAACCGGCGCAATCAGTTCGTAGTCAGCTTGTTGAAGGTACACGTTGAATCTGCAGGGCAACAGAATTGTGTAGCGGAGCCTGAATTGCCCAACCTGAGCGTTACGAATGATCTCGGAGATGATTTCTTCGCCGTTTATCCGGCTTGCCGGAGTCTCTGACACGCTGCACGCCCCCTACTGGGTGTTTCACTGCACGAGTGACCCTCCCCGTGTTTCATGGGAAGGGAACTCACCTTCCGATCAGATAGCGAATGCACGAAGACAGTTGCTAGATCATCGCTACCGCGACCCACCGGCGTCCTGACGAGTCGTCCAGAGTCGCAGTACGCATTTCGCGGCGGCGCGGTTCAATTTGGACGGCTCGGAGATTGAAATAGCCATTTTCTTGCGGCAGGGTAAACGCAGGAGATTGTTTCTGTTGAACTTGCGGTTGACCGTGAAGTGGCGAAGATCGGCTTCAAGGGTCTGCTGGTGGTCAGATCCACGCAGAGTTCGTGCCTCACAATTCGGTTGCGGAATGCCCTTGGCCTCCAGAGTCGCACTGGGTGACCCCTTCCCTCTAAAGAAGAGATACTCCTTCTCCGCCAACGCCCAGAGTTCACGGTAGCCTCTCAAAAGGGCTTCGAACATTACGAATGAGATCGTCTCATCGCTCGCAGGATCGAGTCTTCTGCCCTGTTCGGATGATCACTATTGGTAAGATTGCGGCGCCATCGACGACGTGATCGACGGAAGAGATTAGACCTAAGTCACTTCTGCGATTACTTCTTCCTCTTCGTCCTCATCGTCGAAGATCTCGTCATCGACATCATCGGACGGCGCAGCGTCATCGTCAGATTGCAGCATGAGTGCGAATTCGAAGTCATCACCTGTTTCATGTCCTATATAAAACATCTCTAAAGACCTCTATTGCTCACGTGAGATGCCTGCAATGGCGCGGCGGGTTGACCTTCCTAAAACAAATATGAAAGTTACACCCCTACAACTCCTACTATGGAACGTCCACGCTCCGGTTCTCCTCCTCATCATTTGATCTTCCACTTTCCTCATCGTCTTCAACTTTCGGCTCTGGTTTATCTCTAAGTTTGAAGTCGGGGTGCATTGCCCGGCGCAACGTCTCTTTGTTCGGTTCGCGGTCCTTCGGCAAGTCTGGCATCAGAATCTCCTTACGGGCTTTGATGCGCGGCCGAAGGATGAAAGAAGGAGCCGGCAGCTACTATGCTTGCCTTGGCTGGCGTCTGCAATGGCAATGCTCGTACTTTGCTCTACGGCTTGAGAGCCTAGATCGCGCCTCACGCCGATATGGCATCTGTGCGGCTACTTTTGATGAGCTAGAGGAGACTGATCGAAATGCAGAAGCAGGTCTGCAGGGTCCTGATAAACCTCAACGCAGCCGGCGTCTCGAAGATCATCGCGCTTCCAGCCTCCACAAGTCAGTCCGATGACTCGGATGCCTAGCTTGCCCGCAGCCTCTGCATCGTAGGGAGTATCCCCTAACGCCAAGGCTCGTTCGGGTCTCGAGCCAACTTTTTCCAATGCCAGGGCAAAAATATCAGGCTCGGGCTTCGACTCCTTCGCGTCGGAACCCGAAGCGACTTCATCTACCAGATCTTCAATCCCAATAATTCTCTTGTAATAGGCGACGTCTTCTTTGTCAGAGGATGTCGCCAAAACCACTTTGATTCCACTTTCCTTGACTTTCGTTAACAGGTCACGCGATTTAGCAAAACTGACGATTCTCGGCATATAGTCGCGGTGAAAAATCTTTCGACGAAGAGCCTCTATAGGCTTTTTCAGTCGATTTCGATCTGCCTCCTTAACAAAGACCGGGATAAGTTTGTCACCGCCTTTGCCAATTTGGCTCCAAGCCTCATCCATGCCGACCTGAATTCCGAAATGCTCAAATGTCCTACGCCAGGCCTCAGCATGCAGAGGGTTGCTATCCACTAATGTCCCGTCGATGTCGCTCAGGAGAACTTCAACCTTTGCTCCCGCAGCATTCTGAACGCTCTTCTTCATTCAAATTGAGATGCAGGACGAGCAGCAAATGAGGTCAGTAGGGTAAGGGCTACTGATGTACGGCACCGGTTTCCCCCTGACGTGCCCCCGAAAAACTCATCCAGTTATACCTTTGGTGAAGTTGTAATATGACCCGGGCGGTGAGTCTCTGAGGATCCTCCGAGGTCGTTCTCTGGATCAGCCTCATCGCTGAGTCCGGCCTCTTGCAGCACCTCTCGCTCCTCACTGACTCAGCATTCAAACAATCCGGAAGTAGGCCTCGTCGTTTCCCAGCTCCATTATCCCGATGCTCATCCTGCTTCTCTGAGGTTGTACGCAGGCAGCGTGGTCAGGCGTCCGTCTTCCACTGGGCCACCCACAGTGAAATGGTAGAAGCTCTGCCAATCACGCGATGAGATGCCGAACACCTCGTGAACCGGATCATCGAAGTAGCAACCGATCCCAGTCGCACGAATACCCGCCTCTTCCGCTTCGAGGTACAGTACCTGGCCTACGAGTCCGGCCTCCCAGAAGAGATTTCGGTAGAAACCGGCGCCATTTGCGACCAGGCTGTCCATGTATTCAGCGATCATTCCCAGGCTGAAGGCTCCGTCCGCTGCGATCTCTTGACCGCAGGAGACGCTCGCGGCCAGATTACGGCAGTCTCCCTCTTTCAGCAGGAAGAGCGGAAGTCCCTGCGGACACGACGGAGGGCGTCGCCACTGGAACTCAGGCCGCATCACTTGCTTGAGCGTCTCCACCTTTTTCGGATCGCGAGCGAGCATGTAGAGACCGGGAGACAAGTCGTTCACGCGGTGTACGAAGAGGCCTAGGTGGATGCGTGGGCGCCAGGGCAGCGCGTCCCATGGAATTGATTGTCCGTTTTGGGTGGGCATCAGACGAGCCATCATCCGGAAAAAAGTAGCCGCGGAAATCGCCGTAGCCCCGTCCATGCTCACCGCGCTCCTGCGTCCCAGTATGACTTTCTCCGCAGTGAAGGTTCCGGACCGGATAGGCTCCGCGAAAAGCTCTTCCTCCGAAGGGAAGCCGGAAAATTCTTCGTGGACCGCAATCCCCGAATTCGTTGTGGCTCGAGCCACCTCGTCGATCACTGGCCAATCGATGCCGTGCTTGGGGCTCAGCACGTTAGCCGTGCCGTGCCATCGAGAACTGGACACCTGGGATATCAACTCGTCGGACAGGCAGAGACCTCTGTCCCCAGCCCATCTGTCCCTGACTACAAGTGCCACTAGTTCAGGATGCTCTCGCTCCGCGCCGTTGTAGTCGGCTTCGCGGTCAAGTCCAAGAAATTGTGAAACGGCGGCGCTACCCACGAAGTCCAGCAGGCGAAGTTTCCACCCCAGGGCAGCCGCTGCGAATCGCATCGACCCCAGAGCGTGGCCCACATCGTGCTGGCAGTACCGGAACGCTCGCTCGCCATACTTCCACGCCTCCCGCCAGAGAATCGACGAAAGCCCCACTAGGAATGAGCCCTCCGGAAACCCTGCCGTCAAGCTCACCCAGACCGAGGGATCTAAGTCCGCTCGAAGCTCGAGACCGTGCTCCTTCGATGCGTAATGGTAGACGCCGGGACGGTTGTTCATAGCGTCTACAGACGGCAAAAGCACGTACCCCTCCGTCGGGTGCAGGTTCCCGCTTGACGGATTGGCGCGCAGAGGCCATGTGGTTCCCTCGATCCCTTTCCAGGCTGTCAGCGAGAGTGCGTAGCGAAAGAAGAGAGAGATAGCGTCGACTGAAAGCGGAGCAGGCGCCAAGTTCTCCGGAACGTAGATCTGCCAGTAAGGCAGCGCTCTCCCCGCGTCGGGCAAAGCAAGCCGAAACAGCGGCGCTCCGTTGTAACGGCGGAACGGGTCTGGCTGCTGAGCCCAATCCAGGTATCCAAGCGAGGCGGCATAGCGGTGGTAGTGGTGCTTCGTTCTCTCGTGGTAAGCCACCACGACTTGTTCGGCATCCAGGCCGCCCTTCTCCGTCTTCAGAGCAGAATCGGGAGGATCATTTGCTTGTCTGTTCATCGTTGCCTTCCCGTCCCGTACGGTAATTGCATCGTACAGGGGAAGGCCGACTTCGTTCGCCAAGGCTTTCGGGTTCCGGTTGTGTGACCGCCTTAACGTACGTTACCGTGCGGTTAAATAAGCATCGATCAGCCGAGAGCTCGAGCAGTGAACGGCGGTGGGGGAAACGGAGCCATCAATCGAAGTTACTCATTTTGCCTATCGGCGCCTTCATCCTCAGCTCTTGCCCACAAAACATCTGAGAAGACTGCCTGCACTCCAGAGGCAAAATGAGGATGTCTCTATGCATATCCATGGCAAGATGAATGATCCGGTGACGGTCGAAGGATTGAGGACGGCGAGGAGCACTCACTGTGGCAGTCTGGGCGCCATCCTGATAGTGGAAGATGACGATCCGACGCAGAAATTGTTTGGTCGCGTTCGCGCAACAGCCTTACTAGATTATGTTTGCCAATGACGGCAGAATCGCGCTTGAGGTATTTCGCAAGAGAAGACCTATAGCAGTCGTTGTCCCCTTGCGGTGCGTGGCGACGCCGAGACTCAGCGCGGCCTGGTTCGGTGTGATTTGTCTGTAGAGGCCGTCGAGGGACCGTTGATGAACTTGTATCCGGCGGCTTTGGATTGGTGGGGTCCGCACCAGTCAGCCGAAGTCCTTTCCAGTTCGGACGTTCACACGGGTCTCCACCTCCAGCTTTTATCGTGTTATGCCTGCAATTCGCTCCCACTGAGGTGTTGCCACAGCGAGTCGCATGCCTTCGGTGATATGGAAGCGCAGGCGAAATGCCCAATACTGGGACTCAATCTTGTAACGACGTAATCTCTCGGCGAGACTCTCATTCTGTTGAGCGACCAGGAGCCGGCGGGGAGCATGAAAAGGGAAGAGCAATCGCCGGTGCTCGACTTTGTCGCGTTGCGCGTATGACGGCAATTCTCTCCGGAGAAGGAGGTAGAATTTGCTGCCGGGCGGATCGGCAAATAAGGCTCTTGGGCCATAGAGCTGAATCCACATGCGAATCGAGTCAGGAATTCTGTCTATCGACCAGTTCGCTAAAGATTCGGGAGCAAACTCACCAAAAACCAGAGCGGCCAGCATCGATGCGGCACCAATCGCAATTGGCGCGCCGTCTTCTGCGTTGGCGGCCCTTTCAACATTCCGCCAGAACACGATGTCGTCCCTGCGCGCACACGCATGTCTCCAGAATTCAAGGATCCAGGCCGCTCGTGTAAATTCACCACACAAATGCTTGAAGATATGTTGTCCCTGCTGGACAAAAATATCTACTGAGCACAGTGACTGAATCTTCACATCCTGGATATGTCTCAGTTCTGTTCGGCCGAGCCGATCGGGATCGAGGGAGCCGTTGCCGGACGACTGCAGGTGCACTTCGACAGCTCGCTCAGTTGGGATGTCATACTTCTTCTTGAGAGAGAACTTTTCAATTCGACCCGCTCTGAATTCCCAGGTGGATCCGCTGACTGCGTCTAGACGGTATCCAAGGCCTTCGAGCGCGACTTTCACCCGGTCTGCATCCTGCCCCCGAATCAGTATGTCGATGTCTGCCTGATCACGCAGTTCGCGACGAATTGCGCACACTTCAGGAAGGGTGATGCCCTTCAAGAATGCAAGCGGTACCCCGAGAGAATCAAGACTCTGGCTGATGGCAGCCGACTCCTGGTGAAACCAAGCGACCCGCTCGCGGTTCCCCGACAGGTTCTCATGCAACTCTTCTCGCAGTGTCTCGGGGATGCATTCTCTGATGCCGAGAGTTGTAAGGTGATCGAGAAAATAGAGAGAGAGGCCGCTGGAGTCGAGCCAGGGCTTCACTCGAATCCAGTCGCGATGGGAGAAGCCTTTCAAGCCAGCCACATTCGACGAAGCGGATCTAGTGAAGCTTGAGAGAATCGCGGACCTCAGCTGTGTCTGCTTGTTCTGTCGGGGCAATGCGTTGCTGACCGTTTCGAGGCTCATTTTGCACCTCACTGGCTGTACATCTGCGGTTCACCCAAACTGCCTGCTGGCGGAAGATGTCGAATGTAGACGATGATGGACCAAATCTCATCGTCACCCAGGATTCCTTTGGAACCAGGCATGCCTGATGGCCAGATGCCGTTGTCGATTACCCATTTTAGCTGGCCGTCGGTATAGCTCTGCACCCCGCGGGTCGATAGCGGAGGAACTGGAGGCGACATCCTATCGGCAAACGGGACCCCGGTGTTCTGACCATCAAGTCCGTGACACGCGGCACAATAATGGGCGAACGCCTCCTTCCCGTCAGCAACCGTCTCCGGGCTGCTTGGCAGTGGATTTACCTGCGACTTGTTGCGGACAAAGACATGGTGCTTCATCTCGCGCACGAGAGCCGACTCGGCTGCACCGGGAGGCGTCGCCGCCATGCCGCGAATCAACAATGCAGCAGCCGGAACAGCAACGAGGATCGGTAGCCATGCCCAGCCTGGAATTTTAGCCCGCCACATGAATTGTGAAAGTCATCCTTCCGTGTCCAGATCCACAAAAAACAGAACAGTGTCCAACAAATGTGCCGCTCTTCTCGGGAGTGAACTTGATTTCGCCGGTCTTACCTTTGCTCGCTTTCAGATCCAGATTCAGCTCGCGAATCCGTATACCGTGCGCGACGTCGGCGCTCGTCAACACCAGATCGACTGACTCTCCGGGCTTGATTGTGATCTCGGCGGGCTCAAATGCAAATCGTGTTGCAGTAATAGCGATCCGTCTGGGACTGGTCGCCGCCTGCGACGCCACAATCAATATTGGAAGGAGCGCTGCACCAGCCACCCAGCGCCACGCCTCTCTCCATTTTCCTGACTTAACTTTTTCCTGATTCGTTCCATTTGGAACTTCTCTAAAGATGGTCTGCACAGCAGCTCCGGTTCAAAGTTGTCTCTTGCTGAGAAAACGCTAGTCATCTCGGAACGGTTCGATGTCATGTGCCTGTAAGGGAATTGTCACGGCATTATTGTCGGCCTCAACGACGATGAGATAAGCCATGAAGATCGCATAAAGCTCGTCGATTCTTTGTCGAATGACAATTCTCTTACAAGATCAAGACCCGCTACTGACAAGAGGGTGAGGAAGCAGCGATACGTTGAGGCCATGCCCCTGAGCCCGCGATGCTCGAATCGTCTGCCAAGAACAGCTCTTGGATTACTTCTGTCCGTAGGCAGCCTCTTCTCTGCCTGCTTACATGCTCAAAACGCTCCTCTCATATCGGGAGGCATTGGGTTCATAACGAACACCAATGGCGGCAACACAACCTATGCGCCGATCATCGCCCCACTTCTCGCGGCCCCAATTGGAGATCGCATTCTGGTAGAGAGCCGAGCAACACTTCTCGAGACTTATGCTCCACGAGGTGATGGTCAGAGCGGGTATAAAGGCTCGTCATTTCTCGGCCTTTCTTATCTTCAGGGCGACTACATGATGAATGCGCACGCCACGCTTGTAGCCGGGTACTTTCTCACTCCCTTTGGAACCTACAACGAAAGGCTGACTCCGATCTGGATCGGTAATTTCGAGAGTGGTCCGTTGGTCTATGGGCTTGGGACCATGAGCACGGGGTCCAGCGTTGGCGGGATGCTACGCGGCTCCGTGTTGTCTACGCAGCACGTCTCTGTCGATTACGCAGGCTACCTCTCTGCAGCCTCCACAAACGAACAGTTTGGCGCACAGCGCTCCGCCGGAGCTCGCGGAGACCTGTACTTTCCTGAAGCTCGCCTCGAGGTAGGAGCCTCGTTTGGTCGCAGGCTGCAGGACGTACACCAGAACTTTGAGGGAACCCACCTGTGGTGGCAGCCGGAAAAGATCCCTGTCAAATTTCGTTCTGAATTCGCTCACGGAGAGCACTCCTACGGCTACTGGATGGAATCAGAGTTCCGTCTCAAGCGCCAGGAGGAAGATCGGTCTGTCATCGCCGGGATCTCGCCTGTGTTGCGCTGGCAGCAGACGTTTCGAACAAGCCCTGACGCATCCGACGGCCTACCCGCCGCTGATACCAAGCGAGTCGACTTTGCGTTGAACTATCACTTTCCGCACGAGATCAGGATCAACAGCAGCTATTCACGCCAGTTCTCATCCACCGGAGATCGCAACATCTGGGCGACTGGGATCTTCTACCGGTTTCTGTTTCCGACATGGAGAGGCAAATGAGACTACGCACCGTCCACTCAGTGCTCGTCGCCATCGCTTTCGTTTTGCTATTTGCAGCTGAGGCGCCGGCCCAAACTCCGGATTCAAATAGTAAGAAGTCCGCGCAAGCGAAGGCTAGCCAGCAAAGCACCACCAATCAGCAAAATGCTGGAGAACAGAAATTCGCCCGGAACTGTTCGCGCTGCCACAGGAGCCCGGAAGGCTTTTCGCCGAGAATCTCCAGCACGATTCTGAAGCATATGCGGATACGCGCTTCTCTCAGCGAGAAGGACGAACAGGAGATCTTGCATTTTCTCAACCCTTGATGTTTGGTATTCAACGACGACGCAATCCCATTTCCAAGAGCGAGGCTAGAATGAAAGTCCACACGCGATATTTGATCGTCTCTTTGCTTGCTCCGCTGCTTCTGGGATCTCCTGGAGCGAATGCACAGACACCGGGAACCGGAGCGGTGAAGGGCTCAGTCCACGATTCGACCTCTGCGGTAATCAGAGACGCTCGCGTCACTCTCGTCAGCGTAGCGACAACAATCAGCCGAAGTGCAATCACTGACGGCACCGGTACTTTCATATTTCCTCTTCTGGCGCCCGGACCTTATACCCTCAAGGTTGCCGCCGGGAACTTTTCGGATAAGACTGCCGAAGTGAATGTTGTTGGAACGGAGACCGCGGTAGTCGACTTTCAATTGACGGCCAAAGTGTCGGGCGCGACCGTCTACGTGGAACCGGGTGTGGAGATGGCGCAGACAGAGAGTTCTGCTCTTGGACGCGCCGTTGACCAGAAGACTATCAACGCTCTCCCCCTTGCGACCCGGAACTATACACAGATTTTGTCCCTTTCACCAGGCGTAGTTGTCGAACTGCCAAATGCGACTGCACTCGGCCCAGGTACACAGAACGTCGCAGCAAATGGAAACAAGACAACGGGCAACAACATTCAGTTCAATGGAATTGATGCGAACAATCTCGCTCAGAACTCCGCTCAAAGAGATGGAGAGGAGGTCGGAGTGGCCGCTCCGGCACCCGACACGATTGAGGAGTTCAAGGTCCAGACCGGAAATTACGATGCAACCTATGGCAGGGGAACTGGCGCGAACATCGACGTGGTCAGCAAAACAGGCACGGACTCTTTTCATGGGTCCGCCTGGGAATTTCTTCGCAATGACATCCTGAACGCGAATACGTTCTTCTCAAAACTCACGAACCAGCCACGCCCAGTACTCAAGCAGAATCAATTTGGCGGATCATTCGGGGGGCCGATCAAACGAGATCGCTTGTTCTTCTTTGGGGCCTACCAGGGTTTGCGATCGAGCAATGGGCTCGGCGACCAAGTGACCGTAAATTTGCCTCAGCTGACGGATGATCGTTCGGCGCAAACTCTGGGTTCACAATTCTGCACCTACCCGACCGCGGCAGGAGGAGTGCAGCTTGCATGTGACGGATCCAACATCAACCCCGTCGCGCTGGCATTGTTGAACTTCAAATTCAAGAACGGGCAATACGCCATACCGAATCCGCAGATCCTGATTGCCAACGCAGACCCTACCCAGATGCCCATAGGCGAATCCACCTATGCGACACCAGCCAAATACAACGAAGACCAGTTCACGGCGAACGTCGACTTCAATATCTCGAATAGTAACCAGGCTAATGTGCGCTTCTTTTATTCGCATGCACCGTTTGTAGAGCCGTTTTCACCGAATGCTGCCAATGTTCCAGGCTGGGGTACAACGGAACTGGATCAGAATGCGATGCTTGTGCTGTCTGACACGCACGTATTCAATTCACACCTGGTCAACATTGCGCGCTTTGGGTACATGCGCTTCGATGGCGATTCAGCAGTGGCAAGCCCCATCCTGGCCACGGATCTCGGCACTGATTCTCCCACTGGCGAAAACGGCGCAACAACTCCTGCGCCTGGCATCACGATCGACGGTCTCTTCACCGTTGGAGATGCGGGAACTCCCTTCCAGTGGCAAGTGACAAACTGCTTCGTATGGCAAGATACAGTCTCGCTTACGCATCGGAATCACAACTTCCGTTTTGGCGCAGAATTTAAACGCCATCAAGTTGACGTAAATGCTCCATTCTCCGCTGACGGTCTTCTTGACATCCGAACCTTTTCCGATTTTCTGCTCGGACAGAGTGCCGATCAAAATCACAGCCCGAGCGGCAGTAGCAATGTGTCGCTCAGCAATGGCAGCTCCGGGTTGTTCCGCAAGGACGAGAGGTACACCGATGTTGCCGCATTTCTACAGGACGATATCAAGATTTCAAACAGGCTGACCGTCAATGCAGGGCTGCGCTACGAGATATTCGGAGCGCCGACCGACATCAACGGAAGGCTGGTCACATTCGATCCTACGATTGCCTCCAGGTCTGTGCCTTCGGATGGATCATTGAGCGGCTTTGTAGTTCCCGGCAACTTTGTCGGCGATGTTCCGCCTGGTGTAATCAGATCGCCCACAAGCTCACTGTTCCCGACGCGGCATGTCGACGCGCAGCCACGCCTGGGCTTCGTGATGAGGGTGTCGGATCGTCCCACCGTTCTCATCCGCGGAGGATACGGGATCTACTTCGACCGGCTCTCGGCCGGGCTTGCCGAATTCCTGCTCGCGGTTGAGCCTTTCTCGGTCTTTCAGTTCTTTACAGGTTCCGGCAACGGTGGGGCGACCTTGCAACATCCCTTTGTGCCTCAGTTGCCGCCGAACTCAGCCTACCCCACTTTCATTCCACGGATTCAGGGAGGGGGGCCCAGCCTGACCGCAATTTCCCGAAAGATGGTTGACCCTTACACGGAGGAATACAACATCAACGCGCAGATAGCATTTGCCCGTGACTATTTGCTTGAAGTGGGCTACGTCGGTACTCACTCTGTTCACGAAGCCGGATGCGTCGAGTTCAATCAAGCTCTGCTAGCGAGCCCAACCAATCCCATAAATGGCGAAACAACAAATTCCGCAGCCAACGTTATTCAGCGGTTGCCATTCGCAGGGATCAGTCCCGGTTCATTGCTGTGCGAATCGAGTTTCAGCGCCACATACAATTCTCTTCAAACGAGCGTAACAAAGCGACTCAGCCACGGCCTCGAGTTCCAGGGAAGCTACACATGGTCCCGAAATCTGGATCAGACAAGCGGATCGTCAGGCAGCAATGTCTTCGAGGAGCACCTGGTTACAAACGATCAAAACGATCTTCGCCAAGCTTACGGACTAACAGATTTCGATCGGACAAACAGAGCTGTTTTAAGCCTGGTTTACAACACCTCATTTGCGCGACACCTTCCTCACATTGCCTCGAGGATCATAGGAGACTGGCAAGTCTCTACCGTCGCAGTCGCGCAGAGTGGAATACCAATAACGATCCTGGACGATAACGCGGGGACCGTGTACGGCAATTATCCATTCGAAAATCGTGCGCAGTTGTCGGGGACAGCCAGGCCAACCACCTCAGGGTCGCTCTTCTCGCGTGTAATGACTGGCTATCTGGACCCCGCCGCGTTCACGTCGGCACCCCAGGCGCCAAATGGAACAGGTTCATTCGATACCGACTTCGGCAACAGTCCGGTCGGGCTGGTACGCGGCCCAAGTCAGCGGAATATCGACATCGCAGTTGAGCGGATCATTCCATTCTCAGACGCACATCGGCTGGTGTTTCGAACAGAATTCTTCAACATGACCAATACCGCCAACTTCAATAACCCGAACAACAACATCGCAACAGGCGCGTTCGGTCTCATCACATCTACATCGACCAATCCTCGCCTTATCCAAATGGCGTTGAAGTATCAATTCTGATTGTGGCCCGCGACCTGGGCTGTAAATCGAAACGGAACGAGCAGAGAAGCGCTATCGAGAAGCCATGTTGATGACCGAACAACGTAAAGACACTCATGAAGTCGAAGGGCTCACTGACCCTTTCGATCCGGCGCTTGAGCCAATCGAGTTTCATTTGAGACGCCAATACTTCCCGATGGGCTTTCCCGTTGTTGTCGAAACGAACCGCGAAGAGATACTTGATGCCGCCGAAGCCAGTTGGCAAAGCTTTAGCAAGCTGTTCGAGACTGCCCCAGTCAGAATCCGATGCGGAGTAAGACAGGGTCGAAGCGCTGAGTGCCCGCCGGCGCCGGAATATCACACTGAGGATCACCGCGTCTCGGTCGTTGCCGACGCAGAAAACTTCGCGGTTGCCGACATCGTAAAGCAAACCGCAGAGATTTGGCTCACTGAGAATGCGGTCGCTCACCCGAGTTACGTTCGATACTTCTTCCTTGAGGCGGCTGCCCTCATCAATATCTCAACCTCCCATGCGGTCGCAGTCCACGCCGCGTGCATTGCGAGGAATGGAGCCGGTATCCTGCTGTGCGGAGATTCGGGGGCAGGGAAGACTTCACTCGCTTACGCCGCGGCGCGAGCGGGCTGGACGTACATCACCGATGACGCCAGCTGGATTGTGAACGGTCGTACGGACAGGCTCGTTGTCGGAAAATACACCCAACTACGGTTCCGGCCGTCCGCTCTCACTCTCTTCTCTGAACTTGATGGTAGAAATGTCATTCAGCGGGCGCAAACAGGCAAGCCGTCGATCGAGGTCGCGACACAGCCGCTTCGCAACATATCCACATCTCCCGTCGCGCATGCCAGGCACATCGTCTTCCTGAACCGCCAGGATGTTCGGCGGCAGGAACTTGTGCGCTATTCCAAACCTCTCGCGAGGAAGTTCATGCTGTCGAATTTATGCAGCCTTCCGGAGCAGCGGAAGCTGCAGACTGAGACCGTAGACACGCTGCTCGAGGACGGCGCATTTGAACTGCGCTACTCTGATCTTGATTGGGCCATTGAGCGCCTGTCGCTGCTCGCCGACAAGGGGCAGTGATGCAGCTATCTTTGAATGATGCCGAAATCAGCCCTGAACAGAGTGGTTCAATTATTGAGCGTCTCAGGGCGTCATGGTCGGTACAGAAACTGAGCAGGCAATTCTGGATATTCTTCATTGCGGCATTCCTGTTTGACTTCGGTTTAGGGCTGTTCTTCTTCCTGTTTAATCTTTTCCTGGCTAATGCGCAGTTCAATGAGCGCTCCATCGGCTATATCAGCAGTGCGCTTACATTGGGCAATGTCTGCGCAACGATTCCAGTCAGCATCCTGGTGCGTCGTCATGGACTCCAGAAGCTCTTGTTGATCTGTTTTCTGGTCCTGCCTGCACTATCAATCTCGCGTACTGTGTTCCTGCACTTTGGAGCGCAGGTGGCGCTGGGTTTCTTGAGCGGGGTGGCCCTTAGCGTATGGCCTGTTTGCTTCGCACCGAGTATAGCCAGGCTCACGACAGATCGAAATCGAGTGTTCGCTTTCAGCATTTCCTTTGCAACCGGCATCGGCACCGGTACGCTTGCTGGCCTTGTAGGAGGGTGGGCTCCTGATCTGCTCAAGTCAAATTATCATTCGCTTTCCTCGGTTGGCGGAATACGGACTGTCCTGATTGGCTCCTCGCTGCTCACGATGCTCGCGGTAGTGCCGATTCTGAATCTTGATCTCGGCAGGCCCGCACAGGAAGATCGACGCCTCTTCGCGTTCCATCCCTACCTCTATGAATTTCTTCCGGGGTTTGCCATCTGGAGCTTTGTCAGTGGATCATTCATCCCCTTTGCACCGATCTACTTTCAAAAGCATTTGGGCTTGTCGCTGAGCAACGTTGGGCTCATCTTTTCATCGTCACAGCTTGCCCAGGTCTGTGCTATCTTGATCGTCCCGTTCCTTTATCGCAAGACCGGGGCGTCTGCCGGAATCGCATCGACTCAAATCGTGGCTTGTGTCGCCATTCTCATGCTTGGAGTCTGCCGTGGCACGTCGTCGGCAATCCTCTGTTATTTGATATTCACTGCGGTGCAGTTTTCCGCTGGCCCCGGATTTTACGGCCTGCTCATGGGTAGCGTGCCCGAGTCGGAGCGAAGCAGCGCCTCCGCCGCTCAAAACCTGATCGGATCGCTATCGCAGGCAGGATCGGCGGCGCTGACAGGCACGTTAATCGTCAAGCAGGGATATGGCTCTGTGTTTCATGCGAACGCTGCCCTGGCGCTGCTGGCAGCGCTAATTGTGTTAGCTTTCCTCGGCTATAGGCGAGGAGTTCGGCTGCCGAGCTGCGCTCAATAGACGAGGGTGCTGTCCGTCGAACCGGACGGATTTACCCCCACCCAGACAGGAATGGCATGTGAATGGTTGACACGACACAATCTCGAGAGCCGGCTCAGACTTTAAAAGTCAGTCTGGCGCTCGCATCGCAGGCGTTCCAGAGGGATGTCGCTAAGGCTTTAGGGCGCCACCACATGCTGGCGAAGGTGTTCTCAATGGGAAGAGACGTTGAAGTCCTTGAGCCCGATGAATCAGGCGAGCTGAGACTGTGCCGGCGCTATTCCCATTACAAGCTCGCAAACCGTCTGCTCTGGGCAGCATGGCGAAGGCTGCCGTTCTCTGATCGAGCGCGACACTTCCCGGTTGTAGTCGCAACAGGCTACGTCGATTGGCTGTTCTCGCGCACGATGCCAGCCAGCGATATATATCACGGCTGGACGGGGATGTGTCGCGCGGGGTTGCAGGCCGCAAAATGCCACAACACGATAACGATGATCGAGAATCCGTCCATGCATCCACGCCATTGGCAGGCTGCTGGATTGCGGGAGTGCGAGACATGGGGAGTACCGCGTCATCAAAGCCGGTCTCTTCTCCCTGAGGCTCTTGTCCGGCGAATGGAGGCTGAATTTGAGATCGGGGACTTTATCGTAGTCCCATCTAACGTTGCTGCCAAAAGCTTCGAACAGGCGGGGCTTGGACATAAGGCATTGGTGATGCATGCGGCTGCAGATGCCAGATTCCTCGCTCCTTTGAAGCCTGTTGAGCAGCGCAGAACGTTCCGGGTCTGTTACGCAGGAAGAGTTGAACTTGCGAAGGGTGTTCCCTATTTATTGGAGGCGTGGAAGAAACTTTCGCTCAAGAATGCAGAGTTGATCCTGGTTGGCGAAGTCTCTCCTGATATGGCCACCGTTATCTCGCGATACGGATCTGCTAGCGTGCAATTCGAGGGCTATGTCCCGGCAGAACGGCTTTCGGAGCTGTATCGAAGCGCTGACCTGTTCGCATTTCCATCGGTAAACGAAGGACTGGCCCGTGTGCTACTTGAGTCCATGGCATCTGGGCTGCCAGTTGTTGCCACGGACTGTTCGGGTGCGGCTGATTGTGTAACCAGCGGCGTGGATGGAACCGTGATTCCGCCAAGAGATTCCGACGCTCTTGCAAGCGCGTTGCTTTGGCACTATGAGAATCGCGATGCGACGAGAGCCATGGGAAGTGCTGCGAGGATGAAAGTTGAGTCCTACTTCACGATAGAGCACTACGTACAGCGAATGTTGTGCACCTACGCCCGGTTAGCAGGGAGCAGATACGCAGCGGAAGGAAGCAGATGAGAGTTTCAAAACGTGGATTGCTGGTCTTCGTATACTCTGTCTCTCTTCTGATACCTCCGACGGCGCATGGAGGCGTCCTTCGCACTGATAAGCTGCTGCTTCTTTGTCATCGCACCGCCAATCGCGATGTTCCGGAAAATACGCTTGAATCGTTGGCCCTGGCTGCGCGCATGGGCTGCAACGTTGTGGAAGTCGATGTGCGGCGGACCGCCGATGGCAAGTTGGTCTTGAATCATGATGGATATCTGGACCGGTTTACTGACAGAACGGGCGAAGTGGAGACTACAGACCTTCGTGAACTGGATCGCATGGACTTCGGGGAATGGATGGGCAGGCGATTCGCCGGGATGCAAATTGCGCATTTCGAGGATGCATTGCGCCTGGCGCGGGAGATGAACGTCGACCTCGACCTGGACATCAAGACGAAGGGCATCGGAGCTGAAGTTCTCGCTGTGCTTGAGCGGGAGCAAATGATGGGCCACGTCATCTTTGGAGGGGAGTGGGACGACATTAAGCAGCTCGCGCCGTCCAGCAATTCGGAAGCCAGTGCCTGGTTGCAGCCGGGTTTTACCCATGGAAAAGTAGAAGAACTACACAAGGAAAACAAGGTCGTAATCGCTAACTTCATACTGAACGGGCATGAATTTGATCTGCGAGGAATGAAGGAAGCGGTCGCCTTCGGTGTCGACGGCATCATGGTTGACTACCCTCGCCTTGGCGCGATAGCAGTCGGCAGACCAGTTGAAGAGCGGATCCGCGATCTTTCAACCAAAGCCATTTCTGGTGCGACGGAAGCGCGTGTAGAAGCGATTCGAGAGTTGTCCCACTTCACAGGCTTCCCGCTTGAACGACAATTCTTTCGCTGGCTTTTCGATCCTGACGAAGCTGTTTCTCACGAAGCGGCAGCAGCTCTCGTATCGAGCCGTCCGACTCCCTCGCTCGAATCATTCAGAGACGCATTGCGGTCTCAGTATGCGGCGACAAGGCGTAGCTCGGCATGGGCCGTTTCCTCTCTGGTTACTTTGGCAAGAGCACCTGAGCCATGTGCGGCATTGCTGATGCCTCTTGTGCACGATTCCGACATGCATGTTGTTGAGGAAGCGCTCATTGGTTTATCCCGTTGTCCACCGGATCATCAACACGTCTCGCCCGAGGCTCTCAAAGCAGCTCTGACGGCAGGGGCACCTGTTATCCGCGGACTGGCAGCGGATGCGCTTGCCAGGCATTTTCCCGCAGTGGCAGCAGTGGAAGTTCCCAAGCAGCTTGAGAAGGATGAGGATGCACTGAATTTATTCAATTCACAATGGACCGCTGCCGGCCGACCGAAATTATCCGAGCAAGAGATCGGTAAAACTGTCGAACTGTATCGCGCGCAGATGAAAGAAATCCGCGCGCTGGCGCACCTGCCAGGATCCCTCGGATCAAAGGCGCTGGCGGTGCAGGCATTTCGCGAAGGTCATGACTACTCAATGATGCCGATACTAGTAAGCGGCTTCGACATTTGGGATCGCCTCTCGGACGATCCGGGTCCTGCAATGACGGCTCTTCAATCTACCGATTCTGGCGTCGCTGATTGGGCAGAATGGTGTTTCGTCAAATCAGGCCCGGGTGCACTGCCTGCGGTTCGAAATGCTCTTCGCAGCAGTCACGGAGAGTTTCGGAGGAGGCTGATCGAGATCGTGGCATGGCAGGCGGATGTAGATGCCATCCCTCTGCTCCAGCAGATTTCGACCAGCAGCCATGACGACGCCGAACGGGAACTTACGAAATGGGCGATCAGCACTATCAATGATTTGGATGTAAAGGCACCTGCCGCTCCGTGATTGCCACTTCTACCTGGGATGGCCAGGATCAACCAGGTGGGTGTCGAGCCTGCGTTGTCAGATTGAGTCGCGAAGGACAGTAGTAGATGAGCATTCTCGAAGTCCGAGGTTCACTTGCCCGAGCTGGCTCGCTGTTCAGCCGCAACGCGGAGAGCGCGCCGTCGGAAGCCCAACGCTCGAATCATCGATTTCGCAGAATCGCAATGACTGGAGTCGCCACAATGGGAGCTCGTGGCGTTGCGGTCGTCACTTCCTTAATCGGAACCCCACTGGCGTTTCGGTATCTGGGTGCTGAGCGATACGGGGTGTGGATGACTCTAACAGCGATCATCGGTGTAATGGGGTTCGCTGATTTAGGCATCGGGAATGGCGTGGTGAACACCATCGCGCAGGCCTATGGAAGAAGCGATCGTGGCATGGCTCAAAGATATCTGACCAGCGCACTCGCACTCCTGACAGTTCTCGCTGTACTGATCTGTTTCGTTGGCGTTTCGTCCTATCCGTACATCCCATGGACGCGAGTATTCAATGATCCGTCTCGCGCACTGACGGATGAAGGGGCCAAAACGTTCCTCGTGCTCTTTACCTGGTTCCTTGTGAACTTACCACTCGGGATAGTTGCGAGGGTGCAATCCGGCTTTCAGGAAGCCTATTGGACGCAGTTAATTGCGGCGGGCGGCTCTGTAATATCGCTTGCAGCACTGGCGATAGCTATCCTCGCCCGCGAAAGTCTACCCGTTCTCGTCTTCGCGTCAACCTTCGGAACAGCTCTCGCCGTGCTGTTTAACGGATATATATTATTCCGCCGCCGCCCCTGGTTACTGCCACGATGGAAGGCATTTGATGGGCATTCCGTCAAGATGATCTTCCGGCTAGGGCTCATGTTCTTCCTGCTGCAGATAGCGGGGAGCGTCGGCTACACGTCAGACAATATCATCATCTCGCAGATTCTGGGCCCTCATGCAGTTTCGGTGTTCAGCGTTCCGCACAAGTTATTCAGCATTGTTTCGGTTATCGTAGGCATTGTTCTGGGACCGATGTGGCCAGCATACGGAGAGGCGATTGCCAGAGGAGATTTGAATTGGGTTCGCAAGACTTTCTGGACATCCTGCCGTTTGCTGCTCATGCTCATCGTCCCGGTCTGCCTGATACTCGCACTCGCTGGACCCTGGATCATTCGCATCGCAGTTGGCAAGTCGTTGGCGGTCCCGCATTCCCTCTTTGTCGTGCTTGCCGCGTGGGGAGTTGTCGCTTCTGCTTCCAACCTCATGACGGTATTGCTGAATGGCGCCAGTCGTCTGAGGGGGCAGGCAGTGATCGCCGTGATCTCTGGTGCGATTAATCTTGCACTGTCAATTCTCTTGACGCGGCGATTTGGCGTGATCGGCGTTTGTCTGGGATCGATAATCTCGCAGCTGTTCATCTCGATCCCGGGGAACATCGTTCTGGTCAGGGGCTTCCTGTCAGAGATGGTTGAAGCGAAGACCGGCGCCTCTGCCTTGCCGCATGCAGCAGATCTTTCGCTATAGATCAGGTGAGCCGATTCTTCACAAATGTGCCGCAGTTGTGGAATAGAAAGGGCTCTCGGCGTTGGACGCGGCATTCCAGAGTATGAGGCGAAGAGGCACGAGGAAGCATTCAAGAACGGTGGCACACTGCTTTCGGTCCATTGCGACACGTCTGAGCAGATCGATGCGGCAAAGTCATCGTTGCAAGAAACTGGCGCTCACGATATAGCCTCGGCCAGCGAATCAGGGTCAACAGACAAGTCCGGCGGTCGAGAGACCTTTGGCAAGCTTTCAACGACAGACGTGAGTGATGACGACGCAGTTGTTGCCGGCAACACCCTTCCACGGCGCTAAAGAGCCAGTGCTGCCCAGAGTCCGCTCAATGGAAGGTGGATTCTTCATTTGATAATGCGCAGATCTGGCGCAAGCGAATGATCTGCCTCGTGAAGCTGCCGGGCCAGCCGGAATGATGAAAGCGCTGAATGAGCGTCTGAGTTTCTATCGAGCCAGGCTGGACGTGGATTTCGGCGTCGCCATGCTGAGCATTAGCCGCGAAAACCCGGTCAAAAACAAATTTGCTCCAACCAGTATTTCAAGTGCCCAACCGGAAGTTGAAGGCCAGTGAATCGAGATCAGGCCGCCAAGCAGCAGCGTGGTCAGCCCGTTTGTCAGAAGCCACACGGAACCCATTTCGTCACGCATCCTGAAGTACGCGATGAGGTCGAGTACTCCCTCCGCCAGGATGATTGCCGAGAGATACATTGTAAAAGTATCCAGCCCGGAAAGCGGATAGATTAGAAAATAGACACCGCCGATGAAGTAGATAATTCCGAGAATCACCTGCCAAATGGCGCGAGGCGTTCCGGTGCCTAAGAACATCATGCTCACGTGCGCTATACCGCCAGCAGTCAGCAGCCAACCGATCAAAAGAGAAGTAGGCACATCGGCAATTGCGGGCACCGCAATGGCCGAAACCCCAAGAATCATGAAGACCGCTGCTACTCCGATTGACCAGGTGTCAGCTTTCCTGATGTTCGCAAAGGGAACACGCAAGTAACGGGTCTCAGCGGCTCTCGCCATCAGACACCTCTTGTACCCGATCAGCTAACCTCAGGCGCGACCTGACTAAGATGAGATTCCTTCGCGCGAATACGTTATACCAGTGGCATGCTCGTCGCGTTGCAGCCTCTTCACGTTCAGTTCCCAAGCTAGGCCAAAAGTACGTAGGACCAGGATTCCGTACCAGTTCGGATCGAATTCATACCAGACCAGGCCATGTCGGACCGACTGGGGATAGGCATGATGGTTGTTGTGCCAGCCTTCGCCAAACGTCAGCAAAGCCACCCAGAAACTGTTCCTGGAATCATCCGAAGTGCGAAAACGTTGTTTTCCCCACATGTGTGTTGCGGAATTGACAAGCCAGGTCGAGTGGAGCCCGACTACAGTCCGAAGGAAGATACCCCATAAAACGTATCGCCATCCGCCCACAAGTAGGAGCAAAACGGCCAATATGGTTATCGGCATCCAATGCCAGCGGTTTATGAAAACATGGAATCGATCTTTGCGAAGTTCGGGTACGTAGGGCAAAAGTACAGCCGAGTTCTGTTGCATGGTCTGACCCGTCAACACCCAGCCCATGTGAGCCCAGAATCCTCCATCATGCGGAGAATGCGGGTCGCCCTCTTTATCAGTATTTTGGTGATGAAGTCGATGTGTAGCGACCCAAAGGAGAGGTCCTCCTTCCAGCGCTAACGTTCCGCAGACCGAAAGAAAGTATTCCACCCACTTGAAAGTCTTGTAACCCCGATGGGTGAGAAGTCGATGGTATCCCATACCGATGCCAAGGCTGCCCGCGACCCACCAGAGAATTGCCGAGAGTATGAGCGCTTTCCAACTAAATACGAAGAGAGCTGCCAGGGCACCGGCGTGGAACAGCACCATGACAAAAATTGTTACCCAAATGGCTGGCTGCCTGAATGTTCTGTCGCGTTTCAAGACTTCTAGTATTTGCATAAATCGCCCCGGGTGATCGATGAACCATCTGTCGCATGTTCAGCGTCATCGGCCACGATTCTAAAATTTGTGCCTGCTGGCCCTTCGGATGCCGCTACGCGCGGTGGGTAGGCCGAACTAGATGGGGCTGCACTTCGCTACCATCAGGATTCCATTGTCTCATTACCGCGGCTGGTCAAAATTGAACGGTTATAGACGACTTTCTTGCCATCACCCATTCACAGCGCCTGTTGCGGCACAACGAGGAGTGCGGCCGGCCGGTCGATGTGATAGGAAATATAAGATTCACTTTCACGTCGGCAAAAATATTGGGGTGCCCGTTCTATCCGCTAAACGGGACACCGAAAGCGAGGAGAGCCGAATGAGGTGGACGAGTTTGCGAACCAATGATTTTGGGTACCCTGCCCATTTGTCTCCAAACGCGAATGGCAGGAGCATTCATGTAGAGGAGTCGAATCTGCTCGCGGCTTTCTCCGCGCAGACTATAGACACTGATGATTCTCAAGAGGCTGGTGTTGCCGGACTCCTCTAAATATCGCTGCATACTCAGAGCCGGCGCGTTTTCAAGGTTCTGAATCTCCTCGGCACTCTGCGCAACAATGTGATAGCCCGCAGGCATCGGATCGTACTTCTCCGTGGGGCGCCGGAGCAGGTCATCCGATGTGTGAAGCGAGTCTGTTATTGGAATGCTCATTGCGCAGCTCGCTTCCAGAGCCAGTAGTAGCGCCGCCAGCAAAACATACAGCGAACGGGTCGAAGAGCAAACAGCTCCCACACTCCGTCGATCCGCTTCATCTCCGCTGATTTAAACCGGGTCGAGCCGCAGCATGGGCAATCGCGCCGGAACCAGAGGACGCGAGGTAGCCAGTTAGGCCGCCCGGTGGCGACGGGACTCATCCCTGACCCGTGTTTCCGAAATATGCCCAGAAATTCAACGGGCCGTCCCGTCCCCCGAACTTGGATTAGCTTCGAGCCATGCGAGAAAGGCGCTTATGCTGCCCGTGGCAAGTGCGATACAAGAATCAGCTGCTCCGTAATAGAGATTGATCGTATCCCCATCCGAATCGATGGTTTGCCCGCACGGAAACACTACGTCATTTACGTCCCCGGTACGTTCATAGGAGGCTTCGGGTCCGAAGATCCAGGATTCTCCCCGTTGCAGGCAGACATCCGGCCTTTCAAGGTCGAAAAGCGCAAGTCCTAGACGATAGATGCTGCCGGAGGCGGTATGCCGTACCCCGTGATAGATCGTCAGCCATCCTTTTGGCGTTTCAATCGGTGGGGAACATAGCCCAATCTTGTTAGCATCCCACCATCCACCACGACGCGCTTCCAGCATGATTTTGTGGCTTCCCCAATGTCTTAGATCAGGTGAAAAGGAGATCCACATGTGAGCGCCTAGTGTTGTCACCGGCCGATGAATCATCGCCCAGTAGCCATTGATTCTCCGAGGCAGCAAGGCGGCATCCTTGTCCTCGGGCTGCATGATCACCCCGTATCGTTCAAAGTTCCGGAAGTCTTTGGTCAAGGCAAGTGAGACCCCTGGCCCCCCGCGAGCAAACGACGTGTAGGCTACTGCATATTTCTCAAGTTCCGGAACATAGGTGATGCGGGGATCTTCAATACCCCAGATTTCTTCGGGGTACTCGCGATTGGCGAGGAGCGTGGGCTCTGTATCGATACGCCATTCGTCGATACCGTTTGAGGACCTTGCGGCGCAGAGATGAGAAATGCCACGCCGATCTTCAATACGACACAACAGCAACGTGTCTCCGTCCGCAAGTCGGACCGCTGCAGCGTTGAACACACTATTGATGGGATAGGGCCAATGCTCTCTGGTAAGAATCGGATTACTGCCGTGACGTATGAGGAGCGGGATCTCGGAAGATGTCGTCACTTCGTTGGGTTGACGACTGGCTGAAGGATGAAGCGAATTTGGGGCGGTTTTAAAATTCAACTGGAGACGCTCATTTCATGGCACGTTTCTTCTTCGCTTGTTACGGCGACAGTCTGCATATCGAGCAAGGCCATCAGGAAGGAGAGAGTAGATTCAGCGCCCTGGTTTTCGTTGACGCGGTCTGGGTGGAGTCCATCTTTGCATCCACCGGTCATGACATCGTAGAGGGGAACTCTGAGGTCATTCTTGCCAAGAAACCAACCGAATGCCCGACGGGCTTCTGTATGCCAGTGCAGGTCCTTCGTCAGCCTGTACAACTCAAGGCAGGCGGCAATTGTTGCGCAGGCTTCCACCGGCTGTTGATCGAAGCGGGGCCTCTCTCCACCTTCCTTGAAGACCCCGTTCGAACCGATTGGCACAAAAATCTCACCGCGATCGCGGTGCTGGGCAGCAAGAAGCCACTGTAGAGCCTCAGTGCCTGCTGCGACCATTTGCTTATTATTGCTACGCCAACCGGCAAGTATGAGCGCCTGCGGCAATCTTGCGTTGGAGTAGGAAAGGCTCTTTTCGAACCACTTCCATGTGCCTGTCGCGCTGCGCTCGTAGATATCGAGCAGTCGATTGGCCAATGTATTGCGATGGCCTTGAATCGTCCTATCGCCGGGGAACGATGCCAGATACTCCTGCATTCCAAGCACGGTGAAAGCCCAGGCGCGAGGGCTGCCAAAATGTAACGCAGCAGGTACAGCAGCCTCGAAGAGTCTTCCCGCGGCGCCGCGCAAACCAGCATCCTTTGATTGACCCAATACGGTTCCCAACGCCCAGAGGGCCCGTCCATGGCTATCTTCCGAACCGACCTTCTCCAGCCATCGGCGGTCGTAGCCCAGAAAGTTTCTGAAGCGGCCTGAATCGGAATTGAACGCAAGCCAGAGAAAGGCAAGATATCGGCCGGAGAGGCTTGCGTGTTCGGCGTTGCTATCTTCTCCCAGCGTCTGACTGAGCCGCGTGGATACGATGAGGGCGCGTGCATTATCGTCTGTCGTGTATCCCTCGCGCGTGTTGGGCACCGTGAAGATTGCGTGCTGTAGCATGCCCGTGTCGTCAGTCATGGCCAGAAGATGGCTTGTATTCAGCATGGGCAGCTGATCGGCCTGCTCGATTAGCGCGATATCGAGATCATCCAGGATGGCAGTTCTCGGCTGCAGCGAGCGTTCGAAGCGGGCGCGCTGAAAGCTCGCCATGTAGGCCTTTGCCGTTCTTGGCCAAGTCGTTCCTCGCGAGTGCAGGTAAGCTCTTTTGCGCATCGCGTGCCGTTCTGCGTCGTTTTCCAGCAGGGCAGTCACAGCTTCTGAGATGGCCTCAGGATTCTCAAACGGAACGATAACTCCTCGCTTTTCCGCCAATAATTCACTGGCGTGCCAATAGGGAGTAGAGATGATCGCTTTTCCAGCCCCGAGCGCAATGGCGAGCGTTCCCGAGACAACCTGGGCCTCCTGCCGGTAAGGCGTGATGTAAATATCTGCGGAGCCAACGTGCTCCACAAGCTCTTCTTCGCTTACAAACCGATTGTTGAGAATTAAGTGATCGTCTACCCCAAGCTCCGCTGCGAGAGCCTGCAGGCTCTCTCGATAGCGCTCTCCTTCGCGTCGACGAATATGCGGGTGAGTCACGCCGGAAACGATATAGACCACATCCGGATGATGCGAAAGAATTGCAGGCAGCGCCCGAATGACGTTTTCAATGCCCTTGTTTGGAGATAGAAGGCCGAACGTGAGCAACACGGACTTGCCCTCCGTGCTGAACTTATCTTTGAAGTAGTTTGGATCCATGAAGGGGAGATCCGGTACACCATGTGGGATCACATCGATCTTTCCGACCGGGACCGCATACACATCGCGAAGTAGCTGCGCTGCAAGCTCGCTCATCACGATCAGCCTGTCGGAGAGACGTGCGATCTCTTCAAGAACGAGACGCTGATTGGCATCTGGCTCACGTAGAACCGTGTGCAGCGTCGTCACCAGAGGCATTTTCAACTTGCGCAGCAGCGAGAGGATATAACGGCCCGCAGCTCCTCCGAAGATACCGTATTCATGCTGAAGGCAAACAAGATCGTTACCGTTGAAGTTAAGGAACTCCGCCGCCCGTTCGTAGGATCCAAGATCTTCCTGTGCAAGCTCGAGACGGACCTGATCAGGGTAGTCGTAGCTCGAATCGGGGTCGTTAACCGGAATTGCAAAAAGCCGGCCTTGGCCGAATTCATGCGTTAAGGCGTTGCAAAGGTCTGTAGTGAAAGTCGCGATGCCGCATTCACGTGGCAGATAGTTGCCAATAAATGCAATGCGGGTCGGCAGCGGAAGAGTGCTGGCTTCTGACTGATCTTGAAGGTGAGAGGGTCGGCTTTCAGCCGGTCTGGGGGGAGTGGTTATCTTGTGCGATGGCATTTGTCCTGATTTCAGTTTGTTACAGAAGCCTGATATCAACTACAGACCGTGGGGCATTTGCTTTGACTCGATAAATGCGTGGCAAGGTGATCTATCGAGTGCTCTGCAGATGATTTTGAGCGGACGTTTCCATGGATGCATCTTCCTGGATATGCCGAGCGAACATTGTCACGTTAGCGATATAGAGGCCAGGAAGACGCGAGATGTGAAGAGACTCAAACTCCGCGGCGTTGAATTGCATGCTTACTAATGAGAGTGCACCGTGCAAAGCCTTATGGATTGCCGCCTCCCAGGTACTGCCAATTCCGCGTCGTGAATAGGATTCCTGCACCCACATGAAATGCCACTGGGCAGAGCGTATTGCCACGTCGAACACCTGCGACTCCATCCGCTGAACATGTGTCCAATCAGTACGAAAAGGCTCTACAAGCACCTCTGGATGTTTCGGCAGGATGCAAGTATTACGCAGGAACATGGAATGGAGCTTCAAAGTCTATACGCTTTTTACAGGCGCCATCTCGCCACGTTCCGATTTATCGTTCTTTTGTAGCGCCGCTTCGGCCTGTTCATCACCTGGAAAGCCCGTCGCATCTGCCTGGTGCGTTCGCTCCAAATGAATCTCCGTTCGACGGCGGGCAGAAAGATGATTATTTACGTCGGTCCTTTTGATGATGCTCACGGCAGCTCCTGTCGCTGGTTTTCTTGCGTTAGAGGCGCTCGTCTGGAGCCAAGCCCGGAATGCCGAAGGCGAGAAGGACACGCTGAGCCTCCTTCAAGCATACGCTCAAGCGAGCTCGAGTGCCGGGACACTGATTGTTCCCGAGGAGAGAGTCGAATTGCACTACTCACTGTGGTTTCCTCGGGACTTATTCACCCTGATTGCTTTGCAAGCGGGGGCTGGCCGAACAGGATTCGGTGAATCATTGATTGGGGGTTTCTTGGCATTGTGCTCTGGTAGCTGGTCGAAGAGGACCACATTGAGAAGCGACTTATGCACCTGAATTCGGCCGTCGTAGCCTATGAAACCGAGGTCGCGAAAGCGATTCATAAAGAAACTCACCCTCGAGCGGGTGGTGCCGATCATATCTGCCAGGGTCTGCTGGGTAATTGGCGGGATAAGGGTCTCAGGTTCGCCGGGCTTGCCGAATTCCGCCATGACCAGGAGAGTTCGCGCAAGCCGTTTTTCGCTGGAATTGAAAAACTGGTCGACAAGATCGGCCTGAGTCCGCATGCTTCGCGCGAGAAGGAACTTAAGGAACACGTCAGCGATGGATGGTTCGTCATGCATCACGCGGGCCATTTCATCCCTGTCGATTCTAAGCGCGGTGCAGGCGTCAACAGCTGTGGCTGTAGCCAGGCGCCGCCCAACGATGCTAGCAAGAGACTCTTCTCCCACGAAGTCCGTAGCAAGCAGAAGGGTAATCGTCGCCTCCTTGCCGTTTTGAGAAATGACGGTTAGCCGGGCACGGCCCTTCTGCAGATAAAACACTGAGTCTGCCGAATCTCCCTGGCAAAAGAATCTCTCCTTTGCCTTTAGTTGAACAATTGTTCGCCCGAGCCCGGCACTTGCCAGAAAGGCGGCAGCATCGAATGGTAATCGGCGACGGCTCGTCAAGAAGATTCCTTGTTCCCTGGAGTTAAGGAGAGAGTGTCCACGGACTGCAATAACAGGGAATTGAGAGAACAAAGCCCTTATCCTATCGCAATATTCCTCAACAGAGACAGTGGTGAAGTGCATGTGTACGCTGCAGACTCGTCAGCCTTGCTGTCGGTATATGTCCAGTTTCTCCTAGAGCGCCTCGCGGCGTCTGTTCACTACTGCTCACAATGTCGGGCAAGAAACGGAGAGATGCTCACCTCGCGCACCCGTTTGGAGACACTTCGGTCTGACACGAAGCAAGTTATCCAACTGTTCGGTTGTGACCACTTAGCTGTAGGAAATCGCCGCTATTTCGACCGCGATCCTTTCAGTCGACTTCGTGGCTGTTTTGGCGGCTCGGCCTTCTCGAAGTGGACCTCTGACGGCTGATCGTGCAGCACGATGTTGAGCAGTGACTTGTGGACTCGGATGCGTCCGTCGTATTCGATAAAACCAAGATTGCGAAAGCGATTCATAAAAAAGCTAACCCGGGATCGCGTAGTTCCGATCATCTCCGCCAGGGTCTCCTGCGAAATCTTCGGAATCAACGGGGCCGGCTCCGATTCACCTGACCTGCCATACTCCGCCATTAAAAGGAGAATGCGCGCCAGGCGTTTTTCGCTGGAATTGAACAGCTGATCGACAAGGTCAGCCTGGCTTCGCATACTGCGCGCGAGAAGAAATCTCAGGAAGAGGTCTGAGAAGTCATGTTCCGTGTGCATCAGTCGAATCAACTCTTCCCGATTCATCTTCAACGTAATGCAGGCTGTAATGGCGACCGCTGTGTTCAAACGAGGGCCGGACAACGCGGCAAGCGATTCCTCCCCCACAAAATCACCGTCGGAGAGAAGCGCGATGGTTGCTTCCTTGCCGCCTGGCGACACCACGGTGACCTTCGCGCGACCCTTTTGCAGGTAGAAGATGGAATCGGCGGAGTCTCCTTGCGAAAAAAAGGACTCTTTTGGCGCTAAACGTACAGTGCGGCCCACTCCAGCGTGGAGGAGAAATGCAGCAGCGTTCGGGGCGGGCTTGTTGAGTTCCACCAATCTCTATCTCCAAGGGCGTAGCCGCTCAAACGACGCGGCACGCAGCAGGCAAGTCTGCCCCGTTCAGCGCATTACAGGGCATCCATGGAGTTTGATGCTTCTTCTTAGTATGGCACCGGAGGCTGACTATTCAATTAAGCGTATTGGGGCAAATAGTCCCGAAAAACGGTCAATACTGGACACCTCTTCGCGAATAGAGCGCTATTGCTCAGAAATGCATCGTCAATGCCGATAGGATCGTGAGTACCTTGTGCGCTTCGAGGGCTGGAAAACATACTCGACGCCCGCAGGTAGAAAATGGTGTTTTCAGTGTATAAAGCTATTGCCTTAGTGGCATTACTGAGTGTGACGGGCATCGCCTCGGCGGATACTGATCGCGAAGCAACCAACGACAGGTTGAATCATGCAGGCAGCGTGTTGCGCGAGATCATGGCTGCCCCCGATAAAGGTATTCCTGAAGAGGTTCTGGATCACGCGAAGTGCGTCGCTGTTGTGCCCCATATGATCAAGGGCGGCTTTGTCTTCGGCGCGCAGAACGGGCGTGGAGTGGCCACGTGCCGGAGCGCCAAGGGCTGGAGCGCGCCAATGTTCTTTGCCATCACGGGCGGCAGCTGGGGCTTGCAGATCGGTGTAGAGGGCGTGGACCTCGTAATGATCATCCAGAATGAGCAGGGAATGAAGCAATTGCTTTCCAGCAAATTCGCGCTGGGCGCCGATGCTTCAGCGGCCGCGGGACCAGTAGGCCGCCATGCTTCTGCCAATACCGACTGGAAATTGGACGCGGAGATTCTCACCTATTCCCGTGCGAAGGGAGCCTTTGCCGGCCTCACGCTGAATGGAGCGTCGGTACGTCATGACGAAGATTCCACGAAAGCCATTTACGGCCACGATGTCTCAAATGCTCGCATCCTGAAGGGCGGCGTTGTCATGCCGGCTGCTGCTCGCCAGTTTCTTGATGCAGTCCGCAGCGCGAAGGCGCAGGCTGTCGCGTCCAACTAGTCATGATCTTTCAGGCATCGGCGGGCGCTGGATAAGTGCCCGCTCTGCCGGAAAGGCAGGGCGTCCTAATGCTTTGGGTAGTCTTTGCAGTTGTTTTAGTTCTGTGGCTGATCGGAGTCAGCTTCCATCTCGCTGGCGCTCTGATCCACCTGTTGTTGGTCTTCGCGTTCATCGTGCTCGTGGCTAATCTCGTCATTAGACCGCGCAGAATTGGAATGGATTAACCAAGATGTGGCGTCAAATTCGTAAGACCTAGAAGAATTGATAACGGAAGCCGAATTGTCTGTATCGTCGGGTCATCTTCTCTGATCACACGAACTGCGACCCAATTGCCATCGATGAATGGATCTGAGGCAATCTCGAAGTGTTCGCCATACAGTTTGACGCGCTTACCTGCGACGTATCCCAGCTCCATCAGTCTCTCGCAGTTTCTGGATTGCGGTTGGTTGCTTCTCGGCGTATCTAGAAATCCGGGGGAGGGATGTGACATTAATGACCTCGGCGGCGTTAGCTCAACAACCGCCACTCTTGCTGAGGGCACCTCGGAGACTGATGCTGTGCCCACAGTCTTATCCTGCGCTCTCGACGGAGAAAGTGCTGATCTCGAATGCTCACATCGTGAAGAACCTGACGATGTCGATTCCGCGCACAACCTGATCTGTTTTGATCAGATTTCAGTGATTCGAGGCGTCGATTATGGACTACATGTGGGCTCGGCGCTCATTCAAGGGGAGTTTGGGATGACACTTTGCGAATCAGCAGTTTGCAGGTTTTCTTCGGCAAGACTTCCGAAACGCTGGCCTGCCTTTGTGCTTGTCATTCTCACGTTTGCGGTATTGCCGAGCGTCCGCCCTCAACAACGAGACGCTTCCGATGGAAAAACACCGCTGACAGGTTCACAAGTCGTAGAAAAAATGGTGGAAATGAATCTCCGCCGTGCTCAAGCGTTGCATTCCTATAGAGGCACACGGTCCTATCACGTCGAATATCGTGGTCTTCTGGGTGCCAAAAGCGCTGACATGATGGTGGATGTCATATATAGGGCCCCCGGAACAAAGGAATTCACAATCCTGTCTTCTACTGGCTCGTCACTGATGATCGACAAGGTACTCAAAAAACTCCTGCAAGCTGAAACAGAGGCTGGATCGGCCGAGGGACAGCAGCGTACTGCTTTGAACAATGAGAACTACACTTTCACATTGATTGGGCTCGAAAACACCGCTACGCGCCAGATGTACGTTCTCGCTGTAGAGCCCAAAACCAGGAGTAAATTTCTTTATCGTGGCCGCGTCTGGGTGGACGCAGCCGACTTCGCGGTTGTACATCTCGCGGCAGAACCAGCCAAAAATCCATCCTTCTGGACGAAGAACAATCAGATAGAACAGCTGTATCAGAAGCTCGGTGATTTCTGGCTTCCGCAAAGAAACCACAGCGTCTCTTCTATCCGGATCGGTGGTCGCGCCGAGTTAACCATCCAGTATCAGAGTTTTCAGATTACGGAGTCAGGCCCAGTCCGTGCTCAGCCCGGGCGACAGGTCGCTCGATCGGCGGGCGCTGCTTCTGCCACACCCCTCCGTAGCGAAACAAAAGAGACCTTCGTCAGCGCAACTCCGCAATGATCATTTCACTTGAGATCGATAGACGACCTTAGGCTTCAGATCTTGAATGTGCTCCTGGGTCCGGTAGGCGCTTACCCATTCAGGATAGTCTGAGAGAAATTACTTCTGTTCCAGGTGTCTCTCGTCCCGCAAGCTCTTAAGGCCCTTGAATTCCTTCTCCCACATCTCTATTTTGGCTAATGCCGCTGGTTCCGCTTCACCGTCGGCGCCAAGAGCGCGACGCCTCTGGATCTCGGTCTTCCACACGGTGATGCACCTTTCGAGTTCTACCATGCGTTGCTCAATCCATGTGGTGGCGCCCGGTTCCCTCATTCTTGAAGTCTACTCCCTCATAGGACACTAAAGACCGAGTGCACCCCTTGACCACTTCTGTCTGATTCGCGGCGCAGAGCCCACTTTGAGCTATGTACTGATCCAGTGTGGTTCTCCGATCGGGCGGCGTGTGAGAGACTCGCCAGCCGCCCCTAAGTCAGCAGGCCCTTGACCCGTCCCTCCAAAGCAGCCTGTGACTGCTTTGAAGAAAGTAGTCTCTCCAGCCAGCCGAGATCGGCGTCCACCGTGACGTCCTTGTCCGTTACTTCGATAAATCCTCTGATCGGCGTGCGAACGAGGCCCATCTTCGCGTCGAAACTAAAATTCATTCTGCTTCCGATCGACTGTCTCGACTCATTTGCGATCTGGATTGGGACGGTTCCGAAGCCTTTGAAGAGATCATCGAATGAGAGATCGACTGATCGCATGATCTCCTCTTTCCTTCGGGTGTGCGCAACGGTCACTCGCATTCTTCTCCGTTCAATGTCGTCGCTTTTCGCCTGTGCAGCTTGCGTTAGACGGATGAAGCCCTTGGCGACAGCGTTTTCTGACCTGAAGGTCAGACCCCTATGTTTGATGCGGTCTGGGGTGCAACCGTCCGAACCGGTCTTTAATTCAGCCAGTGCATTAAGAGAAATTGGCAGCCGAATAAGTCGTCTGCATCTGCGCTCACCCGATCTCTATTGAGGGATCGTCCACAGACGCTCAGGCCACCCAACGTGAATTCTCTAGCCGGTATGTCGAGTCTCTTGAAAAGCGAGTAACGCTCCGCCGGCTGTATAGAACAATGTCCTACGGAGAAATTAACAGAGCATATTGTTCAATTTTGCTCAGAGCGGCTGTCGTGCTCTTTTCTACACTTCAGATGGAACTGGAGACTGAGGGCCATGGACCATACTTCTCCCACCCTCGTTATGAATGCCCTTACGGCTACAGCGGACGCTTTCTCTCACCGAGTGAGATTCAGCATATGATTGCTCGCACGATCGCCAACCTTGAAGATGAAGCGATCTCTGCGAAAACGCACTCCTCCGCTTTGGACCGCTTCGGAAATCCGCCTCGTCCATAGCCAGGCCACATACATATCCAGCTAGAAGCCATAGATAAGGGGCTCCTTACGAAAAGCGATAATCTTCAACAAAATTCGAAGCTCAGATTACTTGTCGTAAGCAGGGATGGGCCGCTTCTGCACACCCGTGACTTGATGCTTGGAACCTTCTTTTCTGTGTGCACCGCAGGAACAGTGGCCGAAGCCAGAAATCTGATTGAGCAAGAGCGATTTGACCTCCTCGTCCTGTGCCATTCGCTGACGGAGGAGGAATGCCGCCACCTCACCAAGCTGGCTCATCGCAAAAGGTCTACGGTGAAGGTTCTCGCAACGAGTCCGCGTGGCAGGGATGTTAAGCCTTGGGCGGATGTGCAAATCGGGGTGGATCTCGGATCTTACGGGTTGGTGAAGGCTTGTGCTGACATGCTTGGCTTTCGAATGAAGAGCAAAGCGAGGTCTCTTGCCTCGCATGGGTAGCTTTAGGACCGGACCTACTCGTACGCCAACGCCGGACGCGCTTCGGCTCGAGGCTTGACCTCGTATCGGCACGTCGCCATCCTCTTGACTACGCACAACGGGGACCGCAATGGAGCGTGTCAAGTTCGGTTTGCGGACATGCTCGCGCCCCGTACAATCACCTCAGGCACGGAGTGTCTCCCCTGCGTCGCTTTCAAGATGAAGACTGATCGCGGTTCGCTAGACGGGAACACGCTTCCTGGAGAGTCAGCAATAGGATGTGTTTTCAATTCTCAACTACAGGATTGTGTGTTGTCCTGGCTCTTGCTGCGGGGGCGATGCAAGCCGGCAAAGCGCCTGTGTCGCCCAAGGCAAACCCAGAGTCTCAGCCGAACGTTGTCGACAAGTATCCAGAACTCGTGGATATTACGGCGTCAACCGGCATCCATTTTGATCACGTCTCCAGCCCTGAACAGAAATTCATCGTGGAATCGATGAGCGCCGGAGTGGCTCTGATTGACTTCGATCGCGACGGCTTGCCCGACATCTACTTCACCAACGCTGAGAGCACAGAGATGGCTCTTCACGGCCAGCACGCTCGCAGCGCCCTCTACCACAACAATGGAGACGGCACCTTCACAGACGTCTCCGACAAAGCGGGGGTGGCATTCCCTTGCTGGGCGATGGGTGCCGTCGTAGGCGACTACAACAACGATGGCTGGCCGGACTTGCTGGTAACTTGTTTAAGCGGAGTCAAACTCTTTCGCAATAATATGGACGGCACTTTCTCAGATATCACAAGGGAAGCAAGCCTGGGCAGCGACAAGATGTGGGCCACTGGCGCAGCGTTTGGGGACTATGACAATGACGGGTTCGCAGATCTGTTTGTTTCGCACTACGTTGAATTCGATCTGAATCATATGGCTGCTTTAGGTTCGAGCGATACATGCAAGTATCTCGAGATCGACGTTCAATGTGGTCCGGTGGGTATGAAAGGCTCTCCTGACACGCTCTATCACAACAATCGCGATGGAACCTTCACTGACGTCTCGAAGAGGGCCGGCGTTGCGGACGAGGAGCATCGATACGGCCTGACTGCCATTTGGAGCGATCTTGATCAGGACGGCAAACTCGACCTCTTCGTCACGAATGACGGTCAGCCCAACTACCTCTACAAGCGAAATGGAAAGGGAGTGTTTGAGGAAGTAGGATTCTCTTCCGGAGTTGGACTGAGCGAGAGCGGCGCGCGTCAGGCAAACATGGGAATTGCGCTCGGCGACTATCTGCACACTGGAAGAATCTCGCTCGTCATCTCTCACTTCGATAATGAGACTGCGGCGTTTTATCGCAATGACGGCGCCATGGATTTCTCAGACGTGTCAATCTCTTCCGGGGTAGGGCGGGGGACGCTTGGATATGTTGGGTGGGGTGATGCCTTTGTTGACTTCAGCAATCGCGGTTGGAAAGACCTGTTTGTTGTAAACGGCCACGTCTATCCGCAGGTGGACAAGGTTCGCTCATCGTTGCGATATCTCGAGCCCAAATTACTGTTCATGAATCAGGGAAATGGGACTTTCAAAGACATCAGTAAGCTGGCAGGACCTGCGATTCAGGTTCCTCAAGTCAGCCGCGGAATGGCGATCGGCGATCTGTTCAACGACGGAAAGCTCGAGGCGGTCGTCGAGAATTTGAAGGGCGAACCCATGATTCTCCGTCCGGAGCACGGCCCCGATCATCACTGGATAAGTTTTCAGTTAGAGGGCGTGAAGTGCAATCGCCTGGCGCTGAATGCACGTGTGCGAATATTCGCCGGTGATCTGGTGCAGCTTGAGGAAGTAGTAAGCGGTGGCAGTTATCTATCCCAGAGCGATCTTCGTCTTCACTTTGGCCTCGGAGTTCATGAAAAAGTGGACAGAGTTGAGATTACGTGGCCCGGGGGCAAAGTGGAGAAGCTGGTGAATCTTTCGGCCGATAGATTCTACGTGGTGCGCGAGGAAGCAGGTGTAATCAAGTCCGACGGAATAAACTCCAAAGCGCCCAAGACCGATTAATTTGCGGTAGGCGCAGGCGGATTTGCGCTTTCGTGTTTCTCCTGAGCGGAATGAAGCTTATCGAAGATGCTCTTATCCGCCGCTTTTTGCAAATTGCGAGTCTTTTGAAACTCGACTTCGGCTTCCGCTTTTCTCCCCACCGATTTGTAAAAGCGTCCCAGTCGCCAATGCACATTTTGATCGGTGGGATCCAGCTTTTCAGCTTTTTTCAACTCCAGCAAAGCATCGGCGTTCTTTCCTTGATTGGCGTACAGAACGCCGAGATCAACGTGCGCCAGTTCGATCTTTGGGTCGAGGCGGACCGCTTTCTCAAGCAATGGAATCGCGGGTTCCGGGTTATTCATCTGGATGTGACAGTCTGCAAGATAAGTTAGGGCCTGCGCGTGGTCAGGATTGTTAGTGAGCTCAGCCTCAAGCTCTTTTGCCGCTTCATCAAATTTCAATTGCCCCCACAGTAAATAGCCCAGCCCGAAATGCGCTTCGGGCATTTTAGGATCGGCCTTCACGGCAGCTCGAAACTGTTCGATGGCTCCAGGCCTATCCTTCATTTCATCCAGTGCCTGGCCGGCCAACATGTCGGCTTCAGCAGAATTCTCATTGAGATTGACGATCTCATGATAGACATCCAGTACGCACTGGTACTGCTTTGACCAGAGACAGCTTTGAGCGAGTGTGAGCCGAAAGGGGAGATTCTGTGAATCGGCAGCAACTGCTTTTTTCAGGAACGGCACTGCTCCAGCGTAGTCGCCTGCTCCGAAGCGAGCTAACCCGATGAGAGTAGTCACTCGTATCGCCTCTTGAGAATCGGCAGGCAGGTTCTTCAGAAGCGGCAAGAAAACTGTAGACGCTTCTTTCATCTTCCCGCCTTTGAAAAGTGCGAGCCCGAGGTTGAGGCGCAGACCCGGCATGTCGGGGCTAAGAACCAGAGCCTTCTTGTAGTGAGCGGATGCCAATTCGTAGTGTTCCTGGCGCGCCTCAAGGAGACCAAGATGCGCGTGTGCTTCAGCATCTTGTGGATGGAGTTTCAGTACGCTTTCCCACGACATCTGCGCCCTGGAAAAATTTCCCTGCTCTTCAAACTGGATCGCCGTCTGGCGAGAATCGCTCGTTCTGCCTGCTGCCTGGGCCAGGAATGGCGTCGGCACAGACGCAATCACAAGACAGACCAGCAGCTTTCTTCGAAGGAATATATCTAGACTCATCTCTTATCGCATTCTCGCTCTGCTGCACTATGACAGGCAAGTTTCGCGCTGATGCCACTTTCAAAAGAAAATGGCGCGCCAGAAATCCTGGCGCGCCCAGAGCAAAGTAAAGCAACTCAGAACACAAACTTTCCGCCCAGCTGTAGCGTACGGGGACCATAGTCGCTTGTGATCTTGCCGAAGTTTGAATCCTTGCTGTTCATATTCACACCTTGTGGATTGGCGTGGTTGAAGGTGTTGAACGACTCAAACCGCAAGTCGATATGGACTCTCCCGTCCGAAGAGAAGGGAATCGACTTGAACACCGACATGTTCCAGTTCTGAATTCCGGGTCCCTTCACTGCGTCCTTTGCGGCATTGCCGAATCCCTGATTTGGACCGCCCAGCCAGGGTGCGACTGGATCGGCGAAGGCACTGGTATCGAACCAGCGTTGAGTGTCGTGCGTGAGAGTCTTTGCATAGTGAACTGGTGCAACCTGGTTGGGACGATTGCTTGTACCTCCACCCAGGCCAAGGGTGTCGCTGCCTGAGTACGCCGGACGCAGAGGCAGGCCTGTCTCGATGAAGGTAATGCCGGAGAGTGACCAGCCTCCCAACAGCAGTCGCGCGCCCACGTTCGAACTCTTCCTGTACCACGGGAGAGCATAAACATAGCTAACGTTGAGGATGTGACGGCGATCGAACCCGGTGTCAGATCCAAAGTCGTAACGCGCACTGAATGGGTTTGAAAGGCCATTGAGATCGTTGGCGACGATGCTCAACAGGTGAGACCAGGTGTAAGCCACCTGGGTAGTGAGACCGTGCCGGTTTTCAATGCGAACACCGGCTTGGAGTGAGTTGTAGTTGAAGTTTGTTTCGTTTTCTTCCTGGTTGATGTTTGCAAACCCAGGATATTGCCGGTACAGGTTTGCATTCTTTGCACCGCTCGCAACCTGCTGGCGATCCCAATAGGGGTTCAAAGGATCTGCGCCGACCGTAGTGGTATCGAAGTTGAGCAGAGGCAGCGTATTGATCTGGCGATCATTATTCTGGCTGAACCCGTCGGAACCAACATACTGTAAGACCGCGATGATCGACGGAGCGAGCTCCCGCTGGATGCCCATGCTGTAGTTTGCGGTGCCCGGAGCGTTGTAATCGTACCGGATGTTGGTGATGTTGGACGGGAAATGATCCAGCGTGGTTGCGCCACTCAGAACGCTGGTGTTGGGGTTGGAGAAGTATACGTTGGTTGCTGACGGAATGTATGCGAACGGCGGGTTCAAAGCGGCGTTATACACGTCGTTGCCTTGAATGCGTTCCCAGAACAATCCATAGCCACCGCGGAATACCGTTTTGCCGTTGCCGCTGATGTCCCAAGCCCACCCGATACGCGGCTGGAAGGTGTAGTAATGGTTGCGAACGTTCCCGCGTGGGAATCCGCCGACGCCCGCCTCGCGAATGCCATTCAGATAAAACTGCTCGCTTCCAGTATCGGCAAAGGTAGAAAGAGCCTCGGGTTTCAATGTTCCTGAGCCATCTGGGTTCATGGGATTGCCCAGCGACCGGTCGTAATCCTCCGCGACGAAGTTCGAGAACTTGTCATAGCGCTCAAATGCGTGCGGAAGGCCATCGTAACGCAATCCCAGGTTCAGAACCAGCCTTGGCGAGACGTGCCAATCATCGTTCACGTAGCCGGCGTAATTGTTGTTCACCCAGTGTTTGCCTGCCAGGTATTCGAGCTGCGAGTAGGTGCTGGCCATACCCAGGATGAAGTTGATGTACGAGTCTTTCGAGAAGTTGCTGGAGTTGAACGTCGTGACTCCGTTGGTGTTGAACTGCAGTTCCTGGTTCTTGTAAGTGTGCAGCCAGCCCGCACCAAATTTGAACTGGTGGCGGCCCTTTGTCCAGGAAACGTCGTCTCGATACTGGAAGCCTTCGTACCCGTTCTTCCACGGGTAGTAGCTTGGGCTCCAGGTGACGTTAATGGGAGAGCCTTGCAGCTGAACCTCCGGGAGGCGGTTCATTCGATTGTTCGCGTCCGGAAAGAAGCTGGTTGCATTCCATCCCGTTGGCTTAACGAAGGTCCCGCCGCCTGGCCCATCCACCGGAGTCAGCGTGATCTTGTTTCCGCTGTAGAGAAACGCCGTCTCATTCAGCAGGTTCGGCGAATACGTCTGCGTCAGCTTGATCACTGCCGAGTACGACGGATTATTCATCGCCGTGCCGACAGTGGGATAGGTGCTGTTGCCCCAAAGAGGAGGGAAGTAATTCTGGGCAAGTGTGTCATGCAGATAGTGCCCCATCAGCTGGTACTTGGGGCTGATTGCGTGGTCGATGCGAACGATGTCCTCGCGAACCTGAGTGGGCTGCGGGATCGAGGCAATGTACTGTGTGCCATTGTTGAAGTTCGGCTTGGGAAAAGTGCCCGCGTTCAGCTGCAACACGGCATTCTGATCAATCAAATTGGCTGGAATTACGTTGCCCGGAAACGGCTGACCGGGAGTAAGCCCATCTGCTGCGTATAGCGCTAGCTTGGCTGGGTCCTGAATGTCTGGAACGATCGGAGCTGCGCCGCTGGGGGGTGTGTATGCCAGATCTGCTCCAGCGGTCGGAAAGTTCGACGCCAGAATTGCATTCTGCGCGGAAGGCGCGCTGCCCTGAATCAACCGGCGCCATTCTTCGTTCCAGAAGAAGAACGTCCGGTTCTTGTTTTCGTTGTAGACGTGGGGAATCCAAAGCGGTCCGCCGAAATTTCCGCCGGGGATATTCAACTGGAACTTGGAACGAGGTTTTCCGCCTTGGTTGAGGAACCAGTCGTTCGCGTTGTAGGCCGTGTTGCGATTGAACTCGTAGAGTTCGCCATGATATTGCGACGATCCAGATTTCAGCACCATCAGAATGGTTCCGCCGGATCCAATTCCGTAATCGGGTTTGTAGTTGCTGTCCAGCGTCTGGAATTGAGCGATCGCATCCTGAGAGGGCAGATTCATGAAGCAGCCGCCGCAACCGCGATCGTTCTGCTCGCCGCCGTCGATCATGTACACGTTATGGGTAGATCGGGTTCCATTGAAGCTGATCCCGTTTGCAGATGTCAGCGCGTTCACCCCGCCAAATGCCGGGAGTGTGTTGGAGACTCCCAGACCGAGCGCCGCAAGGGAAGTGATGTTGCGGCCGTTCGTTGCCAGTTGCTCAACCTGGGTGCCGCTGATCAGCGTACTTACCTCGCTCGTCTCGGTTTGCACCTGCAAGGCATCGGCAGTCACTGTCACGGTTGATTCTTGGCTGCCAACCGCAAGAACGGCGTCTTGTTCGATGGTCTGGGCAACGTTCACCACGATGCCCGTCTTGGTGTACTTTTGAAAGCCTTGAGCGGTCACCAACATGCTGTAGGTGCCAACGCCCAGATTGGCGAAACGGAAACTTCCCGATGCGTTCGAGATAGTTTCGCGGGATTGACTGGTCGCGTTGTTGGTGAGAGTGATTTGAGCGTTGGGGACAACAGCTCCGCTTGGGTCGTTAACGAATCCGGTGATAGTGGCGTTGTCCTGGCTCCAGGCCGGGACTGCAGAGAGCACGAGCAGAATCAGTGTGAAGCAGACCCAGGACGCTGAAAAACTGCGCCTGAACGACCTGCCTTGCACACCGAAAGGTTCTGGCCTTGCGGGATGTTTCATGAATTGCCTCCGAGTAAACGCTTACTTTGAAAGAATTATTTAGTCGCTTCTCATCAACACAGAAACCAGCCTGAGAAGCCAGAGGGCTTTGCTCTTTGAAGCCTTGTTTGGAAAAGTACCGCGGGCCTTGGATCCAATTGGGGGTATTGCGCTTATCAGGTGCGGATTCCTGCTGGAATCTCTTGATTTCGCTGGCCGACAGCTTTCGTCGTCACGCTCAAAGTTCTCGAATTGATCGGGGATCCAAAAATTTCTCGACCTTGCGGCAAGCTAGGGAAGTGATCGCCTGTCCTCCTCGGCGAACTTGTTTTCTGCTGCAGGAAATTGTGAAAGCCGACCCGTCCCGAGTTTGGGTGGGCGACTTACAGCAATCGTTTCCTTAGCGCGCCATTCTCGCGCTATGTGAATATTCTTGTCAACCAGAAATTCATTTACGTGACGAGGTGCTCATTTCGGACATTTTGGGCTAGAAATTCCATTTACTACATCGGCCGACAAACGCTAGGACGGACCGCTGCGAGGGGTCTGAGGGCAAAAGAAAGCGTTTCCAAATTTCTGCAATTTTGGCGTCCCCGAACCCTGCTGGAGACTTCCGGCTTTACGAGCTAAGCAGAGGCAGGTCTAATAGCCGCATCCAGATGGCCAAAGGGCGGAAACAGTCTGAATCGCATACTAAAAAGAAGGCCCGAGTGCTCACGCATCCGGGCCGCGGAGAAGGACGCGGCAAACCAAAGTCCACTTTCTTCGATCTCGAAATCACACCAGTCTCAACTGAAATCACGAGCCGGAAGGCCGATGGACACTAGGCTTGCCATAAGCGCCGCAGGAGGTCGCGGCAAAAACTACCTTTAATTCCCTTGCTCTGCTTTGGCGCCCTGGCTCGCCTGGCGAAACAGCCGTGGGGCGAAGTCTTTTAGATCGCGTCTCCATGTTTGCCACTCGTGATCTGTTCCGGGTGATTCATAGAAGACGTGCTGGATTTTTCCTTCGTCGAGAGATGTGTGAAGGCTCTCCAGGCCGGACTTCATGCGGTCAGGCTCATTCGTACCTACCCCGATCCACAGGAGGTGAACACGCTTTGCGAATGCTGACGGATCGGACAGAGCGCCGTTATAGGCGGTCTTGACGTCGAACTTGGCGCCCGTCAGGAAGGGATTTCCCGCACCGCTGAATCCGCCGATGTAAGAGAACAGGTCAAGATGGTTGAAGGTCACTTGGAATGTCTCCATTCCACCCATGGACAGTCCGGCCATGGCGCGGTGATCGCGATCTGCCACGGTGCGAAATGTCTTATCCACAAATGGGATCAGCGCCTTGGTAACGTCATCTTCGAATGCGCCCATCCGCTCCTGCATGACCTTGATGAAGTCGGGGCCGAGAAACGGCTTGCCTGTAAGGTCAGGCACCACATATCCGGTCCGAGTTGCATAGCCATTCGCCATGACGATGATCATCGGCTTTGTGTTTCCGCTTGCAATCAGATTGTCGAGGATGAAGTTCGCCTTGCCTTGCCGGATCCACCCTGTCTCGTCCTCGCCGCCTCCATGTTGGAGGTAGAGAACCGGATATCTTGTCTTCGACGCGTCGTAATCGGGGGGCAGATACACGAAGGCATCTCGCCACGTGCCTGTCACGCTTGAGTGGTACCAGATCTGGCGAACCTGTCCGTGAGGAACATCCTTTGGCGAGTAGTAATCAGCTCCGGCCTCGGGCACCTCGACTGCGCTCGCCCATTTGCTCCCTCCGAAATAGGATGTGCTCGCAGGGTCGCTCACCTCAGCACCATCCACAATGATGGTGTAGTAGTGTAGTCCGGGAGCTAACTGCGGAGTGGTGAAGGTCCAGAAACCATCCGCCTGCTTTTCCATATCAGCTTTGGGTCCGCTCCAGAAATTCACCCGAACCTTGCTGGCGTCTGGTGCCTTGAAGCGGATCTGCACCCGCGAACTGCTGTCGACCCTGGGATACTGCGCATCCAGAACATTGGAGGTGGCAGCCTTAAAGCCGCCTGACTCCTGAGCAAAACACAAGCTCGCGCTTAACAGCAGCGCCATCGCGATCGATCGCATTTGCATTCCTCCGGTAAAGCATTTGCAGGCAGGCCAAATAGAGATTGCCCGCCTGCTAAACCAAAATCCCCGGGAATAGTACTTCAGCCTCGATGCAAGAGTAAAGCGATTTATTCGGCTTGTTCTTGTTGCGGCTCCGTGTGTATATTCGAGAATTCCGAAGTTGCAACGACTGAGGGGACTGAAAATGTTGGACCCGCAAATCCCGCGGAAAGCGGTAATAGTGATCAGAATTGCGGCTTGCATGGGAAGCGTTTTCTCGCGAAATGCACAGGCAATTGCGGATGCGCTTATGCGCTTTGAGTCTGGGAGTTCAATCTTTCTCAATTAGAGAGTGAATGATGAAAAACAAGAAACTGATTTTGGCGTGCGCGATCGCTTTTGCAATTGTCCCAGATGGTGATGTTGCTGCCCAGGTTCAGACCAATGTGCCGGAAGTTGTCCCTGGCGCGAAGCCGGCGAAAGTCGAACACATCAAAATCCATGGCACAGCGCTTGAAGGAAATCTGGAAGGCGACGCGGTCGATCGTGAAGTGATCGTGTTTCTTCCTCCCAGCTACGAGAAGGACTCGAAGCGACGGTTCCCGGTCGTCTACGCACTGCACGGCTACTCCATCGGCGCCGAACAGTGGACGCACGAGATTCACGTTCCGCAGACTGTTGAGGGAGCCTTTGCGAAGGGCGCACAGGAGATGATCGTTGTCCTGCCCGACTCCAAGACGGTCTACAACGGATCGATGTACTCAAGCTCCGTCACCACCGGCGATTTCGAAAAGTTCTTCTGGCATGACGTGGTGAGCTACATTGACTCCCACTATCGCACGATTGCAAAACGAGAGAGCCGGGGCCTGGCCGGGCACTCCATGGGCGGATACGGCGTGTCCCGCATCGGTATGAAGCATTCTGATATCTTCGGGGCTCTTTACATCATGAGCCCCTGCTGCTTGTCTCCCATGACTGGCGGAGGTCCCGGACCAGCCGATCAGGCGAAAGAACGTGCCGTCGCAAGTGAGAAGAAGGTAGCCGCTGCCAAGTCGCCCGCCGATCTTGCTGCGCAGTCGCCTGGATTCGGAGCCGCCCAGTACGCAACCGCCGCGGCGTGGTCGCCCAATCCTAAAAACCCGCCGTTGTATTTCGACCTGCCGACCAAAGACGGCATTCCGCAGCCCGAGATAACGGCGAAATTCAGTGCGAACGCTCCACTGGCTTTTGTTGACCAGTACATTGGGAGCCTCAAGCAGTATCGCGCTATCTCGATCGATGTGGGTGACCAGGACGGTCTGCGCTTCGACGCCACCAAGCTGCACAACATCCTCGACAGCTACGGAATTGCAAACAGTTTCGAAGTCTACCCCGGCACCCACGTCAGTGCTGTCGCGGATCGCTTTCAGAATCACGTGCTGCCGTTCTTCAGCAAAAACCTGTGCTTCACATCATCGTGTAAATAGCGTTATCAAAGCTAACGTACACAGCGGGGAAGAGAACGGTAGTCACCTCTGTACCTGCGGCGTGAGCAATCATCGTCTCAGGCAGGGCGGGACTTCCAGCTGAGTTCGCCAGAACCAGCGATTCATTTTGGTGCGAGCTGAACTGCCTGGCGGAGAGCTTCGAGAAGGCTACGCTCATCAGCCTTCCCTGTTCCTGCTATGTCGAACGCAGTCCCGTGGTCGACCGAAGTCCTCACCACCGGCAGACCGATGGTGATGTTTACGCCTGACTCGAGTCCGAGAACCTTAACTGGACCATGACCCTGATCATGGTACATGGCTATCACCAGGTCGAAGTCGCCGCGCTGTGCGAGATAAAAGAGAGTGTCAGCGGGCAGAGGGCCTTCCACATTCCAGCCTCGGCGGCGGCACGCTTCGATTGCGGGGACAATTTTCTCTTCCTCTTCACCATGCCCGAAAATGCCATTTTCTCCGGCATGCGGATTGATGCCGCAGACGCCAATGTGGGGCGTGTTGATGCCCGACTTTTCGAGCGCATGATGGCCGCGCTCGATGGTGCGTTCGACGAGGCCGGGTTCGATGCGTGCGATGGCATCGATGAGTCCAATGTGCGTGGTGACGTGCAGTACTTTCAGCTTCGGGGTCGTCAACATCATGGAAACTTCCGGTGTCCCCGTCAGATAGGCAAGTGCTTCAGTGTGGCCCGGAAACTTGTGTCCGGCAGAATGAAGAGCTTCCTTATTCAGGGGAGCAGTGCAGATCGCGGCCACACGTCCATCTATCGCAAGGCGCGCTGCTAACTCGAGGTATCGATAAGAGGCTTCGCCGGCTTCGCGCGAGAGCCGACCCCACGGAAGATTCGCGGGTATGAGGTTCAGGTCAATACAGTTGACTGTTCCGGCGTCGAAGTCCGCCTGTTCAAGGTGTGACTCCGGGATGCTGCGAACTTCGAGCCTGGTGCTAACGATCGTTCCTGCCGCGCGCAACCGGTTCGTATCGCCGATCACAAGCGGGCGACACAGCTTGTGGACCTCCGGGTGGCACAGACCCTTCATGATGATTTCGGGACCAACTCCGGCGGCATCGCCCATCGTGATTGCAACAATTGGTTTTTTCATCTCAAACTCTTGTGATTCAGAAACAAATCCTTTGCTTGGGGATCGGCCGGCACACGTTCGAGCCGGCTCAGAAACTCACGGCATCGAACGAGTGACTGCAAGGAACCGAATGCGCCCGCCTTCGTAATCACGGGCAACGGTCGAACCCAATCGTCTGCAACTGAGAATGGCAACCCCGGTTCAACCTCGCCAACCAGCCGTAATCGGTGGATTCCGAGAGCATCCAGGATTGCTCTCGCAGTATCTCCGCCGGTTGCGACAAGTCCACCCAGGAACTGTCCACACTCTGACACCAGGTCTGTGAACTCATCCGAGCGGAAGCGCTCTTCAAGCATCGGGGAACCCTCGCCTCCATCCATCGTCAGAAGGACATCGCGGCCGGACTGAAGGCTTTGGGTGATTTTCGCATTCATGGTTGACGAATGGCGCAGGTCCGGAGGAGTTGCATGAAAAATTGCCATCTCTGGATTTGCTGCAAGCGTTCGCACCTGCTCTCGCGTTACGGATGATGCGGTGCCTACTACAAACAAGGTAGAGCCTAACTGAAAATCCCACTTGTGAAGTTCGGTGTCGGGTGCGATTCCGATTGCCTGCGAAATCTGTGTGGCCAGACCAGCCGATCCCACCCACACGGTGATGGCCGGCTCACCAAGAGAGCTCGCTGCAATCGCACAAAGATCGTCGTCGGTTTCGGCATCGCAGATAATCACGTCATTGTATTTCGCCGAGTGCGAAATGGCGTGTCGCAGCCTCATCGAACCCGACCGGACCGTCTCTGTGTCGATTAGTCCGCAGGAAAGGCCGGCCGTGGCGAGAAGTTTCGGAATGTTCGATTCGGCAGGGCTAGCCTCCGCTTTCCAGATGTCTGTTTTCTCAAGCGGCACTCCGCGTACCAGGAGACGACCGCCAACAGTCGTACGTCCTTGCGCAGGTAGTGATGGAGCCATGAGTATAGAAGGCTTCGCACTGCCAGGCTTGAAGGAACGGCGAGCATGTAGGAGCGCAGCGAGCTCAGCCGCTACGTTGCCCCGCAATGTTGAATCAATCTTCTTATAGAGGATGTATCCAGGGCTTTCGGTACTGTGGGCATCGCATCGTAGTGCCAATCGGCCTATCAGATCCGACGCCTGTCCTTCGGGAAGATAGCGGCTATTCGTATCGATAGAGACGATGTCGGTATCTGGCCAGGACGCATCTGGCTCCCTGCGCTCGGGCGAATGCAGAAGGACTGTGGCTCTGCATCCGAGCGCGGCGGATGAAGCTGCGCAGTCGGCTGCACCGGTTAGGTCGTCCGCAATAATCACCAACCTAGCCAAGTTCTAGCTCCAAGACTATCTATTTTGAGGATACCCGCGAATACCACCATGCTGTCAGGAACGGCGCGGCGATTGCGGTAACGATGACGCTGCACGCCACAAGAACAGTTGCGGGAGCGGCCGCTGCGGCATACTTAGGGTTCGCTGCGGCAACTAATGCCGGAACCGCCGCAGCGTTGCCAGCGGTTGTAGATGCCGCTATCCCGGCAGTCCCTTTGCCTCCGCATAGCATGTCTGCGATCGCGAGAAAGAAGGCCGACAGGACCAGCACGGCGATTCCAAGAGCCACCCCTGATAGACCGGCCTTCCAAACGAGTTTCAGGTTGAGGGTGGCTCCCAGCGCAAACGCGAAGAACGGAATGAGCACCGGCCCGGCTTTCCCCAGGAATTCGCGCAGTTCCGGATCTAGATTTCCGAGCAGGATGCCGATAGCGAGCGGCAGAATTGCACCGACCAGAGCTTGCCATGGAAACGCCGACAAGCCTGCGACACCAAGTGTAACCATCGTAAGGAACGGACCCGATTCGAGTGACATGACGGAGTACGCAGCAGAATCCTCTGCGTGGCCATATTGATTCATCAACGCCATATACAAGCCGCCGTTTGTGTCATTGATGGCTGCGACAACGGCGAGCGTTGAAAAGCCAGAAAACCATCCCGCCGCTACCGGCTCGATTCCGATCCAATGTCCGACAATTACGCCTGCGGCAACGCCTAAAAGCATCTTCGTCGCGAGCAGCACTCCCCCCTTCTTCAACACGGCTGGGAGAGACCGAACTGAAATGGTTGCGCCGATGCAGACATAAAAGACTGCAAGTATCGGCAAGGATCCGGTGAAGAGAGCACCTGTGAAGGAACCGAAGAATGCTGGTGCAGTGGGCGCGAATGTCGCGAGCAGAGCGCCGGCGGCAAGGGGCAGCGTCATCATGCCGCCAGGAACGCGTTCTACGAAGCGCTTAATCGGAATGGACATCAGTACCGGCCAGGTTTCAGCGGGGGGAGGCGGTGACGATGAGGTGCTGCGCGTAGCACTGTCATTGGGAAACTCCGACGGCGCCGCGAACTTTTGCGAAAGTATAGGGTCCCTCGGGGACGAGAAGAATCTTCGCATCGCGAGATAGGTTGGCAGTTGCGGCTGCGATGGCCTCCTGCAGCCGGGGAAAGTATCGATCCTTCAAAATACCGAGGTCCTCTGCCTGAACTCCAGGCGTGTAGAAGAAGAGTTCGCTTCGAAGTGCCGCCAGCGCCAGCTTCTCCACCTGCCATTGATCGATCTGCACCGGCGGTCGGGAAATCTCGTCGAGGTATGCCTCGAAAGACGAGATATTCTTCAGGCTCGCAGCAAATTCCCCCGAGCCTACGCCCTCAGCGCATTCCGCAACGACGAGGACCCTTCCGCCCTTCTTGATCAGATGTTGTGCGGCTGTGACCGCTTTGACACTCTGATAGTAAGTGAGGTCGAGAGGGAAGCCGGCTGAGCTTGTGATCACAAGATCACAAGGTTCATCGAGCCGCGCAAGACAGGAATCCTGAACAAATTCCACCCCCGCTGCATGGGCAAGCACAGGATTTCCTGCAAACACTCCGGATATCCGCCTGTCGCGTGTCAACGTCACGTCGAGAATGAAATCATGACGCGCCATGTGCGCGATCTCGAGCAACTCCTTGTGCAGCGGATTGCCATCGATGGATCCTTCAGTTGCCAGGGGCTCACGCATGAACAGCGGCGAATGAATCGCCTTGATAGTTGGCTCGGCTGCAACTCCGGGAACGACCAGCTTCCTCCCTCCGGAATAGCCTGCCATCAAGTGGGGCTCTATAAAGCCCAGCGTGATACGAAGGTCGGCATCTACGAAGTCGTTGTGGATGTGAACAGGCGTTCCGCGATTTGTAGTTCCGAGATGACGGTGCTGCCCATGGGCTCGCGCATCGTTGCTGGTAATGCGATAGGATCTTGCAATTTCCGAGCCGACGATCTGGTCCACTTCGTCCGGCGTGGCGGCTCGATGCAGTCCAGTGGCGATCAGAATGGTAATCCCTTCGCGCGTGATTCCAGCCTTGTGAAGCCGTTCAAGTAGAGGCGGCAGTGTAATGGCGTTCGGTGCAGGGCGCGTTATATCGCAAACCACGATGGCGACTGTCTTTTGGCCTTTGGCCAGGTCGCCGATGGGAGCGGATGCCAACGGATGATCGAGGGCATCTCGCAGCGCGGCGTCTACATCCACAACCGGATTTACATGCCGGCTCTCGAGGACAGCGCAATCGAAGGTGTCCGGGACTTTTACCTCGATTTGGCTTTTTCCGAACGCAAATGTCGTGTTCATTCTGATGGGTGTCCTCAGTGCAGCGCAATCATCATAGGCCAGCTCCAGCTTGCGGCCCGCTTACTAAGTCCGAATCTCTACAAGCCCAACCATAAACGGCTCAAGGTCAACTGAGAATTCCTTCGCGTATGGAATTTCCCGGCTGTGTGGCGCGATCGCATCTGGGTGCTCCAGCGAGGCAGAGTCCGTAAGGTGCGCGCTAACGGTATGCAGCGTAGCCTTTGCCTCAGTAGGAACCCGCGAGCCCTGCAGCCTGACCAGCAGCGTATTTCGCTGGGCGGAGTAGTTGACCGCCTTGATTACAATTCGATGACCGTCTGCGCTCATTGTGGCTGTCGCTTCGGTCGAGCCGGGGGACCACTGCTCCGGGATAAATGTCGAAATTTTGTCGAACAAGCGACTGCGGTCGGGTATATCTCGAATTGCGCCCGTCGCGGATGCCACAAAGCGCTCGGCGTAGTGTTCACGGAACAGCTTCTCCACCACATAACCAGCGCCGGGAAACCAGGAAACGTGATCGTGGTAGATGAACGAAGTCCATTTCGGATCATCGGTGGTGTTTCGCATCAGCAACGCCGGGCAACTCATCGTAAGCCCCGGACTTAGCTCTTCAAAGAGCATGAGGATGCCGGCGGTATGCAGACCTGCCCGCCAGTCGTAGGTGTGTTGCAGGCTCCACTCCAGCACGCCGATCTCGATTTGCGGATGCTTTGAAGCACGTATGTAGTCGCGCAGTTTTGTAAGGTAGTCGCGGATACGCCTCAATCCGGTCTCGAAGTTATTGGGCTCGTACTCGTAGTTGTGACAACCAAGTATGTCGAAGTTCTCCCCTGCGAGATCGATGACAGTCTCGCTCCAGTTCATATCGCTGGACCGCTTCTGCCCGCAGGCCACGATACGCGCCTTCGGAGCAATCTCGCGCAAGCGCCTGCCGTACACGTTGACAATCTCGGCATACGTCTCCGGAGTGAATCCATTGTTCATGGGCTCGTTGTCGATCTGGAACAGCGTGACCCCGTACGGTTCCGGATGTCCGTTAGCTGCCCGTTTTCGTCCCCATTCAGTCGACGGTGGATCGTTGAGGTAGCGGACCCAGTTCATTGCGTATTCAACCTGGTCCGGCTTTGTGTTTGGCGCTGCAAGTACGATCAGGGGGTCCGCTCCAACCTTTCGGCAAAGGCAGAGAAACTCATCTGTCCCGAAGCCGAAGTAGTCTGAGTAGCCTCCCCAGAAAAGATTTGGATGATAGCCACGGGAGGCATAAGGGCCGATGCCTTCCTGCCACTTATATGTCGAAGCAAACGATCCACCGGGCCACCGGATGAACGACGGGCGAAGCCCATTGAGAGCTTGCAGCAGGTCGGGCCGCAGCTTGCCATCCTGACGAACATCTGAGCGCATCATCGAAATGAAATCCAGAAGGACCGCGCCCTTACCTGTGGCTTCAATCTCAATGGAAGCCTGCGTATCCCGTAATTGGCTGGTAAGGGCGAAGGGAACCTCTTGCCACTCTGAGCCGGTCACCGCGAGTGGAAGCGATGCGATTGGTTCGCCCTTTGCAGTTCTGACTATGAGGTTGAGCTTCGGCTTTCCAGACTCGTGTTTCAGCCAAATTGATCCATCGTACTTCCCGCCCGCATCCACAAACACACGGCCCTGCCGGATCCCAGCGCTTCCGCCATCGACGCGCAGGCGCACGCTTTTCGTACCATTCTGGAAATTAACATTTGCGATGCCGGCTTCTCCGCGGTCCGCGAAGGGCTCCCAATAAGTTTTGAAATCTTCACCCTCAAATCCCGCGCCGCGAATCTGCTCGGCAAACAGCCCGTCTTCCACGGAATGGTTGATGTGCTCCAGAAACTGCCCAAAGACCCGCTGATCGATCGAAGTTGTGACCCGGTCTGTGTCCACCAGCAGAGGCATGACTCCCGGCTCGCCTGCAGGCACGACACCGCAGGAGGCCAATGCGCCAAAGAGGCTCTGTGAATGGAAGCCGGCACTCGCCACCATTGTTTCCTTGAGAAATAAGCGTCTATTCATGGTAAGGACCATCCGGAACAAATCAGCATGCTTTCACGGATAAAGTGGAGAGCTGAAGTTAGAAGCCGTTTCGTATCGGCTGCTATTCTAGCCGACGACGCGAAAGACCCGCGAAAAAGAGCATGGTTTCGGCATCAGCTCAGATAGATTGAATGCCCAAATTTATTCCGGAGTGTCCTACAGATGAAGTCTCGTGAGTTTCGCGCGATGCCCCGAAGAAACTTTCTGAAGGCTGCCGGCGCGGCAGGGGTCGGGGTGTGCGGACTATCGCAGCTTGGCTTTGCTGCGGACGAAAAGCGAGTGTGTCTGATTGTCGATCCCGAAAACTCGGCAGCAACAAGCATACCTGTGATGAGAGCGATCGCTCGGCTGGGCGAGGCTCTCCATGCGAAAGGCGTAAAGCACGAAATCGTCCGGTCTGCAGATGCGGCAAAAGGCGCTGGCCTTTGCATCGTAGTAGCCAGCTCAGATTCGCAACTGACTCGAGGATTCCCGCTCAGGCGAACGAGTTCCGCACCTGAGAGTCTGAGAATGGCTGCCGGAAAGATCGACGAAGTGCCAGCGGTTCTTGTTTCCGCAAACGATCCAAGGGGTTTTGTCTATGCACTTCTTGAACTGGCTGAGCGGGTGCGATACGGCGACGATCCATTCATGTCGCTGCATTTCATCAACCCCGTTGAAGAAAAGCCGGCAAACGAAGTCCGCAGCGTCAGCCGCTATTTCTGCAGCGAACTGGAAGATAAGCCCTGGTTTTACGACCGCCAGTTCTGGAGCGAATACCTCGACCATCTGGTTGCGAGCCGCTTCAATCGGTTCACCTTCGGTTTCGGATTGGAATATGACTTTCCCCGCGGAGTAACGGACGACTACTTTCATTTCGTGTATCCCTACCTGGTCGAGGTTCCTGGCTTTACACAAGTCCGCGTCATGCAACTCGCAACCGCCGACGGAGTCAGGCTGGCATCCCCGAAGGCGCTGAGCGTCGACGAGCGCGAGAAGAACCTCGATACTCTACGTTTTATTGCGGCCGAAACAGCCGCCAGGGGGCTGCAATTCCAACTGGGTATCTGGACCCATGCATATCAGTGGACTGACAGTCCGAATTCCTATCACCGCATCGAAGGCTTAAGCCCCGACAATCACGCTCGCTACTGCAGCGAGGCACTTGCTGTCATTCTGCGGGAGTGTCCCCAGATACAGGGACTCACCATGCGCGTTCACGGCGAGAGCGGGATTCCCGAAGGAAGATACGATTTCTGGCAGACCGTCTTCGGCGCAATCACCGGTGCTGGGCGGACGATCGAGATCGATATGCACGCCAAAGGCGTGGATGAAAAGATGATCGATATTGCGGTGGCGACCGGGATGCCGGTCAAGCTGGGCGCCAAATACTCGGCCGAGCATCAGAGCCTCGGATACCAGCAGGCAGACATTCGTTCCCTGGAGGTTCCCCACGGAAGCCTGTCGAAATCGGATGAATCGCTCTTTCGCTTCAGCAGCGGATCAAGAAGCTTTACACGGTACGGCTATGCTGACTTCCTCCGGCAAGATGCGCGTTACAAACTCTGGTTCCGGCTCTGGCCGGGAACTCAGCGGCACCTGCTTTCGGTTGACCCCGAAATGGCAGCGGCGTACGGGCGAACCGCAAGTTTCTGCGGAGCGACCGGCCTCGACCTGATGGAGCCATTGACCTTCAAAGGCCGCGAGGGTTCCGGCCAGGCGGGAGGGCGATGCGCTTACGCTGACTCGTCGCTGAGTCCAAGGCAGGATTGGCAGAAGTACGAGCTCTATTACCGCGTATGGGGACGCAAACTGTACGATCCGGACGCGGATCCAGAAATATGGCGTCGAGCCATGCGTAAGGATTTTGGAGCCGCCACCGAGGCGATCGAGAACTTACTCACACACGCGTCCCGCATCCTTCCTCTGCTCACTTCGGCTCATCTTCCATCGGCCAGCAATCACGACCTCTGGTACGAACTGCCGATGAACATGCCTATTGTTGACGGCAGCGAGCCCTCCCCCTACGGCGATACTCCGGTCCCAAAGTTATTCGGAACGGTAAGTCCGCTCGATCCCCAACTGTTCTCTACCGTCGCCGAGTATGCGCAGTCCCTGATACACCGAACGCCAAGTGCGAAGTATTCGCCTGTCGACGTCGCGCAATGGGTGGAACAATGCGTTGAAAATTCAAAGCAATGGCTGGATAAAGCAAAAGGAACGACAAAGTCCCCTAGAGGAGGAACATTTCGTCGGATTGAGGAAGATGTGCTTATTCAGATCGGCCTGGGGACTTTCTTTGCGCACAAACTGCGTAGCGCTGTTCTCTACGACATCTTTCTGGCCTCGAACGACACTAACGCCGCCGATGCCGCACTGACGCACTATCTGAAGGCGAGAGATGCATGGGCGACGATGGCGGAGCGCGCCAGGAAGGTGTATAGCGCGAACATCTCTTACGGCAGCATTCCCAAGCGAAGCGGCCACTGGCTTGACAGGTTGGCTGGCATTGACACCGACATCGCCGCCATGAAGGCGAAAATGCACCTGAACAATGAGGGGGCAGGCGCGCGCCGGGCGGCTTCGGAGCAAATAAAAACCATCGCGGGTGACGCACCTTCATCTGTGGCCCAATTCAAGTGCCGTCATATGCCGCCCGAGAGCTTCACGCCGGGAGATGCGCTTGAGCTCAAGCTCTTCATTTCTGGCTCTTCGGCCGGAGACGGTACCAAACCGGTGAGCTCTGTCCGGATCCGATATCGTCACGTAAATCAAGCGGAACGATGGAATGTCGTCGACTCGAAGGGCGAGAACGACATATTTATTGCAGCCATTCCATCCGAATACACCCGAAGTGAATTTGCGCTCGAATACTACTTCGAGCTGTCAGATGCTGGCGGAACGGAACGGACGTACCCGGGTTTCAACCAGCCCCTCTCCAACCAGCCCTACTTTGCAGTATTCAAAAGAACGAACTAAATCAAAACCGCCTAGATCGCTCACCTTTAATTTCCCGTTTCCGCGCCAGCATCTGTGGAATGGTCTCGCTTTCTTGAGCACTTAGTTTAGGTATAGAAAAGCGGAGCGCTGTCGATATCACAGGAATCGACGCGAATCATTAAGCTTAAATGTCATCTCTCACGCGGTCGAGGTGGTCAAAGTAGCTGTTGGCGCAATAGACGCGCTCGCGACTGAACGTAGTCAGCCATCCGCAGCTCGCAAGGTTAAAGTTGGAAATGAGTAATGCCTCTGGGGGCGAGGCTGCTCCCAGTTGTCTCGAGGCCGTTAACGCCAGGCCCGCAGTTGCACCTCTTAGAAACTGGCGCCTGCTTAGAGGATGTGGCACGCCAGTCGAATGTCGGTTCTTCACTCTCGGTCTCCCCGAAGTTGATCTGTCGATTTGCCGCGACGTGCGGGCTTTTGCAAGTCGCCCGCAATTTGCCTGCCTGTTTCCTATAGTTCAACAATCTGCACACTGACAACCTGCAAAACATATTCATATATGAACAAAAGCAAGGTCCGGATGCTTTTGGTTTGCGCCGGGAAAATCTAAGTCATGGCAGGGTTCGCTTAGGGGTGATCTTCATGGAAATTTATTTCAAGCCGATCAGGTTCGGGTGTACCATCCCTGCTATCCCCGGCTCTGAAGTTGATCAATCCATGCTTTTGAATTGTTCTTCTGGAGGCGAACTCTGATGATCTCCCGTATCTTGCCAGGATCTTTCTGCCCCGCGTTGAGAACTTGTTTTGCAACAGCAGTGATGATGGCGGCCATCTGTTGTTCGCCAAGCCGCCTCAATGCTCAGGCCACCCAAGGCACGATTGTCGGCAACGTCAGCGACCCGAGTGGCTCGGTCATACCCGGAGCCTCGGTGATTCTTACGAACACTCAGGAAGGGGCGGTTCGAACCACGAAAACCAATCGCTCCGGCGACTATCAGTTCCTCGACGTGAAAGCAGGGCAGTACTCCGTAGCGATCACGGCTGGTGGGTTCGCCGGCTGGACAGCGTCTGACGTCTCGCTTACCGTCAGGCAGGAGCTCCGTATCGACGCGAAGCTCGGGCTTGGAAACGTGCAGCAAAAAGTTGAGGTGAATGGCGATGCCTTGAGCACGATCCAGACCGACTCACCGACGATCAGCGGAACCTTGACAACGGAGGATACCCAGAATCTGCCGGTCAATACGAGAGCGAGCTTCAGCGGAACCAGTCCGGCCGGAATCTTCGGCACGCTTCCCGGCGTTCAGATGGACCAGTCAGGAATCTCGTTGCAAGGGGCTCTGCCCTATCAGGTGGAGGTGACCGTAGATGGAGTGACAGCGAAGGATGCGACAGGCGGCAACTTTCTGAATGATGCATTTCCGTCGACCGAATCCATCTCTCAGGTCCGTGCCGATGGAGTACTCGCCAGTGCCGAATTCGGCGATCCCGGCCAGATCGTTGTGACCACAAAGGGCGGCACGAACGCTTTGCATGGAACCGCTTTCTGGTACTACCAGAGTTCCGCGTTCAACGCAATTCCGTACACGTATCCGACGACGACAACAAAACCCAGTATTCACGGCAACACCTTTGGGGCCAGTATCGGCGGTCCGGTTGTGATTCCGCACCTCTATAACGGACACAGCAGGAGCTTCTTTTTCGGCACCTATGAAGGCTGGCGCCATCCGGCCCAGAGCACAATCTTCGAGGTGGTTCCCAGCACGCTGATGAAGAACGGCGACTTCTCGAAATACGTAGAGCCGAATGGATCCGGCGGAAACAGCTTTACGGGCCTCAATGATCCATTCACCGGCGGCAGTTATGGAACATCGATTCCGCAGAGCTCGATTAACCCGATTGCTGTCTCCACGCTTTCCCAGTTCTATCCCGATCCGAACATCGGCGATCCGACGGCATACACAGACGACGGCATTGCAAACTGGCAGTCGAACGTTGATAGCAGCGGACGTTCAAATCAGTACGATGTCCGGGGTGATCAGTATTTCGGCAGCAACCAGAAGTTCTTGGTCTGGGGCAAGTTCACCTGGAAGAATTTCCCGATTACCAATCCCGAACCTCTCAACATTCCTTCATCACTGTCGATAAGCCAGAACCGCCAGATGAAGGTCGACACCAATTGGACGATTCGTCCCAATCTCATCAATGAGGGTGGATTCGGATTCACTCGGTTTACATCAGGTCAAAGCGACCCCTTTGACGGAAATGCCTGGACTCAGGCGCAGGGGTGGCAGGGATTGCAGAACCTGTTCTACAACGGCGTACCTGAAATGGATTTCTACAATATTCAAAGCCTCAATGCCGACCGGCTTACAAGCCTCTCGAAATCATTTACCAACGAGTACAGCGACGTGTTGATGTGGGTAAAAGGCAGGCACACCCTGAAATTTGGCACCGATATTCAGACACTGGAGGCGATCACACCGCTTGGATTCAACGGTGCAGACAACTACGGAACCTATCAGTTCAATATCAGCGGCAGTGAAGGAATGTTCACCGGTGTTGATTTTGCCGATTTCCTTCTCGGGCTTCCGAACCAGACATTCTATGACGTCGTTCGCCAGGACAACGACGGTGTGTCGTCTCATTACCACTTCTTCGGTCAGGATGAGTGGCACATGAATAACAGGCTGACCATTTCTTACGGCGTTCGCTACGAACTGCATCCGGCTTACTACGATAAATTTGGAGACATCGGCAACTTCGATCCGAGCGTGCCGCTGGCCGGACGCGTTATCTATCCTCACGGCAAGCAGGATCTGCTTGCCCAGGGCTACCTGGCAAGCGCAAACGCCTGCGATCCGGATGGCGTAACCAGTACGAACAGTGCCTCGGTGAATGGCGCGCCGTGCATGGAAGTTGTGGGGAACACCGCAGCCGGATTTCCCTCAGGTTTGAAGAAGTATCCGCACCTGCGCTTCATGCCTCGTTTCGGTGTGGCATGGCGTCCATTTGCAGACGATAAGTGGGCGGTTCGCGCTGGCTTCGGCATGTACAACATCAACATGCTGGGGTCGACGTTCTACTCCCTCACCGGCACTATCCAGGCTTACACGCAGCAGTTCCAAAACTCCCTGAACACGGCCAACCATACACCGGGCTATCAGTGGCCCTTGATCAGTCCGGGCTCAGGTGGCAGCGGCTGCACCAATTGCTACGGAACTGACTACTTCGGAACAGCGAACAGCACTAACTGGAAGGACCCCTATACCGAACAATGGTCTCTTACCATTGATCACGACTTTGGTCAGGGCTTCGCGGGTCGAATCTCTTACATCGGGTCGGGCACTCACCAACTGGTCTGGGCTCCTGACGAGAATACTCTTCCTTTTTCCACGACTGTTTCAGCATTTGTCGCGCCGATCTCTTCGCGCAAGTTCCCCAACTGGGGACGCATCAATACACGGGCGACAGGCGCAAATGAGAACTATCATTCTCTGCAATTCGAAGGCGAGCATCGTCTGCAGCACGGGCTTGAGTTTCATTCCACCTTCACGTGGGCCAAGGCCCTTGCCGACAATCAAGGGCCAGCTGGCACAGGCTTTGGCGGCGAGGGCGGCGGTGCGCGCGCCACGTCGATTCTCGATCGCCACGCCGACTATGGAAATGCCTACGGAACGCGCCGCCTTCGTTGGGAGACGACTGCTCTTTATGATTTGCCCATCGGTCGCGGCAAGATGTTTGGCGGCTCCATGTCCCGATGGGCGAACCTGGCCGTTGGCGGATGGCGTCTGACGAGCATCCTAACCGTGCAGACCGGTCCCTTTGAGACGCCTTACTTCCCCAGCGGGGAGGGCGATCCTTCCGGTACCGGATCAGGTCTTGATGGCGCGCTTGGCGCAGGCGGGATCAGCTTCGATACCGGTCATCGGGATCAACATGCCGACCGTGTATCAGGTGCAAGCCTCTCGCCGGCCGGCGGCAAAACTCGCTTTCACTGGACCAATGCAAGTGCGTTTTCCTGCCCCGGCGATCCCAACTGGCAACCAGGCTATAGCTGCGCGACCGGCAACGCGGGCGCATCTGTGAGCGACAGTGACGGCAACACAATTTGCTACGATTGCGAGCAGATCAACGGCGTCATCTATCAGGTCCCTGATCCAATCGGACGGTTCGGAAATGCTCAGGTGGGCTCCGTTGAGGGCCCAGGCCTGGTAAACCTTTCATCAGGAGTGAGCAAGACCTTCGGCATCACGGAAAGATTCAAGCTGAAGGCTGAAGGCACATTCACGAACGTGCTCAACCACACCAATCTTGGCGACCCGGAGATGGACCTTAGTTCATCCAGCTTCGGACTGATTACGGGTACCATCGGTTCGTATAACGGGACCAGCTCTGACTTCGGCGGAGCGCGCACGGGTCAGGTGTCTTTGCGACTGGAGTTCTAGCTAGTTAAAGTACTCTTCTTACGTGCCGCCGCAACATCGGCAGAGTTTCCTTGCTCGAGTTCGGCGGCACGCGTTTCATATCTCACGGCAACTATCAGGACGTTAAGCTCTTCTCCTGATGGGGGCATCAAAGCTTCTGTCAGCGGGACGCCAGTCGATCTATGTCGAATACACCATCGTCGAGCGACGAGCAGGATCTCAAGCACTTCGGCTACGCACAGGAACTCTTCCGCAGTATGGGAGGGTTCTCAAACTTTGCCATTTCCTTCTCCATCATCTCCATCCTGACGGGCGCTGTAACCCTCTATGGGTACGGCTTGAATATGGGCGGCCCGCTTGAGATGTCCCTTGGATGGCCGGTCGCGACGGTCTTCACGCTTTTGCTGGCCGTCAGCATGGCAGAACTGTGCTCCGCGTATCCAACCTCAGGCGCTATGTACCACTGGGCGACTGCGCTCGGCGGACGCGCGCCGGGATGGTTCGTGGCAGCCCTGAACATTGTTGGCCTCATCGCAGCCCTGGCGGGCATCAATTTCAGCGCCGCGCAATTCGTATTGCCGTTCCTGGGAATCTCGCCATCTCCCGGGCACGTATTCCTCATGTTCGCGTTCACCCTGCTGGTGCACGGACTGATCAACCACTACGGCGTACGGCTCGTCGCACTGTTGAACAACACGAGTGTGGTCATTCACATCATCGGGGTCTTTGCCATCGCGGGCGTTCTCTTTTGGTTGGCGCCGCGGCAGCCGGTGTCATTTCTCGCCACCGCCAGCAGTTCAAGCGGCCACTCATATACATGGGCCTTTCTGTTGGGTTTGCTGCAGGCGCACTGGACATACACCGGTTTCGATGGATCAGCTCACATGGCGGAAGAAACGCACGACCCGCGCCGTGTAGCTCCCTGGGGCATGGTGATTGCAGTCGCTGTTTCAGGTGTGGTGGGATACATCCTGCTGCTCTCCGTCACACTGGCCATTCGCTCGGTTCCAGAAGTGCTTGCCGCGCACGATGCGCAAGGCAACCCGATTCCTGCGGCGATCGCCATTCTCCAGTCCGGCCTCGGATACCGTTTCGGCAACGCTCTTGCGGCTTTTGCCTCGGTAGCCATGTGGTTCTGCGGTCTATCGTGTGTAACCTCCGCCTCTCGTGCCATCTACTCGCTCGCGCGCGATCATGGCACTCCCTTCGCTGCGACAATGCAGAAGGTCAGCTCTAAACACGGAACTCCAGTTGCGGCGATCTGGGCAACTGTCATCATCGCTCTGGCCGCAATGGCCTGGACGGGCGCGGTCCCCATCGTCACTTCGCTTAGCACGGTAGCGTTGTACCTGGCTTATGTCATCCCGGTGGCGCTCGGCTTGCGGGCACGCATGCGAGGTTCGGACTGGCCGAAACTGGCGGTGTGGACATTGGGCAAATGGGGTCCAGCATTGAACAGCATCGCGCTCGTCTATACTCTCTTCATTTGCTTCGTGCTGATGATGCCCCCGAATCAACTGGCTGCCAAAACGCTCCTGGGAGTTCTGGTAGTTCTGACCCTGGTATATATCCTCGAGGTACGCCGCAAGTATGTAACTCCGGGCTGGGTCGAAGAACTCCGTCGAGTCCCCGGCTCTACCGCCGCACGGGGCGTCGAGAGCGAAGCCGATTGACACCGGTCCGAACCCAAGAGGACATCACACATACAGCGATCTCGCGCAGGAGCCTAAGATGTTCGACAACATCGAAAATTTTTCATTTCCGACTCGGATAGTTTTCGGTCGCGGAGCAGTACGTCAGCTTCCCGCCTGCCTGGAAGAAATCGGCGTTCGACGGCCATTGGTAGTGACCGATCCCGGTCTTCGATCTGCTCCTCCCTTCAAGTCGGTTGAGTCGGCACTCAAGGCCCGCGGAGTTCAGTACGAAGTATTCGATGGAGTGCACCCAAATCCGGTAGAGGAGGATGTGGTGCAAGCCTCCAAAACCTACCGCACCGCCGGCTGTGATGGCGTTATTGGTGTTGGTGGGGGAAGTGCCATCGACGTCGCGAAGGCGACCGTCATCATGGCGCGTCACGAGGGATCGCTCGCCGATTTCGAAGCACAGGCTGGCGGTATGGATCGCCTGACCGGCCCCTACGACCCGATCATTGCCATCCCGACCACTGCCGGAACCGGCAGTGAAGTGGGAAGATCTTCGGTGATCACTTCTCACCAGTTGAAGCGGAAGATCATCATCTTCAGTCCGTGGCTGATGCCGAAAAGGGCAATTCTCGATCCGGAACTGACCGTAAGCCTTCCGGCGTTTTTGACTGCAGCTACCGGCATGGATGCATTCACGCATTGTCTCGAGTCACTGACTTGTCCGGTCTTCCATCCCCTCTGCGATGCAATTGCCATACACGGTCTCGAACTGGTTGTTCGCTACCTGGAGCGGGCGACGCGCGATGGCGGAGATATCGAAGCGCGCGGCAATATGCTGGTCGCGGCTTCGATGGGGGCAATCGCATTTCAGAAGGATCTGGGGGCTACACATTCCCTGGCACATCCTCTGTCTACCGAATATGGATTGCATCACGGATTGGCAAATGCACTCTGTCTTCCAGCCGTGATGCGATTCAACGCAGAGGTGGCTGCCCCACACTACGCCCGGCTGGCTCGCATGTATGGCAACGGCAAATCCGATCAGCCGGATTGCCGAGAGGCGGCCGCCGCTATCAAAGAGGTAGAGGACATGATCGACCGGCTTGGAATCAAACGCGGCTTACGCAACCACGGCGTCCCTCAGGAGGGCCTCAAAGGGCTTGCGGAAAGTGCTTTCTCCGATTCATGCCACAAGACGAATGTCCGGCCATGCACGCAGGAAGATCTGCTGAAGCTGTACCAGGAGAGTTGGTAATCATGACGACCTCCTCGATCAATCTTGTAAATCCCGCAACGGAAGAAACATTCCGGACACTCGAAATGACTTCCGACGCAGAAGTCGGCGCAATTCTGGAACGCATGCGGGTCGCTCAGCAGCGCTGGCGCGGTGTCCCCATAATTGAGCGGGTTGAAATCTGCCGGGGCTTCGTAGATGAGTTTCGCAAAATGCGAGAAACCGTCGCACTCGATGTCACACGGCAAATGGGGAAGCCGCTGACGCAGGCTCAACGTGAAGTGGATACCATGCTCGACCGCGCGGAGGCAATGCTTCGCATGGCAGCCTCAGCCCTGCAGGACGAGATGCTGGAGCCACGGCCCGGCTTCCGCCGCTTCATTCGCCACGAGCCGCTTGGCATCGTGCTGGATATTCCTGCATGGAACTACCCCCTCTTGATAGCGGTGAATGTCGTCATTCCCGCTCTGCTGGCCGGCAACGCAGTTCTGATCAAGCATGCCCGCCTCACGCCGCTGTGCGGTGACGCCTTTGTTCAGGCGCTCCATCGGACCAGGTTGCCGCGTGATCTCGTCGCTTCTATCCACGTCGGCCATGAAACGATTGCCCGCTTGATTAAGCATCGCGAAGTGGACTTCATCTCCTTCACGGGCTCCGTTGAGGGTGGACGCGAAGTCTATCGCCAGGCTTCGGCACAGCTACTCGACATGGGACTCGAACTTGGCGGCAAAGACCCGGCTCTGGTCTGCGAGGATGCAGACTTTGATTTTGCGGTGAATAACCTGGTGGACGGCGCCTTCTACAACACGGGCCAGAGCTGTTGCGCGGTGGAGCGCATCTATGTTTCTCGCCCGCTCTTTACAAAGTTCGTTGATGCTTTTGTCGCAGAAGTACAGAAGTACTCCGTGGGAGACCCGGAGAATCCGGCAACCGGAATTGGCCCGCTGGCGCAGCTCAAGGCGCTCGACCTTCTTAAGCATCAGGTAGATCAAGCGGTGCATGCTGGAGCAAAGGTCTTGACTGGCGGAAAGCGGCTCCCGGGAAGAGGATACTTTTTCGAGCCGACAGTTCTCGTTGACGTGAACCATGGGATGGAACTGATGGCTGAAGAAAGCTTCGGCCCGGTAATCGGGATCATGGCGGTCGACACCGAAGAAGAGGGAATTCGACTGATGAACGACAGCCAATACGGGCTCACGGCATCCATCTGGACCAGGGACGCACAACGCGGAGAAGCGCTCGCAAACGCTGTCTCGGCGGGAACTGTGTACCTCAATCGCTGTGACTACCTGGATCCGGAGCTCGCCTGGGTCGGCATCAAGGATAGCGGCCATGGCTGCACACTATCCCGATTGGGATTTCATCACCTGACACGTCCCAAGAGCTTCAACTTGCGGACGCAGACAGCGGGCTGAGGAGTTCGATGAAGACGAATGGGATGCTGACTCTCGATGAACTTAGGACCGCGGCAGAGGAAGGCCGCGTGGACACGGTCTTGCTGACATTCACCGACATCTACGGCCGTCAGTTTGGCAAGCGATTGGATGCGCAATTCTTCCTTGAAAATGAAGAGCCCGGAACGCATGCCTGCGACTACCTGCTGACGACCGATATGGAGATGAACCCTGTCGCGGGGTATCAATTCGCAAATTGGCAGCGGGGCTACGGCGACGTTCACATGCGCGCCGATCTCTCCACTCTTCGTCTTGCGTCCTGGCTCGACCGCACCGCTCTCGTAACCTGCGACCTGCTCGACTGCCGCTCCCATGGCCTCGTGGAGCACGCGCCGCGTTCAATTTTGCGCAAGCAAATCGATCGGGCAGCCCAATCGGGTTATTCCGCTGCTGCCGGCACCGAGCTCGAATACTACATTTTCAATAACTCGTACAGGCAAGCTGCGGCGCTTAAGTATGACGGCTTGGAAGCTGCTGGATGGTATCTGGAGGACTATCACGTTCTCCAGGGCACTCGAGAAGAAAAGCTGAACGGCGCAGTTCGTCGGCATCTAGCGCAATCAGGTGTCCCTGTGGAGTGCTCGAAGGGCGAGTGGGGAAAGGGACAGCACGAGCTGAACGTCCGCTATGCCGACGCTCTTGCAATGGCGGATCGCCACGTCGTCTTCAAGCAGTGTTTCAAGGAAGTTGCCGATAGTTTTGGCGTGAGCGTCACGTTCATGGCGAAGCCGGATGCGAACCAGGCCGGATCAAGTTGCCACCTACATCTGAGCCTTTGGAAAGATGGCAAGAATGCGATGGCCGGGACCAATCAACTGGGGCCGATACAGTGCAGCGATACGTTTCGCTGGTTCCTCGGAGGATGGATCGCGCACGTTCCCGAGTTCATGGTCTTCTACGCTCCAACGGTAAACTCCTACAAACGCTTTCAGTCGGGTTCATGGGCGCCTACGCGGCTTGCCTGGTGCTACGACAACCGAACCGCCAGCTTCCGCGTTGTAGGTTCGGGAGCCAGTCTCAGAATTGAATGCCGGATTCCCGGAGCTGATTGCAATCCGTACTTGGCGATCGCAGCTGCACTGGCATCAGGATTGGACGGTATCGCCAGAAAAACTGAGCCGCCTCCCATCTTCGAAGGAGATCTTTACGCCGCGACTGACATGCCTCCTATACCGACAACCTTGAGGCAAGCTACTGAGATCTTTGCCTCAAGTACACTCGTTCGGAATACCTTGGGCATTGAAGTCGCGGAACACTACGTGCATTTCTTCCGCTCCGAACAGGCTGCATTCGATGCGTCCGTGACAGATTGGGAGCGTCGTCGCTACTTCGAACAGATCTAGCGGCTTCTCGCAGTGTACGTTGTGGATCTAAATTTCCTCATTAAGCACGCCTCGTCAGACTGCGCACTATATTGAATGCGGTTCTGCCGACCAACCGTTGATGATCTTTCTCCACGGCTGGCCGGAGCTCAGTTTGATATGGCGCGCCCAGATGGACGCGTTCGCTGCGGACGGCTGGCACTGCGTCGCTCCTGATATGCGCGGCTATGGCGGCTCGTCCGTGCCCGCATCCGATGACGCCTACACCAACGAGGAAATCGTTGCGGACATGGCGGAACTCCATGACCACCTCGGCGGCAAACCTGCAATCTGGGTCGGCCACGATTGGGGCAGTGTCGTGGCTAGTTCGTTGGTCGCGCATGAGCCTCAACGGAGCCGCGGCGTCGTGTTGGTTTCGGTTCCCTATTTCCCTGACGCGAATGCCCTGCCGACGCTCGTTCCGCTGGTTGATCGATCGATTTACCCGGTTGACCAGTATCCGGATGGCCAGTGGGACTACTATCGCTACTACACCACGCACTTCAACTCAGCCGTTGCCGACCTGGATGCGGACAAGGCGGCATCGCTGGCGTCGATCTTCCGACGTGGCGATCCCGCCAGCATCGGTAAGCCTTCGCCGAATGCGATGGTCACCCGCAAGGGGGGACGCTTCGGTGCCGCGCATCACGCCCCGCCAAACCCGCCCGACCCGGCGCTCTGGCCTTCTGAGGACTTCGACGCGCTGGTGCAGGCGTTCAATACTCACGGCTTTCGCCCCCCTTGCGCGTGGTACCTGAACGACGACGCGAACATAGCTTATGCGCGTAAGGCGCCACATGGCGGTCGTATTTCGCAGCCCGTACTTTTCGTCAACGGCGACCTTGATGCAATTAATACAATCGAGGGAAACCATTATGGCGATCCAATGCGCGCGACTTGCCCAGACCTTACGGTGACGAGTCTGCGTGGAGCGCATTGGCTGCCGCTGGAATGCAAGGCAGAACTGATCCAGGCCATCCGCAATTGGCTTCTGAATAGAAAGCTTTAGCAAGCTGAGAAGTGAAAACGGCCGATACGCAAACGTCGGCAATGCTCTTCCAATCAAGCCCTTCAAAGATCTCCTGGCCTCTTGAATCAACCTCGGCCTGTCTTGGATTCTCCACCGATCCTCCGGCCCGCTTTGCCTCGTTGCGAACGTTGAGTTCAATCGCTACATCGAGCCAACTCACCCTTGATGCTGGTTGTCGCAATGGGGGGTATCCGGCGGCCGCTAGCCCGCCCGAATCTGGCAGAACTCTGGGATGGCAGGCTGTTGAGAACAGCAGACTTCGACTCTTCAAGATCTGGGAGCTTCAGAGCCGCATTCGGATCGTGCCGAAGTGTTCCCGCAGCACCGATGCGGATCGAAAACCTGCCTTTTCCGCCACTCGCTCAATTGGGAACCCCATGGATCAAAATCGCACTCATAGTGATTCCGTTTCTCGGTTCTTGTCTAACAAGTTGCCCCGCAGGAACGCGTGCGTGATCTGGTTCGGGATGCTCAAACCGCGCTACGTCTTCACTTTCGTTGGACGCAATGGCCTGTTGGAAGAGGCTTTGGAGTACGCTAATCCAGTGACTTATGCCAAGCTGGTCGGTCATCCTCTTGGTTAGACCCGAGTAAGTATGCCCTCCTCAACACTGGTTTCGCGCACCCTCAGCACCCGGACTCTGTCCTTCTCACTAACTCGAATGGCTCCATTCTGGGTGTCAACACCCATGGAGCAGAACTGTTTGGTTATAGCGAATCCGAACTCGTTGGCCGCTCTATCGAGATTCTTGTGCCAAGTCGGTTTCGCCGGCGCCATCCAAGCGAGCGCGAGAATTTTCACGCCAACCCACGACTTCGTCAGATGGGCGCGACGACCAGTCTGGTGGGACTGCACAAAGACGGAACCGAGATTCCTGTAGACATACTTCTAAAGCCGATTGAGACTTCATCAGGCGCACTGGTGCTGAGTTTTGTTCGAGACATGACGGAACAGCGCGCTGCACTTGAGAGGGCGCGAGCGAGCGACCTTCAGATCCGATCTCTGATCGAGGCCGTCAGAGACCACGCAATCTACCTTCTGGACAAAGAAGGGTTCGTCACCACCTGGAATCCTGGCGCACAGCGACTTAAGCAATATTGTTCCGATGAAATCATCGGAAAGCACTTCGCCTGCTTTTTCACGGAAGAGGATCAAGAACAGGGACACCCCGCACAGCTGATGTTCAATGCCGCCGCCAGGGGCCACATCGAAGAAGAAGGCTGGCGGGTCCGAAAGGACGGCTCTCGCTTCTGGGCAAACGTCGTCTTGACAGCGATTCGAGATTCCAGGGGCACGCTCACAGGCTATGCAAAAGTAACTCGAGACTTCACCAATCGCAAGCGCGCAAAAGACGAGATGCAGATGCACTTCAGCGATGAGCTCCAGGCAACCTCGAATGCGCTGAAGGCAAGTGAAGCAAGGTATCGAACTGTCTTTCAGACAAGTCCGGACGCAGTCACGATCTCCAAAGTGAGCGATGGGACAATCGTGGATGTAAATCAGGCGGCCATCGCCATGTCTGGATACACGCGGGAGGAAGTTCTCGGAAGGACAACCACGCAGCTTCGAATCTGGGTTAGTTCTCGCGACCGTGCCAAACTGGTCCAGACTCTTCGGGACGGATCTCGGTGCCGGGACTTCGAGGCTCAATTCAGACGGAAAGATGGTGGAACGTTCTGGGCCAGGTTATGGGTCTCATTTATAGATATTGACAACATTCCATGCATCCTGTCCTTTGCGCAGAATATCTCTGCGGCTAAAGCGGCGGAGCAAGAGATCAAAGGTCTCGCGTTCTATGATCCGTTGACCGGCCTCGCAAATCGCCGCTTGCTCTCTGAGCGACTTTCGCGGAGTGTACTTATGGGCGGGCGCACACACCATCGACGCGCGCTTCTGTTTATTGATCTCGATGATTTCAAGATCTTGAATGACACGCTTGGTCACCATGTTGGTGATCTGCTGCTCCAGGAAGTTGCCAGACGTCTCACAAGATGCGTTCGTGAGACCGATGCGGTTGGGCGTTTAGGAGGCGATGAGTTCGTCGTGCTGCTAGAGGATCTGAGTGAAGATTCTGAGATTGCGGGATCTCAAGCCGAAGCGATTGCTAAGAAGATACTCTCGTCAATAGCCGTCCCTTATGATCTTGAGGGTTATCAGTGTCGCAGCGGGTCGAGCATCGGAATCACGCTGTTCGGAGATAACGAAAAGGGAGTGCAGGAGATTCTTCAGCAGGCAGACATCGCCATGTACGAGGCAAAGAAAGCGGGACGAAACGCAATTTGTTTCTTCGCTCCGGAATTGCATGCTGCAGTCGTTGAAGGCGCTGCAATGGAGGAGGAGCTCCGTCAGGCCGTAGCAAAGAAGCAGTTTGTACGGCACTACCAGCCACAAGTGGCAAACGGCCGGATCGTTGGTGCCGAAGCTCTCCTGCGCTGGCAGCATCCAAGACGAGGATTGATATCTCCATCAGAATTTGTCCCGATTGCGGAAAAGAACGGTCTGATTCTCACGCTGGGCAGCTGGGTATTGGAGACGGCCTGTGAACAGTTGGCAGCTTGGGCAAGCCAGCGTAAGACCGCGAACCTGACGTTGGCAGTAAACATAAGTGCGCGTCAGATGTCTCACCCCGGTTTCGTTCAGCATGTGCTGGATACACTTGAGAGCACGAAGGCGAATCCACAGAATCTCAAACTCGAACTGACGGAGAGCATGTTCGTTGAGGGGTTTGAAGATACCATTCGGAAGATGTCGGCTCTAAAACAATACGGAGTCAGTTTCTCCATCGATGACTTTGGCACCGGCTTCTCCTCGCTTTCGTATCTCAAACGTCTTCCTATCGACGAGCTGAAGATCGAGCGATCTTTCGTGCAGGATGTCGTAGAAGATCCGAGCAGCAGAGCTGTCGCGGAATCCATCATTCTATTGAGTCGCGCGTTGCGCCTCTCCGTGATCGCAGAAGGAGTAGAGACCGAAGCAGAACGGGATTCTATCGTTGGTCTGGGCTGCAATTCCTTCCAGGGCTGGCTCTTTAGCGCAGCATTGCCGGTAGAAGAGTTCCTTTCTCTCTGCTGATGAGGCCCTGCGAGGCGGCTGCCTGCCCTAAAAGTAACGGGAATCCTCTGCATTCCCGAGGCGCGATGATCTCGATTTCGTAGTCTCCGACGCCTGGACCAGCGTTGAAAAAGTCCCGCACGCGTTGCAGGTAACGTATGCGTCGCTGTCAACCACGACACAGTCCCCCAGTACGCAGCACCTCTTCCTCTCCGGCGACGGCGAAATGGAGTGTGCCCTCGAGTATAAAGAAGTACCGTATTGACAGTTCGTACCGACATCAGCCGTGGCATCGCCGTTTCCCTGGTTCCTGAGCGGAACCTGTAAGAAGCATCTCGCAAGTGTCCCGGCCTCAAAAGCCAAGCGATCAAGCTAGTACACAAGGCTGAAGTGCAATAGATGCCAATGCATCAGGAACCACAGGAACGAAATGGCTGCGATTGCGACCGATGCATTTCCCGCCCGTGACAGCCACCATTCTCCGCCGGACTTCCAGGTCTTGACGACGGCGTAGAGAGCAACCATGGCGTTGAAAACGCCGAGCCAACCAACGACCTGGATCAACCGAAGGACAGGGTCAAGATGAGCGTCGAATAGCGGTTCGCCATTGTCAGAGAGAATCAGCCCCATCCAGCAGGACAGGAAGATTACTTCCAAGGCCGCGGCCGTGCGAATTGCAAGGCGAAGCCGCTTCTGCTGGGTGCCAAGCATCAGCGGACGCTTGTAGTGCCGGCGCATCCATGCGGCAATCGGCCACGACAACAGCACTCCAAGGTTTACAGTTGCGATAAACCCGAGCAGAGCATAGTTCCATATTTTGTTGTCCGCCAGAGACACCCTCGTCGCTACATCGAAGGGAAAATCCCTTGAGAGTACTAACCTGTTCTGGCTGTCGCGGGTGAACGCCACAAGGCTCTGCCCGTCTTGCTCCCTGTAGAGCAGCGGCCCAATCTCCACAAACTTCTTTGGAAGCTGATTTTCTCCCTTTAGAAGGTCCACCGTAATCGTGCCATCTTTCTCGGCAGTCACCTTGGGGTTTCCCAGGAATCCGGTAAAGCTGAGGATATTCGTCACGGAACGACGGCTCATTATGTATTCCCCAGCCACCAGCCTTGCATCTTCGAGGACATGGGGCTGCGGAAGCGCCGGCGGTACGGAGTAGGGAAAATACCTATCCAAAAATGCCTGGAACAACGCGCCGCGGGCATCTATCTCGTCTCGGCCTGCACTGTTGTAAGAGACGAAGAAGCCAAGGTTCTCATCCGGCATCAGATGCAGATCGCTATGGAACCACTGCGTATCACCACCATGCCCGATAATCCGGTGACCGTTGCGGCTCTCTTCATAAAATCCGAGGCACATGTGTGGCAGCAGCGGATGCGCAGCAAACTGCGCGGAGTGCATCAAGGCCACGGTCGCGGGGTTCAGAATTCTTGATTCCTGATATTGCCCTTGCTGCAGGTGGGCGAACATGAAATGGGATATATCCTCGGCCGTGGCCGACAAACTTCCCGCAGGGACGACACTGATCATCTCGAACGGCTTTGGTTTATCTGATGCGAGTGCATAACCATCGGACATCATTGGCTGAAGCGCAGCCGGCAGTGGCTGACGAAACGTGGAATGCTTCATCGCGAGCGGAGCAAAGATGTTCTTCTCGATGTACTCGTCAAACGGTAAGCCGGAGACTCGCTGCACGATATAGCCTGCCAGGGTAGCTCCATAATTGGAGTAGGCTGGTGTATCGCCAGGCGCGAAGACGCGCTCAGGCATGAGGGTAACGAGATACTCCCGTAGCGGAGGCATTGCGGTGCCCGGTTGGATGACAAGATCCTTCTCTGTCTCTTCAAAGCCCGCCGTATGCGTCATCAGGTTTCGCATCGTGATTGGCTTGGCAAAGGTGTTTGGAATTGTGAAGTCGAGATAGGTGTTGACGTTCTCATCGAGGTTGATCTTCCCACGCTCCACCAACTGCATCACAGCGGTCCAGGTGAAAAGCTTTGACACCGACCCGGGGCGGAAGAGGGTGCCGCTCGGGGAGACCAGCGTCTTCTTCTCGACATCCGCGTAGCCGTACCCCTGCTCATAGAGAATCTGGCCATCCTTCACCACTAGGACAACCGCCCCGGCAATATTCTCCCGATGCAGTTGAAGCGGCATAAAACCATCCAGAAACGCACCGAGGTCTTCCGCCGTCAACTCATGTTTGCCGACTGCAGCCGACGCAGACGGGGGACTGGGCTTCAACGGCGATATCTTTTCGGGTATCTGGCCATTGAGTGCGCCGCTAGCGACCAGAAGCACGGCCGCCGCGACCTTAAGCAGAGCTGAGTGACACAAATTTTGATTCATCATTTAGATCTCACGTGGATTCGCTAGGTGAGCGGCGTCAGCCGCCGTTGAAGTCTATGTAGTTTTGCTTGATCGCCCTATTGGGAAGGAGGCATGTTCCTTGATTCCTTTCAACATGCGTTTTCCGGCGGCCATGATCTGTTTCCGATGAATCTCGCGCGCTCTGTCTGGCTTCCTGGCCTTGATTGCAGCCAATAGGACAATATGCTCCTGGGTTGCCGCCTTCGCATCGAGGCCTACATCCAACCCGAGATACAACGGCCTTTGGAGTTCATTCAGAACCGCCATCACCTTCTCCAACAGCCGGTTGTTGTGACTGGCACGAGCCAGTTCCCGGTGGAAGACAAGATTGCTGTCGAGATAGTCGCCGTAGGTCTTCCTGTCCCCCGGCTTGTAATGAAGCTCGGCAGCCCTTTCCATTCGTAGCAAATCATCCGAAGTTGCTCGTTCCGCAGCGAGGCCGGCAGTCTCCACCTCCAGAATCATCCTGAGTTCGCAGAGGTCAAGCACTCCGCTTTCGTTGACGGAGGACACTACATAGCCGGCGTAGGGAGTTCGCACCAGCAGTCCTTCCTGCCCCAGGCGATTCAATGCCTCACGGAGCGGAGTTCGTGACACCTTCAGCTCCTCGGCGATTTCTTTCTCGTTAAGCCTCTGGCCAGGGAGCAGGACACATGTCAGGATCCTGCGCTTCAAGAGTTCGTAGACACGATCAGGTAGGGAACTCGACGCTCCCAGAGGCGATTCGTTTGGCTGTGGCTCGATCAAGGGGCCGCGCTTCATCTGTGATTTTTCCTCTTCCATTTTGTATATTGTATACAATGTGTTTTGGGCTGGTGACAATGCGTTGGACGTGCCCGTTTATACGACGAGCCCGAATCCCGCTGCGCAAGGTTTGCTTGGCAAGCCTTAGCTCCGCAGGACCAGTCGGTTGTCTTTTAAGACCGAGGATAGCGCGACCAGAATCAAGTCACGCGGTGAACTGCACAACTGACACCGAGTGCGGCGGCAGTAGCAATGGACCGCTGGCAGAGCGTGAGAATGTTTCGGGCACAACTTCACTTGGATGTCCAATGTCATTAAAGGAGTCTGTGCTTTTGCCTGAGAGCACCGTGATTCTCAGTTCCTGTTTCTGGTCGAACCCGTGCAAAGTCAGCTCCCATCGCGCGGTGCGCTTCGGGTCGCGGTTGATCAAGGCCACTGCAAAACGCTTCTTATCCGAACTGCAGGTGGTCACGGCATCCAGTGCTGGTACCGTCCCTGACCCCGTGTCGAGAGGACCACTGATCGTAGTACCGTCGAGCACGTTGCCCTCCAGTAGATCGGAATACATCTTGAGTACGTGAAATGTCGTCCGTTTCACAATCCCTTTCGGATGGACATACAGAGGTCCTCGAACGTTCACGACGGGAGCCATGCACGCCATTTGCACGTTCGTGGCATTCCGTAGACAGCTATTCAAGAACGAAGCAGAAAAAACCGCATCGGCCATTGTGTAGGTTTCGTTCAGATCGTTCTCATCGCGCTCTCGAATCAAATCGAGTCTGTTTCCGCCCCCGCCGGGGAAGCTGGGATGATGCCACCCGCGTAGATTCCATTCATCGAAAGCGATGCGAACCCGGTCTCCTTCACTGTTCTGCTTGAGGAGATCGAGGGCTTGCCTGATCTGCTTTTCAGGAGCTTCACAGTGCGACATGCACTTCAGGTAATCCGCCGGATGAGTGCCGTGCTGCCACAAGGGATCCCAATACCCATGAATTGATATGTAATCCAAGTGTTTTCCCGCGGCTCTGAGCATCGGCGGAGTCCAGTCGCCATTCACGGTTGCCGCCGCCAGAATCTTGATCCTTGAATCCACTGCGCGCATCATCTTTGCGGATTCTCGAACAAGTGGTCCCCATTCCTCTACAGTCTTCGCGCCGATCTCACCGCCCAGATAGTTCTCGTTGCCTATACTCCAATACTGAACATTGAAGGGCTCGGGGCTGCCGTTTTCGATGCGAAGCTTTGCGTTGCGCCCCTGATTCTTCAAGTTGCAGTACTCGACCCAATCGCTCATCTCTTCTTCGGTGCCTGTTCCGGCGTTGGTACAGATGTAGGGCTCAGCGCCAATGAGGCGACACCACTGGACAAATTCGTCCGTCCCGAAGGTGTTCGGATCTTCGACACCCCACGCCTTGTTGAAACTCGGTGTGCGAGTTTTTCCTACCCCTTCTCGCCAGTGATACGACGAGACGAAACATCCGCCGGGCCAACGAACGATCGGAACTCTGAGTTCCCGCAGAGCTTCAATCACGTCGAGACGGAACCCTCTTCCATCCGCCAGAGGTGACCCGGGATCAAAGACCCCGCCATATACCTGGCGATGAAAATGTTCAAGGAACTGGCCGAAGATCATGCGATTGAACGGTACTGCGTCTCCGCTCAGATCGGCGGTGACCTTACCCGTTAGCGCCGGTTCGGAATCAGGAATGGCAGCTGAAAGCCATTCGCTTTTTGCTAGCGCCGCGGCAGCTGCAAGCTGTGTGAAGGCCCTGCGATTCAGGTTGCTCATGATGTCTAATGTTGTTAACAGATCATGTCTGCTCTTGTGAAGCAGGTAGCCCCGGACTCAACCCGACAGCAAAAACAATCATGGTTGCGCTGCCTCCGAGGCGTGAAATGAGACTACGAGCCAATGGCCACCCTCACCTATATAGGTTTTAGCGAGGGCGAGTCATCGGCCAGTTCTTGCCTGTTGATTAATCGCTGTAGGCGTCCCGTAACGACTGCTGCGTTATGGTTAGTCCTGATGTGAACTTCAGCCTGCTTTGCTACTTTGTTGGCCACGGTCACAAGCCTGGTCTGCCATCCAAGATCGAATGCTGCTGGAGGCAAGTTCGCGCAAGCAGCGTGTCAAATAGGCCAGGCACAAGTTCGTAGCCCTCTTACTATCGTGTATTTGGTGTCGACTTGCGGTGCTTTCAAACACTGGTCAATGACAGACAGGCATCGGCCCAGGCAAATGGTGTTTACGGCGCGCTCGCACAAAATTCCCAGGTCCCGACAAGTTGGTCCCCCGATGGCAAGACCCTTCTTTACTTCACGGGCGGTGGTCCTCGAAACGAATTATTCGCGTTGACGGTCACGCTGGACAGCTTGAGCGAGGCGAAAACGGGCGTACCGAGCGAAGTCTATGCCATTTAGTGCGATCAACACTGGAAGATCACACCTCAGGCAGTTATAGTCTTCGGAATGATTCAAACTCATCGAGAGTTCGATAGGCTAGCTTCGCTCAGATAACTAGAGCCGGCTGCTTTTCATCATAGCTGTAGGGTAGATCAATGACGGGCCCCTTCCTTATTCGTCCCAGACTCCTGTTAGTAGGAAACGATATAACTCTTCTCTATTCGCGGGAAATGTTACTCGGCGCTAGGTTCGCGATTCAAATCTCCGGTCGACATTCTGAAGCTTTAAAGCTTCTTCGAGATCATAGGTTTGATCTCGTCGTCATCTTAGAGCCAGATGATACTTGGCGGCGATTTGCTGGGTCCGTTTCGCAGCAGATTCCTCCCCCGAAGATCCTCGCGGTAGTGTCGCCTGAGACCGCGTCGTCAGAATGGCCTGGAGCGACCTTGTGCCGGAGCAAAGGTCTATACGATTTGATGAAGTGCTGTATGGAGCTGTTCGGGATGGTAGCTAAAGCTAAATCTCGTGGGTATTCGAATCGCGACTACAAGAAAGCTGTTGAATCTGCCTGAAACCCGATCCGGGACCCGCAACACCCCCAACTCTCTGACATCATCATTGTTCGCTTGGTACCAAGGGTCTTTTTTCCGGGGAAGATTGTCTCGTACCGCGTGGTCAGCGCCAATGAAGACGCCGTGCTCATGTTAATTGCAAACTAAATATCGTCGTTCATCTCTGGTAGGCGAGTGGGATTGAAACTTGGTTTCCACTTCGCCCCGCGGATCGCGAGAATCAGACATGAGTCGATGAGAAGCGACTGCCCCATCTCCGGCCAGTCGTGATACTCGCCGACATCCAAACCCATGGCAAGGGGTATAGGCGAATAAGATGCGCAAATATCCTCGATTTATTAATGACTGCAGTTATTTGCATAGGCGTTATACTGAGCCATGAAGACCCTTACGCCTCCGCCAGTAGCAGGCAAGACCGAGTGGGAACGATTCAATAATGCAGTGCACAAGATCATTCACACACCTAAACAGGTCTTGGTAAAACCTGAGGGCAAGAAGCCTCCGAAGTAAGGCAAGACCATGCAAAGAACGTTGAATGAGCATGTGGGGAATGGCTGGAGATGCAACCCTCACAGCGCGGCAGTATGATCCGGATCACCGCCGAGAGCGCCGTCAACCTGCGCTCGATCCGGAACTGGCAGACAGAACGCTCAAGAACTTCCGCGTGGCGTTCGAACTGGAACAGAAAATCCGGCGGTAAACCGACCTGACTGACTGGAAATTTGTTCAAAATCGCTCAGATCCCAGCGCGCCAGACCCCTTATGCTGCGCAAATTCATCCAGAGACCCTGATTTGACTGCCCTCAAGACCATCCTTCAACGCCACATAGCCACCCTTGAGAACTCCCAACAGGATTCCGTGAGTCACTGATCGTCGCTCTTCAAAAACTTTCTTGATGTGGTCCATCAAATCCATGGGGTGGATTGGCTTCGCGAGAATTTGAAACTCAAATTCTTTTCCTTGGCTTCGCACCTATTTTGTAGAGTTTATGGCGGAGAGGGAGGGATTCGAACCCCCGATAGAGTTACCCCTATGCCTGATTTCGAGTCAGGTGCATTCAACCGGGCTCTGCCACCTCTCCGTGTTATAAATGTCTTAACATTAGTTACTTACAGGATATGATCGTTTAGTCGTTCTTTGATGCCGAATCTCTGGTGTCCGATTTGGTGTCCCTTTGGTTTCTCCCCTTTACCAGTCGGTCTACAGCCGAGGCCTGGTGTTCAGGAGCGAGATGGGAATACCGCATGACCATCTGGAGAGTCCTGTGCCCCAGCAGCTCTGCGACGGTACGCAGATCAACCCCGGCCATAACCAGTCTACTTGCAAAAGTATGGCGGTTGCAATGCCACGTATATCCCTCGATCTTCGCTTCTTCGAGCGCGCTGGGAAACCAGCCGCGCGAACCTTGAAGAGGCTTGGTGCTTCGATGGGAAGGGAAAACTGGTGCTGATCTCAATATCTTGCCGTTTCCGCGCAGCGCATTGAGGGCGGAAAGAGCAACCGAGTTCAGAGGGATCGTTCGCGGATCTCCATTCTTCGTTTTGAGCAAATGGATTTGCCGACGCTCAAGGTCGACTTGGCCCCACTGCAGTCCGTATTGCTCGCTCATCCGCATCCCCGTGTGGATGGAGAGCAGGAAGTGCGGCAGGAACTCTTTGAACCTACGGCCGATGGTGGCACGAAGGTGCACCTCTTCCTCGTCGGACAAGAAGCGGACTCGACCCCCGCCTTCGGTCTTTCGGCGAATGCGCGCCGCGGGGTTCCGTTCGATCTTCTCGTTGTCGATTCCAACTCTAAAAATCAGTGAGAAAGTAGCCTGCCAGCGATTCCGACTGCTCGCTGCCCAATCCCGCGCTTCTGCCTGCTCAGCCAGCCAGCCGACTATGTCGTTCTTCTTAATGGATTCGACGGGGCGTGAGCCGAATTCAACAAGGAGCTGACTGATGCGCAGGCGGAGCTCGTATGTCTGTTTTGCGCTATTCTCGGATTGACTGTAGGCAAGGGCATCCTCACATAGTTCGCTGAATGTCACAGTCTTGGATCGCAAGTTTTCGGGTAGCTTCGCTCCCTCTAGTTTTTGCGTGTGACGCTTAGCCAAGAGTTTTTTAGCCGCACTGAATGTTCCAGCCTTCTCGCGCCTCTTATGGCCGGCACTATCTGTCCAGCGAACCCACCAGATACCGCTGCCCTTTACTCGCTCAAATATTCCTCGAATCGTGGTCATCGATGACCTCCGCCCGGTTTAGTTTAGCGGATGCGAAGATCTATGTATCAGGTACATTCGAATCTTGAATCGAACTCTCGATGTCCACGCCAAGTTCGCGAGTAAGCGTCGGCCTGCGAAGGCGCCTCGAACTGAATAGGTCAAATGTATGCGAAGCTGCCGGTAAAGTCTTGGACCTAGCCAGCCAACCGCTCCGGATGATCACCCCGGACAAACCGATGTAACTCGGAGCGCGGTATCAAAACTCGCGTGCCGATGCGGCGCACTTGCAGCTGCTTGTTCGCTACCAAATAGTCCAGCGCTCGTTGACTAATCGACAGAAGTTCAGCTGCTTCTTGGCGGCCAACCAGCAATCTCGCATCGGCTGGCAACCCATCTCTCACCGGGCTCTTTCTTGATGGGACATCGGCAGGATTCATATCGCTTCTCCATGTACGGTGATGCTTGGTCAAATCCAATTGCTGAGATGAAGGACTGGCGAATACTTCATTCTCGACGCGAGACGGGGCACTGAGTCAGTATGCACGGAGTTGCTACACCTCTCTTAACCCATGAATTCTGCGCCGCTTTTTCATTGACGTGGCCCAGCGTAGAGCGCAAGGTTTGCAGATCCCGGTCATCCCAGGCGTCATTCCTGGAGGGTGCCTCAATTTGCAGGAGATGTCCAAGACCTTTTTGTTCAAGATCGATGCTTGGAAAGCATCAGGATGCCCTGCGTGGGTACCTGTAGGGAAATTGCCGGGAAGAATCGGATCCGAGAATACCTAGGCTGATGATTCGTTGAATAGGATCCGCGACGGGTGTTCTTTTGGCCGCATCGCCTTTGCGAACACTTTCAAGATCGACGTGTCTTCGTGATCGAATTTTCATTGAAGCCAGTCACCATTTGCATGGTGCGAACGCATTGCGCGCAACGACAGTTTCGACGCAACAATTGCTGTATTCAGACTGCGCTATTTGAAGCTCATTGGTTCAGCATAGAAGCAAAAGTTTTGGCATGTACTTCCGATCTGCGTAATGAAGGCCAATGCTCGCGTACGGCAATATATCAATGGGATGAATACGCGCCGGAACCTGGCTTCCAAAGGTGATCGCCGGAGAGCGAATTCAGAGAACCAAACACCTTGGTTCGAGGTTCGCCTGTCGCAGCAATTTGTCTTCTGACAGACAAACGAATTCCAGCGGGAGTTGAGGCGTCAAACTGGGGCCCATGGACATAAATCTTGCCCGCCGAGATGGACCAAACCCATCACGCAATTCCCTTGAATTCCCGATACGGACCAAATGATAACCGGAAGGTATTGACGGAGACCAAAAGAGTCTTGGACAGCGACAATAGCTGAGATCAATCTTTTCGCATCGACCTTTTGTTTGCGAGATCAGTTTGGAAGAGATGGATCCTCATGAACCTTCCAATCGAGGCAGCGAAACTGTATCCGCCAATTGCCGACACGCGCGTTGATTCACATCGATCGTCACGATCGCTTTCAGATTTGTTCATGACTACCGTTGCGGGTTTCGAGATGAGTCCGAGATTATTCAGCGTACTTCTGCCCGGCGTGCTGAGGCTGCTCCAGAGCGAGCATATAAATGCGTCAGTTTCCTGACCCGAAACTCGACGGTGTCGTCGATAACGCTTCGAGAGGTGGTGTTCATGGGATCGACTATCAATGCCTTACAGGGTCGATCCGATTCATAGTCCCCGGGGCGGAGCGACGACGGTGCTTCGCACCGGTTGAACTGTGACACTCCACCCCTGAAAGGGTTGCGTTTGGAACCATGACGGTTCCATTTGGAAACATGCTGTGCAACCAAGACTTACTCGAAAACCGACTTTCGGCTGGTTCCATTCGGAACCGCGGTCGTAACTGCGAATCGGAGGATACTTCATGGCGACCAACAGCCGTCCAATAGAAAGTCGCCCGGTACATAGCAAAGGCAGGGAAATTCGCACTCAGAGCATCGCTACACGGTTTACGAGGGATGAAGAGCAAGCGCTCTGAGGAGGGCTCAAACGGGAACGATTGGGGAGTGAGCGCCAAGCGCATTTACCGCCTTTATATCGAGGAAGGGACGATGGCGGGCACTCAGACACGCAAGCAGAGAGCGAAGCGGCAACGCGGCGTTTGGGGCCGGACCACGCGACCAATCAGAGATGGAGCATGGATTCCGTCGCCGCAACAGCGCGTAAACTACTCGCCCCGGCTCGTTCGGAGCAGGATTCCTGCATTCTGGAGGGATAGCGGCTTGCTTAAGTAGTATCCCTGAATTTGATCGCAATGATGCAATCGCAGAAAGGACATTTGTTCCTCGTTTTCAACTCCCTCTGCAATGACTTCGAGATTCAGACTCTTCGCCATGCTGATGATCGCAGTTGGGATGGCGGCCGCCTCCGGATCTGTTCCGATATCGCGAATAAACGAGCGGTCAATCTTAAGTTTGTCCACTCTAAATTGCTTCAAGTAGCTGAGGCTGGAATAGCCAGTTCCGAAATCATCAATTGCCAGATTCACTCCCATGTCGTTCAGTTCATCGAGGACGGGGAACACGACATCTGCGTTGGTCAACAGGAGGCTCTCGGTCAATTCCAACTCGAGATTCTGAGGAGCCAATCCAGTCTCCTGCAGTACATCCTTGATCAGATCGCGAAAACCATCTTGCCGAAACTGAACCGCAGACACGTTGACCGCAATAGATATTGCGGGGAGGCCGTCGTCTTTCCATTTTTGGGCTTGGAGACATGCGGTTCTGAGTACCCAAGCGCCAATCGGCACGATTAAGCCGCAGTTTTCGGCGATTTGGATGAACCGATCTGGTGGTACAAGACCCAAAACGGGATTTTGCCAACGTAGCAAAGCCTCAAAGCCGACTACCCTTCCGGTGTCCAGATTTGCTTGTGGCTGATATTCAAGGAAGAATTCATTTCTCGCAAGCGCCACGCGCAGCCCGTTCTCTATGGTCAAGCGTTCAACCATTTGGGCGTTCAAGTCCTCGGTGAAGAACTGAATCCTCTTTGAACCGTTCTGCTTTGCACAATACATGGCGGCGTCCGCATTCTTAATGAGCGTCTCACCATCCGTTCCATCTCTAGGGAATACAGTTACTCCTATGCTGCAGCTGATATTGAGTGAGTGACCACCAACTGAGAATTCAGCACTGATCGTGCTCAGAATCTTTTCCGCCGCCAGCGCTGCGTTTGTTTCATTTACGATCCCGGTAAGCACAACTACAAATTCATCTCCGCCGACACGGGAGACTGTGTCCTGCCCCCGAGACCATGTTTTGAGCCGCGTAGCGACCTCCTGCAACAGAAGATCGCCAATTGAATGCCCGAGGGAGTCGTTGATGATCTTGAACCTGTCAAGGTCAAGGAAAAGGACTGCCAATTTCTCTTTGCGGCGACGCGCGCCGGCCAGGGCGGTAGTGAGTCGATCCGACAGAAGAGTTCGGTTTGGCAACCCGGTCAGGGCATCGTAGTAGGCTAGAAACTGTACTCGTTCCTCCGCGTTTTTGCGATCGGTTATGTCCTCTATCGTTCCTTCAAGAAGAGCAATCGCCCCATTGCTGCTTCGCGCGGCTCGCATATTGGCCACAACCCATTTTTTGGTGCGATCTCTACAGTAGATCTCAATTTCCACGCCTTGGATGACGCAGTGCTGCTCGACTTCTCGCCTTATCTCAGACATCTGATCAGGATCGACAAATGTCTGCCGCGCAACATCGGACACCTCCGCCAAGAATTGCTCAACTGACTCGTAACCGTGCATCCGAGAAAACGCGCGATTGATGCTTAACGGGCGGCCCCCAGGCGTCATCTGAAAGATTCCAACAACAGCATCTTCGAAGATAGCGCGATACTTTTCCTCTGCGTGGCGCAGTGCCTTTTCGGCCTGCTTTCGCTCTGTTATGTTCTGCTTGATTGCGACAAAATGGGAGGTGTCACCTTCCTGCGATGAGACTGGAGTAATGGTCGTCTCATCTGTAAAGAGGGTTCCATCCTTGCGCCGATTGATCAATTCTCCACACCAAGTCCTACCTGACGTGATAGTTGTCCATAGACATGAGAAGAATTCCTTATCTTGTACTCCGGAGTTCAATAGACGGGGGTTTCGTCCCAGTACCTCGTCGCCTGAGTAGCCAGTCAACGCGGAGAAAGCCGGATTGGTCCAAACGATACTGCCGGTTAGATCGGTAATGATAATTGCGTTGGCGGCGGCGTTCAATGCCTCGGCTTGGAGATTCATCCGCGCATTTGCAGAAGACAATTCGGCTGTGCGAGTCGTGACCTCTTCTTCAAGATGCTCCTGATAGGCGCGAAGCTGATCGCTTCGGATCTGGATCTGCTCGAGCATGCCATTGAATGCAGAAACCAGCGTTCCGAACTCGTCTCGATTTGGCAGACTCGCGCGGAGAGAGTAGTCCGTTCCCGTTGAGACCGCGTCAGCCGTCCTTACCAACTGGATCAACGGGCGCGAGATCGGTCGCTGGAGGCGCAAACCAATGAAGAATGACAGAGACAAAGTAACCAACAACGTCAGGGCAAACGCAATGCTGTATTCCCTAAGCCTTTGGCGCAACGGCTCTAGGTCAGACTCAATGTAAATGCTTCCCAGCGATTCGCCGGCAAACACAATGCTGCGAGACAGAATCAATCTGCCTGATGTGAAACTGGCTTCGCGTGACTGCGCTGGCGGAGGAAGAAACGCAGACTCTTTCGATCTGCGCACATAAACAGCAAAGGGCTCGCCATTTACGGTGTACAAGCACGCCGCTGTAACATTTGATTCGGCTCGCAAAGCTTGCAGGACATCTCGCGCGGCGTCGTGGTCACTGAAAGTTAGCGCAGCTGAGCTGTTCCGAGCCACCAGGTCAGCGACCGTCGTCAACTCCCGCGCCATTGATCGCTTTAGCGTCAGGAGGTCAAACGCGCCAATGAGTAAGAACACAATGAGCGCCGTAATAGATGCCATCGCCACGAAGAGTCCCGTCAACTTATGGCGAATCGACCAGTCGGTGAAACGTTTCATCCTGAACATCTCAAGCTACTCAACTACTCTCTTAGCAACGCTGAGAAGCCGCGAACTCAAGCGAATCCTGTATTGAGTCGCGGCCTTATGGTTGACTTGGAAATGCACCTGGCTATCCTGGGTGACGAAGCCTATAATCCCACCTCGGTCGACAAAGGTTTCCGTTTCTCCAATCGTCAAAACGTTCGAGCCGTGCAGGGATTCGAACAGCCGATCAACCTCTCCATTGTGAGCCGAGTTGATGAACAACAAGTGGCAGTGCCGTGCTTTATCGGCGTTGTGAATCGGAACAGCTACTATGGAACGGCCGGCAATGGTTCTATCTTTGACGACGTGCATCACCTGAGAATAGAACCGTGAATCGTCCAAGACGCATAGTCGAATCGGATCGGTCGGAGTTGCAAACGCTTCGGCTGGCCACTCAGCAAACTTAAGGAAGTTATAGATATAGGCTGCCTTGACTTGTTCTTCATCTACAAGCTGCGCGCGCGACCTTTGTTGCCCATGAAGTAGAGCCAGCGCGAGCCCGAGAAGCGCGGGGCACAATCTAGATGGACGGGGCTTCTTCATCGCTGGCTATCGAGCTCCTGATTTCCACGTCACTTTGAATTGAAGCGTGCGGCCGTCCTGCCTGATGGAATGAAGCGAAACGGCAGTGGACGGCGGATCATAATAATCTTTGTCGAAGAGGTTGTAGAACCCTGCCGAAATGTCAAGATGCTTGCCGAGGTTGCGACCAAGCAAGGTTAGGTTCACGAGTGCGAATGGCGAGACGGAGCGGCTCGTCAGAGTTGTCATGCCCCCTCTGTATTGGGCATCGAGACTTGCGAAGAGGCCTCTCCTCAGCAAGGGCTGAACCAGATTTAGTTTGGCGATATGCTGGGGAGAGTTGCTCAGAGATTGCCCCGAGTCTCTGTCCTCACTGTCCTGAAAGCTATAACTGGCGGTACCCTCAAGTCCAGTTGATCGTCTGCCCTTGACTTCGAATTCAATGCCACGCGAAGATACCGTCTGAAGATTCTCGAAAATGTATGAGTCGTCGTTCAACGATTCCTGGGTGATGAGGTCGTCCAGAGTGTTGTGGAATGTGGAGAGTGACAACCAGAAAGAGGTCGATATACTTTGTTCCCAAACAAATTCGGCTGAACGTATCTTTTCGGGTGTGAGGGTCGGGTTGGGAACGTTGGGCGCGATGGAGTAGTACCTCTCGTACACGTTCGGCACGCGAAAGGCTTCGCCGTAGATTGCTTTTAGGGCAGTATGGCTCCATGGCCTCCAGATCAGTGCCGCTCGTGGATCGGTACTTGACTTAACAGCACTGTAATAGTCGTACCGAAGGCCCAGATTGAGAGCAACAGAGTTGCTCAAAACAATCTCGTCCTGCAAGAAGAATGCCGAAACGATCGAATGGCGCTCATCGTCTAGCAGAAGGGAGGGGGGATGGAGGTCGTGGTTGGTCTGATTCTGACGAATGTTGTCTCGAAATTCCCCCCCCACAGTGACTCGATTTCTCCCCGGCATGGACCTTGCCAGCTGGATTTCGGCTCCCCACCATCTTCCGTCGGCACAGTCAACATTGAGATTGGTCTGCGTCGGATCCGTGATTGACGGATAAGCGTAGGTTCCCTGATAGGCATACTGGTCATAGAATGCACGGGCTAGGACATCCAAAGAACCAGGGAAGATGTGTTCATATCGCAGGTCTGCATACCTGTGGGAGTCGATTGTGCGGGTGTCAGGGTTGTTAAAGATTGTTCCGTAAGCACCGGTCGGTATGCCTTTCTCGCGAGTGCCCCAAACTGCTTCAAGAGTGAGATCGTGAGACGAGATGGTGCCGAATGCACTGCCAACTTGGTCATCGTCCGCATGACTCGCGATGCCGCTATTTGTCTCTGGCCTATTGAATTCGGGATAGAAGATCTGGGTTTGTCCCGTGCTGCCATAGAATGAGCCAGATACTAGAAATGAGAAACGCTTCAGTTCACGACCGTAGCTTGCCCGAGCTTTGTAGGTATGAAGGGAAGCAGCGACGGCGGAAACGTCCAGCCCGTTTATATCCCTCGCCTCTTTGGTAACAATATTTATCGCGGCAAATAGCGCATTACTGCCGTAGAGAGACGAAACAGGCCCCCGAACAATCTCAATGCGTTGAATGAGATCGATATCGACGGGAAACTCAGTTCCAATCATTGCCTCGTCGTAAATATTATCGTTGAGTCTATGTCCGTTTACGAGGAGAAGGATCCTGGTGTTGAAATCTCCCGGCCGCGCAAAACCCCTTACCCCAAGGCTGCTGTATATGCGATCGTAGGTGACATAGAAACTGCGAACAGTTCGCAAGATGTCGGCGACTGTGCGGTAGCCTTGTTTCTGAATGTCATCGGCGGAAACCACCGTGACTGATGATGGCGCTTCTCCGGAAGGCTGTATGCGCTTTGAGGCGCTATACACCTGGATGCTCCCTAGTTCTTCGAGCGTCGCCTCAGACAGGTCAGAGAGCGGTTGCTGGCTGTGACAGTAATCGCAAGTACCCAGGATGAATATGAGAACGGTCGTCAGAGATCGCAAGCAGGTGGAGCAGGACAACTTCATAAGCAGCCTTTATGGAGAGCCGAAGCTCCATGCGGTATGGATGGTACGAACAACTTAATCCCGAACCACAGATGCCCCATAGTTTGCCAGGGAAATCCTCTGTTGAGGATGTTCGCACCACGTCTAGGCGGATTGTGACGGCTATCACTTTGTCAATTCGAAGGTAATGAAGTGATCGCCACGATCGCCGTTGGTTGGCCGCAAAGTAGTTACATTCTGGAAGGTCTGCGTCTTGCGAGTGGTTCCCGAGCCGATCTTTGCTCCCGGTGTGCTCCGGAGTTCGTCGATATTGTAGGCAGCGATCGCTGCTCTCGAAGTGGAAGACACAATTCCGCAAAAGGGTGCCATTCTGTCCTCCTTCTAAGTGATTTCCGTAACCGGTTATTCACAATGAGCAAGGACTCCGTGTTCCTTTCCAAGCAAGAGTGTGCCACGATTGGGCAATTCACATTGGGGCATCACACAGAATGCTCATCAAAGTAGACAGCCAAGTTCCGAGGGAGCGCGGGTGGTATGCGCCACCGAAAATGAGGAGTGCAGTGCACGGTGAACTCTCGGTGCTCATTGCACCAAGACAAGGAGTCGAGATGCGAGTGACGACCACTATTTTCATGTTGGAATCCAGCCTTCAGGATATTGAGGCAAGAAGCGCGGCATTCACGCAGGAGTACTTGCAAAGTGCCGACCTCAACGCTGAACTTGAATTAAGGAACTTCGTCAGCCTGTATAGTGGCCAGAACAGAATGCGAGGCAAGGAGGCCTCTGCTAGTGAAGAAGCATGAGCAGCAATAGGTACGCCGCGTTGAGTCAAAGGGGCATGCATTATCGAGAAGGTTGCTGAGGTCACCCTTCTTGATCGAACCTTTCCGCGGTCCGCATTCTAAAACGAGTCTCGTAGTCAGGGGCATCGCGATTGGAAGATCGGAGACACCAACGCTCAGCGGCACGGACTAACGTTCAGCAACGAATGACTGGCAACTCTCTCTTGATATTCTGAGTGTAGTTTCCTCAAACGCTGCTTCGATCTTTGATCGATTCGAGCTGCAGATCGCAATCCGGCACGTGATTCAGTAGTTGTGCTGTGCTGTCCTCGAACCATTAACCATTCGAATGAGAGGGCGTTTTCAAGGCGAGCCGGGGCAGCGTTCGAGGAGACCTTCAGGGTCGTTATGATGCCAATAAAGATTCACACTGGCCTTCATTCCCAATCCAAGCCGTTCCCGGCAGTTAGGCAGAGTTCTCCTCGAGATCGGTTCCCGCAGCCTTTGAGGCGGTGCGCGGTCCGAGTCCATCGACCCGACGAAGACTCGTAGTCGACCCAAATGAGATAAGGGGCCGAGCTGCTTCACCCGCTGCCTTTCGCAGACTCAACTGATGCCGAGGTCCTCTTCGACTGCTTGACTTGCCCAGGCTGCACAGTTGCATGCTTCAGGCTCCGAATGCACCCCAAACGCACGCCAGGAGCGCACTGCCGCTCGCGACACTCGAACTCACAGACCTCAATGTCCTCGGGCACTTCTTCGGAAAGCTGATCTCGTAGCCACCGCGTCAGATCTCGAATGCCGAACATGTTCAGTTAGAGCATCCGCGAGTTTTACTGCCGGCTCTGTGCTTTCCGTCACATCGGTCAGGGTGAAGATGAATCCGTGTGATTTCCTTCACATCCCACCGCCCAAACAAATGAGACCATCACCTAAACATGTGGGAAAGTCTCCCTGTCGCATATCAGCGATGCGTGTGGTGTTCTCAGGCGCGACATCAGAATCCGAATCGGCGTCTGCCTTGTGATCTGGCTCCGTCGGCTTCTCCTCCATCGCCTCGAAACGCTATCCCTCGCTAAGATACGTGGCAAAACAGCTGCACCCGAGAGCAACAATGCCGACCTTTAACACTTCCATGCTGATTCACACTCTGCGCGCAATTATCAACGAAATCGAGAGCGTAGATTCCAACAGTCCGGCCTTGACCCAACTGCGGTTCACACTCCACCAGCGGATCGCGCAGCAACCGATGCTTGGACACCCGAAATCGTGCAGCCCACCAGCCAAGGGCGACGCCACGTGAGTATCCAGCCACCATTCGATCTCCTTGCCGGTCTTCGCTATATGCGCGATAAGATTAACCGCGATCCCTCCCCCCGCACACCCTCGCTGCAAGAGTTTTATGCCTTACTAGTGCGTCGCACTGCGGACTTAGAAGACGTGCAGCTGCACGGCCGAGTTCGCAATGCCTAGCAAGTCACTGGCAACCCCAAAGCGAGACATCCTGGTCCGGTATTCGTTGGGTCCGAAGATGAAACTGCTTCGAACTGACAAGGGCCTCACCCTCGCACGTCTCGGGGCCGAAACCGGCCTGTCCACTGCGCTCCTCTCCAAGCTCGAAACGGATCGCATGGTCCCAACTTTATCGACACTCGCAAAGATCAGCCGCGTCTATGGCGTAGACCTCAGCTACTTCTTCGCCAGTGCGACTCACCACTCCCTTGCAATTACTCGCAACACTTACATCGCTTCCGAGCGCCGCGACCAACCCGCGGCCAAGCAGATCCCACTGCATTCACTCAGAGCTGATAGCAAACAACTGAGCCAGATCGTCGAACTTCCCGCTGGAGGCACCCTTCACGTCGTCGAAGGCGGGATCAGGAGAGAGTTCACGGCGTATGTTCTCGAAGGCACCCTCTCCATGAGCGCTGGCGGAGTAGACGAAGTGCTGAATCCCGGCGACTGCATCGTCATGGACACCGACGCGATCGTTACGTGGAGCGCCATCAACTGCCGCTGCCGAGTCCTCGCCGTGTTCGCGCGGTGATCGCTGTCACGTAGATCCTGCCACCAACGCGGCATTGTCCTCGCACCTGATCGGAGTAGCATTGTCTTGGAGTCCACTTCGGCCCTTTGGACTTCGCCCAGGAAGGCCCGCAGTGCTGATTTGCTGACGCGGGCCTTTGCTTTGCAGCTGGCCTTAAAACCAGGACGCAATCCAACTTGCTTTTGAATCTATCTGCTCTGAGCGCCTGATACGATGGGATCGGGGAAAGCGAACTGATTGGGGCGTGCACTCAATATTCATTAGAAGGTTTCCGCGGAAGGTTTAATAACCCGCCCCGTTGAATCTATTGCCGTATCTGGGACAAACGCTCAGTTGCTACTCCCTTTCGGTCAATTTCAACTTTAGGGTAGAGCGAGTCGTGAAGATCTCTAGCTCCTCGGGTGAATCCGTCTCCTTCCAATCCATTTGCAGGTGACGCTTAGCTCCGGGTAACAACGGAAAGCCGGGATATGTAACGGACATTGAGTCCGAAGTGACCCTAACCTTCTCCACCCGCTCTAGATCGAGCGTATTGTTCTCGATCTCGCAGACAATCTTGCCCATCTTCCAAAAATAGGCTGCCTGTTTTGCTTCAATAATATCGCCTTTTGACGCACGCTTCTTGGGGTAAATGTATACAGTATGCGGAAGAAGGATCCGGGTATCCAGACCAGTCCTGTGCCCAACCATCGAGAACGTCGAATAGATCGTGAACCACGCTGGGAGAGTGTCCGCCTTTGCTCTGTAAAGGGCGTAGAGAGTCTGGCCGGGATCGATCCGGAAACTCGTTGACGAAAGCTTGAGGTGGACCTTTGAATCGAGGGACCGATATACACCGTGCCCGTCCGGAGCTATGTTGAAACTCCGTGGCTCCAGCACCACTGCCACGGGCTCAGGTGTATTGTTCGTAAGGGCGATTCTGCCTTCAGCCTCCCCTATGAACTCTTGTATCATCGGAGATACAGTCTGAGAGCACAAGCATCGCGCTACAAAGAGCCATGCATACATCACTATCAACTTAATAGGGAATGCGATACTCCTGCGCCATCGATTTACCGCTGTGCGCGTTGACGGATTCAAAGCGCCTCCACAACAATGATCACTCTCCCTCGCTCATCGCCGGGATGTTGTACATTAGATCTCCCATCGGGGATTGCAACTTTTAGCTGATCAATTCGCGTCCTCGGTTGGTTTGACTCTCCGATAGCTTCTGACAAGTATATAGTGCCGTTCTCGACAATCCTGATCGTAGTTCGGTTGGATGGCGCAACCCATGAGGTTGTAACTAAGAGGAAGTCGCGATCTAGCGTATGACTGAGTTGGTAGGAGGGCGATACAGTCACCGAAAGTGACTCCAGCCTCGCAATCAGTGTGACATTTGCCACTCCCGAATTGCGTTGCCCGAGGCTGCACGGTGATATTGATGCCATCAAGAGGACAATACTCAACGCACATTTGTGTGTTGCGATCCGAAAAAATGTTATTTTCATTTGCCAACCCCGTAGGCCTCTTGCGCGTCCGATCTGACTACATCAAAGTGCCGCAACTGCTGCCGTTCATCTCATTCGACTTGTCCGCGTGGCATTGGCGGCAATACTGCGCAGACTGATTGCTCGATATCGACACTTTGCTCGGATCGTAAGGAGCGCGCAAAAAGGCGATCGTAGGATATGTGCCGGGGGAATAAGCTCCGGATTGAGTATCTCGAGTTACCGACATAACGTTCTCAGAATGGGGATTATGGCAGGTGCTGCAGACAACAACCTCTTTGCCCTCGTACGGGTGCGGCTTGTTGAAGAAGCCGTAACTAAAGACGAACCTGGATGACTTCGTTCCGTCCATGACGATCACGCCGCTCTTCGACGTGCAATCCCATTCCTCCGGCCCCCCACAACCAAGCTGAGTATCGAGACCGACAGGATGTGCGCCAAGAGTCGAACCAGTGATCACGCTCTGCTCTTTTGTAAATGTTGGAATAATATTGAATGCGCCGTAGCTCACCGGGAGGGCCTCATAGATCGTATCTTTGCGCGGCGCCTCAGAAGCGTAGTTCCCGTCGTGGCAACTTATGCATAGCAGGATGCCGATACGTTCTGGCGTCTTCGCAGTTATATACGTCAGAGATCCAGCCCCATATGGTCTGGTGTCGTTCTGACCCCAAAGTGCGTTGGCAGACAGTAGTCGATGTCTACGAGTAGTCGCGCTTTGATGGATATGGCATGAAGAGCACCCGCGACCGAAATTCGCATGCGGCCCTAAAACATCAATGCGAGAGCCATTCTGCGAAATGGCAAAAGCATTCAGAATGAAGAAGGCGAGAATCAGAATGATACGCTTCATGAGGAGCCTCACAAGAGGTAATGATTGCGACGACGGAGGTGCAACGAGGAGATCCGCAAGCCAGTCCTCGGTCTCCTTATCCCGCATCCCTCGAACACGTATATCGGCAACGTGGTCGATTTCTTGACCGAGATGGTCGCGGTCAATTGCTGGCTGAGATTGCGCGGAGGGGAGATGCTTTCGACAAGGGCACAATGGCAGCCTATTGTTGCCAATCAACTCCTGAAAGCGGTTGTTCTAAAGTAGTGTCGAGCGACACACTGGAGACACCCAAAGTGCCACCTCTCTGTTGTGCGACTTAGGATAAGATAACCCGCGTGCCGAGAATCAGTTATGCATCGGGAGTTACTGAAAATCCCTCCTAGTTCTGGATGAGCATTAGCTATTAGGGCTCGCGGCCCTCACAGGTTGCTGAATTTGCGCGCCTATGTCCCGATCGGATTGCTTCAGATCGCATGCATTCTCACCTAGCACATTTGTTGTATCCCTCGCGCACGGAATGTGACTACAGTCACAGGAGCGTGTCGTCTTTTGGAGCACACTAATGTGATGGAGGAGTATCGTGATTGACGCTTCTCAAATACTCGCGAGGCTAATCGAAATTGGTGAGGCATTGAAGGAAAAAGGCGATATCTTGCGCGCGCCAGATATTCAGAGGATCTGCCGGATGGTCTTAGATGCCCAAGATCTCGTCCTCAGCATCGAAAGGGAGTCTCTCCAGTCTTCGGACCGCTGAAGGGGCAAATACGGACCGGGGAACTAGCGAGAGGCTATCGCCTCGCGTCAGGACGGGGAAAGGTAAGATGAGATCTCTAGTATCGACTCCAGCGTTGTCTTCACTACACAGCGGTGACTCAGGCACAAACCACGTTGCATCGATATACAAAGGGCTCTTGGACAAGCTTTTCGATGGAGTCTACTCAGTAGACTGCGACCGACGAATTACCTACTGGAACGAAGCGGCAGAACGCATTACCGGTTACTCGGCCAGCGAAGTGCTCGGAACACATTGCTTCGACAATATTCTGGTTCACGTAGATGATGAAGGCCATCCGCTGTGTTGTGATGGATGCCCTCTCACTCGGACCCTGGCGGATAGTGAGCGCCGAGAAGTCGACGTTTATCTGCGCCATAGGCAGGGACATCGTATCCCCGTGAGTGTGCGTGTAAGCGCAATTACAGATGAGGGGAATCGGGTTACGGGAGCCGTTGAGGTATTCAGCAATATCACTGCGAAGAAGCGAACTGAAAGGAGGGTAAGAGAGCTTGAAGGCCTCGCGTTTCAGGATTCTCTGACCGGAATTGCCAATCGCCAATATGCGCAGCTGAAAGTAGAGCACGCGATGCAGGAAGTGGATCGGTTCCGCAGGAGAGTCGGACTTCTCTTGCTAGACCTGAACCGCTTCAAAGAAATCAATGATACGTACGGGCACTCTGCAGGGGATTCACTTCTACGCACGGTGTGCCGAACTCTTTCGGAGAACACGCGTAGCGGGAATATGGTCGCACGATGGGGCGGTGACGAATTCTTAATGATTGTGAAGGATGTCAGCAAGAAGGGTCTCCAGCAGTACGGGGACAGGCTTCTGAATTTAGTCGCCAACTCAGCTTCCGTTGTAGGCAAGAGACGAATCTCGGTCACCGTATCGATCGGTGCCACGATGCTACGCGAGGGAGAGACAAGCCAGTCGGCAATCGAAAGGGCAGACGCGCTGATGTACAGCAGCAAGTCTTCCGGGAAAGCAATGACCGCGCTTGGATAAGGGGCACTCGCCGCTCGACTGTGTTGGGGAAGAGTGGTTTGGAACAATGACGAAGATTGGGAGCACAAACGAGGCAACGTGTAGACTCCCTGAAGGTGAGCCGTTTGGATTGTTATGACAACTTACCTGAACAATACAAGCTCGAGTCATGACTGCCCTTCGGCACTCGGTCTTCGCTCTACCGTCCTGGTGTTTTCGGACGACGCTCTACTGAGAGAGGCGTGTTGTGATATTGCGGCAAGCATGGGGTTTCGCACAGAACGAGCTACGAACTCTGAGGGTGCCCGGGAGTGGATCAAGGCACAAATTGTTGATATCGCCATCGTCCACATCCCCTTCAACGGCAACTCCAGGCTGGAGTTTCTCTCCGAGATACATGAGAGAAGGCCCGAAACTGTCATTGTCTCGATGGGCACGTCTACTGCCGTCGGGAACGTAGTTGAAGCGATGCGGCGAGGAGCGGATGATTATCTTCCGATCCCATTTACAGTGGAGGATCTCTCGCAAGTTCTGAGCAATGCGGCTCAAGTTTGCACGGAACGCAGAGAGACTTCAGATCTTGAAAGCGGCACAGGCGAAGGTCAGAAGGCAGGCCGCTTAATCTTCAAATCGCGAAACATGGAATCTCTCATGAAGATCCTGCCGCGAGTAGCACAGAGCGCCCATCCAGTATTGATCCTTGGCGAGAGCGGCACGGGAAAGGAGCGTGTGGCAAGGGGTATTCATGAGATAAGTCCAGACGCAGAGAGGCCCTTCGTCAGCATTGATTGCAGTCGATCTAATACCACGCTTATCGAAAAGGAGTTGTTCGGAATTCAAAGTGAAAGACCGCTTGGAGCGCACCATTCCGGCAATGGTCTTCTCGCCGCGGCACAAGGTGGGGTGGTGTTCTTGGACGAAGTAGGAGAACTCCCGCTTTCGATTCAAACCAAGTTGATACAAGCAATGAGAAATAGGGAGATCTGCCCCTCGGGTGCCGTGAGTCCTGAACCTATTCGCACGCGGATAATTGCCGCTAGCAATCACGACCTTGGTTCAATGGTCAGCGGGGGGACCTTTCGCAAGGATCTCTTTTATCAATTGAATGTGGTATGCCTGCGAATCCCCCCTTTACGAGAACGGCGTGAAGATATACCCCTGTTGATTGCCCATTTTCTTGCCCGGAATAATTTGCAGCGCGAGTGCGTCAGAAGGTTCACCTGGAGCAACGAATTCTTTCGCGCAATGATGAGCTATGACTGGCCCGGCAATGTTCGTGAGCTTGAAAATGTCGTAAATCGCGCATGTGCTCTAGCCGAACACTCCAAACTGCAAGCCTGCGATCTTCCGAGCGTCATCAGAATAGGGGATCACCCAAAGGGCAAGATTCTAAATGGGCATGATCGAACATCGGAAATCATCCCGCTGCGTGAAGTGGAGCACGAGGCAATTCTCCAGGCAATCACTCTCTCAGAAGGGGATAAGCAGAAGGCCGCAAAATGCCTTGGAATCGGAAAGACCACACTGTATCGAAAGTTGATCGAGTACGGCCACGATGCGGAGCTGTCGCGCAGTCAAAGACTAAAAGATTTGCCCAATGGCCAATCGTACCCTTTCATATCTGGAAACGTCTAGAAGACTTCGCGTTCGATTTCAAGACGCGGTATGAATACCATCACCTGGAATATGGGAACGCTCGAAGAGCCAGGTTTCCCCAGTCACAAGGGGACCTGAATTCAGAGACGACAAGCGGGCAAAGAGTTCTGTCGGCCGTCTGTGCGCCAAGTAAGAAAGATCCCGGAACAGGGCTTTGATGTAAATTCGATCGTTCGGCTCCACCAAATCAAAAGCGTTTTCGTTGACGAAGAATGACACTCCTCCATGGTGCTCGACAGCCAACAGGGCAATCTGCGAATCATGTCTCAATCGTCGTTGCGAACTCGGGACGTACGTCAGAGCGCAGACGCTAAAAGAAGCGAAATCCGGAATTAGCCAATCGGACTTGATCATCAGGATTATCCTCTTGCACGGACATCTATATGACATATCGGATCTCGCGGAGCAGACATGCACTTGTTTGCGTCGAAAACGGCCACCGATTCCCAAGTTGGTAGTGTGATAAGATTCAGAATTTCCAGTCAAGCGCAATGTCCGCTAAGGCAGCTCTTGAAGGTCTTCTATTGTGCGGGTAGCATACTTCGGCAGAGGGTGCCCTCAGAGTGCTACCAGGCGTTTAGGCGACTGTGGCTAACCGCGCAAGTGTCATCCGTGTTTTGCGCTGTCGTGGAGAAAGTGCACAAATCGTGGCAATGAACGTCCTCAAGGTGACTAGGCTCCTTCATCGGCTTCGAGGAAGTTCACACCCAGTTCTAGCCGAAGCTGATGATGGAGCGACTTACGTCGTGAAGCTCTCGACTGTTGCTTCAGAGCCGTGGCGGGCCTTTAACGAGGCAGCAGGGTCATTGCTCTTTAGCTCATGTGGATTGCCCGTCCCAGATTGGCGTCCCGTTCTAGTCTCACGTGCACACATCGACGAGGCATCGCAAGCGCGCCTGACAGCCAGTTCTGGATCTGACTCCCAAATGTGTTTTGGTTCTAGATTTCTCGGAAGTGATGGAGGACGTATCTTTGAGATTCTGCCTCAGTCTTATTTCGCGAGAGTCCAGCGCCGCTCGCACTTCTGGACGGCATGGCTACTCGATATCTGCGCTGGGAACCGAGATCCTCGTCAAGTCATCTTCAAAGAAGTCGCAGAGCGGAAGCTTCAACCGTATTTCATTGATAGTGGAGAGATGTTCTCATCTGCATTCAAGCAGTCAAATGCCGCTGTCAATGCGTGCCGGTTCCTTGACGATCGTATCTACCCTTCAATGTCCTCCAGCCGCCTGGATCGAATCAAGAGGACGATCAAGAAGCTTGACGTTGATCGCCTGTGGGTGAGTATCGGCGAATTGCCGGAGGAGTGGAATACGAGAGATCGTCAATTGGCATTCTCTGTATGCCTGACTCGTCTGGCATCGGAGGCACTAACGGGTGTGTTGCTGGATGAGATGCTGGTTTCGCTAGGTATAGCTAGGAATCAAAGCAGAATCCCTTGACAATTGCCTTGCATCTTGTGCTCTGTTTACTGCTTGCCCCACCAGCGCGGTCCTGGGTAGAAGTGCGGCTCATCTGGAAGATTGAAATACCATCCATTCGGATTGCGATGTTTACGCGCGAAGCGAATGTTGAGAACTCCGGAGTAAATGCGGACAATGCCACGGCTGAACATCAAGGCCGAGCCGAGTCTTCTGGCGGGACCTTTTCGCTTGCTAAGATAGCGAGCGATCAAAAACTGCCCCAGATCGTCCGCGAGATTCCATGAATTTACGGCAGCATAGTTTCGACTGCCCGCGAGATGAAATTGCGTAACCCACCCGGTCTCAGTGAACGCCCCGGTTCGGGTCACATCGTAGGCGTAGTTCGCCACCTGCCCAGAAGGACCGAGTCCACACAGCACGTGTTGGACTGTCTGCGGATCATAGCGAACACCGTCGTCCGAGATATAGGTGACAGCACTCCCAAACGCCGGACCATAGCCGCAGATCCATTTGTGGTGCGTCAGGTTCTTGAAGGTCGTCCAGGAATCTATGCCTTCTCCAGCCACAAGAACTGTGAACGCTACATTGTTGACAGTGAACCAACGATGCTTAACAGTCACTGGGGGAGTAGGGCTGTCCACGCTTGTCGCTGTCGGCCCCGACTCCTCAGGCTGGGGAACATCGGGAAGACCATTTTGAGTTTCCTGTCCCAAAAGGCTCGGAAGTGCAAGCGCGATTCCCATGGCAGCTAACATGGTTGTGGATCTGGCCGAAGTGAGCAAGCTAAAGCTGATAATCATGAAGTGCGATGCTTTCTGGAAAGCCTCTATGTATCGAGTCAATTCCCAAGTACGGCGGGTGAAAATCGTGCAGGAGGAACCTAGGCCGGACTGGTCGCGCCTTGCAAAACGTAGAAGCGCTTGCGGCTTCCCGTGCGACCGTTGTCTGGTGCCGAAAATCGTCCAGAACGCCTCACTGGAGCCGCATCATCATGAAAATTGACTTTATCAATGCTTGCATCCAACCCATCCCCTTTACCGTGCTTTGGGTGCCGGGCAGTCGTCATCCGGAGAGTTCCGCGCAAGTGTTCGATTGCCGATGCATGAATCCGTGAAATGCGCGAGTTGACGACGCCAAGGACACGGCCGATTTCCCCTTGCGACCGGTCTTCGAAGTAAAGGAGCCTAACGACAATGCCTTCTCTTTCGGGGAGTTGCTCGATAGCTTCTTCAATTCTCTGGCTAAGTTCACTCCGAAGACAGCAAAGTAAGGGATCGTTATCACAAACTGCCGGAATGAGAGCTAGTGGCTCCTCTGACTCGGTCCCATCTTCGCAATGAAGTGTTCCAAGCTCGAGCCGTTTGAGGCTCCCCCGCAGAATGTGAAAGTCTCTAAGGCTCAAACCCATCTCACAAGCAACCTCATCTTGGCCTGGATGCCGGCCCAAACGTGCGGTTAGCTCATGGATCACCTCATCCATGGCCCTTGCCTTCCTTCTAAGGGAACGTGGACCCCAATCTAAGCTGCGCAAGTAGTCGAGGATCGCGCCGCGAATTCGGAACGCGGCGTAGCTGCGGAACTGGACCTTTCTTCGCGGGTCGAACCTAGTGACAGCGTCCATCAACCCCACAAGCCCGGCTGATACCAAATCTTCAATGTCCATATACTGCGGCAACCGACTGTACACACGTCTTGCAACGAGCCGCACGAGAGGCAGATGGCTTATTAGCTCCTTCTCGCGCCAAACATCTACTGACGAATATATGTTGTGACCTGACTCGCTAACCACGGTGCCGTAGTCCGATGCGGAATATTCAGGACCGACTGAAGGCTCCAATTGAGCGCAGTTATGCGGTCGCACCGGTCTCTTGCTTCTATGTCGACCATCTGATCTGTAGGGCTCGCACATTTGGCAGCTAATGTCGCTCGGCGGCGCCATGCATTCTGAATGAGATCTTGTGCTTTGTTTCATTGCGTACTTTCCTCCCTGGCCAGCGGCTCGCATAGTGGTTCTGCTGATAGCATCCGCCTGGTCTGCAGCGAATAAGGCAGCAAACTACTTGGCGTATTCCGATCGTTCCTGAATTGGGAGGCAGTTTCAGATCGGGAAAGGGCAGCAGCAGCGGATGAGAACGGAGTGTGTAGACACGGTGCCACCAAAGCATCAGACCATTCCCTGAGCAAGAGGCCGATGTGGTTCTAGAGTGGGCGATACGTCCTGCAGATCGCCAACCAGCATCCAGGAGGAGCCGTGTATGAGAAGTGAACAAGAGCGAAATCGGATTCACAAATCCAATGAGGGACAATTATTGACGTATGACGCGTGTTCACCGTCTGCGGCGCAATCTATGGAGAATTCCGGTGATTCCTCGATCTCTGATGCGATGTGGATCGACATGCTTCGAGAGCAGAATCGGCAAATCTGTGGTTCCCGTTGGGATCTCTTCTCGAAACCCAGCGACGAAGACCCGAAATTGTGCGAGATTCGATCGGCCGATATTAGGCTCGTATGCCGATATCTGCAAAAAAGCTACGCCCGACGAAGTGACACGTGGATTTGGGCCATCGGGGCCTTTGTTGTGCCCGCTCTCTTACTGATTCCAGTCATTGGCAACGATCTCGGCATCCTTTTCTCAATCATTACTGCTTTCCTGTGGACCCTTGTACATCGAGTTAGAAGGCTTTGAGAAGCCTGCCGATTGTACGCGCGCGCCGGCGAAGGGGAACCAAGAAATGTTTCAAACCGGGTTGCTTTGCCACAGACGACAGCCCCTGATGCATATAAATGGAGTTCTAAACCATGATGATCCATTGCAACCTACATTGGTGGCTTCCCTTGATTGAAGGATTACTCTTAGGCGTACTCGCAATGTTGCTCCACGAAGGCGGTCACATATTTGCCTCGGTTGCTTTGGGCGTCCGCATCAGGGCACTTCGGGTGAGATGGCAGGGCCTGTGCATGGTTCGCGAATCAGGTCCTCCATGGAAGAATCTTCTGATTTCCATTGCCGGACCGTTCGCAAACGTTATGTTATTGATGACCTACCATAGGCACTTTGATTTCGCTTTAGCGAACCTTTGCTACGCTGTCTGTAATCTTCTGCCGATCAAAGGAGCTGACGGCGAACGCGCGCTTCGGTGCTGGTATCTTATTCGCGCAAACTGTGCCAGCAGAAGGTGTGCTTGCGATGAAGGTGTAGAACCACCCAGGAACTCTTTGAAACCAGCTCAATAAAGTGCGCCAGTGCCCTGTGGCGTCCATCGCTTGGCGTAGACGTGTGCACGTGGACAACAATGGTGACTCCCAACCTCCATTGGAACACCGTCGTCATTTCAATGGAGAGGGCAGCAGAGTTAGCGTGTGAAATATGCACTGCGCTGCACTAGCTACCAACGCGCGATATTAAGCAAAGGCGTCACAGGAACGCGCCTGTTTGGTAGGCCCCAGCATTGCAGATGAATAAAACCAATCTGGAAATCTTAACTCGAAAATCTACCCCTATTCTAGCTCGCACCCTTCTCCAATAGTGCTGCAGGGCGCATGGGGTGCTGACTTCGTGCCGATATATAGGGCATGAACTATCTTCACCTGCTTACAGCTCCAAAAGACCGACTTCAGTTATTCAACGTCCCCACCAAGAATCTCGAACATGTATTGGTATCCAGGGTGAGTCTGCTGACGATGCACATCAATAGATGTGCATGGGCTCAGCTTGCGCTCCTATGCCTATTGACTACAGGTTGCGTTACGAACATGAATTCTGTTCCCGCGATTCAAGGGCCTAACCAAGTGCGCATCGGCACGACTGTGCGGTTTTCTGCAACAGGTGACGCTGCTGGAGGCCCCGAAGCTACATGGTTTGTGGACGGAAAGCCAGGAGGCGAGGACAAGTGCGGTACGATCGCACTCGATGGGGTGTTTACACCGCCCTCCGTCCCAGTTCCAGTCGAAGATCAGCCGCAAGGCGGAGAGCCGCGTCACTTTCCCCGCGTGAGCAAGCCCACTTCGCCACCTATTCCTCCCAGTCAAAAGAAGGCCGCGCGCGTACTCGCACGATTTCCGCGGGATACCCACACAATTCAGTCCCGCTTTGGGACTGCTGTTCATCATTCAAAAGTTTTGCGATTCCGAGAGGACTGTTTTATTACGCGAACGGCCGATAGAAAGCCTAGCAACCAAATCAGTCTCTTGAGGCTTATCTATGATCCGCACCCGCTTCTTCTCTTTGCTTTGCAACCGCTTCGGCAGCTTCTTTAGTGTTCGCGAGGTCGGCGGCGGTGACCCTTGTCGTCAGTTGCTGTCATCCGTGCTTCGCGGAGGGATTCTAGTACTGCTTTCGTTTTCTCTTGCAGGCTGCGGTGCCTCTAGAGAGATTCCATCAAGTCCTTTGTCTATCTCCATTTCAGGACCACGGCAGTTACGGGCAGGTTCTAGTGCAAACTTCGCCATGTCTACCAGAAATTCAAATCCCATAGTGGTCAAATGGCTTGTCAATGGAGTCGCAGGGGGAAGTGCCGCGTCAGGGACGATTTCCGACAGGGGCCAATTCACTGCACCCGCCAGTCCGCAGGCGGTGACCGTGTCCTGTGTGTCTTTGAAGGATCAGTCGGTCCGTGCGTCTATCGATCTTGAGATTCTAAACCCTCTCCCTGAGATCGCCTCCGTTACTCTCATCAACGGGAGCGGATCCACTGGGTCGATCAAAATCACTGGAAGTGGGTTTGTCTCGCAATCGTTCGTAAGTGTAAATGGCGCTTCTACTGCAGTCACTGTCCTTTCCGATCGCGAGATCCAGACCTCTCCTGTCGAAATGCCTCCCTCTAGCAACATGAGGGTTATTGTTAGCAACCCGTCGCCCGGTGCAGCAGATTCGAATATCGCAAATATCTCGACACCTCCATCCGAGTTGGGTGACTTGACAGGATGCCAAAACCCTAACACCGGAAAACCTGTCGGTGATTTTGGCACGAACAATACTCTGGTCTACGTTGACGATCAGCGAATGCGCAGCCTAATTGGAACCCCTAGCTATCAGCAGAATGCCGTCTACTGGATATCTCGAGAAACGATGCCAGGGCAGTCGGTCCTTTTGAGCGGCGCCTTCACAGGATCTGAGAAGCATGTTCGAATTGCTGAGATCGACCCGGGAATCATCAATTGGAAGGGTGCGGTAAACGCGTCGAGCACGATAGTGCCGACGACGCAACGAGGAACCACAGGATTGTCGTTCAAGATTCCTCAACAATTTAGGATCGGAGTTTATGGCTTCAAGATAGAAGATCCCCTGGCTCCTCCGGTCTTCGGACTTGCCAATCCACCGTCGATCACTTGGATTGTTGGCATACCGTCTTTTAAAGACCCAGATCATGCCTTACAAGCTGAAATTCACGGATGTGCGGCCGAGCCGGGTGAGCAGTTGAGAATCTTCGGTAAGAATTTTACATCTGCTACCCAAGTGTTCATTCAGTCCTTAAATGGAGATGTCATCTCATTGAACTCTCAACTTCAAGATCCAACATCTCTCATCGCGCAAGTACCATCCAAGGTTGCAGAGGGTAGCTATTTCGCGTGGGTTGGTAACCTTCAGTGGGATGTGACATCGAGTTCCGCCGTCCTGATCCGCATACTTCCTCCACGAGTCTATCGAGTCACTCACGTAGCGTGTAGCTCCCTTATACCGGACGGCCACGTAGACAATTCAGTTCAGCTACAGCGCTGTCTCGATATAAATGCGCCGTCCCAATCCTCGAATTCGCTCACCTATGTCGATCTGCCTCCCGGAAAGTTGGCGATCGCAGGCAAGCTCAGGTTGCCTCCTTACGAGATTCTGGCTGGCTCTAGCTCCAGCGAGACGCAGATTGTCGGAATTGATTCCGGGCATCAGCCGGACACATGGATTTCGGTATCTAAATTTGGAGGTATCTCGAATCTTTCAATGTTCTCGCCGGGCGGTTCGAACCTGGTCTCCAGCACAGACTGCAGCGGAGATCCAGACACTTCCGGACACTTCTACATTGGAAATACATCGTTCTGGTCAGATCAGGGCAAATCGTCGTTTTCGTTCGATTCGGAGGACGAATGGTTCGATGCAGTAAAGTTATGTGGACCCGACATCCAAGTTTACGGTTCGAGCTTCGGCGGTATAATGCCCTCTTTGCTTTCAATCAATCTAGGCGATGGGGCGGTTGTTTCAAACAACAAGTTCGACAACGCCACCGGTGTCGTAGGTTTCCAAGCGGACCAGAACGTCATTATTGAGACAAACAGATTTACTTCCGGTCAGCCGGTTAAGACCGTGCATGGAAACACGGCTATCTGGATTTCGCGCCCCTTCGCGTCATTTGGTCCGTCCCTGACATCCCAGAACTTCTACATATCCTCAAATGCGTTCGAAGATATGGGCTCGGTCGGGAATCAATCAGTAATTACAACAGACGGAGGAGGTGGCGCATACTACGGACCGGTTGAGTCTAGTACGCCGATGTCTGTGACATTAGCAGAAGATCCACAATGGCAATGGACGGGAGTGACACGACCAGAAGCTGCTTTCGTTGTGGTCATATACGGCACAGGGGCGGGTCAATACAGCCCGATTACAAGTTGGTCCGGTCGGACGATCGTCATACCGCGCCCCTGGCAGATGGCGCCTGATAGCTCGTCTATTGTAGAGATCGTCGCTGCCCACAGAAATCTCATCCTGACGCACAATAGGTTTCTGAACAATATTAATCTGCAGGTCGAGATGGGAGATGCGATTGACCTCGCAATCGAGGACAACAGCATTACTAATTCCGCATTTGGTATCTGTATGAGAGCATACGGCCCCTATGGTGGACCTGCTGCATACGGACCCGTTATGAACACGGACATACTTCGGAATAGTGTTATGGCTGGGAAGGATACGCTCATGTACCATCAGAAACTCAATGACGTGAACCGATCGGGAATTGGGGTCTTCAACAGCGCGGGAACAATAGTATCTGGAGTCATGATTCGAGGAAACGACATTACGAAAGAACAGAGTATCTTCAGTACGAACGGTTGCGGAGGGATAAGCGCTACGATTATCGAACAGAATGAAGCTACTTGGGCTAGCGCCGGATGTAATGTCCCGGGCTTTCTCGTCCAGGACAATCTTCCTCCTAGGCAGTAGTGGACGTACCTATGAACGCGCTGCCATCGAAACCAAGGGCAATTTCTGCTCCGCGGAGTCAGAGCTGCAAACGGTGTGAGCCCCTCTACCAAAACTTCCTGACAACAACTCTGGAACGTGAATGCATTCTTCTTCAACATTGACGTGACCTGCTCCCCTAGATCCGCACACAACCGAGTACGATTTTCGTATTCAGGAGTGAGGACGGAGCATGTCGAGGAGCAAGCACACGGAGGCGCAGATGATCGCTGCGCTGAAGCAGGTGGAGGCAGGCCGGAAGGTCGAGGACGTGGCGCGGGAGTATGGGGTATCGAAGCACACCATCTATGGCTGGAAGGCGAAGTACGGTGGGATGGATGTGACGGAGGCTCAGGAGGCCAAGCAGTTGCTGGATGAGAACAGGCGACTGCGGAAGCTGGTGGCGGACCTGAGTTTGGATAAGGAAGCTCTGCAGTCGGTGATTCGAAAAAACGGATGGAGCTCGTAGCGATGAAGGCAGCTGTCGAGCATGTCGAACAACAGTACGCCTTCAGTCAGCGTCGAGCGTGCAGCCTTCTCATGGTCGCAGTTTTGAGCGTCCGTTATCAAGGACGAAGCTCAGATGAAGATCTGCGGGCGCGTCTGGTGGAGTTGGCCAGAGAGAAGCCGCGCTTCGGATACCGGCGATTGCATGTGCTGCTGCGTCGATCCGGAGACGTGGTGAACCATAAGCGCGTGCATCGGGTGTACCGAAAGGCGGGCCTGGCTCTGCGGAGGAAGAAGCGCAAACACTGCGTCCGACAGAGCGCTCCCTTGCGCCACTACACGGCCGCGAACCAGGAGTGGGCGCTGGATTTTGTGCACGATGCGATCGCGGCAGGACGCGCGATCCGTGTGTTGAGCGTGGTCGATGCCTTTACGCGCGAGTGCCTGGCGCTGGAAGTTGATACCAGCTTCGCAAGCCGGCGCGTAACACGCGTGCTGGATGGGATCATCCAACACCGCGGAGAACCGAGGTCGATTCGCTGCGACAACGGCCCCGAACTGACCAGCCGTCACTTCCTTGCCTGGTGTATTGAGAAGAAGATTGAGCTGGTCCACATCCAGCCCGGTAAGCCCACGCAGAACGCGCATGTCGAAAGCTTTCACGGGCGGCTGCGCGAAGAGTGCCTGAGGATTAGTTGGTTTCAAAACCTGTTTGACGCCAGAAGGAAGATCGCCATCTGGCGCCATTACTACAACGAACAACGACCACACAGCAGCTTGAACTATCGGACGCCGGCAGAGTTTGCACGCCAAGCAAGCTATGGAAAAGACGTGGGCTCCGCCCACTCTGAAAACGCCGATGGCGTTTCCAACTTCCCCACAGCTGCGACGGCTATTGGCTAAGTTGTAAGATCACCGTGCGGAAATGGGGGCAGGTCAAGACAATAACGTTGCCGAGCTTTCCAATTGACTAGTTCCGGGAACTCGACGATAGAATCTGCCTCAACTGTGCTATGCATTCGCCTACAGGCGGATATCTATTGTGAAGACACACTTGCTCGCTCTGTTTCAAGGTCCGAAGACGGACACGCGCCCGAGACTTGGAGTCGATCATTTTCGGAATTTATCTTAAAGGTCCAGACCCTGCCAACGCTCGCTTTAGAACTAAAAACGCTGATTGAACTAGTTTCCTGATCCCTCGTCGTGAGATATATCGTTCTTTTTGCCCCCAAGCTGATTAATCATAGCTGTGCGCGGGCATGGTACTTTTCTGCTGCATTACGCGCTGCAAGGTGCGCTCACGCATGAGAATTTAAATCAGATCTGACACATTTCCAGTGCATGTAGCGGGTTCCTTGCGTGAAAATCGGTCCTCACAAGAGCTTTGCCATTCGTTGATAGGGATTCGTGTCGCCCGAAACTAGTAACGTAACTAGTACCAACAGAATGTATCGTACATCGATGAGATTCTTCTCATACAGGATCGCTGCCTATCCGCGTGTCGTGAACACCGTGGTCAGTTAGTTTGACTTGGACCGGTCGGTCCAGGACGGAGTGCAGGCCAGCTGGATCCCAATTCGAGAAGAGATTCCTCTGAATGAGGATCCGAGGATCCCGCTACCAACAAATCTGATCACGCGGAGGATGTCCGCTAGGCCCATGAGCACCGACAAACTGTGTAGTATTCCGGCAAATCGGAGGGGAACTCGTTCGGTGAAACGAATGACATGCCGACTTGAAGGGAGCGATCCGGCTTTGATCGACAATTATTAGGTTCTCGTGTTCGGCCTTAACCATTCAGTCCGGCGGACGACGTTGTTCCGCGCCTGTTCAGTTCCACGATCATTCTGTGGTGAACGAGGCGATCGATTGCGGCAGCCGTGGTCATCGGGTCTTTGAAGATGCCCTCCCATTTGGAAAACGGCAAGTTGCTGGTCAGACGGACGCTGCTACCTTCATAGCGTTCCGCCAGCAGCGTGAAGACGACTTCCATTTCCTCTCCCGGTCTGCCGGATGTAACCGAGATCGTCGATGATCATGCCGCTCATAGCGGGAATGCTTCTTGATCAGGCGGCGCCCGCCACTTGGAATACCACCGATTACCGTTGCAGAGCCCTGGGATGTCGGCTGGACGTCATGCGTCAAAAGGCAGCTTTTAACCATGGTGAAATCAATTCCCGGCTGCTACATGCCCGTCAGCTAGAGCCGCCCCCTTACAAACGTCTTGGCCTCTACATCATTTGAAGGCTCAATTCGGTCCGACTGTTTCTTCGCGCAGAATCGAAAGCTCGTGAAGCCGCCAAATCAACGCTACGGTCTGAATGGGCCGAAAATAGTGTCCGATATGGTGTCCGTTCAATTTCTAATTCCGTGCAATACAGTGCATCTGACCGCTTCTCGGTATCCGGCGGGATCGTTGTAGAGAATGATGTTAGAGTCCGGATGCGATTTGATGCGACGGAGTGCAGGAGGGTAAAATCACATTTCGAGTCAGGTGCATTCAACCGGGCTCTGCCACCTCTCCGTCGAGGGAACTCGCAGCGAATCAGGGCGATTCGCGCAATCCGGCCTCTCCCATTGTACCCGAAACGCGCTCTCGAGCTCCTTAGCTCTCCCTCGGAGTCCTGTGAAGCACCTTGAGACCCCAAGGTGATAACGTGATCTCTTGTCTGTGCGAACGTCCGGCGTTCGCAAACTCCGCAGAATCTGGTACGTCGGGCTGGGCAAGCTGTGCAGGTTTTGCATCAGACGGGGAGACTGGACTTTCTCATGATGGAATTCCACATCTCGCGCAAGGCACGCGAACTTTACCAGTTCGCCGAGTCACTTTTCTCCTACAACGGAAACGTCGTGTTTGCCAGCCTTGCCGCTTGTCGCGAGTTCGCCTACCGGATGAACAAGGTGAGGGAGGCGGACAAGAACCCCGATCAGGCAGTCCACGCCGCGCAGCTCTATGCGATGGGCCTGATCGACGAGGCAAGCCACGTCCTTATGGCTCGCTACCGGGAGCAATTCGATCCCGAAGTCATGACCGCGGCGCTCGATTGGTTCGGCGGACGCGTTGGAACGGATGAACTGGACAAGCTCCTGCTGACTTTCGTCGAGTACTTTCCGGGACAATCAGTCATGCGCGGAGAAGAGACTCCGCAACAGTGGCTGAATGGACAGACGGGGACGATAAATCACCGCGCGGCGGCCCTGGAAGAGCTGCTGCTGCTGTGGTCTGCAAACCGCAACCCTGCCTTTAAGAAATTCGAGGAACTGTTTGAAGACAGGCCTCTTGCCGAGAAGACCGTCTACCGCCAGGTCACGAAAGAGCTGCCGCAGTACTTCGCCACACGGCCGCTAATTCCGATCGAAGGTGCGACGTCCATCAGCCTCTTCGACCTCCTGGCCGCACCGCTTTCAGGGGCGCCCTCATCCCTCAGCGACCAGCTCGCCCTCATTCGCAAGCTATGGCGTCGGCTCCTCGGCGACAGCCTGGACCGCCTGTTGATGGCAGGCGGTGAAGTTCTTCGCGAAGAAGAGCTGGCCATCTGGATGATGTTCAACCCCGATGCCGCCCGGGCGCGTACCGCAGCCGAAGAAGCAGCACGCCGCCGGCGCGAGCAGGGAACTCAGCAGTGGCCATCGGTCGTCAGCGAATCGCAGGTGCCAACATTCGGAGATCCCGCGAACGAGTACGAAAAGTTCAGCCCCGACACTGCGTGGATGCCGAATACGGTGCTCATTGCAAAAAGCACATTCGTGTGGCTCGCACAGCTCAGCAAGCAATACGGCCGCCACATCTACCGGCTCGACCAGATTCCTGATGATGAGTTGCAGACGCTTGCCGATCGCGGAATCAATTCCCTCTGGCTAATCGGCGTCTGGGAGCGCAGCCGCGCCTCCAAAACCATCAAGCAGCTTTGCGGCAATCAGGACGCCGTTGCTTCCGCCTACTCACTCTTCGACTACAAGATCTCTGAAGATCTTGGCGGCGAGTCAGCTTACATCAACCTGCGCGATCGCTGCTATCACAAGGGGCTTCGCCTAGCCAGCGACATGGTGCCCAATCACATGGGCATCGACTCGCCGTGGGTCATCGAGCATCCCGAGTGGTTCATCTCGCGCTGGGAGTCGCCTTATCCGGCGTACAGCTACAACGGTCCCGACCTCTCGCACGACGAGCGCGTTGAAATCAAAATCGAAGACCACTACTTCGAGCAGACGGATGCAGCCGTCACCTTTCGCCGCCGCGATAAGTGGACGGGCGAGACTCGGTACATCTACCACGGAAATGACGGTACCAGCTTTCCCTGGAACGATACAGCTCAGCTCGACTATCTCAATCCTGCTGTTCGAGAGCAGGTCATTCAGACCATCCTTTATGTAGCGAGATTGTTTCCAGTCATCCGATTCGACGCTGCAATGACCCTGGCAAAACGTCACTTCCATCGGCTCTGGTTTCCAGGTCCTGGATCGAGCGGAGCGATCCCATCCCGTGCCGAGTACAGCATGTCGCAGGCGGAATTCAACCAGCACATGCCATTGGAATTCTGGCGAGAGGTTGTCGATCGCGTTGCGCAAGAAGTTCCAGGCACGCTGCTTCTAGCCGAAGCCTTCTGGCTCATGGAGGGCTACTTCGTTCGCACTCTCGGGATGCATCGCGTATACAACAGCGCCTTCATGAACATGCTGCGCGATGAAAAGAATGCCGAGTACCGATCCGTCATCAAAAATACGCTGGAATTCGATCCCGACATCATGAAGCGTTACGTCAACTTCATGAGCAATCCTGATGAAAGAACAGCGATTGACCAGTTTGGCAAAGGCGACAAATGCTTCGGTGTCGCAGCCTTGATGTCAACGCTGCCCGGCCTGCCGATGTTTGGTCACGGCCAGGTAGAGGGGTTCACAGAAAAGTACGGCATGGAATACTACCGTCCGCGCTACGACGAGTCTGCTGACCCCTGGCTTGTCGAACGCCACCAGCGCGAGATCGCTCCGCTATTGAAACGGCGGTGGGTGTTTGCTGAGAGCCATAATTTCCTGCTCTATGACTTTTTCGAAGGCTCCGGCTCTGTCGACGAGAATGTCTACGCCTACTCCAATCTGGCCGGCAACGAGCGTGCTCTTATCGTCTTCAACAACCGCTACGGCGAGACTCACGGCACACTGCACAACTCGGCTGCGTACGCCGACAAAGGATCGTCGCAGCTGCGACAAAAGCGGATCCACGAGGGCCTCGGCTTCGATGGAAATTCCGGCGCCATCCTCGCATGGCGCGATTCACTGACTGGACTTGAATATCTTCGCCGGGCTAACGATGTCGCCGATCGAGGACTTACGTTTCACCTGCATGCCTATCAATGCCACGTGCTCATGGATTGGCATGAGAAGTGGGCTTCGAACGAGAAGCCATGGGACAGGCTTTGCGATCAACTGAATGGTCGCGGGGTTCCCAGCCTTGAAGACGCGCTGGTCGATCTTGAACTTCAACCTGTCCACGACGCGCTCCGTGCGCTTCTCGACCAGGACACAATTCGCCTGCTTACCGATATGGCAGAGCACCCTCGTGCCACTGCTGCCAATGGAACGGTGAGCGCCGCACTCGATCGCAAAGCCAATCGCGCGCGCAGCGAATTGTTCAACCTGACGTGGGGCCGGTGCGAAACCTTCATGCGTATTGCGCAGCCTGCACTCCGTTCGCGAGTCAAAGCGCAGCAGCAGCCGACCATGGCCGGGCTCCTGGGCCCTGCATTCCGCGAGCGACTCGCAGCGGCGATGCGCATACCCGTAGTGGAAACACTTTGCTCCGCTCCGTGGACTGCCGCCGCGCGGCGTGTGTTGCCCAGTCCCAGCCCGCAGCTGGCGGCTACCGCGATGTTTGCGCCTGTCATAGCCTGGTGCGCGCTGGAGACACTGGCGGAGTCCGTCAACGTCGAAAACCCGGAAACCATTGCGCTCGACATTTTCGAACAGCTTCGTCTCCGCAAGCCGCTGGCCGAATCGTTCGCGAGCCTTGGGTTTGAAGGAGAGTCGGCCTGGCGTGCAGCAGCGCGGATCAAGATTCTGCTCTTAGCTCAAAAGGAAGGAAGCTCGCAGAAGACCACGCTAGCAAGCAAGCCTGAGTCAGAACTGGACATTCGAAAGGCGGAAGCGGTCCCTCAGAAAACAACGACGGGTGATGAAGAACTAGGCAGCCGGGCTGGACTCGCTTCCACCCGCCAGCCGGTACCCGGACACAAAGCCACGCCTACACGCAAGCTTGATCCTGTCCCCATCGTCGCCGGCCTGCCCCGTGCACTCTGGTCGGACCCCGATGTCCGGTGGTTGACGGGAATTCACGAAGCGGGCGGCTACAGCTACCTGGTGAAGGAATCATTTGAAGAATTGCTCTGGTGGCTTCAGATGCCTGCCATTCTTCAACTCGCCTCTCAGACCAATCCCGGAAAATCTGAGACCGACTCATTCTGCACACATATACATCAGTCTCTGGTTGAGGTGGAGAAGGCGGGCTACAAGCTTGAAAGCTTGCTCGGCGATTCTGAGGAAGACGAGAAGATCGCGGCCCCGGAAACCGCGGCGCCGGATGCAACGCACGCAGAAGAACCCGCACAGGTCGAGCGTAATAGTCATGGTGCGCTGTCCGAAGCGGTACCGGCGAAACGGTCGTCATAAAGACTGCGTGCCTGTGTCCTCGAAGCCAGGCGAGATGGTGGGCCTCGTGTATCGAACGATGACTGTTAACAGGCTGGTAGTTGTACTCCTTTTCTTTGCGCTGTCTTGCAACCGGGCGTGGTCGCGGTCTGAGAGCGTTCGCCATACCTCTGCCGAAGTGCTGCTGGTATACAACGCAGAGAGCCCGGCCTCCACTGCCATTGCGAAGCTGTACTCCAGCAAACGCGGCGTGACCAAGACGGTTGCAATTCATTGCGCTGACTCCGCCGTGAGCAGTGTCCATGAAACCATTTCCCTGGCGGACTACCAGCACAAGATTGCTGGTCCGATACAAGCCTTTCTAAAGCGCCATAAAGAGATCAACTTTATTGTGCTGACAAAGGGAGTTCCGATTCGTATTGGCGGCGGAGAAACGGGCTCCCGTGATGAACATTCGACTGGAAACCTGCATCCATCGGTCGACAGCTACCTCGCGGCGATGGACTATGCCACCATCAAGGGCGCGACAAAAATCAGCATCCATGGTTCAGGTGCGGACGGCTTTGGTTGGTTGAATCGTTACTGGAATCAGGACGTGCCGTTCAGCCATGCGAGATTTGGTGGCTATCTCGTCACTCGCCTCGATGGCTACACGCAAGCGGATGCCGAAGCACTCGTGGCGAGATCAATGGCCGCCGACGTGAATAGGCCTGATGCAGCACATGGTAAAGTGCTGCTCGATGTCCAGCCCGTCTTCAAATTCACGAACGCGGATGTGCCCCGCCAGCCCTTGCCCGTGACCGGGCAGATTCTGGATGAGTCGGAGTACGGAACCTGGAACGCGGACATGGTGAAGGCCGGACAACTGCTTGCAGCGCGCAATATCCCAACGGAGCTGGACGAGAACGAGACCTTCATTGGCGAACGCTCAAATCTGATGGGCTACTTCTCGTGGGGCAGCAATGATGCCCGCTACAACGAGCCCGCATACGAATCGCTTCGGTTTTCACCGGGATCGATCGGAGACACTGCCGTATCCACGAGCGCACGAACGTTCCTGCATGCGACCGGCGGGCAGTCACTTATCGCCGACTTGATTGCTCACGGAATTACGGGCGTAAAAGGCTATACCGACGAGCCTCTTCTCCAGGCGATCGCGTCGCCATCGGTGACCGTGGAGAGATACACGTCAGGATTCACATTGGCGGAAAGCTTCTATACGGCTTCACGATTCGTTGGCTGGGAAGACGTAGTAATCGGCGATCCACTCGGCCGGGCCCCGGCATGGATGCGTGGGACGACGCGCTAGAGCGTGTCACACAAGCCGGCACCAAATCCCTGGTTGAATTCGTCGCGAACCCCAAAAGCAATCGTGACTACTCCGCTCACGCGGTTATGATCTACCTCGAAGGCGCTCGGCGGCTCGCTTGGTGCAAAGCCCTTCTCGATGGAAGACTCACAACCAGGGAGAGTTTGAGATGAGTGACGACGCAAAGAGAGGAATCGACCGGCGGGAATTTGTGAAGCAATCAGGAACTGCCGCACTTGCCGCAGGCCTGACCGCAAAATCCTACGGCCGCATTCTGGGCGCCAACGACCGCATCCGATTGGGGCAACTAGGCTGTGGCGACCGCAGCCAAGGCCACGTCCACATGGCCTCAATGGCTTCAAAGCGAATGCCCGTCGAAGTTGTGGCAGTGTGCGACCTGTGGAGCGTCGCCCGCGAGCATCGCGCCGAACAGGTCAAGAAGGCTTTCAACCTTGATCCCCAGAAGTTCAAATATTCCGAACAGATGCTCGCTCTCAAGGAGATTGACGGCGTAATGATTGCGACCGGCGATTTCCAGCACGCCAAGCTTTGCGCGGATGTAGTGACCGCGGGAAAGGATTGCTACGTTGAGAAGCCATTTGCGAACGTGCTTTCAGAAGCTCGCGAGACGCGCGACCTCGTCAAGAGGTCCAGGCAGATTGTGCAGATGGGAACCCAGCATCGCAGCCAGGCTTACCCTCTGGCGGTAAGGGACCTCGTTCGATCTGGACGCATTGGTGATGTGATTCACATCGAGCAGGAATGGAATGTGAATGAGGAGCGTTGGAGATTCAAGGCCAATGACACCGGCACAAGCACAGACATGCTGATGGACCTTCACATGGAGTGGAAGCAGTGGCTGTACGATCGGAAGTCGAAATTGCGCGAAGAAGACACGGACTGGAATCGGTGGCTGCTGGGAAAACCACATCGCCCCTTCGATCCTCATGTCTATTTGGAATTTCGGCTCTACAAGGATTTCTCATCCGGCATTTTCGACCAGTGGCTCAGCCACGGCGCTGATCTGGTGCACTTGTGGACGGGCGAAGCCTATCCCGAAAGCGTCACCTCGAATGGAGGTGTATACGCGTGGAAAGACGGTCGCGAGAATCCCGACACCTGCGTTACTGCGATCACCTATCCGAAGGGCTTTCTCTACACGTACAAGACGACCTTTGGCAACAGTTATCGGAGCTTCTCCCGCATTCAAGGCCGAGACGGCACAATCGAAAACTATGGCGGGGAAGGGGCATCGCTTTTTGTGGTCACGAAAGAAGGAGGACGCTTGGAATTCGACCCGACCGATTCAGGCCCCATCTATTCCGAACCTACAATCGTCAGCCTGGCTAGGGAGAACGCGGAAGTCGTCAAAGTCCCAGGCGCGCCGGCGCCGAACTCGATCGGCCCAGATGATGACGACGTCGACCACCTCATCAACTGGCTGCAGGCGATGCAAACGCGTAAACAACCCAATGCGACCGTAGATCACGGATTCTCTCATTCACTGGTATGCATCATGGCGACTCAATCCTACTGGACCGGCAAGCGTCTCTACTGGGATCCACAAAGAGAGGAGATCGTCGACTCGCCTGTTCAAAAGCTTCAGTCGTGAGGCGCCCGGTGCGCCCTCGACTTTGTCTCAACTAAAGTAGCGCTCGTCGGTTCCGCGCCTCGATACATGGCTCCAAATGGGAGCAGATAGGCTACGGGCCACTGCTCCTTTCCCTTTGCGACAAAGTCGGACCAATCGATGGTTTGCGTATCGCTCTCGGAAGAAAGTTTTGTGTTCTTGTCGAGCCGGCTGAACAATGTCGCCAGTGTCCGCGCGCCATCTCTTGCAGTAATGGTGATGGGTTCAGCTGCTCGGCCAGATCGGCTGCGAATGAATAGCTCGGCGATTTGCAAGTCGTCCATCATTTGAAACAGGTAAGGCCGGCCCGTCAGCAAAGAGTTGTAGACGTAGTCGGCCAGGACGCCCGAGAGCGGATCGGTATACGCCTGTTCGAAGTCTTCCTTCGCGAGCGCAGGGTCGTCCGGAGATTGAGCGCGATAGTTCATCCTCATCTCTCCCAGTCCCCGCATGTCGAAGGAGTACACTTCGTATCCGTCGTCGATGAGCTTTTGAATTTCCGGCCAGTCGCTCGCAGTCGCTTTCCCTTTCATGCTGAGCCAGATCATGCTGCCTTTTGCGGGCGCCTTTTCATTGTGAAAGCGAAGCATTGGCATCTCGAGCCATGAACTGTGGTGCAGCAGATAGCGGTCAATACGAACAGATCCAGCCGTGCTGTTTCCCACTGACTCCCATTGCAATTCCCGCGAAGAAGCGGACCCTCGATACTCAGCGACCCTCCACGACGAGATCTCGGTGTTCTGCATGTTAGCGGAAAATTGCGCGAAACTCTCTCGACCTTGAGGAGCGTGCTCGGTTGCGTATTCTGCAATGAAACGAAGTAAAGGCTTGGCGTCCGCAAATTCTTCAGACACCTGGCCGCTCTTCGTAGCTAAAAGTTCGGCATCCTTAAACGTCTTGACCGGCGGCAGCCCATGCCGCACTGGCATCTGATTGAACCGATCAAGAAACTCCAGCGCTCTCTCCTGGTTTTTGAGGGAATACTGATGCGTGCTGTAACTCTCCGAGATCCCGATTCGATCCCCGTATCCGAAGCGCTCATAGAACGTTTTTACCTCGGAATACGATTTGTAAGTGCCTTGTATCGGAAAAAAATCCAGCGAGACGGCAGCGATCATTACAGGTCGCGGATACATCATCAGCAAGAGACCGGCGTGATCGACTCCCTTCGAAATAAATCCGTACAGGTCCTGTTCGGGATCGCTGTCGGGGTCCACGAAGAAGCGATTGGCAACGCGCATTGGAAGGGAAGTGATGTAGCAGGAGGGGATGACAACCCGAATGCGTTCATCGAGCGCGCCTAACAGTGCTGCCTGAAATCCGCCGCCGCTCGTTCCCGTGATGCTGATCCTGTGAGGATCCACATCCGCGCGCGTCAGCAGGTAGTCGACCGCTCGCATCCCATCCCATACTTCCCATCGCGCAAGATTGGCGCCTGCAAGATAGGCCAGGTTTCCCATCACAGCATGCTCGGCGCAGATGAGGTTGTATCTGCTCTTCTTCGCCTTCGCGTCCCAGAACTGGCTTCTTTCGCCCTGTCCAACTGGATCCCAACTGATGACGACATAGCCTCGCTGCGCAATTCGCTCGCAGAGTTCCTGGTAGTGAATCTTTCCGTTCGCCGAATGGCCAGCCGGCACCAGCACTGCAGGGTGCACCCGCACATGGTCGTCCGGCACATAGACAAGGGCGGTCACGTACAGTCCGGGCAGACTCTGGTAGATCAGCTTCTCGATTCGAAAGCCGGGACCTTGGATGCGCCCAGTTATGGTGGCGTTGAGATTGGTGCGTGTTTCGGGAAGGCCGCCGATCATCTCCAGCACGGAGCGTCTCAGCTCGGCGCGAAGCCTTTGCAGATCTTCGGCAGTTCGTACCTGCGACCATCGCGCACGTCTAAGCTCATCCTGATGCCAGGCGAGGCTGGTCTGGTATTGCGAGAAAGACGGAACCTCAGGACCTTCAGGACCCGGAGCGGGCAGAACGCGAAATGCCTCGGAGGGAGGTATATCCGCAGACGACGTCTTGCCGGTCGAGGTCTTCTCCTGCAGCCCCTCGCTCAGGAGCGACGCAGGCGCCAGTGTCACTGCAAGAAGTGCAACGCTTGCGAGGCGGGTGGCAAGAGGCATTTTCTGGTCTCCGCTATTGGCGAACGCTTTTAGTTTACTTTCTTTTTGTGTCTTTTAATTGCGAATAGTTTACAATTTGGCTCTCAGATCCTATTCGAGGAATCAATTCAAATCATGATCATCAAAACCTTCCCCTCAAAAACGGAATTGGCCGAGGCAGCGGCTCGAGATGCAATTATCGCAATCCGCGGGGCGATCGATGCCCGCGGCGAGGCGCGGATCATAGCCGCGACCGGAGCGTCGCAGTTTGAGTTTCTCGAGGCGCTCACGAATTCTCAAGAAGTGGACTGGGCCCGCGTGGAGATGTTCCATCTCGACGAATACGTCGGGGTATCGGAAAAGATGCCCGCCAGTTTCTGCAGATATCTTCGGGAACGTCTGATCAACAAAACCGGCCTCAAAAAATACCACTTGATCGACGGCACGTTGCCGCCGGAGACGGCCATTCGAGGCGTTGCAGTAGAGATAAGCAAAGCCCCCATTGATGTCGCGTTTGTCGGCGTTGGAGAAAATGGGCATCTCGCCTTCAACGACCCACCGGCGAATTTCGAAACTGAGGAACCCTACATCGTTGTCAATCTCGACGAGGCCTGCCGCAAGCAGCAACTCGGAGAGGGGTGGTTTGCCTCTCTTGACGATGTTCCCCGTCAGGCAATCTCGATGAGCATTCGTCAGATTATGAAGTCGAAGCAGATACTGTGCGTCGCGCCGGATGCACGCAAGGCGAAGGCCGTCGCCGAATGTTTCGGTGGACAGGTCAGCCCGGATGCACCCGCCTCAATCCTGCAAAATCATCCGAATACCATCGTGTACCTCGATCGCGCATCTGCAGCTATGCTCGAGCAGTTGACTGCGTCCGCACAAAAGCAATGAGAGATTGGCGATCGAAACGGAGGCGCACAGAAGAGAAACTCCCGCCTCGTACGGACCGGGAGTCGTGCGCAGGACGCAGAGTGTTCTTTGTCTGCGCATTAATTGTTGCCGCAATCCTCACGGGCGGCAGCAGAATTTCAGCCGCGCAGGTCAAGGTCTGGCAGGGCACGCTAACGCTGCCGACTTATGAAGAGGGAAGCCCGGATCCCAATCCGCCATTCGATGCATATGCCACAAATCAATTCAGCTACCCGTATACGTTGCGAAAAAACCTCAGCGGGCAGAAGAAGGATCATGAGTGGCGCGCGGTCTTTCTTGAGAACGAGTATCTGAAGTGCACCATATTGCCGGATATAGGCGGCCATCTGTACACCTGCGTCGACAAGATCAATGGCCAGCCGATGTTCTATGCCAATCCATCGATCAAGAAAGCTCAGATCGGATACCGGGGCGCCTGGGCAGCGTTCGGGGTCGAATTCAATTTTCCTGTGTCGCATAACTGGGTGTCGATGTCTCCAGTCGATTTTGCATATTCAACGCTGCCGGATGGCGCGGCTTCAGTCTTCGTGGGGAATATCGATCGCGTCTACGGAATGCAGTGGAGAGTGGAACTGATTCTTCGACCTGGTTCCACTCTGCTCGAAGAGCGAGTCACCCTCTACAACCGGAGCGACGTTCGCCATCGCTACTACTGGTGGAACAATGCAGCCGTTCGAGTGTGGGATGACTCGCACGTCGAATACCCGATGCGGTACGCGGCGTCGCATGGGTTCACGGAAGTACGCCGGTGGCCCGTCGGCCCGGAAGGGTCCGATCTGAGCGTGATCAAAAACCAGCTGAGCGGACCCGTATCGTTTTTCGTTCACGGAAGCCGTGAACCGTTCATGGGCATCTGGAATCCCCAAACGCAGTCTGGAACGGTCCACTATGCCGAGTACAGTGAACTGCCGGCGAAAAAGATCTGGTCCTGGGGTGCAGATACTGAGGGATTGGGATGGCGAAAGGCGCTCTCCGATGACAACAGCGCATATGTCGAGGTGCAGGCAGGGCTCTTCCGCAATCAGGAGACATATGCGTTTCTCGATCCAGGAAAGACGATCAAGTTCACTGAGTACTGGATGCCCGTTCGCGATATCGGCAGCATCTCGAGGGCAAACAAAGCCGGAGTGATCTCTCTTCAGGCTAGAGGAAAGGAAGAATACGCTGCTCTCAATGTCAACCAGCGTCTGCCGGGAGCCCGAATCCAGCTGACTAGCAAAGCCCAGGTTCTCTTCAGTGAAACCGCCGACCTTGCTCCCGAGAAGAAATGGACTCACTCCGTTCCGATCAAGGACGGCAATGAAAAGGTGACCTTCGAGCTGAGAGACCGCGAAGGGACTCTGCTGCTGAGCCATACCGACGGCACCTACGACTGGGATCCGGAGTCGACGATAGCTGTGGGTCCGCAGCCGGTTGATCGCCCTCCTCCTGCGGAGAGCAGGGCGGAAGGCGACTGGCTGAAGCTGGGCCGGGATCAGGAGCTCAACGGCAAGGTAAACCTCGCCCTCGATACCTACAGCGCCGGGCTCGCAAAATTCAGTGGAAGTTTCGATCTGCAGGTTGCAGCGGGCAGGCTGGCAGCAGCACAGCAGCGCTTTCATCAGGCAGCCGAGCTCCTCGCAGCCGCGCAGCGTCGCGATACCTCGAACGCCGAAATTGCCTACTACCTCGGGATTGCTGAAGATGGCCTGGGAAATAGCCGGGAAGCACGCACATCTTTCGAGATTGCCTATCGCCAGCCCGGATTTCGCGCTAGAGCGGCGGCGAGAATAGCGGAACTCGAAGCACAGAGCGGAAATCCGCAAATCGCAAAGGTGTTTCTCGAGAGCGCCGTGGAAGCTGCTCCGGAGGATCTCCTGATTCTGGAGCAATTGGAAGCGATTACGCGCGCCGCCGGCGAGGGCGCTCAAGCAAACGAGCTTGCGCACAAGGGATTCACAATGGACCCGGCAAGCGACTTCCTCAAGGAAGAAGCTGGCAAGCCTGATCTCAAGCATCTTGCAGCCGATCCATATCGCGTTTTGCGAGTCTCAGAGGAGTACATGCGACTTGGCTTGTACCGCAACGCGCTGGACGTTCTCACGCGAAGCTATCCCGAGGTTCCGGCTGACGAAACCGAGCCCGGCTATGTACTCCCGCAAAAGAATCCCCTGGTTCACTACTATGCCTCATACTGTCAGTCCAGGCTTGGAATGAATGCGGAATCGGAGAGGAAAACCGCCTCAGAGCTATCGCCTCAATTGGTGTTTCCTTCCTCCACCACCGATCAGGCTGTGCTTGCCAGTGCCTTGGCTGCTGATCCCGGTGACGCAACCGCGCACTATCTTTTAGGAACCCACCTGTTCTCCAAAGGATTGAACGACGACGCCATCGCTCACTGGATGGAGGCTAAACGGATCCACCCGGACACACCGGTGCTCGATGCAGATCTAGGTAATGCGTGGTTGTATGTAAAGCAAGATCCAGAAAAGGCGCTGCCATTCTTTCGGGATGGGACCAGAAACGATCCCGCCAACGCAGACAACTACACCGGCCTGGATACGGCGATGAGTCTGAGTGGCGTCTCAGCCGAAAAGCGCGCTGAAGAGCTCGGGCGTTATCCGCACGCGGACAGTTCCGCTGACTCCGCGATGCCGGCAAACCTCGTTTACCAACTGGCTCTCACGCGAGCCGAAGCTGGAAAGTTTCAGGAAGCGAAAGCGCTGTTCAAAGGTCGATTCTTCCCGAGCGAAGAAGGCGGGATTTCGGCGGAACAAGTTCTATTCGAGATCAGGCTGCTGGAGGCCTCCGCCGATGCCAGGGAAGGTCGCTGCAAGCAATCGCAGACATTTCTCAACGAAAATCAGAGCACTCTCTCCGAGCGTGACGTACCTGTTCGCACTCTCGTGAAGATGGCGGAGGCCGCACAGAAATGCGGAGATCGCGTCCAGGCGAAGAATTTTCTCGAGAAAGCCGCATCCAGCGGTGCGGGCACTGACTCGGGATGGGCAAGCCGGGCGCGCACAGAGCTTGGCGAGCCTGTCGAGACGCAAAAGTTGCACGAGTCGCTGACCGCATCGCAGAGGCTGAAGGACGCCGGCTCCTTGAGCGGGGCCGCCTGGTACAACCTTGGAACACTCGAGATCGCGCTGGGACAAAAAGATCGCGCCAGGGAGTCATTCAGAAAGTCGCTCCTTCTGCCGGACAAGATGATGTCGCATCATCTGGCCCGCATCGCCGAGAGTGAGCTCAGTTCAGACAAGTAGTCAACGATTTGAATCGCGGTAAAAGCAGCAATCGCGCAATTGAACCGCAGAGAGCGAGACCAGTGAATTCACTCACGCCGGGCCGGCCGGGCAAGTCGCGCTCAATTCGCTGGTGGATCGGCGCCATGCTGTTCGCCTCCACGACGATCAACTATGTTGACCGCCAGACCATGTCGCTGCTCGCTCCGTATCTCAAGGTGCTGTATCACTGGTCCAACAGCGACTATGTGAACTTGGTGATCGCTTTCCGGGTTGCGTATTCGATCGGCCAGACAGTGTGCGGCCGCTGGATGGACAAAATCGGGACGCGCCTGGGCATCACGTTCACGGTCTTCTTCTACTCCCTCGTCTCCGTACTGACGCCGTTGGCGAACGGCATGATGGGGTTCATGGGTTTCCGCATTGCGTTGGGATTTGCGGAGTCTGCCAATTGGCCAACGGCAACCAAGGTCGTGTCGGAGTGGTTCCCAGCACGAGAACGCGCGCTGGCGACGGCATTCTTCGATAGCGGCTCATCCGTTGGCGGAGCGCTCGCTCCCTTTCTCGTGCTGTGGATCTACTTCCACTGGGGGTGGCGTCTGGCATTCGCAGTGCCTGGATGCCTCGGATTTTTCTGGCTGATTATTTGGAGGAAGTTCTACTTCCTGCCTGAAAGTCATCCTCGTATCTCCACGAGAGAACGCGAGATGTTGCTTCAGGAAAAGCAGGCGGAGCAATCTTCGCAGCAGGGTGCCACGAAGATCAGGTGGCGCGATCTGTTTCGAGTTCCGCAGACGTGGGGCGTTATCGCTGCGCGAACCTTCACTGACCCGGTCTGGTATTTCGTAGCAGATTGGTTTCCGATCTACCTGGTTGCGAAGGGAATCGATCTGCGAAATGGTTTGATTGCTATCTGGGTTCCGTTTCTCGCTGCCGACCTCGGAAACTTCGCAGGAGGTGCAGCCTCTGGGTATCTGGTGAAACGCGGATGGTCGCTGGGTTGGGCGCGCAAGGCTGTGGTTATTGCGGGTGGTTGCGGGACCACACTGCTCATCCCCACTGTGTTCACGCAAAATCTTGGTCTCATTACAGCGCTATTCGCGATCTCTACCTTCTCGTATGCCGGCTTCAGTACGATCGCGAATGTCCTTCCATCGGACTTGTACCCCAGCAACGCAGTCGCGACCGTGAGTGGACTCAGCGGCACATGTTCCAGCCTGGGGACTATCGTCGCCATGAAAGCCGTGGGTTACCTCGCGGATGCGCGTTCGGGCAGCGGCGGACATGCATTCGATCCGATTCTGATCGCGAGCGGCATCATTCCTCTGATAGGGATGGTCCTGGTTCTTCTCCTTGTCCGCAACTCTCGCGCCACCGGGAAGGGGCTCATCCTGCGTATTTGAATTACGACCTCCTGGTTATCAGTGCCCAACTTCCATCTGCGGCGTGACGATGTCAGACGCTGCTGGGTGTCCATCCAGAGCCACGTGCCATACACCTCCACCGAAGGTAGTGATATAAATCATCTCCGGATTCTCAAGGTCTGGCATGACTCGATGACCCCACTTGAAATTGAACGAAGAGATGCGAGTCCAGTGCTCTCCCTGATCCGCCGACTGCCATGCCGAAGATTCGAACCCCGCTGCATAGAGCTGTTTCGGATTCCGAGGATCGATCGTGACGTCGTAGATATGCTGATCGCGATCCAGAATGCTCTTCCAGCTTTTGCCGCCGTCCTCTGACAGGAAGATACCGCCGCCAATCCCGTGCGTGCCTGTGGCGCGGCTCCACGCCGCGAGATAGAGACGCTTCGGATCGCGTGGATCGATGGTGAGCCCGTTAGGCCCGTTTACTTCGTCAGGGAGTTTGACGGGCGTCCACGTCTCGGCGCCGTCAGAGGACTTATAGATCGCGCCATCCCCGCTCGTTCCGATGCCTCCATCTTCACTGCGTCGAGCAATAACGACATACAGCGTGCCATCCGATGCGCGAGAAAGGCGCCATGCAAAAGGCTCATTCTGCGTGATGCCCCTATTCTTGAGGGTCCAGGTCACTCCGTCGTCGGTGCTCTTATACACGCCGCGCCCCATGGCAGCTGCCCACAAAGTACGCTTTCCGACAGGGCTGCTGGGATCAAGCAGAATGTGTGTCGGAGCAGTCTCGGGCATTCCGGAGTTGGATGGTTTCCAGGTGCGGCCGCCATCGACGCTCAGGCAGATGCCGCCCTCGTACTTCGTGACGGAGGTGTGCCGCCACATCTTGGGGCGCGGCAGATCGTGCGTTCCGCTCATCGCACCCCACATCTTGCCTTTCACGTCGGGATCGAAAGTGACCCAGTAAGTCGTGTTGTCCCACGCGGGAGGGACACCCTTGACCGATCGCATCCACGAAACGCCATTGTCTTCACTTCGAAACAAGCCGATGTCAGTCGTAGGAATAAAACGGCGTTTGTGATCAAACGGATCGTAGAGATATCCGTAGTTCGTCGTCACATCCAGGCCGGTGCTCACCCAGCCTTCATCGGAGGAGCGTTTCGAATAGGCAGCATCCCAGTTCGCTCCGCCATCTCTGGTGATCATGGTGCGACCGAAATCTGTGCCAATCGCCAGCTCCGGGTTCTGATCCGCCACTCCCAGATCCAGCGGATTCTCGGCCCAATCCACGCTTATTCCGGATATCCAGGCATCGTGAATATTTGGCGCCGGAGTTCCCGCTTCTTTCCAAACCATCGTCCACGTGCTCGCAGCATCCCGTGTACGAGCCACGCCCATCCATGTCTTTCCATCGGATTGCAAATGAGAGAAGGAAACGTACGCAGACTCAGGATGGTTCAAGCTGGTTGCAATCGCGCGAACCTTTGCGTTTTGCCCGGGAAGGGAAGAGGCCGTCCAGGAAGCGCCGCGGTCTCTCGAAACGAACACTCCCTGTTCTGAAGTTGCATAGATCACGGCTCCCTGGCTCGCAGAGAAGCCCACGCTGACGTCGGTGAAAGCGATGCCTTTCGGCGCTGGCAGCTCGTGCCACGCCTGCTTCACTCGTATCGAAAAGCCTCCGCTACCACCCACGTAGATGTCGCGATCATTGGAGTCCGAGAGCGGGTCTATCCAGATTCCTTGAGGAGCGTTCGGAAGATCGCGAATCTTCTCCCACGACTCGCCGGCGTTCTTTGAGATGTAAAGGGACGCTGCCCGATCCTTCACGCCGGCCGAAACCATCACGCGAGAATCCTTGGGATCGATCGCCAGCGCGACGATCTGTCCCACGGGGTTTGCATCCGAGAGGATCGACTCGTCAGAGTGGTCGGAATTCATTTGAACGCCGCGAACAGTTGCAGGTTTCGGCCAGATCAGATTCCAGGTCGTGCCGTCATCGGTGCTCCGCCACAGTGCCTCAGTTCCGGCGTAGATAGTACGAGCATTCACCGGATCGAACGCGAAAAACTTCACCGGGGAGCGCAGATTGAACATCCGCCACGCGTGGCCGCCGTCATGGCTGATGTATGACCCGGTCATGTCGCAAGCCACCAGCATCTCTTTCGGGTCGTGGGGGCTGACTGTGGGGTGAAACATGGCTCCCCCACCCCCGGGACCTATCACTCTGGACTCTGCTGTCGAAGCCACTCCCGCAATCTGAAGCATCAGGGCCAAGGCGGTGCTAATTACGAAAGGTTTCATAATCTTTTGTTTTAACACAGCGAGAGAACTCAAGCCAGACTTTGCCGAGGCCTGATACCGCTTTCCAACCCCCTATCTCAAATCTCGCCGAAGTGCTGAATATTTCAGGGATTTCCCTACTTTTCTTGAGATATCTTGCGACTGGCCCGGAGAACAGCGAAGCATTTCCGGGCATCGTGGCCCGTTCTCTTCGTCCCAAAATTTGAGTCTTTGGTCGTTTTTGTTTGCTTTTATTTGTTTACGTGTGATATCTCCGTAATTACTTTCTGGAGGTTGATGAAGGCCTTGAAACGCTCAATACGATCCATATGGTTGCTGCTCGCCCTGATTCTGGGGAGCGTTGCTCATTCCCCCACGCTTTTAGCGCAAGGAACAGACCTTGGCACCATCGCCGGAACCGTGACGGATGCGAGAGGAGCCATTATCAGAGGGGCACAGGTCGAGATTACCGATCTGGCTACGCACTCGGTTCGAATGACAACCACCAACGATCGGGGAGAGTTCACCGTCCCCGCTCTGCGAAGCGGCCAGTACAGGGTCTTGATCAAGGCAGCCGGGTTCGCAGACTCCGCGGTCACCGGCATCGTTTTGAATGGCTCTGACGCAGCCCGAGCAGACGCAGTGATGCAGGTTGCCACCACGTCGTCCACAGTGGAGGTGACTTCTGAAGCCCCGATCATCAATACCCAGGACCAGTCCCTGAGCCAGTCACTCAGCTCGGCACAGGTGATCGACCTGCCCCGCGATAGCCGCGATGTATTCTCCTTCCTCTACAACAACCCGAATATTACGCAGAGCGATGAGCCAGGTGATTTCAAATTCATCGGGTCGCAGAGCTACGGCGCCAGCTTTTCCGTAGACGGGCAGCGCTCCAACGGCGGCATTTTCGGACAGGCCACCTCGACAGAACCCACACTGGAGGCTGTCGGTGACCTGAATGTCCTTTCAGAAACCTTCAGCGCGGAATACGCCGGTATCGCCAACGTTCGCGTCACAACCAAACGGGGCGGCACAACCTACAACGGCTCGCTCTTCTACAACAACAAGAACTCGGCGCTTGCCGCCTGGACAATAGCTGACAAGGCAACGCTTGAAAGTTTCGCGCCTACTGTATTCCAGCCGGCGTTCAACAAGCCTTACTTCAATGTCACGGATGTCGGGGGATCGTTCGGCGGCCCCGTTCCGAAACTGAAGAAGACCTGGTTCTTCGGTGCGTATGAACATAACTGGACTGTGGAACCTTCCGAGGCTTCCTCGACAACCATGCCCCATCCCAGCCTGCTTGCCGGAGACTTTTCATTGTTGAACGATTCGGCAAAGCCACTGGTAGGATCGGCCAGCTTGAGTCCGTCTGAAATTGCGACGGACACAGTACTGGTCGATGGGACGTTGCGCTTCATCAAGATCCCAGACCGCCTGCTGAATCCGATCACGACAAAATTGATCGATCTCTACTATCCAAAAATCGGCATGACTGCTCCGATCAACCCTGCAAACGGCCGCATTCCTTCTTACTCGACGAGCGTTCCGGGACAGGCTGGAATGGACAAAGCATCGGTCAGAATCGATCACGATTTCAACGAAGCGAATCACCTCTACGGTGTCTACCATGTTTCGAGGCAGGATACGGCTCTCAATCTCGTAGTGGCGCCATTCACCGGGTTGGGACTGACTCACACCGATCGAAAGAACAATGCCGTATCACTGTCTTACTCGCATGTCTTTTCCAATCGACTTGTAAACGAGGCGCGAGGCGGATTCAATAAGCAACATCTCTTCACTCATAGCAACACGACTCTGAAGAGTTTTCTGTCAAGCATTGGCTTCTCGGATGCAGACATCGATGCCTACGGATCGGTGGTTGGCACTCAGGAGCTGGGCACCTTCGGTCACATGGCGGTCAGTTTCGGCAGCGGTTTCCAGGCCTTCAGCAATGGCGGACGCAACACGGATCGCCCGATGGACCAGGACCTGATCACGTTTGGGGACACGCTCACCTGGTCGCTGGGCAGGCACACGATTAAGGCCGGTGCCGATTTTGTCTCCAACAAAGCGGTCGACGGATTCGCTGTGAATCGAGGAAGTCCTCGCGGAGCGATTGCATATACGGGAAGCGGCCCCAACGCGCTTGCCAGTTTCCTTCAGGGGCTCGCGCCTGCTACGGCAACGTTAGTTAACAAGCCCCGGCCAGCCATGGACGTCTCTAACTGGGAGACGGGATATTTTGTGCAGGACGATTTTCACGTCACTCGTCGTCTCACGCTCAACCTGGGTATGAGGTATGAGTTCTTTACTCCATTTGTCGACAAGAATGACCTGATGGCCAATTTCGACCCGAATTACAACAACACAACCGCGGGACATCCTGGCCGCTTCATCATTCCTTCGAACAAGACACTGCAATATCTGGATCCCAACATCGTAGCCTTCGGTTACACATTGGCTTCCGATTCCGGTCTTGACGTTGGCCGTGGCCTGGTTCGTACAGACAAGACCAGTTTTGGTCCGCGAGTAGGCGCAGCCTTCATGCTCACATCGAAGAGCGTTCTTCGCGGCGGATACGGGCTTTACTATCCAACATCCGCAGCTCAGGGAATTCGAGATCCCATCGCAACCAACCCGTTCAACAACACACGTACGTACAATTCACCGACGGGTGGGTGGCCGGTTAGCGGTTCGACAACCGGCACCAGCCCGATCAACGGCGGCACGCTCAAGCCCTTCGGCAACACCCCAACGGCGAATTACGTTCCCGTAAATCTTCGCAACCCCAGAACACAGCAGTGGAATGTAACGTACGAGCAGGAGATTCCCTGGCAGTCTTCGCTGCGGTTCTCCTACATCGGAGCCAAGCAGACAGGTCAGGTCGTTGGTCGGGACCTTGACATGATTGCCCCGAGCGACAATCCCTTCGGCACCACGATTGGGGATGGCGTTACGCCGTGCGATCCGATCAACAATGGTGACTGCGCTTACTCCGATGCGGATGCCGCGCGCCTCAGCTTCCCGGCACTCGGAGACTACATCCTTGGGTACGGAAACCTTGGGCACAGCCTCACAGGGTCTTTCCAGGCTCAGGTACAAAGACAAACCAAGGCACTCTATTTCAGCCTTGCTTACACGTATCTTGACCAGAACTCTTCGGGTCTCGATCTTGGCAACTCCAGCCTCGGCGGCGCAGCCTACAACCCCTTCGAGCCTGACAGCGATTACGGTCCGGAGAGCTTCACGTCGCGGCAGCGAGTTGTGGGCAACGGTGTCTTCGATCTCCCTGTAGGTCACGGTCACCGCTACCTCGGCAACAGCTCGGGCTTTGCCGATGCAATCCTAGGTGGATGGCAGGCTACAACCAATATGTTCGTGAAGTCAGGAACGCCGTACACGCCCTTCTGGTTCTGCGACGACTGCGATCCGGTCACTCCAGGAAACGTAGCTTCGGGAGCGATCGACGCGGTTGGCGACTTCAACGGGCCGTCATTCCGTCCGGTCATCAGCGGGAACTACAAAAAGGCAGCCTCCGGATTTCAGTGGGATGCGGCCGCTTTCGGCCTTCCATCGATCGGCAGCGATCTCTACACGCAGGCTGGAGTTGCAAAGCGCAATGCTCTTATCGGACCGGGCACATTCGGCATGAACCTCGGACTGCACAAGTCATTCCACATCTATGAACGTGCCTCGGTTCAGGTAGGCGCAGACTTCGACAACGTCTTCAACCATCCGATGAAGGCTCCCGACATAAACGATGGCGGCGGCGGTGGAACGTTTGCGATGCTCGGCGACTTCTTCCTGGGAGTTGATCAGAACGGCTCGTCCACTCCTGGCCAGCAGCCTGCCCTGTTGCCGCTCGATCCTAACCCCGACGATGGGCTCGTGAACTACAACCCTGACTTCGGGCGGCTCTACCGCAGCTACTCGCAGGAAGGTGTGGATAGCCGCAGATCGATCCGGCTGAGAGCCCGCATCACGTTCTAGAGCAACACTGCAACGCTCGTCTAATATGTTGGGCCGGTGGATAATCCACCGGCCTAATCTTTTCATGATTGCGAAGTATTATGCGGGATTCGTTGTCGCCCGGTTCACAAGCAGCCAGATAGCCGGCTCAAAAACCTGCACCCTGGCAATCAGCAATAGCTACAGATTGAGTTACTCACTCAGCTTTTACTTCCGTTCGATCAGCTTGAGCGTTCCGAATCGCTCTGGCGTGTGGAACGTCTCAGTCATCGGAGCTTTCCATGCGATTGATTTTTTCCTCTCGGGTGGGCCTTGGCTCCGGAACAGGTTGGCGCGAAAAACATTTCCGGCAACGGGTGTCCGCGTGTCGATGGCGTGAAACGGAATCCTCATCGCGCCATACCAGACGTGTTTCTGGTGGTCGATTCGAGCCGCAACCTGGAAGCCTGAGTTCCATGTCCAGCCCACCTCATGGTGAGGCAGGGCGAGATTAATGTCGAGATCGATCCACTCCCCCTGTGGCGAAACTTCGAACTCTTTGTAGCGTTTTATGTCCGAAAAGTCAGATCCGATAAACAGTTCGGCGACATCCCAATTCCAAAGCTCATTGGTCTCCAACTTCGTATCGGGCGAAGGCTTCAGGTAAAGCTCCTGGTAAGGACAGACGAAGAGCAGATAGAGATTGTCAGAGGTCCATCGGGAACGGACCTCGGTCCGATGCCCGGCAACGGCCACTCCCTGGTTGTCTGACTCAGCGTACGTTGGAATCGCGCCCCGCCAGAACTCCGCGTGCGGATCGGTACTGAGCTCGACGTTGTGAAGAGCGCGTACGCTCTGAAATGATTCGGATTGAATTGTCTGCCCCGCTGCCGTGCAAGCCGCAGCTATGAGGCAAGCCGCTCCCACTATCTTCATACTGGAGCACCTCAGAGACACGAGCCTACACCGAGATGTGCAACTCTCGAGCTGCGTTCTCATAGTAAACCTTGCGCAGAATGGGTTCCGGCAGGTTGATTCCATAGATGCGCCAGCGGCCCTGGGGCGGCACCTTTGCCGGCGCGTAGTCGAAGTATTCATCATCTGTTTCGAGGAAACGATAGTAGATCTCGTAGAGCTTATCGTTGAATACCTGCTGAGGGAATTCGTCTCCGTGAGGAGTAGCGTCCGTCCCGAACAAAATACGATCCTGATATTTCTCGAAGAACGCCCTTGAAGTCCGCGGCTGTCTTCCCAATTCGCCAATGCGGGCAGCAATGTCGACCGTGACGTTCTTGAATCGGTCAAGGTTCTCCGACACATTTCCGAGATTCTCAGCGAAATTCCCCACGTGCAGCACGATGAACCTTGTCTTCGGATGCCGGGCGAACACTCGGTTTCTCGCTTCGAGCAATTCAGCGTTGGTGGGGAAGTCGCCGCCGTGAAACGACCAGTCCGGATGGTTGTTGAGTTCTTCGAATCTCTCGTTGAATCGATCCGTAGCAGAGAAGAATGCGATCGGATCCGAGACGTGAATTGCAACAGGCATATTCAGTTGACCGCACATGTCCCACATCGGATCGAACCGGGGATCGTCGATCTTCACCAGCGTTCCGGATGTAATGTTCGATCGCAGGTAAAGTCCCAGCGTCTTGAGGATCTTCAATCCCCGTGCGCCATTCTTGTGAGCCTCTTCAATCGCCTGCGCCTGAAGCTTCGGATATTGGGGATCAAGAAAAAGAGGGTACGACGGCTCGGTGAACGTATAGAAACGCTCTGGATGTGCACGGTCGTATCGCTTCACCGTTTCAGCGAGGCCGTCTCCAAAGCCGCCAGTCAAATTGACCATCGAGCGAATATTCTTCCGCTCCATCACGCCGAGCAGCTCTTCCGGCGAACCGTAATACTGGCGCTTCGAAGAGAGTTCAACGCCATTCTTGGACTCTACGGCGCCGGAGATATGCGTATGGATATCGATCAGGGGAAAGCGTGACCGCGCAAGATGAGTCTCCTTCACCTCGAGCATGCTCTTCGGTTCATAGTCGGCCAGCAGCAGCTTGCCGGAAGAGCCGGCATTCCCGGTCGACTCAGTCACGCCTGCTCCATGAGCTACAGTTCCGCCAATCAGTCCCAATCCAGTCGAGTACAGTAGTTCGCGTCGATTCATGACGTAAATATCTCCGTATGTGGTGTACTGCCTGAGTCATGGTTGAGCAGCTGTTGCGTAAAATTCGAAGCAATTCACGGATTCGATTCGATGCCTGATCGCGCGCGCAAACTTTGATGGCGCTTTCGCGCGAAAAATGATCATGTTCCCGAGCCAGCTCACAGAAGAGCATAGAAGAACGCTGCTGCGAGAAACGCTCAACTCGCCTGGAGGCCACAGGCGCTCGCATAGCGGGCCAGCGATTCCTGAATCTTGTTTCGAATGAGCCCGCGTGGATCGTTGTCGAGAATTCCGTTGCGTATCGCCTCTGCCTGCCGGGGAAGATACTGCGCGATCAACGGCAGGGGAGGCGGAGAGTCGGTGAGGTTTTCAATCAACCGGGTTAGCGATGCAATGACTTCAGCGTCAGGCCAATAGTAGCGAATTCGGTCGCTAAAACTGAATGCTCGCGCCACCTTCAAATGGAATGCATCTCCTCGGTAATAAGGCTTCCAGTATTCAGGTTTCTCAATCATGACGCGGTCGATGACGGATCGAATGTTCGAGCGTTTCGAATCCGGGATCCACTCCTCTTCAATGCGTCCCAGTGCGAAGACCGCCTCGCGCATGGCAAACGTCAGCTCAGGGCCAACCTTCAATATGCCAAAGTGATCCTTCGATAGCTGTCGCAGCGACTCTGTCGTCTGGTAGTCGGTGGAATGAGCTTCGTAGACGATACGGGCGTGCTCGAGAATATATCTGGACAACTCGGATGCTTTTGCGGGGATGTAGTCAGCAACAGCATCATCGCCAAATTCGACGCCCGGCTGCACGACTACCGCAATCACCCGCTCCCACGCCGACTGAAGATTTCTGCGAGCAAATGCCTCGCGGTGCACGTCGAGTGTCTCCTTTAGACTATGGGTCGTTGTGATCGAGATGTGCATCTCTTCCTGGGCGCCACCGGGTGTAGGAACTTCGGTCCCGATGATATACAGGGGCTTTTCCGAGAGGGATTGAGTTGCATTTTCCGCCGCTTCGCAGAGCCGGGCCGCACGCTCTGCGATCTCAGCATTCTCGAGAACGGCCGGATCGCCGGCACAGGCCATGCTCGCATCAAGATGAATCTTTCCAAATCCTGCTGCGGCATAGGCATCCACCATGATGCACGCCTTCTCCATTGCGACCGCCGCAGTTTCAGAGCGCCATGGGTTGGGGCCAAGATGATCTCCGCCGAGTATCAGCCGGTGCAGAGGGAAGCCAACATCACGAGCAACGCCTTCAACGTATTCGCGAAATCGCGACGGCGTGAGGCCGGTGTATCCGCCGTCCTGATTCACCTGATTGCAGGTTGCCTCAATCAGCAGAGGGCTGTTGTCCTGTTTCGCCTGCGCGAAGGCAGCCTCGAGTACAAAGCGATGAGCCGAACAGACTGAGTAGATGCTTCTTGCTCTGCCAGTCCGGTTCTCTGCGAGAATTCGGCACAATTCAGTCGCGGACGAATGAGCCGCCTCTATTGCGTCGTGCCCGGTGTAAGTCATTCCGCGATTTTCCTCTTCAATCTGAATGAAACTGTCTGCAAGACCGCTCTCAGTACTACAGCCGGAACCCGGGTTCGCTTCAGCGGATTACTCTCCATGCAATCCCATCCTCATCGCACCTGTGTTTCGGGATGCCAATATCGGTCGAAGAAACTGCTGCGGTGGGCCGCGTCGTTGAAAGCTTCAGTGCCGCCGGGACGTGTGACGGAAAGACCCCCAGTAAGGTTCCCGTACTCCAGACACCTTTCCAGCGGCTCATTGCGAATCCACTGATGCAAAAATCCGGCGTTGAATGTGTCGCCGGCACCAACTGAGTCGACAACCTCGAGCTTCAAGGCTGGTCTATCGATCCGCTTCCCCTCGGAGTAGACGGAGGCACCTCGAGATCCCCGCTTCACGATCAGCGCTCTTACTCTTTTTGCGATGTATTCTTCCGCATTGTCAGTCTTGGCGAGCTTTACGAGTTCCTCTTCCGTGCAGAAGAGCAAATCCACGTAAGGCAGCACACGGTCAACAATACCCTCCCATTGATCGCTTGGATCGTCATTCGTATCCATAGACGTCGTAAGGCCACGCCGCTTCATTTCTTTGAAGAGCGTGTACAGATCGGGAAACAGCTTCGATTGCAGAAAAGGGGAAGAAACGTGGAAGTGCTTAGCCTCAGACAAGTAATTCAGATCCAGATCTCCGATTCCCAGTTCCGCCATCGTTCCCGGATAAGTGAGAATGCGTCGGGTGGATACAAGCGGGAGGATAAGAGTTATTCCGGTCGAGCTACCGTTTGTCGATCGCACTACTCGACTCACATCGATACCTGCTGCGCGAAGTTTGTCGCAGCACATTTCGCCGAGGATATCTCCACCGATCTTCGCGGTGAAGGTCACTTTGCTGCCCAGCAATGCGAGATTGTGAGCCAGGATCGCTGACGAACTTCCCAGCGTGAGAGAAAAGCCGCTGGCCAGAATCTCCCGCTCTTCCGGAAGTTCGCGTGGAAGCCCATAAAGGATAAGATCGGAGTTAAGTTCTCCAACAATTGCGAAGTCTGGCTGGCCGGGCGTATCTTCGTGTAAATGCCTATCCATTGACCTCATTCTCCCTGCTGAGGACTTGAATGTTGGTTCCCATCAGTGGGAATTCGGATTTTGATGATGGATTGCGCCGTTCGTAGCGAGTTTGGACGCAGGGCTTTTGGCGCTTCATGTTTGAGTCTCGCAAGAATCCGCCACTGTGGCTTTCGATTATCCCTCGTTCGTCGTTCCTTCTTCTGGTACCTAGAATTAATCGATTCTTTCGAAAGTTGTCAAGTGAAAGTATTGACGATTTCGAAACCTAGATATAGTCTTGCGTATGTATTCGCAGAGCATCGTTTATTGCAGGGCGAGATCGGCAGGATCCCGCCTCTGAGCACGTCCACAACTAACCGGGAATTCGACTATGAGTATTGAAGCAGCTTCCGATTCTGAGCCTCGGTTCACCCTTCAGGAAATCATTCGCCAGCCCGATCTTTGGATGACAACAGTTGAATGCGTTCGCCTCGCCAGGGAGCGCCTTCACCTCGGTTCGGAATTCCAGACTGCGCGCGTTCTTTTGACCGGAGCTGGAACATCCGCCTATGCAGCCAGTGCAGTCGCCTCTGCATGGCCCGGCTCCATCGCAGTGCCCACCACGGACCTGCTTCTCGATCCTGAACGTTATCTTCTGGGCGTTGACATTGTCATCTCGATCGCTCGATCGGGTGACAGTCCGGAGAGCGCTGCTGTGGTCGACAGAGTTCGGGGGCTTCGGCCTGCGATCCGGCAATACGCGATTGTTTGCAATGAGGACGGGGCACTCTCGCATTCCAACCTCGATGGGCTGATCACCCTCGATCCCCGTACCAATGACCACAGCCTGGTGATGACGAGTGCATTTTCAAATCTTGCTCTTGCAGGATTGATGCTCGGGCGGCCCGATGACGCAGGCTCCGTTCTCGCATTCAGCCAGCGCGGGAAGATGCTGCTGCGTGAAATTGGAGAGGTATGTCAGCGTGCTGCCGAACGAGTACGCGACCGCATCGTGATCCTGTCATCATCGCCATTACAGGGATGGGCTCAGGAAGCGGCCTTGAAGATGTTGGAAATGACCGGAGGCCGATTTCCAGTCATCAGTGAGACCTATCTCGGCTTGAGGCATGGGCCGATGTCGTTTGTGAAGGCAGACACGTTCGTCCTCTGTCTGGTGTCGAACGATCCGGTTCGTCGCCTCTATGAAGTCGACTTGATCAGCGAGTTGAGATCGAAGGGAATCGGATATCTCGCCGGGATTACAGAACCAGGTCAGGGAGACTCCATGTTCGATGAAGTCATTCCGGCAGTCAGCCCGCAAGCGATCGACGACCTGCGAACCCCATTCGAGATCATGGGCCCTCAGCTGCTCGGGTATCATTTGAGTCTGAGGTGCGGCTTGAATCCTGACAATCCGAGCCCGGAGGGAATCATCAATCGCGTCGTCCAGGGCGTGCGTATACACGCGCCGAATGGAGCATTTCAGCCAGGACTGGATGGCTGAGTTCGCGTCCCAGCCTGGTTCGACCCCGCCGGCTCCCACGTTGCGGGGAGATGGTGCCGTACGACTCAACCGCACGCTTCGTCTTTGGAACCTGATCATCATTGGCATGGTGGTCATCCAGCCGACAGCCCCAATGGGAATCTACGGGGTAATCAATAACAAGGCGCATGGACACGTCGTCACGACGATCCTGATCGCCATGGTAGCCATGTTGTTCACCGCCATCAGTTATGGACGCATGGCGCGCGTCTATCCAAGTGCGGGATCGGCATACACCTACGTGGGGCAGGAGATTCATTCCTTCTTCGGGTACGTTGTGGGCTGGGCAATGGTGATGGACTACCTGCTGAACCCATTGATCTGCACAGCATTCTGCGCCAAAGCGGCGATGAACATCTTCCCCTCTGTCTCTTACTACGTCTGGATTCTGATCTTCGCCGGCTTCTTCACGTGGGCCAACATGCGCGGAATAAAAGCGTCAGCGAGAATGAATGAAATTCTCTGCGCTGGCATGGTCATCGTTGTCGTGTTGTTCCTCGGAGCCGTGGTCCGCGCTGTCTCAGGCGTTCATCACGGTCCGGGATTCTTCACGGAGCCGTTCTACCAGCCCGCCACGTTCCAGGCATCGACCCTGTTTGCGGGAACCTCGGTTGCCGTACTCACCTACATCGGCTTTGACGCGGTGTCGACGCTTTCAGAAGAAGTTGAGAATCCGCGGCGAAACATCATGCTGGCAACCGTCGCAGTCTGCCTTATAACGGGACTGCTGTCAGGGCTCGAAGTGTATGGTGCCCAGCTGATCTGGGGTTCGAAGCAATTTCCTTCAAATCAGGTTGAGTCTGCATTTGCGCTGCTCTCCCGCGACGCCGGCGGTCCCGTGCTCTTCCAGATCATCAACTTCACTTTGCTGGTGGCAAACGCAGGCTCGGGAATGGGTTCACAACTCGCAGCAGGTCGGCTCCTCTATGGCATGGGACGAAGCGATGCGATTCCCAAGTCCTTCTTTGGTGCCCTCGATGTCCGGAGCAGGGTGCCGCGGAACAACATCCTGATTGTTGGAGCGATTGCTTGTGCCGGAGCCGCAATTCTCCAGCTCTCCTCAGGCAAACTCGGCGGAGGTGCCTACGAGATCGGGGCGGAAGCGCTCAATTTCGGCGCCTTCATCGCATTCATTGGCGTCAACGCAGCAGCTCTGGGTCACCATGTGCGGCGGGAGAAACTGACGCTGAGCGGCGTGGCGATCCCTCTGCTCGGCATCGTAATCTGTGCCTTCATCTGGATCCACCTGAGCCGTCCAGCTCTCATACTTGGAGCAGTATGGACTGCCGCGGGGATCGCATATGGGGCAATCCGCACCCGAGGCTTCAGGGCGGAGCTGGTTAAATTCGAGACAACTCCCGATGAGGGATAAGCGGCTTCTCTTGTCTACACCAGAATCAGGTTGCAGCCAGACGAGCGCAGCTTTGTCTGAATATCTTCGCTCAGCCCCTTGTCGCTGATTACCGTATCAATTTCCGAAAATGGTGCAATGCGCGACATGCTGCGTTTGGAGAATTTGCTGGCATCGGCCACAAGAATGATCTCGCGCGCGATCCGCAGCATTGCCCGGTTCACCATGGTCTCTTCCAGGTTGGCTCCGCTCACTCCGAATTCAAGGTCGCACCCGGCGCCGCTCAGGAACAACTTGTCCGC
>Ga0207695_10000219_pt1 | contig 153492 bp, 128 predicted proteins | sample KBSC54metaG_FD_184354 | JGI IMG/M metagenome (GOLD analysis project Ga0207695, IMG submission 184354) | Corn rhizosphere microbial communities from Kellogg Biological Station, Michigan, USA - KBS C5-4 metaG (SPAdes) (version 2) | ecosystem: Host-associated > Plants > Roots > Rhizosphere >...
CCGAATTCGCGCTTGAACGCGCGGTTGAACGCCGCTTCGGATTCGTAGCCGCTGTGTTCGGCGATGCGCGCGATCGCCTCATTGCCCGAACGCAGCCGTTGTGCGGCCAGCGCCAGCCGCCAGCGCATGAGGTATTGCATCGGCGGCTCGCCGACCAGCGCTGCGAAGCGCTCGGCCAGCGCCGAACGCGACAGCGCCGAAGCGCGCGCGAGCTCTTCCACGGTCCAAGACCTGCCAGGCTCGGCGTGCATCAGCGCGAGCGCGCGCCCGACATGCGCGTCGCGCAGCCCGGCGAGCCAGCCGCGGCCGTCGGGCGGCAGGCTTTCGACGTAGCGGCGCATCGCTTCCACGAGCATGAGTTCGGCGAGTTTGGCCAGAGTCGATGCGGTGCCGGGACTCGCGTGCAAAGACTCGCGCACGCCTGCCTGCAGCAACTCGCGCAGCAGCGCCGCGGCGTGGCCGTCGCCGATCGGAATGCGCAGCATGCGCGGCAGCGCCTCGAACAGCGGCCGGCACATGCTGCGGCTGCAGAGCAGGTAGCCGCAGACGAAGCGCGTCGCAACGCCGCCGCCGCCATAGCGGATCTGGATGAATTGCGGATCGTCGATCAGCTCGGCAGCGCCAGTGCCTTCGTCGCCGAGTGCGGCGATGTGCAAGTCGCTGCCCATCAGGTGGCGATCATCCTGTGGAAATAACACGAGATCGCCGGCGCCCGCCTCCACCACCTCGCCGGTGCCGCGCAGGCGCAGCTTGCAGCGCCCCTGCATGATGAAGTGGAAGAACACCATGTGCTCGGCCGGCGCGACGCGATCGCGGTAGATCGCCCAGCCCGACTCGCCGCGCACGCACCACGGCGCGGTGAATTCCGCGTTGAGGAACACGGCGCCGTCCATGTGCACGGATTTGAGAACGTCGGAAAGCGCGTCCATGGAGTTTCGATCCAGGAGTTTCGATCAAGAACTGGAGAGTGTTGGCGAAGTCCTGCGCAGGCTCGAAGCGGATACTAGTGGCGTCGGGCGAAGGGGGCAATTCAACCACCTGCAATCGCCTGCGTCGGTACTTACCGCCGAAACCCAAAGCGCGTTCCACCAGAGGAGACTGCCATGAAAATTCTCGCCATCGCCATGAGCCTGATGTTGACCGGCGCCGCCTGCGCCGCCGATACCGCCCCGTCATCCGCGACGCATCGCTACATGATCGAGCGCACTTTTCCGAAGGGCGCACTCGACGGTCTCGATGCCAAGGCCAAGCAGAGCGTCAATTCGACCAATGCCAAGTTTGGCGTGACCTGGGTCACTTCGTATGCGAACGCGGACAAGACCAAGACGTTCTGTGTCTACGAGGGCCCGAGCGAACAAGCGGTGCGCGACGCGGCCGTGGCCAACAAGATTCCGGTCGACTCGGTCACCGAAATCCCGGTGACGCTCGAATCGAAGTAGCAGGCAGCGCTGCGCCGTCGCGAAAGGGGATAGAACATGAGCGCAAATCATCAAGGCCGCTGCTTCTGCGGTGCGGTGACATTCAGCCTCACCGGCGAGCCCGTGGCGATGGGCTACTGCCATTGCGAATCCTGCCGCGCCTGGTCGGCCGGGCCGATCAACGCCTTCACGCTGTGGCCGCCGGACGCGTTGAAGATCACTGCGGGCGCCGACAACATCGGCAGCTACGCGAAGACCCCAGCGAGCGAGCGCCAATGGTGCAAGACCTGCGGCGGCCACCTGTTCACCCACCATCCGGGGTGGAACCTCGTCGACGTCTACGCCGCCGTCATTCCTGACCTGCCGTTCCAGCCCGGCGTGCACGTGCACTACCAGGAGACGAAGCTGCGCATGCACGATGGCCTGCCGAAGATGAAGGACGTGCCGGTGGAGATGGGCGGGTCAGGCGTGGCGCTGGCGGAGTAAAACGATTCGACCGCGACCGCGACCGCGACCGCGACCGGGTGCCGAGGCCGGGCAAATCCCTGGCGCCCGGCCGGCGCAAGGACAACTTCCGACAATTGCGCTGGGCTCGATTCCCCGCCACCATGCGGTGAGTTTTCAGGCAACCTCGTCGACGAAGTGCGTTCGGCCCCGGTTCGCATCGGTGGACCGAGCTGCATCAGTCCGTTCTCTCAATTCGGTGAGATTCCATGATACGAGTCCTCTTCGTCGTACTCGCCCTCGCGATTGCCAATCCGGCGGCCGCGCAAATTTCATCTCCGGTCAAATGGAGCTACAAAGCCACGAAGCGGACGGACACCAGTTACGCGATCGTGCTGACTGCAAGCATGCAAGCCCCTTGGTACATCTATTCACAGAACACGGGCAAGGGCGGCCCCATACCCACTTCGATCACGTTCAAGGCCAATCCGCAGGTGATGACCAGCGGCCAGGTGATGGAGACGGGCAAGCTGCAAAAAACCTTCGACAAGAGCTTCAACATGACGGTGCTGTACTACCGCAGCACGGTGCAATTCACGCAAATCGTGAACGTCAAAAACGGGGCGAAGCCCGTGCTCACGGGCTCGGTGGAATACATGGCGAGCAACGGCAGCCAGGCGCTGCCGCCGGCAAAAACCACGTTCTCGCTGGCGCTGCGCTAGATACGCGCGTCGGCGCGCCAGCGGAATCGATCGCGCTGCCGCCGTTTTCGGTCACAAGAAGCGCTATTGGATGAAGCTCAGCAAGCCGCCGCTGACGATCAAATCTTCGGAAGTCGCGCGCCGCCTGCGGCCAGGGATTCCAGAAAGTCGAGCAGGCCGACGCGCTGTTTCGGCGACAGGGTGTCAAAAATCGCCAGCAAGCGCTGCTGCTGACGCGACAGGCCGTGATATTCCGCCGGCTCTTCGGCGACGGCCAAGAGCGGCTTGCCCTGAATCTTCTGCCCGCGCCCGGTGGAAAGATATTCGAACGTCATCCCGCTGCGACGGGCCAGCGCGATCAGGTTTTCCACGTTCGGTGCGGTGCCGTGCGTCATTTCCCATTGGGCGACCGCGCCACGGCTGACGCCAATTTCGCCGGCGAGGGCTTCCTGGGAGAGGCCGGTCAGTCTTCTCGCTTCCCGCACGCGTTGATGCAGCTCCGTCATAGCCCTCGCACCTGATTGCGAAGGCTATATAGACGGTTTGCTTTGCAAGCATTGTTCGTATCACTTTCTTGATATATTTTGTTAGCGATACTATCCTGCGGTCATCTATCGCAGGAGGCGGGAATGTCGGAGCTATCGACGACATGTGGAGAAGGACACGCGCCGGGAATCGACCATCCCGAGCCACTCGCACCGCGGCCCAGGCAACTCGACCGCTTCTGCGACGGCATGCGCAACGGCATGGTCGTCGAGTCGATGGATCGCCTGGTCGCGCATCTGTACGCGTTGCGCGCGGGCATGTCGCCCGAGGCATGGAATGACCATGTCGCGACCGTCCTGCTTCGGCATCCGATCCGGGAATTGCTGCATCGAGACCCTTACACGTTCCGCGCCTTCTCGAAACGCTGCGGCAACACCGACGATGCCATTCTCACCGACATGGTCTACTTCGAGGCCGCCGACACTGGCGTCGCCGACGGGGTCGGCCATGCCGTGTTCCGCTACCTGCTCGACAGCACCGCGGCGCGGGCGATGAGAAACCGCCGGCGGCGTATCGCGGTGCGGATCGACGAGACCGTCCGCGCACGTCCCGACGCGCGCGTGTTGGCCCTCGGCGCTGGCCATCTGCGCGAAATCGAACTGGCGCGGACACTCGGCGATACCTTCGTCGGCGAGATCGTTGCGGTGGACGAGGACGAGAGCAATCTCGCCGTCATCCACCACGAATACGCGACGCGCGGAGTACGCACCTTACACATGTCCATCGACGGCCTGATCGCGGAGCGCTCCGGCCTCGGCGGATTCGATCTGATCTACGCCGCCGATCTGTTCGAACGCCTGCCACCACCGCCGGCGAGGGCGCTCGCCGAGCGGATGTTCGCCATGCTCAATCCCGGCGGACGCATGCTCGTCGCGAATTTCGTGCCCGACATTGCCGACGTCGGCTATCAGGAAAGCTACATGGACTGGCGCCCGATCTGCCGCGGCGAGCGCGACATGCTTGCCCTCGTCGCCGGAATCGCGCGCGAGGACATCGCCGATGCCGAACTGTCCCTCGACGCGATACGCAACATCGCCTATCTCGAACTGCAGCGGCGAAGCACGGTGGAAACTGCGCTGAGGCGCGAGCGACTGCGGGTATCGAGGGCGCTTCTTCTGGACAAGCCGCTGAAGAATAAGACAGAAGAAATGCGAACTGTAGCGCTTTGCACTTCGCCAAAACGTCGATGTAGGTTGGGGTGAGCTCGCGAACCCCAACGGTCACGAATCTGTTCCGAAGGATTTTGACGTCCGCATTCTGTCCGTCACTTGTCCGTTTGACGATGCCACTGGCCTTGTAACGTCCGCTGCTCCACACCAGAGCAGGAGCGGCAATGAAACTCTCTCTGAGAATCCGCGAGGCATTCTTTGCGATCGTCGCGATTTCGGCACTTCCAGCCATGGCACATGCGGATCACGGCAGTTGCCCTTGCGCTCGCTCAGACCTTGACGGCCCGCCAGAGAAAATTTTCGAGCCGGCGCAGCGCGCAATCATCGTATGGAACGGCGAGGTTGAGCAGTTGATTCTGTCGACAGATATCGCAAGCTCCGCGCCGTCCGCCGGCAAAATCGCTGAATTCATCCCCTTGCCGAACAAGCCGGAGGTGTCTAGCGAGTCCCCCGACATTTTCGAGCGACTGGTGGCCATCGATCCCTCTTCGTCCACAAGTTGGAATGCGCTTGTGCCGCGAAACCCTATTGGCAAACTGATCGGTGAAGGTCCGATAAAGCAACTCGAAAGATCTCAGGAGTTGACCGTCGAGCTCGGGCGTCTCTGCCGGCTACATCCTGCGTACATTGCGCCGGTGAGGGATATAGCCGAGCGATATCGTCGCCGTGGCATCGCCTGGTTCGCAACGGATCAAATCGAGGTGCAGGGCGACGTGCACAGTTACCCACCGATCGTTTATGAATTTGCGAGCCGGCACCTGTATTACCCGCTCGAAACGTCGATCCTGGCTTCGGGCAGAACACAAATCGATCTGCTCGTGATTACGCCGCATGGCGTGAATGGCCTGCGTCCGACCAGTACGCCGATAACGGTGATGTCAACGTCCGAGGTGGAGACGGCCTCTCTGAGGAAAGTAAGAACCGACTGGCCTCAATTTCTGCGAGTCGAGACCGCGATTGTTCAGCACATTCGCATGGAAGGATGGCTGAGCGAGATGCGGCTCGATTTCGCGACCGACTAAATGCGTAGGTTGGGGTGATCGCAGCGAACCCCAACGGCGTGCCCCACCTTCCACCGATGCGCTACCGACGAGCAAACACAGCCGGAGGAATGTACTTCTTCACGATAAACCTCGCAGATCGATCGAGCCGCCTGCTGGTCGAACGAATTGACGACCTGCGCGCAAGCGTGCGCTCAGTCAAGCAACGGCACCCGTTTGAGATCCAGGCTTGCGTCGTGTTGCCGGATCATCTGCACGCGATCTGGACGCTGCCGCCGGACGATGCGGATTTTTCGACGCGTTGGGCGCTAATCAAGGCGGGTTTTTCGCGGCGCATCGAGCACGGCGAGCCGATCCGTGCGAGTCGGCGCGCGAAAGGCGAGCGCGGTCTATGGCAAAGGCGATTCTGGGAACATCAAATTCGCGATAAGGCCGACATGCAGCGTCATGTCGACTACGTTCATTTCAACCCGGTGAAACACGGTCACGCGGCGCGTGCCGTGGATTGGCCGTTTTCGTCGCTACACCGATGGATTCGTTCGGGCGATTTGCCGGACGATTGGGCGGCGGTGGATTGACCGTGGAATTGGTGTTGGGGTTCGCGTTCGCTCACCCCAACCTACGTCATTCGCCGAGGGTGAGCAGCGAGGCGTTGCCGCCCGCCGCCGTCGTATTGATCGTCAACGTGCGCTCGGTGACGAAGCGCAGCCCGTAGGTTGGGGTGAGCGCAGCGAACCCCAACGCAATGGGTGCGTTGAGTGTTGGGGTTCGCGTTTGCTCACCCCAACCTACGTCATTCGCCGAGGGTGAGCAGCGAGGCGTTGCCGCCCGCCGCCGTCGTATTGATCGTCAACGTGCGTTCGGTGACGAAGCGCGTGAGGTAGTGCGGACCGCCGGCCTTTGGGCCGGTGCCGGAGAGGCCTTCGCCGCCGAACGGCTGCACGCCGACGACCGCGCCGATCTGGTTGCGGTTGACGTAGCAGTTGCCGACCTTGGCGCGCTGGGCGATGTGCGCGATGGTCGAGTCGATGCGGCTATGGATGCCGAGCGTGAGGCCGAAGCCGGTCGCATTGATCGCGTCGATGACTTGATCCAACTCGTCGGACTTCCAGCGGATCACGTGCAGGATCGGGCCGAACACTTCTTTCGTCAGCTGCGAAAGAGATTTCAATTCGTAGGCGCGCGGCGCGAGGAAGGTGCCATTCGCGGTCTCGTCGCCGAGATTCACTTGCTTGATGAGTTTGGCTTCGGTGTCCATGCGCGCGGCATGGTCGGCGAGGCTCTTGCGCGAAGGTTCGTCGATCACCGGGCCGACATCGGTCGAGAGCAGGCCGGGATCGCCGACCTTCAGTTCGTCCATCGCGCCGGCGAGCATATGGATCACCTTGTCGGCGATGTCGTCCTGCACGAACAGCACGCGCGCGGCCGAGCAGCGCTGGCCGGCGGAGTCGAATGCGGAAGCGACGACGTCTTTGACGAGTTGCTCGGGCAGCGCGGAGGAGTCGGCGATCAGCGCGTTCTGGCCGCCGGTCTCGGCGATCAGCGCGGCGATCTGCGCATTGCGCGCGGCGAGCGTGCGGTTGATCGTCCACGCGGTTTCGGTCGAGCCGGTCATGCAGACGCCGGCGACCTCGGGTTTTGTCAGCAGCGCGTTGCCGATCATCGAGCCCTTGCCCGGCAGGAACTGCAGCACAGCTTCCGGTACGCCGGCTTCGTGCAGCAATTTCACGGCGGCGTGGCCGATCAGCACGGTCTGGTCGGCGGGCTTGGCGATCACCGCATTGCCCGCAGCAAGCGCGGCGGCGACCTGGCCGGTGAAGATCGCGAGCGGGAAGTTCCACGGGCTGATGCAGACGAACACGCCGCGGCCGTGCAGCGAAAGTTGGTTCGATTCGCCAGTCGGGCCGGGCAGGTTTTCGGGCTGGAACAATTTGCGCGCGACCGCCGCGTAGTAGCGGCACATGTCGGCGGCTTCGCGCACTTCCGAAATCGCCGCCGGCAAAGTCTTGCCCGCTTCGCGCACGAGCAGGGCGACGAACGGCGCGCGGCGCTGTTCGAGCAGGTCGGCGGCGTGTTCGAGGATCTTCGCGCGCGAGGCGGCGGGCAATGCGTCCCATGCCGGCTGTGCGGCGACGGCGTTGGTCAGCGATCGATCGATCGTCGCGGCGTCGGCCTGCTGCTTGGTGCCGATCTTCATGCGCCGGTCAGCGGGATTGGTCACGTCCTGCAGCGGCTCGGTGGATTTCGCGCCGGGCACGAGCGGCGTTGCGCTCCAGTCTGCTTTCACTGCGCCGACCGCCTCGGCCAGCGCTTTCAATTCGTTGTCGTTGCCGAAATTCACGCCCATGGAATTCTTCCGAGGTATGGATGACGACTTCTGCGAGGGCGCAGAAGTCGAGTCGCCGTACAGACCGACCGGCTGTGGGATACGAGGATGCGGTTTGCTCGTGAAGCCGCGCACGACGTCGACCGGATCGGCGACCAGGTCTTTGATCGGCAGCGATTCGTCGACGATGCGGTTCACGAACGAGGTGTTCGCGCCGTTTTCCAGCAGGCGGCGCACGAGATACGGCAGCAGATCTTCATGCGAGCCGACCGGCGCATAGACGCGGCAGGGCACGTTGAGGTTCTTCTCGCCGATCACTTCGTTATAGAGGTCGGCGCCCATGCCATGCAGGCGCTGGAATTCGAACGGGCGGCCTTTAGCGAGGTGATGGATCGCCGCGATCGTGTGCGCGTTGTGCGTCGCGAACGCCGGATAGAACGCCGCGCCGTGCTCGAACAGGCGCTTGGCGCAGGCTAGATACGACACGTCGGTGTTCGGCTTGCGCGTGTATACCGGATAGCCGGCGTGGCCGCCTTCCTGTGCGCGCTTGATTTCCGAATCCCAATACGCGCCTTTGACCAGTCGCACGCAAAAGCGCTTGCCCGTTTTCTTCGCCTGCTCGGCGAGCCAGTCGATCACGAACGGCGCGCGCTTCTGGTAAGCCTGCACGGCAAGGCCGAAGCCCTGATAGCCGTCGAGCGAGGGATCGGCGTGCACCGCGGCGATCAGGTCGAGTGAAAGTTCGAGGCGGTCGGCCTCTTCCGCGTCGACGGTGAGGCAGATGCCTTGCTGCTTTGCGAGCTGGGCGAGCGCGAGCAGCTTCGGCGTCAGCTCGGCGTGCACGCGCGCGCGCTTGCCGACTTCGTAGCGCGGGTGCAGCGCAGAGAGTTTGATCGAGATCGACGGCGCATCGAGAATGTCTTTGAACGGACCGCGCGCGCCGAGCGCCTTGATTGCATCGACGTAAGCGCGGTAGTAACGCTCGCCGTCGGGCGTGGTCAGCGCGCCTTCGCCGAGCATGTCGTAGGAATAGCGGTAGGCGCGGTTTTCCTTTTCCTGCGAGCGATCGAGCGCCTCTTTGATCGTGCGCCCCATGACGAACTGGTGGCCCATGATGCGCATCGCCTGGCGCACGGCGAGGCGGATCACCGGTTCGCCCGCACGCCCGACCAGGCGCTTGAACGCGCCGGTGAAATTGCGTTGGGTTTCGTCGGCAAGCGAGACGAGCTTGCCGGTCAGCATCAGGCCCCAGGTGCCGGCGTTGACGAAAAGCGAGTCGCTCTTGCCGAGATGCGCTTCCCAGTTCGCCTCGCCGAGCTTGTCGGAGATCAGCTTGTCGGCCGTGTCTTTGTCCGGAATGCGCAGCAGCGCTTCGGCCACGCACATCAGCAGCACGCCTTCCTCGCTCGACAGGTCGTACTGGCGCATGAACGCTTCGACGGCCGAGGCGTCCTGCGCCTTCGCGCGCACGCGTGCGACAAGTTCGGTGGCGCGCGCGAGGACGAGATCGCGCTCGGCCGGCGGCAGCGCGGCCTGGCCGAGCAGCTCGTTCATCGCTTCGGTTTCGTCGCGGCAGTAGGCCGCCGTCATCAGCGCATGCGCGGCGTCCGGCGCAGGCGGCAGTTCAGGACTAAGGATTTCGCTCACGGGCACGTCGCAAGGGCAGATGCAAGGCCGCACATTCTAGCAGCGCGCGGCAACCCGGGAAGGCGCCGTCGGGTACCACTTTGACGCGATCGGGCATCGCCACCCGTTGTGCGCCCGCCCTTGCCCGCCGCGCGCGGGCTTGCCTATGCTCCGGGCGAGAGGAGGGCCGCGCCATTCGCACCAAACAAAAAGCGACGTCGCTCGTGATCGCGCATCTGGCCGGCGTATCGCAGCCGACCGTGTCGCGCGCGTTGCGCGGCAGCCCGATGGTCAACGAGCTGACGCGGCGGCGCATCCAGAAGATTGCGGCCGAACTCAACTATCAGGTCGACAAGCACGCATCGAGCCTGCGCAGCCAGCAGAGCGGCACGCTTGCGCTGCTGTTTTTCGAAGATCCGGCGCCGGACGACTCGCTGATCAATCCGTTCTTCGTCTCGATGCTTGCCTCGATCACGCGCGCTTGCGCGCAGCGCGGCTACGATCTGTTGATTTCGTTCCAGCAGCCGAACAACCACGACTGGCAGGCGAACTACGAGGAGTCGAAGAAGGCCGACGGCATCATCCTGCTCGGCTACGGGGACTATCTCGATTACCGCGAGCGGCTCAAGTTCATGGTCGCGCGCGGCACGCATTTTGTGCGCTGGGGCGCAGTCGTGCCGGGCCAGCCCGAGGTGTCGGTCGGCTGCGACAATTTCCAGGGCGGCCGCGATATCACCCGCCATCTGATCGAGCGCGGCGGCACACGCATCGCCTTCTTCGGCGATGCGACGGACTCTTCGCCCGAGTTTCTCGAACGCTACCGCGGCTATTGCGCCGCGATCGAGGAAGCCGGCGGCAAGGTCGACGCGCGCCTGCAGGCGCGGGCGATCTCGTCGGAACAGTCGGGTTACGAAGCCGCGACGACGCTGCTTTCGCGCAACGTGGAATTCGACGCGATCTTCGCCGCAAGCGACCTGATCGCGATCGGCGCGATGAAGGCGCTGCGCGAGCGCGGCCTGCGCGTGCCCGATGACGTGCTCGTCGCCGGCTTCGACGATATTCCTCTGGCCGGTTTCGTCGATCCGAGCCTGACCACGGCGCAGCAGGACACCAAGCGCGCCGGCGTTGTCCTCGTTGATACCTTGATTCAGCTGATTCGCGATGAGCCCGCGGAGAATCAGGTGATTCCAATCTCGCTCGTGCTGCGCGAGTCGACGGCGCGCTGAGACGCGTGGCGTAATCGCCGTCATTCCGGCGAAAGCCGGAATCCATTTTGCTTTTGACTTGAAATGCAAGACCAAGATGGATTCCGGCTTTCGCCGGAATGACGAGCCAAGAAATCACACAATGAATTCGTATGCATTAACTGGTTTGTGCATTTGCGCATGACTACCCTTAGCGGTTCCGCCGGGGAGAGGTCTTTATGCGCAGCCAAAACAGCCCGTTTTTCGCCGTTCGATCCCTTGCCGCCCTGATCGCCGCCGCCGCGCTGGCCGGCTGCGCGACATCGCGCAATGAGACTGCCGCGACGCCGGCCGGCGGAAATTGCCCGCCGCCGCCGTACTCCCAGGCGCTGTTCCTGCGCGGCAAGATGAATGACGGCACGCCGCGCGAAGACTACGCGTTCCAATGGCGCTGCAACGCCTATTTCCTCAATGTCGATCTGAGCGGCGAGCAGAAATTTCGCATCATGGACGCTGCACTCGGCGGCGGCGTCGCATTCGGCGGTCCGGGAGGAAAAACCACCGAACTGCACAGCGGCCAGACATTCGCGCTCAGCGGTGGTGTGCGCGTCGATTCGGGTGAACTGCGCTACGCCTTCAGCGGACCGGCGACGGTCAAGCTCGATATCGGCCGCGGCGCGGCGGGCAAGCCGACGCTCACGATCGGGCCGAAGAGCTTCGTCGACATCGACGAAAAGCCGATCGACGATCCCATCGCGCGCAGCGTGAAGTTCGACTCGCGCGATTTCGGCAACAAGCTGCCGTTCGGCGCGGTGACGGCCGGCACTGGGGTTGATTTCGGCGTGTCGGCACAGCCCGGCATCGCCAAGATGACGCTCGTGATCGAGAAACGCCGCCTCGAAGGCTGGCAGGAAGTGCTCGAATACAGCGACCTCGCGCGGGTGCCGCTCGCGCGCACGAGCCAGGGCGACCGCGAGCGCTGGGAGGGCCGCTATAAATTCGACGCGATCGGCGTCTACGGCTACTACTTCGAATTCGAAGTCGGCGGGCGCACGTATCTGTACACGAACAACGCGAATCCGATTCCGTTCACGCGCGAAGTCGGCTCGCAGGGCTTGGGCACGGTCGTCAATCCGCCACTGCGTGAGCGCATCCGCCGCTTCCGTCAGACCGTGTATCGCGCGGACTACAAGGTGCCCGACTGGGCGCGCGATGCGGTGTACTACTACATCTTCCCCGACCGTTTCCGCAATGGCGATCCGGCGAACGATCCCAAGCCCGGCGTCGACAAATTCCACGAGGGCACGGTCGAGTTGCACAAGAACTGGCTCGACAAGCCATGGGTTGCGCATTCCGGCGACGGCTCCGACGATCAGTACAGCAACGACTTTTTCGGCGGCGACCTCAAGGGCATCACCGACAAGCTCGACTACATCAAAGCGCTCGGCGCGAACACGCTCTACATCAATCCGATCTTCCGCGCATCGAGCAATCACAAGTACGACACGGCGGACTATCGGCAGATCGATCCGCATTTCGGCACAGAGGCCGAGTTCGAGAAGTTGAATCGCGAGGCAGCCAAGCGCGGTATTCGCGTCGTGCTCGACACTTCGCTCAACCACGTCGGCCGCGATTCAATTTACTTCAACCGCTACGGCAACTTCGCGGAGCTCGGCGCGTTCGATCGCGACAAGATTCAGCCGGAGTCGAAGTACTACCCGTGGTTTACGTTTTATCCGAACGAAAAGAATCCCGATCTGCAATACAAGGGCTGGGCCGGCATTTCCGACTTGCCCGAGCTCGACAAGTCGCAGCGCTCGCTGCGCGATTATTTCTACGGCAAGGACGGCGTGATGCAACACTGGCTGGCGCGCGGTCTTTCAGGCTGGCGCATGGACGTGGCGCCGTGGATTCCCGACGATTTTTGGCGTGAGTGGCGCGCGGCGGTCAAACAGGCCAAGCCCGACGCGGTGACGGTGGCGGAATCATTCTTCGACTCGTCGAAATTCTTCCTTGGCGACGAATTCGACTCGACGATGAACTACATCTTCCGCAGCACCGTCGTCGCCTACGCGAACGGCGCGAAAGCCTCCGACGTCTATCGCAATCTCGAACTGATGCGCGAGAACTATCCGCCGCAGGCGTTCTCCGCGCTGATGAACCTGATCGACTCGCACGATTCCTCGCGCGCGCTCTACGATTTCGGCTGGCGCGATGAAGCGAAGGACTCGGCGGAGACCGTCGCGCTCGCGAAACAGCGCCTGCGCCTCGCTGCGTTTTTCCAGATGACCTTTCCCGGTTCGCCGGCGATCTACTATGGCGACGAGGTCGGCGTGACCGGCGGCGACGATCCGTTCGATCGCAGCACCTATCCGTGGCCCGATCTCGGCGGCAAGCCCGACGATGTGATGCTCGCCGACTACAAAAAATTGACCAAGCTGCGCCACGACCACCCCGTGTTGCGCCACGGCTCGCTCGATGCACCGGGCTACGTCGATGATCATGTCGTCGTCATGTACCGCCGCGATGAGGGCCAGTGGGCGATCGTTGCGTCGAACAACGACAGCGCAGCGCGCACGGTGAAAGTGCATTTGCCCGGGCCGATCGCGGCGACCACGTTCACCGACGCGCTGACCGGCGCCAATCTGTCCGCGGCGGCCGACGGCACGCTCGAACTCAGCGTGCCCGCGATGTACGGCAGCGTGCTGATCGCGCACGGCACCGCGCAGTCGAACGTGCATGTGCTGCCGCAGAAACTTGCGATGAAGGAACTCGGCCGCGAACGCACGATCCGCATCTATCTGCCGCCGGGTTACGAGAAGTCGAATAAGCGCTATCCGGTGCTCTACATGCATGACGGCCAGAATCTGTTCGACGCGGCGACCTCGTACTCGGGCGAGTGGGGCGTCGACGAGACGCTCAACGAGTTGGCGAAGACGAAGGGCCCCGAACTGATCGTCGTCGGCGTCGACAACGGCGGCGCCTATCGCATCCACGAGCTCAACGCCTGGGACAGCGAGAAGTTCGGCAAGGGCGAAGGCAAGCAGTACATGGACTTCCTTGTCGGCACGGTCAAGCCGTATATCGACAAGCGCTACCGCACGAAGCCTGATCGCGCGAACACAGCGGTGATGGGCAGCTCGATGGGCGGGCTGATTTCGCAGTACGCGATCGAGCAGTATCCGCAGGTGTTTTCCAAGGCTGGCATCTTCTCGCCGGCGTACTGGCTCGCCGGGTCGGCGGTGTTCGACTTCGCCAAATCGCAGCCGCCGCGCAAGGACGCAAGGCTGTATTTCTACGCGGGCGGCAAGGAGGGCGAGTCGATGCTGCCCGACATGCAGCGCATGATCGACCTGCTGCGCGCGGACGGGCATCCGCAGAACAAAATCGACGTCGTCGTCGACCCCGAGGCGAAGCATTACGAGGTCGCCTGGCGTGCGCAGTTTGCGCGCGCGGTGCTATGGTTGTTCGACCGGAACGGATAGTTCCTTCGAACGACGGGCAAGGTTTGATGCAGACGTTGGACAGGGCTGTGGTGTTCAACCCACGGCCGCAGATCGAACGGGTGCGCCTGCGCAACGGCAAGTCCTGCTTCGTGATCGACGACGCGCTCGTCGATCCGGACGCGCTAGTGCAGTTCGCTGTGACTCATCGCGAGAAGTTCAGCCCGGTCGACTACAGTGCTTATCCGGGCCGCTCGCTCGAAATGCCCGCTTTGGTTGCAGCGCGATTCAGCGATTTTTTCGTCGCGCATCTGCGCCGCGAGTTCGATGCGCGGCGCACCCTGCGCGCGCGCTGCCGACTGTCGATGGTGACGCTGCCGCTGCACATGCTGCGGCCGTTCCAGTCGATTTGCCACACGGACGGGCAGCACATCGACGCTGGGCAGAGCATCCAAGCCTCGGTGCTGTATCTGTTCAAAGACGAGAGCCTCGGCGGCACGAGTTTCTATGAACCGGCGCGTCCGGTATCGGAGATGATCGAACTGTTTCGCGATTCGCAACAGCTTTCGGCATCGGCGTTCACGCAGAAATACGGCATCAAGCAGGAATACATCACTACTTCGAACGACTGGTTCACCCAGGTCGGACGTGTCGCGGCGAAATGGAACCGCGTCGTTTTCTACGAAGGCAGCATCCTGCATTCCGGCGACATTTTCGCGCCGGAAAGACTCAACGATGACCCGCTGAGCGGACGCCTCACCCTCAACGGCTTCTTCACCAGCCGGCGCAACGCCGCTTAGTCGCGCGAATCCGTCAACGTGCGAATCGTCTGATCGACGAGCGTCTGCATCAATGCCTCGACCGCCTTCGCGCTGCGGTTGCGTATCGATAAGGCCTCGAACATTTCGAAGCTGGTCAACGCGAACAGCACGTCGATGAGATCGGCGTTGGCTTTGCCCCCGCCGGGCACAAGACGTTCGACGAGCACGGTCAGGCCGCGGCGGCGGCGTTCGGTGCGCTGCTGCAGACTCGCCGCGATTTCCTCGTCGATTTTTATCGCGGCATGGAACGCCGGCATCATCGCGCCATGCCGCGTCCAGAAGCGGCAGAACACGCTGACGAACCGGCGCAATGCCGTGCGTGGATCGGGTTCGGCGAACGCCGACGGCAGCTCGGCGAACAGCCCGCCGCGCTCGGCGATATCGTCGAACACGGCTTCGAGCAAGCCGAGCTTCGATTCGAACCGGTTGTACACCGTCAGCCGCGTTACGCCGGCTTGGCGCGCGACGCCGTCGACGGAAAATGCCGGAAGATTCTTGCCGCCGATGAACAAAGTGCGCGCAGCGTCGATGATGCGCGCGCGCGTCGCGTCGGCGGCTTCCGCGCGCACCGTGCTGCGATAAGGCCGGCGGTTTTCGACCGGCGCGGGCGGCGTGCCGGTCTTTCGGGACTTGACATTCATAATTTCACTGTACAGTATGTATATCGAAATTACTCTCGGGAAACCGCCATGTTCAACATTGATCTCATTGTGCTGGCTCGTGCCGTTCATGTCATCGCCGGCGTGGCTTGGGCCGGCGCTACCTTCATGCTCGCCTCTGTGATCATGCCGATCGCAATGCGCCACGGTGCGGAAGGCGCGGGGCGCTGGATGGGGCTTGTCGCGCGCCGCGCCGGGATGTCATCCATGATCGCCGCGCTGCTGACCGTGCTGTCCGGCATCTATTTGTTCGCCGCGCTGCATGGGCAGGACGCCTCCACTGGCGGCCTCGTCCTCAAGACCGGCGCACTCGCGGCGCTGTTGTCGATTGGGGTCGGCATTCTCCTCGCGCGGCCCGCGGGCATGGAACTCGGACGCCTGCAGCAGACGTTCGCGCCCGGCTCAGCGCCGGAAGCAGACACGCTGCGCCGCATCGATGTGCTGCGCCGACGCCAACTGATCGGCCTGCGCGTCGCCGCCGGCCTGCTCGGCTTCGCCGTGCTCGCGATGGCGACGTTCCGCTACGCGACGGCGATTGCCTAAGGCGGCGGATATGATCGCGTTGGACCATTTGATCCTGCGCACGCGACGTGCCGCGGAATCCGCCGAGTTCTATGCCCGCGTGCTCGGCTTCGAACACGAAGGCCGACGCGGACCGTTCGAGGCGGTGCGCGTGAACGACGGACTCGTACTCGACTTGCTCGAAGGCGACGTGCGCGATCCCGCGCATCTCGCGTTTCGTTTCGAGCGGAGTGAGTTCGAGGCCATCCACCGCCGGCTCGTCGATCGGGGTATTCCGTTCGGCGGCGGTCCATTCGATCGCGATGGTGCGATCGGCAGAACGCTCGGTGCCCGTGGCATGGCCGATGCGCTGTATTTCCATGACCCCGACGGTCACAACATCGAAATCCGCATCGGTTGAAACCAACTCAGCGGTCATGAATAACCCCGCATTTCCGAGGATCACGCGCCCTGCGCGGGTTAGTCGGTCTAATGCGCAGGGTATTGTCCTTAAGCTGTCCGGATCTTGTCCGGCATACGGCGTCCGAACGTAGGAAAGTAAGCGAACTCGCCCCTTCATCGCATTGCGCTGCCCACAATCGCGGCAGCCAACCTATTGATGATCGCGGAGTGCTGTTTTTGTCGCTTGCTTTCGCTCGGAGGGCCCATCATGTCCGCATTTCGCCGTTTCATCTCCGCATTCGCATGGCTCGCCTTTGCGGCGGTGCTGCCTGCCGCGCCGGCACACGCCGATCAACTCGTCTACGTGCCGCTCGCCCAGCCTTGCCGCCTGCTCGACACGCGTACTTCAACCGGCGGCCCCGGGCCGCTGACCGCCGACCATGGCGCCTATCTGTTCGGCACATCCAACTCCGATATCTCAAGCACTATGCAGCACGGCAGCACGAGCGGCTGTGGGATTCCTGCCGGCATCGAGGCGATCAGCGTGAATATGAACATGCTCAACACCACGGCGTCGGGAAATATCGCAACCTGGTCCGCCGATTTGGGTGCGTCTGCGCCGAATATTGGCACCGGGGTTTACAACCCATCGGTGGCCGATCCGCGGGCTGGACAAGTGATGTACAACACGGGCTATACCACTATTTCGGTGAGTCAGTCCCCATATACCTTCCCGTATTTTTACCTGCAAGTCGCGAACGGTCAGATCGATATGACGATCAATGTTGTTGGGTACTGGACGCCGATTTCCTGGTCAGAAGTGTCGAAGAGCCGCTTCTATGCAAACGCCCTGGGTTACAAGCCAACCGCCAGCGGAGACTACTCGATCGCAATGGGATATGAAGCTACGGCTACTGGAATTACTTCTGTAGCGATCGGCGATCTCACAACTGCCAGTGCCGATCAATCAACGGCCTTGGGTTTCGTGACAAAGGCCAAAGGTGGTGCATCGACGGCGATGGGCTTTGATACGACTGCGAGCGGGATTGTATCGACCGCGATGGGTAGGTCTACGCTAGCTAGCGGTGGAACATCAACAGCAATGGGCAATGGCACACAAGCGCTCGGCCAAGCCGCGACGGCGATGGGCTTCGGCACAGTTGCGGGCGGCGATTATTCGACCGCAATGGGCTATTACACGGTGGCCGACGGTTCATATTCCTTGGTCATGGGCTCGCGCGTGGGGTCAGGCGGTCATCTAGGATCATTTATATATGGCGATGCTTCTACTCGCAGCGACGCCCACAACACGGCAGACAATCAGTTTCTCGCCGTGGCTTCCGGTGGCGTTTACTTCTTCACCAATCCGGATCGCACCGCCGGTGCCGGGTTGCCTCCCGGGAGCAGCAGCTGGATCGTGCTATCGGACCGCAGCGCGAAAACCGCGGTGCAACCGATCGACGGACGTGAGGTGTTGAAGAAAGTCACCGCGCTGCCGCTGAACACGTGGCAGTACAAAACGCAGGACCCGAAGTACCGGCACATGGGCCCGATGGCGCAGGATTTTTACGCAGCGTTTCGGTTAGGCGAATCCGACAAAGGTATCGACACGGTCGATGCGGACGGCGTAGCGCTCGCAGCGATTCAAGGGCTCAATGCATTAGTCATGGAAAAAGAAGCGAAAACTGCTGAGCAGTTGGAAGAGAAAGATCGGGAGATTGCAGTGCTGCGTAATGAGAAGAATCGCGAAATTGCCGCGTTGCGCGGCGAAATGTCGGCTCAGGTGAAAGGCAAGGACGCGGAGATCGCGACATTGCATGCCGAAGTATTGGCGCAAAAGAAACGTGTCGCCGCACTTGAATCGCTAGCGGGAGACGTAGCCAACCTCAAGATACAATTTTCCACGCTCCGCCAGTCTTCAGCCGCATCGATAACGGTCGCATTGGAGCAGCCTTAGAGCATTGTTGGTTCAGGCATTTCCAAAACATCGTCTCGACTGTCACGTCACCTACGAGCGGGTGAGATTGCTCTGCATTCGTGCAAACCGACAGAGCGGACTATGTTCTAACTCGGTGCGGGGCGAGCGCCGGTCATTTAGGCCGACTTTAAGACCAGCTCGCGCACACGCGCGAGGCGCGGCGCGACCATCGGCACGGTCAGCATCGTGCTCGCCACCGCCATCAACAGCAGGGCGGTGAAGGTTTCGTTCGTGATCAGCTGCTTGTCGAGCAGGACGTTGACGAAGATGATCATGATCAGCGCCTTGGTCTGCAGCAGCCAGCCGATGATCGAGGCTTCCTCGCGCGGCCAGCCGAGGATTTTGCCGGCGAGGCGAATGCCGAGCAGCTTGCCGCTGACCGAAGCGAGCAGCAGGCCTCCGGCGGCAAGAAAGACGGCGACGCCGCCGACGTTCCAGTTCGTGCGCAGGCCGGTGGAGAGGAAAAACACCGGCATGAAGGCGAGCAGCACGTAGCGGCGGAATTGGTCCATGCTTTCCTGATCGAACCAGTCGGCGTCCATCACCGCGCCGGCGAGGAAGGCACCGACCATGAAATGCAGGCCCGACCAGTCCGCGCCCCAGGCGCAGGCGACGAGCCAGATCAGCGCGACGTACCAGCGATCGCGCTCGTCGAGCGCGCGCATCAATTTGCGAAAGGCGAGGGTGACGAGTCCGAACAGAACGAGAAAACTGGCCTGCTTGCCGACGCGCGCCCAGTCCATGAGGATCACGGCGAGCACGCCCCAGATCGCCACGTCGTCGAGGCTGGCGTAGCGCAAGATGCGCTGGCCAATCGGCTGGCGCAGGATCTCGAGTTTTTCCATCAGCAGGATCAGGATCGGCAGCGCGGTGACCGCGCAGGCCATGCCGACACCGAGGACGAACTGCCAATTCAGCGCTTTCGGTCCGATCCAGCCGGGAAACATCAGCATGCCTACGGCCGCGGCGCTGCCGAACGCGAGCGGCATACCGAGCGCGAGGCCCGCGGTGATGCCGGACTCGACGCGATGTTTCCATACCCGCGTGAGGTCGAGTTCGATGCCGGCGATGCAGACAAACAGCATCACTGCCCACCAAGCGATGCCGTTGAGCGGGGCGATGACGGCTGGACTAAAGACGAACGCGTAGTAGTCGGGAAAGACCTTGCCGAGGATGCCGGGGCCGAGCAGGATGCCGGCGACGATCTGCACGACCACGAGCGGGGCGTAGTAGTCGGTGCGGCCGATGCGCCAGATCAGATACGGCACAGTGAGGATGATCCCCATCGCGACGAGAAAGATTTCGGTGGTGCTGATCGTGGTTTGCATCCGGTCCCCGCGGAATGAATTCGCCCGTGTCGGCATGAAGTGTCGTGCATCCGGGCGGCGCCGCACAATCATCGGTGCGCGTCGTCGCGCATAAAAAAACCCCGCCCGGCGCCGGCCGGACGGGGTGGTTGGAGAGCGTCAGGAGACGCCGTTTAGAACTTAAAGTTGACGCCGAGCAGGTAACGGCGGCCGTACAGGGTGTACTGACGCGGCTGCGAGGGATCGCTGTAGAACTCGCGGTACGGCTCGTTGAACACGTTCTGCACCTGCAGGAGGAAGCCGAGGCCTTCGTACGTACCGGTCTGGATCGTGTAGCCGAGCTGGAAATCGGCCACCGTTTCCTTGCGGATGTTGTGCTGCTCGAGGTCGGCACCGAACGCCTGCACTTCGCCGAGGTAGCTCGAACGATGTGTCGCGGCCATACGCGCCGAGAAGCCGGCCTTTTCGTAGTAGACGGTCGCCTGCGAGACGTACTTGGACAGGCCGGGGAACGACGACGACGGCGTGCCCGGACCGTTCGGGTTGATCGAGCTGTGCGTGTTCGCATAGCTGGCCATCACGCCGAAGCCTTCGAGCGGCTCCCAGAGCACATCCAGCGGCATCGACGCTGTGAGTTCGTAACCGCGCATGTAGCCGCCCGAGCCGTTCTGCGGCACCGTCGCCAGGCCGGTGAGCGAATCCGGCACGAGGCCGTTGAACGAGCTCGTCGGCAGGCCGGCGTAGCTGAACGGTACGGTCTGGTTGTAGACATAGGTCTTGAGCGACTTGAAGAAGTACGTCGCCGAAACGTAGGCCTTGGTCTCCCAGTATTTTTCCCAGGAAAGATCGTAAGCATCGGCGAGGAACGGCTTCAGCTGCGGATTGCCGCCGCTGCCTTCGATGCGGCAAATTTTCTTCGGCGCCGTTGGATCGCTCGCTTGCGCGCACATCGTTGTTGCGGTCGAAGAGCCCGGTGTGAGGTTGATGCCGTAGTCAAAGTTCGCGCGCATGTAATCCATGCGTGGACGCGCGATTTCGCGGCCGGCGCCGAAGCGCAGATAGTTTTCCTGCGGCAAAGTGAGAACGAGATTCAGGCTCGGCAGGAAGTTGCTATAGCTCGTGCCGGAATGCACGGGATTGGCGACGACCGAGCCCGAGGCTTCGGTCGTGGCAATCGCGTCTGCACTCTGGTTGACGTGGACGTACTGCGCGCCGATGTTGCCGCGCAGCGGCAGACCCGCTACCTCGGTATCGATGTCGAACTTGAGGTAGGCGGTGCCGACCTTCTCGTCGACTGTCCAGTCCTTGTTATAGATGTCCTTGTGGGTGAACGGCTGCAACGAGTAGGTCTGATGGTACGCGCAGTCCGGATCCCAGCTGACAATGCTCGGGAAGCCGACGTAGCCTAGGAAGGTCGACGAAGTGAGGCAGCTCGTCGGTACGCTGACGGCGGCGCCTGTATGGCCTTGCGAACTGCCGGGCAGGTCCATGAAATATTCGTCGGAATGCCGGGTCTTGGTGCGTTCGTTGTAGTTGATGCCGACCGAGGCCTTGCTGATCGGGCTGTTGATGTCGCGGCTCAGATCGACGCGCGCGGCTTTCAGCTCGTCGCTCGTGGTTGGGAACTTGAGGTAGCCGTCCTGGCCCCAGCCGCCCGAGTCGGTCAGCTTGATCAGATTCGGGTCGGCGTAGTTCAGACCAACGCCGAGGTGCGGCACGCCCGTGCTCGGATCGATGCTGAAATTCCAGGTGTCGGTCGCGCCGGTGCCCTTCGGCGTGCCGGCGTATTCCTCCATCAGCGACTGTTTGCTCGTGGCCTTGCCGTAGCTCAGGTCGGCCGAGGCTTCCCAGCCGTCACCGAAGCGCAGCTTGTTGTTCCAGCCGATCGAACGGATTTTGTCGTTGTGGTGATCGACTTCTTCGCGCAGCACCGGCTTTACGTTCGCCCAGGTGCCGCCGACGAGCATGCCGTTGGAGACGACCGGATTCGAGAGCACCGTGCCGCTGCCCCAGGGCAGGCCCGCTTCGAAGCCGCCGTAGTTCAGCTGCTGATTGAACTTGGAGTAGTACAGGTCCAGCGTGCTCGTGTACTGCTCGTTCGGGCGCCACTCGACCGTGGTCAGCAGCGCATCGCGCGTGCCTTCGGTGGAGTCGGCGTAAACCTTGGTGCCACCGAGCGCCTGCACGGTGCCGCCGGCGGTCATGCCGGGCGTGCCTGGCGGAACGGTGACGCCGGTGTAGCCCCACGATTCCCAGCGCGTGTCTTGCGTCGGCGACTGCAGCCGTGCGTAACCGATGGCGACGCCGAGCGTGTGGTCGAGATACTGATCGATGTAGGAGGCGTTGACGCGGTAGCCCTTGGAGTCGGTGTTCGCGTTGACGCTGCTGTTCGATAGCGCTTCGCCGCGCGCGCCCAGCTGGACGACGCGTTTGTCGTAGTCGAGCGGGCGCACCGACTGCATCGCGATCGTGCCGGCAATGCCCTGGCCGACCAGCGAGGCTTCCGGCGTCTTGTAGACGACCACGCCGCTGAGCAGCTCGGACGGGTACTGGTCGAACTCGATTGCGCGGTTGTCACCCGTGGAGACCTGTTCGCGGCCGTTGAGCAGGGTGCCGGAGAAGTCGCCGGCGAAGCCGCGCAGACTCACCGTCGAGGCGCGGCCGGCGACGCGCTGCGCGGCGAGGCCGGGCAGGCGCGCGAGCGATTCGGCGATCGAGTTGTCCGGCAGCTTGCCGATGTCTTCGGCCGAAATGGCTTCGACGATCTCGTTCGAGTTCTGCTTGATCGAGATCGCGCGCTCGATCGCGGCGCGCACGCCGGTGACCTTGATCTCGGCGAGCTCGGCGGTCTTATCTTCGTTCTTCTTCGCCTCGTCCGCGCCGGGCGCGGCGGTGGCCTGGTCCGGGGCCGGTGCATCGGCCGCTGGGGCCGAATGCGCTGCGCCGACCAGAATAGAAGCAACGGCCAGCGCCAATAGATTACGCTTGAGTCTCATGTGTCCTCCCCGAATTGTCGTCAGTGTGGACGCGGTTTTTTAGCCTGCGCCACCGGTTTTTAATGGATTTTTTTGTGCGCGCAGCGGCGGGTCCTACCGGCCGTTTTTCACGCTGTTTTAACCTCCGGCTAGCCTAGTCCCGTGGTTGCCCCCTTACAATTTCTTGCATACGTATTCATTGAAATTTCGCATTCGTATGCGGCAGATTCCGCGCGCCCGGATCGGCGATCATCGCGGCAAGAAAACGGCTTGGGGAGGAAGGAACATGCGCTCGAAAACGATGCTGGCGTTCGCGGCGGTCGCCTCATCCCTGTTGGCGCCGGCGCCGGCGCGGGCAGCGTGGGAAACGGTGGGCGCGGTGACCTCGGCGGCGCGCACCGGCGACGCAGTCACCTTCGCTACGGCCAGCGGCGCGCGAGTGGCCGTCAGCTTCGTCACCCCTGACGTCGTACGCGTGCGCATGAGCCCGAAAGGCGCGTTCGGCCGCGATTTTTCCTATGCGCTCGCCGGCAGCGTGCCGGCGCAGGCGGCATTCGAGTTCGACGACAACGCCGAGCGCGGTGAACTGCACGCGCCTGGCGGTGCGCGCGTCGTCGTGCAGAAGCGGCCGATGCTGTCGGTGACCGTGTACGACGCGCAGAACCGCGTCGTAACGGCGGATGACCCCGCGCGGCCGATGGCGCTCGACCGGGCGACCGGCGCAATCGAGATATCGAAGCAGCGCGGCAGCTATGAGCTGTACTACGGATTCGGCGAGCAGGCGCTGCCGACGATCTCGCGCGAAGGGCAGTTTCTGGTCAACTGGAACACCGACTCGTACAAGTATCCCGTCGGCACCAATCCGCTGTACCAGACGATCCCCTTCTTCATCGCGCTGCGCGAGGGCAAAAGCTACGGCGTCTTCTTCGACAACACCTGGCGCAGCTACTTCGACATGGGCAAGACCGATCCGCGCCGCTACACGTTCGGCGCCGACGGCGGGGATCTCAATTACTACGTGTTCACCGGCGGAGCAGACCGCACCCCGGCGAACGTGCTGCGCGACTACACGGCGCTGACCGGCCGCACGCCACTGCCACCGCTGTGGGCGCTCGGTTATCAGCAGTCGCGTTACTCGTATATGTCGCAAGACAAGGTCGAGGAAATCGCGCGCACGTTCCGCGAGAAGAAGATTCCGGCCGACGTGATCCATCTCGACATCGACCACATGGACGGCTACCGCGTCTTCACCTGGAATCCGAAGACCTTTGCCGAGCCGGAAAAGATGCTCGCCGATCTGCATGGCAACGGCTTTCATGTTGTGACGATCGTCGATCCCGGCATCAAGTTCGACGAAAACTATTCCGTCTACCGCAGCGGCCACGACGCCGGTGTCTATGTACTCGCTGCCGCCGGCAAGGAACTGCACGAAAAGGTCTGGCCCGGCATCTGCGCGTTTCCCGACTTCACCAGCGCGAAGGCGCGCGCGTGGTGGGGCGAGTTGTACGCGAAGCCGCTCGGCGAAGGCGTTGACGGTTTCTGGAACGACATGGACGAGCCGGCCGTATTTTCTCCGGACGATTTCAAAGAGCCAGCCCTCGCGCAGGGGCCGCAAAAGACCTTCGCCCTCAACGTGAAGCACGACGGCGACGGCGATCCCGGCACGCACGCGCGCTATCACAACGTGTTCGGCATGCAGATGGTGCGCGGCACGTTCGAAGGGCTGCGCAAACTCGCGCCGGGAAAGCGCCCCTTCGCGATCACGCGCGCCGGCTATGCGGGCGTGCAGCGCTATTCCGCGGTGTGGAGCGGCGACAACGACGCGACCTGGGACCATCTCGCGCTGACAATCCCGCTGCTGACCAACCTGTCGATTTCGGGCGTGAGCTTGATCGGCGCCGATGTCGGCGGTTTCGCCGCGACGACCACGCCCGAGCTCTACACACGCTGGATGCAGGCCGCCGCACTGACGCCGTTCTACCGCACGCATTCGGCGACCGATACCGAGCAACGCGAGCCGTGGACCTACGGTGGTGACTACGAGCGCATCAACCGTGCCTCGATCGAGCTGCGCTACCACTTGCTGCCGTACCTCTACACACTGTTCGCGCAGAACGAGAAGAGCGGCCTACCGCCGCTGCGTCCGCTCTGGTTCGGCTATCCGCAGGACGTCGACGCCGCATTGGTCGCCGACGAATATCTGGTCGGTGGCGATTTGCTTGTCGCGCCGGTCGTGGTCCAGAACCAGCGCGCACGCAGGGTGTATCTGCCGAAGGGCGACCGTTGGATCGACTGGTGGAGCGGTGCACGCCACGAGGGCGGCAAGAGCGTCACGGTCGATGCCCCGCTCGATCGCCTGCCGCTGTTCGTGCGCGCGGGCGCGAGCATTCCGACCCAGCCGGCGATCCAGCACACCGGCGAGATGAAGAATGCGCCGCTGACGGTGGTGATCGCCGCGGGAGCCGACGGAGCGAGCGAGATCTATCAAGACGCGGGCGACGGCTATGCTTATCGCAAGGGTGCGTCGCGCGCGATCAAGGTTGTGGTGGGCGCCGCCAAGGTGACGCTCGACATCCCGAAATCGACGGCGTATCAGCGCGTCGCCGCGATCGAGTTGCTCGGCTTCGATGCGGCGCCGGCGATGGTCGAAATCGATGGCAAGGCGGCGCGCGACGTTGCTTTCGATGTCGCAACCAAACGTTTGCGCATTGTGTTGCCGAACGAGGGCGTCAGGGAAATTTCGTTCGCGCGCTAAATTGTCATTCCCGCATGCTTCTGGCGGGAATCCAGTGCCTTTACACTTGATGTTCTAAAATTCAAAAAAAGTCGCTGGATTCCCGCCAGAAGCGCGCGGGAATGACGAGCAATGGCAAAGCTACGCGGGTTCTCGCACACGCAGCGTACACAACCCCGCCAGGGTCAGACTGACCCCACCAACCGCGAACGCACCGATCGGCGCACTGGCGAAGAACGTCTTGAGCAGAACGCCGAGCAGGCTGGCCGCGCAAAGCTGCGGGATGACGATGAAGAAATTGAAGATGCCCATGTACACGCCCATCTTCCTTGCCGGCACGCTGTCTGAGAGCAGGGCGTAAGGAATCGACAGGATTGACGCCCAGGCACAGCCGATGCCGATCATCGAGACGAGCAGCCAGCTCGGATTGCGGATCACCAGGAACGACAACAGGCCGAGTCCGCCGAGGGTGAGATTGATCAGATGCGTGACGCGCAGGCCGAGGCGGCGCGTCATCGGCGGGATCGCGATCGCCGCAAGCGCGCCGAAGCCGTTGTAGGCGGCGAACAGCACGCCGACCCAGTTCGCGCCATCGTTGTAGGCCGCGCTGGCCGTGTCCGTCGTGCCGAAATGCACCTGGGTCACGGCACTGGTTGTGTAGATCCACATCGAGAATAGCGCGAACCAGGAGAAGAACTGCACCACGGCGAGCTGGCGCATCGTCGACGGCATCGTGCGCAGGTCGACGAGGATGTCGGTGACGATGTTGCGCCCGCGCATCGCGCTTGCCGCAAGCTGGATCAGGCCGTAGGCCGCGATCATGCCGGCAATCAGATAGAGCTGCTTGTCGATTTGCAGGTACCAGACCACGGCGGCGAAGCCGGCGCCCACGAGCGTCCAGATCAAGCCGGTCGTGCCGATTTTCGCGGCGCTCAGTGCGGGAGACTCTGCGTTTGGCGTCGCGTCGAAAAAGTCGAACAGCGCGTCGGGCGAATATTCGCGCGTGGAAAACACCGTCCAGGCGATCGCGCCGAACAGCACGGCTGCGCCTGCGTAGAACGAGTACTTGACCGTGTCGGGCACCAACCCCGCCGCCGCGGTGTTGGCGATGCCGACATGCGCGAACAGCCACGGCAGCGCGCTGGCGACGATCGAGCCGGCGCCGATGAAGAAACTCTGCATCGCGTAGCCGGCCGGCCGCTGCTGCGTGGGCAACTGGTCGCCGACGAACGCGCGGAACGGCTCCATCGAGATGTTGATCGAGGCGTCGAGAATCCAGAGCAAGCCAGCGGCGATCCACAGCGTCGGCGAATTCGGCATCGCGAACAGGGCGAGCGTGGCGAGGATCGCGCCGACCAGGAAATACGGCCGGCGCCGGCCCAGGCGCGTCCACGTGCGATCGGACAGATAGCCGACGATGGGCTGCACGATCAGGCCGGTCAGCGGCGCGGCGATCCATAGCACCGGAATGTCGTCGACGCTCGCGCCCAGGGTCTGGAAGATGCGGCTGACGTTCGAGTTCTGCAGGGCAAAACCGAACTGGATGCCGAGAAATCCGAAACACATGTTCCAGATTTGCCAGAAGGTCAACGATGGTTTTTGGCTCATGCTTTTTCCGGCTACTTCATCGGCACGATGCGCAACTCGCCGTACTCGGCCTCGTTGACCGGACCGCCTTCGCCGCCCTGCTCGCCGGTGTAGAGCTTGTTGCGCGACAGAAAACTCATGTTGAAGCCCTGTTCGAGAGCGAACGTGCACTTCCTCCCGACCTTCGCGTCGAACACGGCGGCGGTGGAAAGATCCTTGGCAACGCTGTGCGGCATCACGATCGGCACAGTCTGTTTCGGCATGCCGTCGCAATCGATCGCGAGCCGCTTCACCGCCGCGGTGACGCCCGTGTTGATCGGACCGTGTTTGTTTTCGTAGCCGAGACGCAATTGATAGCGTCCGTCGTGTTTGGCCGTCCACGTGCGTGGCCACGCGCCGCCGACGTCTTCGAACTGGCCGAGAGAGACTATCGGGCCGGGCAGCGATTCGAGCAGCGTCGAGGCATCGACGCGTGTGGTCCATAGACTCTGCAGCGCTCCCGTATCGGCGATCTCGATGCTCTTGAGCGGTTGATCGCCGCCGGGTTTCCAGGTCTGCACGAGCTTGCCGTCGAGCCAGAAGCGCACGGGCGCGTGGCTGCCGTCGGCGATTCTCGGCGCCGTTGGAATGATTTCGGGTGTTTCGGGCGCGAACTCGGGCGCGCTGAGTTTCAGCGGCGTCGTTGCGGCGTTCGTGCCGCGCAGAGTCACGCGCACGTTTTTGCCGTCGCGTTTCGTTTCACCGGCGACGAGCAGGTTGTCACCCTTGCCGAGCTGCGCCGGCTTGACCAGGGTGATCTCGCGGCCGGGCAAGCGCAGGCGAATCTCGTTGCGGTCACCGAACAGCATCGGCACGAGTTCGGCCGGAATCTTCGGCTCGATCGCGTCGCCGGCGACGCCGAACACGCCTTGCACGATCGCGTCGAGCATCGCCGCCACCGACCAGAGCTGGCGCGGCGAATTGACCACGGGGCCGCTCCACTTGCCGTCTTCGAGATGCACCGCGCCGCTGACGAGTTCGTAGTTTTCGTAGTTCGATCCCGACAGCGCCGCGCCCTGCAGAATCGAACGAAGTTCGTGCGCGATGCGGTTCGCATCATCGAGCTTGCGCGCGGCGCGCAGCGCGTAGGCGGAGACGAATGGCCAGATCGCGCGGTTGTGATAGATCGCCGCGTCCTTGTGTTCGGGCCAGATCACCGGGCTGCCGGCCGGCCAAGTCGGATAATTCGCCAGCGCCTGGCGCGCGCGCTCGGGCGAGGGAATGTCGGCGAGAATTGCGAGCGAGGTGCCGAGCAGATCGTAGGCTTCGATGGTCTGCGGGCCGGTCGCGGCGCCGATGTAGCTCATGTACAGGCCGCGGTCCTCGCGCCAGAAATGCTTGTCGATCGCGGCGCGCAACGCCTCGGCTTCGCTTTGGTACTGCGCCGCGGCCGTCCCCTCGTTGCGGGATTTGGCCATCTTTACCGCCAAACGCAGCGCCTCGTAGTGCAGTGCGTTGGTCGAGAGCGCGAACGACTCGGCGATGAAGCGGACGTTCTTCTCGGTCCACGTTGGGTAGTTCTGCTCGCGCCAGTCGAGGAACGAGGTTTCGCCGCGATACAGACCAAGTTGCGCATCGAACGCGTACAGCTTGTCCTGCGCAAGCGTGTCCCGCAGACCTTTCCAGGTCTTATCGGCGAAAGCTTTGTCGTCGAGCAGGCCGCGCGCGCCGAGGAACCAGACGACGCGATCGGTCGAGATCGGCCAGCTGCCGCCCGAGCCGGTGTCCTGCACGACGTAAAGCCCCTGCGGTGCCGATGGCTCGCGCACGTCGGAGAGCTTGAATTCGAGCGTGCGCCGCGCGCGTGCCGGATCGAGCCAGCCGAGGGCGAGGTCGATGGAATAGGCCGAGTCACGCGTCCATACGAACGGCCACTTCACGCCGGTGACGAAGCAGTCGCACGCAATCGGCTTGCCGTGATTGTAGGCGCCGTCGGTGAGCTGTTGAGTGCGTGCGTCGGCGGCTTCGGTTTGGGCGAGTGCGAACAGCGCGTCGACGAGCGGGCTGGCTGTTTCGCTGCGCAGCGGCTGCGCCGGGATCGCGAGCTTTTTGCCGTTCGATTCGAGGGCGTAGATCTTGCCGTTGAACGAGGCGGTGGCCGTGCGGTCGTGGAATTGCAGTTTCGATTGCCAGTCCGTATCAGCGGCGACGGCCGGCACGCACAACGTGGCAAAAAAAACGCTCGTCATTCCGGCGAAAGCCTGAATCCATTTGCGCTTTCGCATCAAGGTCAAGATGGATTCCGGCTTTCGCCGGAATGACAGCATAAGGAAGGACTGCGTTGTGTTTCTCGTCATGTCTTCGCCGGCCCGACGCGCGCAAAAACCGCAGCATACCCGGGTAACGACATCGAGCCATGCTGCGCCTGCACGTGTCCGTTGCGCGGGCCGGGACAATCGACTTGGCTGAGGCGGAAATCTCGCGGAATCGGCACGATCCGCTCTTCGGCGCCGAGATTGAGCGCGATGAGCAGCGTTTCGCTGTTGTACGTACGCGTAAACATCAACACCGGTTCGTCGGCATCGAGAAAATGGATGTCGCCGAGCACGAGCACCGGTTGCGTCTTGCGCCAGGTCAGGAATCGGCGGAACGCGTGCAGCGGCGACTCGGCATCGGCTTCCTGTTGCGCCACCGCGCGCGCGCGATGCGCGTCGGACACGGGCAGCCAGGGCTTGCCGCGGGTGAAGCCGGCATCGTCGTCGTCCAGCCATGGCATCGGCGTGCGGCAGCCGTCGCGGCCTTTGAAGGTGGGCCAGAAGGCGATGCCGTAGGGGTCCTGCAGCGCTTCGAACGGCACGTCGGCTTCGGGCAGGCCGAGTTCTTCGCCCTGGTAGAAACACACCGAGCCGCGCAGCGAACCGACGAGCGCGGCGAGCAGCTTGACGAAATCGGGCGACGGCGCGGCGCCGCCCCAACGGCTCGCCGCGCGGGCGACGTCGTGATTGGACACGGCCCAGCACGGCCAGCCTTCGTCGACCTTGGCTTCGAGCGTCTCGACCGTCTGGCGGATGTAGCCGGCGGAGAAATCATCGACGAGCAGCTCGAAGCTGTAAGCCATGTGCAGGCGGCCGGCGCGCGTGTACTCGGCCATCGTCGCCAGCGAATCCTCGGATGAAATCTCGCCGAGGGTGGCCACGCCGGGGTATTCGTCGGTCAGGCGGCGCAAATCTTCGAGAAAACCGAGATTTTCTGGCTGCGTATTGTTGTAGTAGTGATACTGGAACGCGTAGGGGTTGTCCGGCGAAAAGCCACGGCCGACGCGCTTTTCTGGCGGCTTGGGCGGGTTGTCGCGCAGTTTGGCATCGTGGAAGCAGAAGTTGATCGCGTCGAGGCGGAACGCATCGACGCCCTTATCGAGCCAGAAGCGCAGATTGGCCAGCGTCGCCGCACGCACGTCCGGGTGGTGGAAATTCAGATCCGGCTGCGCGGCAAGGAAGTTGTGCAGGTAGTACTGGCCGCGGCGCGGCTCCCAGCGCCAGGCGACGCCGCCGAACAGGCTCATCCAGTTGTTCGGCGGGGTGCCGTCGTCGCACGCCTCGGCCCAGACATACCAATCGGCCTTGGGATTGGTGCGGTCTTCGCGGCTTTCGCGGAACCAGGCATGCGCGCTCGAGGTGTGGCTGAGCACCTGGTCGATCATCACCTTCAGGCCGAGGGCATGCGCCTTCTCGAGCAGGCGGTCGAAATCGGCCATCGTGCCGAACAGGGGGTCGACTTCGCGGTAATCGGCGATGTCGTAGCCGAAATCGGCCATCGGCGACTTGAAGAACGGGCTAATCCAGATCGCGTCGACGCCGAGGCTGGCGACGTAATCGAGTTTTTCGATGATGCCGGGCAGATCGCCGACGCCGTTGTCGTCGGTGTCGAGGAAACTGCGCGGATAAATTTGATAGATGACGGCACCGCGCCACCAGGCTGGATTGGACATGAAAATCGACTCCCCGCGGCGGTTGCGCGCGATCCGCGCCTCGCCTTGTTCTTGGGTCCGAAGCTTAGCGCGCGCTGCGCGGGTGCGAAGGAAACTGCATACGTATTCGGTGCTGTCGGTGCGACCGACTGTTTTACGGGGTATCGGCTAACCGGTCGCATGGGCGAGGCAAAATGTCGCAGGGTCGTCGTAAAAGCCGGGGAGAATTCCCCCATCGTTACATGTTGTCTCTTGCCCGGGTTCGGCGCGCTTACTATCATTTATAGGTTGTAATGGCTTGGCGCGCGATGAACGAGACGCTGAAAGCGGGTTCGACGCTGCCGGCAAGGCTGCTGATCCTGCCGCATCGTTCGCTGACGCACGCGGGACTTTGGCTGTTCCTCGCCTTGCAGGGAGCCGCGATGGGCGCGTTCGCTGGGCTCGCGGCGTGGCGCGGGAATGTTTTTGCACCGTATTTTGCGGTGCTGGATTGGTGTGTGGTCGCGTACGTGCTGAGCCGCGTCTGGCGCAAGAGCGCCGCCGGCGAAGTGATTACGTTCAGCGCTTCCGCGGTGGAGGTCGCGCGCACGGACGGAAGCGCGGCGCCGCTGCGGTTTCATCCATACTGGGCGCGCCTGGAGTTGCTGCCGGGGCGGCGGTTCGGCTGGCCGAGCCGGCTCGTGCTGCGCTCGCACGGTCGCGAGACGGAAATCGGCCGGTTCTTGAACGAGGCCGAGCGCGAGGTGCTGGCGCGGCAGTTGAGCGAATTGCTCGCGCAGGCTAGACGCGACGGGTTTGAGAGTGGTGGCAGGCGGGTCTGATTTTATTGAATAGTGCGGTCAGGATGACCGCCTCTTGATTCTCGCAATCAGGGATGATTGCAAAAGGTAACCTGCGGCCTTGGATGGCCGCTTCGCGACTTTCGCGGTCAGGGACGAGCGCACAAATACAGGTGAAGAATGATGCGAGCTGTGGGCAAGTGGGGATTGGGAGCCGTCCTGGCGGCAGGCTGGTCGATGGTTCTCGCGGCGCCGGAGCGTGCGCCGTGGCAGCTCAATATGCATCCGGGCGTGACGCAGACCTCGCACGAGGCCTATCAGCTGCACATGCTCGCGCTGTGGATCTGCGTGGTCATCGGCCTGATCGTGTTCGGCGCGATGTTCATCGCGATGTTCAAGTTCCGCAAGTCCAAGGGCGCGGTCGCCGCGACCTGGTCGCACAACACCGTGGCCGAGACGATCTGGACCATCGTGCCGATCCTGCTCCTGATCGTCATGGCGTATCCGGCGACCAAGGTGCTGATCAATGAGGCCTACACCAACGAGTCGCAGATGACGGTGAAGATCACCGGATATCAGTGGAAGTGGGGCTACGACTACGTCAACTGGGGGGACAAGGCCTACCACGTGCGCTTCATCTCCAAGCTGGAAGGCACGAGTGACCGCACGCGCCAGCTGCGCTCCGGCCTGAATCCGGCGGACGTGAAGAACGCCGCAGGTGAAAACACCTACCTGCTCGATGTGGACAAGCCGCTCGTGCTGCCGACCAACACCAAGGTCCGCTTCGTCATCACCGGCGACGACGTGATCCATTCCTGGTGGGTGCCGGCGCTCGGCTGGAAGTCCGACGCGATCCCGGGAATCATCAATGACACGTGGACGAACATCTCCGAGCCGGGTATCTACCGTGGCCAGTGCGCCGAGTTGTGCGGCCAGGACCACGGTTTTATGCCGATTGTTGTGAAGGCCGTGCCGCCTGAGGAGTTCAAGGCGTGGCTCGACCAGCAGGAAGCGGCACAGAACGCGCCCGCCACGCCCGCCGCTGCGCCGGTAGCGCAACAGATTTCTTCCGCTGCGCCGTCGAACGGCTAACAGAATTTTCGTCATTCCGGCGAAAGCCGGAATGACGGCAAGAGATAAACGACAGGTATACGAAAATGGCCAACCACGCCGCGCACGCAGACGACCACGCCCACGACGACCACGATCACAAGCCGGAAGGCTTTCTCGATCGCTGGCTGTTCACGACCAACCACAAGGACATCGGTACGCTGTACCTGATCTTCGCCTTCACGATGGCGGTGATCGGCGCGGCGATGTCGGTGGTGATCCGCACCGAGCTCATGTCCCCCGGACTGCAGCATGTGCAGCCGTACTTCTTCAACCAGATGACGACGCTGCATGCGCTGGTGATGATCTTCGGTGCGGTGATGCCGGCCTTCGTCGGCCTCGCCAACTGGATGATCCCGCTGCAGATCGGCGCGCCTGACATGGCGCTGCCACGCATGAACAACTGGTCGTTCTGGATCATGCCGTTCGCCTTCCTCATGCTCCTCGGCACGCTGTTCATGCCGGGCGGCGGCCCCGCCGGCGGTTGGACCATGTATCCGCCGCTCGCGCTGCAGGGCGGCGCTTCGGTCGCGTTCATGGTGTTTGCCGTGCACATGATGGGTATCTCCTCGATCATGGGCGCGATCAACATCATCGCGACGATCCTCAACCTACGCGCCCCGGGCGTCGATCTGCTCAAGATGCCGCTGTTCACCTGGACCTGGCTGATCACGGCGTTCCTCTTGATCGCGGTCATGCCAGTGCTCGCGGGCGCGGTGACGATGCTGCTCACCGACAAGTTCTTCGGCACCAGCTTCTTCAACGCGGCCGGCGGCGGCGATCCGGTGATGTTCCAGCACATCTTCTGGTTCTTCGGTCACCCCGAGGTTTACATCATGATCCTGCCGGCCTTCGGCATCGTGTCGGAGATCATCCCGACCTTCAGCCGCAAGCCGCTGTTCGGCTATCAGGCGATGGTGTATGCCGTGGCCTCGATCGCGTTCCTCTCGTTCATCGTCTGGGCGCACCACATGTTCACGGTCGGCATGCCGCTCGGCGGCGAGCTGTTCTTCATGTACTCGACGATGCTGATCGCCATCCCGACCGGGGTGAAGGTGTTCAACTGGGTGTCCACGATGTGGAAGGGCTCGATGACGTTCGAGACGCCGATGCTGTGGGCGATCGGCTTCGTCATCCTGTTCACGATCGGCGGTTTCTCGGGCCTGATGCTCGCGATCGTGCCGGCCGACTTCCAGTATCACGACACCTACTTCGTCGTCGCCCACTTCCACTACGTGCTCGTCACGGGCGCGATCTTTTCGATCATCGCCGCGATCTACTACTGGTGGCCGAAATGGACCGGCCGCATGGTCAACGAGACCTGGGGCAAGTTCCATTTCTGGTGGACGATGGTGTTCGTCAACCTGACCTTCTTCCCGCAGCACTTTCTCGGCTTGGCCGGTATGCCGCGGCGTATCCCGGACTACAACGTCGCCTTCGCCGACTGGAACTTCATTTCTTCGATCGGCGCGTTCGGCATGTTCCTGACGCCGTGGATGATGATTGCGATCTTCGCGTTGTCGAAGAAGTCGGGCGCCAAGGCCCCGCAGCGTCCGTGGGAAGGCGCGCTCGGTCTGGAGTGGGAAGTGCCTTCGCCGGCGCCGCACCATACCTACACCACGCCGCCGGTGATCAAGCCGGGCATGCTCGCGCATGGTGACGTGACGCACTGACGGAACAGAAATAAAGCCTCGCCACGAAGACACGAAGATCACGAAGAAGAGTCGCGAAAGAATGCCTATCTTCAAATCTTTTTCTTCGTGATCTTCGTGTCTTCGTGGCAACTCTCTTGATTTTGACATTTATGCGACCAGCACCCGCCAACGATATCGAACGCCGCCGCGCCGCCGCGCGCCGCACGGCGTGGATCATCGCGGCTGTGGCGCTCGCGATCTTCCTGCTGTTCTTCGCGCAGACACTGGCGTCGCACCGATGAGCGCTCAGGAGAAGCAAAAAAGCACCGGGCGCATCGTCAAGATCGCGCTGATCGTCTGTGTCGCCTCGTTCCTGTTCGGCTTCCGCGTGATGCCGCCGATCTATCGCATCGCCTGCGAGCATATCTTCGGCATCAAGTACGAGAACAAGGTTGCCGACGGCGCCAAGGTCGCGGCGTTCAAGGAAGACGACTCGCGCCTGATCGAGGTGCAGTTCGTCGGCAACGTCAACAGCGCGCTGAAGTGGAAGTTCGCGCCCGAAGTGTTCAGCGTGAAGGTGCATCCGGGCGTGCTCACCGAAGCCTGGTTCGACGCGAGCAATCTCGCCCCCGACGCGGTCGTCGGCAACGCCGTGCCGAGCATCGCGCCGAACCGCGCCTCGCTGTACTTCAACAAAACCGAATGCTTCTGCTTCACCGAGCAGACGTTGCAGGGCGGCGAGTCGAGGCGCATGCCCGTGCGCTTTATCGTCGACCCGAAGCTGCCGGCCGACATCAAGCAGTTGACGCTGTCGTATACTTTTTACAATAACGAAATCGCCACCAAGCGCCTGGCGGCGCAAGGTGCGGAGCCGAAACCATCGTCGTAAAAACCTGAAGAAAAAATTCGCCACGAAGACACGAAGATCACGAAGCAAATACCACGAAGAAACGCGATTTGCGTATTAATATGCTGCCTTTCGCTTTTCTTCGTGATCTTCGTGTCTTCGTGGCAACTTTTTTGATCTTTTGCTTCTTGTCTCCCGCGCTGAAATTTTGAATCCACGGAAATCGCCATGTCCGATACGACCCACGCAAACCCCGGCGTTTACTACGTCCCCCACGGCACGAAGTGGCCGATCGTCGGCTCGTTCGGGCTGCTCTTCACGCTCGGCGGCGCGGCACTCTGGCTCAACGAGCACCCGATCGGCAAGGCATCGATGCTGCTCGGCGTCGCGGTCATCCTGTTCATGGTGTTCGGCTGGTTCGGCACGGTGATCCGCGAGTCGGTCGCCGGCACGTACAACAAGCAGGTCGACACCTCGTTCCGCATGGGCATGATGTGGTTCATCTTCTCCGAGGTGATGTTCTTCGCTGCGTTCTTCGGCGCACTGTTCTACGCGCGCGCGCTGTCGGTGCCGTGGATCGGGGGCGAGGGCGACGGCGCGCTGACCAACTTCTTCCTGTGGAAGGGCTACGCTCCGGCGTGGCCGACCAATGGTCCCGAGCAGATCGGCGGCGCCTTCGAAACGATCCCGGCCTGGGGCGTGCCGCTGCTCAACACGCTGATCCTGCTTTCTTCGGGCGTGACGGTCACCGTCGCGCACCACGCGCTGCGCGCGGGCAAGCGCACCCAACTGCTGATTTTCCTCGGTCTGACCGTCCTGCTCGGCGCCACCTTCCTCTGGTATCAGGCGCACGAGTATCTGGAAGCTTATGAGCATCTCAACCTCACGCTCGGCAGCGGCGTCTACGGCTCGACTTTCTTCATGTTGACCGGCTTCCACGGCCTGCATGTCACGCTCGGCACGATCATGCTAATCGTGATCTGGCTGCGCTGCGCGCGCGGCCACTTCGACCGCGACCACCACTTCGGCTTCGAAGCCGTCGCCTGGTACTGGCACTTCGTCGACGTGGTGTGGTTGGGGCTGTTCCTGTTCGTCTACGTGCTGTAAGGGCCGGGATTTGGGATAGAGATTCGGGATTCGGAACTGCGTTTCTTCGCTTTTCCGAATCCCCAAACCCGAATCTCCAATCTCAGCCTTACCGCCCGATATCGTGCGGCTTGATGATCCCGAGCCAGATGCCGAGCATCACGAGCAGGATTAGCAGCACGGAAAGGCCGATGCGTCGGGTCAGGGATTTGACCATGCGGTCGCTCTCGCCCTTGTCGGTCATCAGGTAGTACAACGCTGCGCCGAGGTTGTAAACGATGACGATAAGGAACGCGACGATGATCACTTTGGTCCACATGGCGGCAGGTCCGATCGCGTTGTAACGATGATGAAACAGTATAGCGCCGCCCCGATGAAGCCACGCGCGCCATGAGCGCGCGGCGCTGGCGGCGGCCGTCGTGGTTCGCGATCGCGTTGACGCTGGCCGGGGTGGCGCTGTTCGTGCGGCTCGGCGTGTGGCAGCTCGATCGCGCGAATCAGGCGCAGCAGCTCCTCGCCGCGTTCGACGCGGCACCGAAGGCGGCGTTCGAGGATTTCGCCGCCGTGCGTGCCGCGCCGCCGGCGGACCGCTTCCCGCACGTACGCGTTAGCGGGGAGTTTCTCACCGACCGCGGCTATCTGCGCGACGAGCAGATGCGCGACGGCAAACGCGGCGTCGAGGCCTACGCCGCATTCGCATCGAATGGAACGGACGAGGTGTTGCTGGTCGACCGAGGATGGATCGCTTGGTCGCACGAACCGGGGACGCATCCCGCGCTGCCCCCGCTGCCACAGGGTGAGGCGACGTTGACCGGGGTGTATGCGCCATTCCCGGGCAACGGCATCCGCGTCGGCGGCAATGCGCTGACGCGGCAAACGGAATGGCCGAAGCTGACGCTCGCGATCGACGCAGAGGAAATCGCCGCCGATCTGAACCACCCGCTGCTGCCGCGTGTGTTGTTGCTGGACGCGGATGGTGCCGCAGGATTTGTACGTTCTTGGACGCCCAGCGTGATGCCGCCCGAACGTCATCGCGGCTATGCCGTCCAGTGGTTTGCCTTCGCCGTTGCGGCGATCGTGATTTTTGTTTTGCTGCATTACAAAAAAGTCTGAGTTATGCCCGATCGAACCGACACCGAAATCGCCACGCACAGGGCGCGCAACCGCAACCGCTGGATGCTCATCGGCGTCGTCGCCGTGTTCGTCGTGCCGATGCTGATCGCGTTCGCGCTCACGTTTGTCGGTTGGGAGCCGAAAGGCACCAAGGCCTACGGCACATTGATCAACCCGCCGCGGCAAGTGGATGTGATACCGGTGACGCTCGCCGCGGGCGATAAGCTGGTCTGGCGTAATCCGCAATGGCAGTGGACCTTGCTCGCGTTGCCCGGTGCGAATTGCGCGCAGCAATGCCAGGCGGCGCTTGCCGATCTCGTGCGCATGCGCGCGACGCTCGGCCGCAATGCCGGCCGCCTGCGCCTGGTCTATCTCGGCCCTGCATTGCCGGCGGACGCAGTGACCGCGCTCGTGCCGCTGCAGGCCGGCATGGACGACTCGAACGCATTCGCCGATCTGCGCGCGAAGGGCGACGATGCACTCGCGCTTGCTCTGGTCGATCCGGGCGGTTACCTGATGATGCGCTATGCCGAGGGCTACGACCTCGGCGGCGTGCGCCGTGATTTGCCGAAGGTGGTCAAATGAATTCGACGATTTCAACGCGCGGAATTGCGCGCCTGGCCTGGGCGGCGGCGTTGTTTGCACTCGTCGTCATCGTGTTCGGCGCTTTCGTGCGTCTGTCGAACGCGGGCCTTTCCTGTCCCGACTGGCCGACCTGCTACGGCAAGGTCACCTGGCCCGTGCACGAGCACGAGGTCGATGCGGCCAATGCGGCGTTCCCGGATCGCCCGGTCGAATCGAACAAAGCTTGGCGCGAGCAGGTGCACCGCTTCCTCGCAGGCGGCTTGATCCTGACCACGTTCGCACTTGCGATCTGGTCGTGGCGCCGGCGCCGCGATCTGCAGGGATTGGCCGCGGTGCCGTTCGCCGCCGCCGTGTTCATCCTGTTCCAGGCCTTGCTTGGCATGTGGACAGTGACGTGGAAGCTAAAACCCGTCGTCGTCATGGGCCACCTGCTCGGCGGCATGACGACTTTTGCTCTGCTCGCCTACACCGCGCTGCGTCTGACCATTCCGCAGATCGCCAATCCGCGCTTTCCCGCCGCGGAAAAAGACAAGCTCTGGCGCCTGACCGCGGTCGGCATCGGCCTCGTCGCTGTGCAGATCGCGCTCGGTGGCTGGACCAGTTCGAACTACGCCGCGCTCGCTTGCGGCCTCGACTTTCCGACCTGTCTGGGCCAGTGGTGGCCGGGCAATACGGATTTTCGCGAAGCGTTCGTGCTCTGGCGCGGCATCGGCGTCAACTACGAAGGCGGCGTGCTCGATGGCTCGGCGCGCATCGCGATCCAGCTCGTGCATCGCATCGGCGCGGTACTCGTGTTCGGCCACGTCGCGTTCGCCGTCGTCCAGCGCGCGGCGCGGCACGTCGAAACGCGGCCGTTTGCCGTGGCGATCGGCATCGCGCTGCTGCTGCAGGTATCGCTCGGTGTCGCCAATGTGAAGCTCGGTCTGCCGCTGCCGATCGCGACGGCGCACAACGGCGTCGCCGCGGTGCTGCTGTTGTCGCTGCTGGCGTTGCTCGTGCGGGTGCGTGCAGCCGCACGTTAAACTCTCGCGCATGTCCATCGTCGCCCAATACCTCGAACTGACCAAGCCGCGCGTCGTCGCGCTGATCGTATTCACCGCGATCATCGGCATGTTCCTCGCCGTGCCGGGCTGGCCGCCGCTGCGCGAATCGGTCGCGGGCTTCATTGGTATCTGGCTTGCCGCCGCCTCGGCCGCGGCGATCAATCATTTGATCGATCAGCGCATCGACAAGCTGATGGCGCGCACCGCGCATCGCCCGCTCGCGACCGGCGCATTGACCCCGGCGAAGGTGCTGGCATTCGCAGTGTTTCTCGGCGCGCTGTCGATGACGATCCTGATCGCCTTCGTCAATCCGCTCACCGCCGCGCTCACGTTCGCCTCGCTGATCGGCTACGCGATCGTCTACACCGCGTGGCTTAAGCGCGCGACGCCGCAGAACATCGTGATCGGCGGTGTCGCCGGCGCCGCGCCGCCGCTGCTTGGCTGGACCGCGGTGACTGGCCACTTCCATCCGTATGCGCTGTTGCTCGTGCTGATCATCTTCGTGTGGACGCCGCCGCATTTCTGGGCGCTCGCGATCTTCCGCCGCGACGACTACGCGCGCGCGATGGTGCCGATGCTGCCGGTCACCCACGGCGTCGAATACACACGCTGGCACGTGCTCTACTACACAATCCTGCTCGTCGTCGTCACCGTGCTGCCGTACCTGACCGGGATGAGCGGCCTGTTCTATCTCGGCGGCGCGCTGGTGCTCGGCGCGGGCTTTCTTTACTACGCCATCGTGTTGTTGAACCCGCCGTCGGCCTTCTTTGCGATGAAGGTGTTCAACTATTCGATTATCTACCTGATGGCGCTGTTCGCGTTCCTGTTAGTCGATCACTATATCGACGCGCCGATCCTGCATCGCACGCTGATGCCGCTCGAACGGGTCGGCTGATCGGTAAGATCAAAAGACGTCGACACGAAGATCACGAAGAAGAGCAAAGAACACGAAGAAGACTATTGAGTCATAGATTTCTTCGTGGCCCTTCTTCGTGTCTTCGTGGTTCAATCTTTTTTGCTCTCGGTCCACACAGGCGGAACACATCGAAATTCCCTTCCCCGAATTCGGTTAGCATCGCGGCTTCGAACCTGCGAGGGAGAGGGCCGTGCGTATTCATCGTTCCTGGCGTGCTGTCGTGTTGCTCGTCGCCGCCGGCTTCTGCGGAGTAGCGATTTCCGCAGCGGAGACGTCCTCCACCGCGACCGCATTCCAGGTGCAATTGCCGACGTCGGCAACGAAAACGCCGCAGCAAGGTCGCCTGATGTTGCTGTTCTCGAACGATTTCAGCGACGAGCCGCGCAACCAGGTCGACCACACGATCAAATCGCAGGTCGCCTTCGGGCAGAATGTGAAGGGCTGGAAGCCGGGCACCGCGGTCGCCATCGATTCCGCGGCCGACGGGTATCCCGTCGTGCGCCTCCACGAGATGCCGCCGGGCACGTACAACGTGCAAGCGCTGCTCAATCGCTACGAGACCTTCCATCTCGCCGACGGCCGTGTGCTCGATCTGCCGCCCGACCAAGGCGAGGGCCAGCACTGGAACATCAAGCCGGGCAATTTCTATTCGAAGCCGCAGAAGATCACGCTTGGTGCGGACGGCAAGCTCGAAGGCGCGGCGTCGCTGACGATCGCGCTCGACCAGACCATCCCGCCGATCGCGCCGCCGAAAGATACGAAGTACATCCGCCACATCCGCATCCAGAGCGCGCTGCTGTCGAAATTCTGGGGTCGGCCGATGTATTTGTCCGCGGCCGTACTCGTGCCTGAAGGGTTCGACGAGCATGCGAAGTCGCGCTTCCCGCTGATCATCTTTCACGATCACTTCGTGCCTGATTTCGACGGCTTCCGCACCGAGCCGCCCGATCCGAACCTCAAGCCCGACTACAGCGAACGTTTTCATCTCGCCGGCTACAACCGCATCCAGCAGGAGGAGGCGTACAAGTTTTATCAGCAGTGGATATCGAAGGACTTCCCGCGCGTGCTGATCGTCAAGTTGCAGCACGCAAATCCGTACTACGACGATTCCTACGCGGTCGATTCGGCGAACGTCGGGCCGTATGGCAGCGCGATCGAGAAGGAGTTGATCCCGGCAATCGAGAAGCAATTCCGCGGCCTCGGCACTGGCTGGTCGCGCTTCGTCTACGGCGGCTCGACCGGTGGCTGGGAAGCACTGGCCGTGCAGATCTTCAATCCCGATTACTACAACGGCGCGTTCGGCGCGTGTCCGGACCCGGTCGATTTCCACGCGTATACGTATATAAATCTATACGAAGACAAGAATGCGGTCTGGATGGAAGGGCCGATCAAACGCATCGCCCAACCAGCGATGCGCGACTACCTTGGGCGCACGATCTGGGCGATGCCCGACGCGATGGCCTACGAGCTCATGCTTGGCAGCAACGGCCGCTCGACCGAGCAATGGGATATCTGGCAGGCGGTGTATTCGCCGGTCGGGCCGGATGGCTATCCGAAGCCAATCTTCGATAAGCGCACCGGTCTCATCGATCACAGTGTCGCCGATTATTGGCGCGAACATTGGGACCTGACCGACTACCTCAAGCGCAACTGGAAGACGATCGGCGAAAAGCTGCGCGGCAAGCTACATGTTTACGTCGGTCTTTCCGACAACTACTTCCTCAACGACGCGGTGTACCGTATCCAGGAGGCGCTCGAGAGCTTCCGCGAGCCGGCGTACGAGGGCGAGGTGAAGTACGGCCAGCGTGACGAGCACTGCTGGAACGGTGATCCGAATACGCCGAACGCCTATACGCGCCTGCGTTACAACACGATGTATCTGCCAAAGATCGTCGAGCGTATCGAAAAGACGGCACCGAAAGGCGCCGATCTGACCAGCTGGCGTTATTGAGTCCGCCCCACAGCGCGCGTTAACGGATTCTTCCGATCGTGAGCGGTAGATTGCGCCTCACCGCGGCGAGCGGTCGCCGCGCCATCACGGAGGGCAGCACCATGAAGTCGAACAAGATCAGCTTGGCGATACTGAGTGGGGTCATTGCAGCGTTCGGCGTCTGCGGCAGTGCGGGAGCACAGCTCGGCGACCTGAAAGGGCTCGCCGGCGGAGGCGACCTGTCTTCGCTCGCTTCGGGCAGCGCGGGCAACGCCGCGGGCGTCGTCGAGTATTGCCTGAAGAACAACTTCCTTGGCGGCGATGCGGCGAGTTCGGTCAAGGACCAGCTCATGGGCAAGGTCACCGGCGGCAGCGACAACGACAAGGCCGACTACGCCGACGGCGCCAAGGGTCTGGTCAAGACCGGCGACGGCAAGTCGGTCGATATCGGCAAGCTCGGCGAAATGAAGAAGTCGGTCACGAAGAAGGCCTGCGAAAGCGTGCTCGATCACGCCAAGTCGTTCCTCTAGGTAGGCTCGTTCGAACCGGGACAGCCGCGTTGGCGACTTCGTCGATATGTCGAGGTCGCCGGCGCATTCGTGTCTCTGCAAATACTTTCATCGACCGAACATCGGATTTTGTGTTCGCGGTGCGCCCGTGAGCGGCGGTGCTGGACATTCACCGCGCCGATCTCCACAGTAATGTTACCGAATCGGAACCCGGACATCGCCATGGCCAGCATCTACGAGTTCAGTGCAAAAGACATCGACGGCAAGTCGCAATCACTCGGCGACTACCGAGGCAAGACGATGCTGATCGTCAACGTCGCGAGCAAGTGCGGATTCACGCCGCAGTACACGGGCCTCGAGGCGCTGTACGAAAAATTCCGCGACAAGGGACTCGTCGTGCTTGGTTTTCCCTGCGACCAGTTTGGTCATCAGGAGCCCGGCGACGAGGCCGAGATCAAGAATTTCTGCTCACTCAATTACGACGTGAAGTTTCCGCTGTTCGCGAAGATCGATGTCAACGGCGCGAATGCCGACCCGCTGTACCAATACCTCAAGCACGAGGCAAAGGGTTTGCTCGGCAGCGAATCGATCAAGTGGAATTTCACCAAGTTTCTCGTCGATAAGAACGGCAAGGTGGTCAAGCGCTACGCGCCGACGGACACGCCGGAGTCGATCGAGAAAGAAGTCGTTGCGGCGCTGTGATTATGGCTTCCCTTCCAACCGCATCGCTTTCTCGCCAAGATGTGAAAACCCTCTCGCTCGCCGCGCTCGGCGGCGCGCTCGAGTTCTACGATTTCATCATCTTCATCTATCTCGCCGAGCAGATCGGCGCGCTGTTCTTTCCGGCGTCGACTGCGCCGTGGCTGCGTGAGCTGCAGACCTGGGGCGTGTTCGCCGCGGGCTATTTCGCGCGGCCGCTCGGTGGCGTGATCATGGCGCACTTCGGCGACAAGACCGGGCGCAAGCGCATGTTCACGCTGAGCGTGTTCCTCATGGCCGTACCGACGCTGCTGATCGGCCTGCTGCCGACCTTCGCGCAGATCGGCTACCTCGCGCCGTTCGCGCTGCTCGCTTTGCGCATCGTGCAGGGCGCCGCGGTCGGCGGCGAAGTGCCGGGCGCGTGGACCTTCGTCGCCGAACACGTGCCGACGACGCGCACCGCGTTCGCTTGCGGCACGCTGACCTCGGGCCTGACCTTCGGCATCCTCGCCGGATCGATGCTTGCGGCGGGCCTCAATGCTTCGCTCACGCCGGAGCAGATGCTGTCGTACGGCTGGCGCATCCCATTTCTGATCGGCGGTGTGTTCGGCTTCTTCGCTGTGCAACTGCGCGGCATGCTCGCCGAGACGCCGGTGTTCGAAGAGATCCGCCGCCGCCGTGAACTCGCGCGCGAGCTGCCGCTCAAGGAAGCCCTGCGCGGGCATAGTGCGGCCGTACTCTCCTGCGTCGTTCTGACCTGGGTGCTGACCGCGGCGATCGTGGTCATGATCTTGATGACGCCGAAACTGATCCAAAAGCTTTATGGCATCGCGCCCGCAGTCGCCTTCACTGCCGACACGATCGCGACGCTCGGGCTTGCGATCGGCAATCTCGGCTTCGGCCTCGCCGCGGACCGCTTCGGCACGACGCGCGTATCGGCGATCGGCTGCGCCGTGCTGCTGGTTGTCGTCTACGTTTTCTATCTCGGCATCGCGGCCGCGCCGCAGTATCTGTATCCGCTGTCGTTCGTGACCGGATTGAGCGTCGGCGTGGTCAGCGTGATTCCGACGTTGCTCGTGCGCGCGTTCCCGGCACCGATACGCTTCACCGGCGTTGCGTTCTCGTACAACCTGGCCTACGCGGTTTTCGGCGGGTTGACGCCGGTGTTCATCGGCTGGGCGCTGAGTGTCAACCGGCTCGCGCCGGCGCACTACGTCGCGGCACTCTGCGTCGTCGGCGTCGTGGTCGTGCTGCTCAACGCGCGGCGGCCGTCGTTCGCACCATCTTTTGCATAAGCGCTTCGAGCGCGCCGGCCGGGTCGGCGCAGCGGCCAGTGTGCACGGGCGAAGTTTGGATCAACGCGCTGCGCGGCGCGGTCAGCCAGTCGAAACGCTCGCGCCGCGACAGCGCGCCGAGTGGCCCCGCGCGCTTGCCCCCCGCACAGATCGCCGGAATCGCGGCGAGATGTTCAGCGATCATGACGAGATCCGCGGACGGATCGAGCGCGAGCACGCGTGCAGGATCGAATTCGATGCGCGCATCGAGAAAGCCGGTGTCCTGACAGGCGAGGATCACGCCGGCGTTAACGAATTCCTCGCGATCGACGCGCGGTACGACGCGGATCACCGCGTAGTCGTAGGTGGCATGCATGCGTTCAGCCGGCGTGGACACGGATCGCCTCCGCTACGAATGCGCGCGGCGCCTCACGCCGCCGCGTCAGGTATTCGACATACGCTGCGCGATGCTCGCGTGCATCGGTGAACGGCGCGCCGTCGCACAGCCAGCTGTCCGGAATCTGCCCGACGATCTCGGCGATAACCTGCGGCGTGATCGCAGCGCGCATGCCTTCGTCGATCTCCGCAATGCGGCTCGCGAACGGCAGTAACACGTGATTCTTGATCTGCGCGAATGGCAGCACGCTGCGCGCGAGATAGTCGCCCCAGTCGTGGTGGAAGTACAGCGCGGCGCCGTGGTCGATCAAACGCAGCTTGCGGTGCCAGACCAGCATGTTGGTGTTGCGCGCGGTGCGGTCGACGTTGCTGACATAGGCGTCGAACCAAACCACGCGCGAGGCGAGGTCGGCATCGGGCTGCTCGACGAGCGGATCGAACGTGACCGAGCCCGGCAGATAGTCGAGCGCGAGATTGAGGCCGGCGCTGGCGCGGATGAGTTGCTGGATTTCCGCATCGGGCTCGGTGCGCGCGAGGTCGCCGTCGAGATCGACGAAAACGATCTCGGGCACGTCAAGGCCGGCCGCGCGTGCGATCTCACCGGCGACGAGTTCGGCGATCAGTGCCCGCGGCCCTTGTCCCGCGCCGCGGAACTTGAGCACGTACAGGCCTTGATCATCGCCTTCGACGATGGCCGGCAACGAGCCGCCTTCGCGTAGCGGGGTGACATAGCGGGTGGCGGTGACGGTACGCAGTTTCATTCTCCAATGATCGGCGATTGTCCCAGTTTTCGTCCACGTTGCGTCGCGCTGGCGTGGTGCGGAGGGGCTCGCCATAATCGGCCGCATGAGCCCATCCAACCTTGATGCGATCCTGATCGGCGGCGGCCACAACGGCCTCGTCTGTGCGACCTACCTGGCCAAGGCCGGACTCAAGGTCATGGTGCTGGAGAAACGCGACGTCGTCGGCGGCGCGGCGGTGACCGAGGAATTCCACCCGGGTTTCCGCAACTCGGTGGCCGCGTACACCGTGTCGCTGCTGCAGCCGAAGGTGATCCGCGATCTCGAACTGGAGAAGTACGGGCTCAAAATTATCCTGCGCAAAGCGAACAACTTCCTGCCGCGGCCGGACGGCACGTATTTGTTGACCGGTACCGGCCGCACGCGCGACGAGGTGGCGAAGTTCTCGAAAAAGGACGCGGAGGCGCTGCCCGAATACGAGCGCCGTCTCGATCTGATCGCCGACGTGCTGCGCGAGCTCGCGCTCGAAGCGCCGCCGAACATGACCTCGGGCGGCTGGCTGAGCGCGCTGCCCGAACTGATTCGCGCGGGCAAACTCGGCAAGCGCTTGGCCGCGCTCGACGAGGCGATGCGCATCGAGTTGCTTGATCTGTTCTCGATCTCCGCGGCCGAATATCTCGACCGCTTCTTCGAGAGCGAACCGATCAAGGCCGTGCTCGGTTTCGACGGCATCGTCGGCAACTACGCCAGCCCGTACACGCCCGGCAGCGCCTACGTGCTGCTGCACCACGTGTTCGGCGAAGTGAACGGCGTGAAAGGCGCCTGGGGTCATGCGATCGGCGGCATGGGCGCGATCACGCAGGCGATGGCCAAGTCAGCCACGGCCGCCGGCGCGGAGATTCGCACCGGTGTCGGCGTGCACGAGGTGATCGTCGAGGGCGGTAAGGCGGTCGGCGTCGTCACCGACCAGGGCGAAACGCTGCGCGCACGCTCGGTCGTCGCCAACGTCAATCCGAAACTGCTCTACGAACGCCTGTTCGACCAGAAGAACGTGCCCGCGCTGACGCGCGAGCGCATGACGAACTACAAATGCGGCTCGGGCACGTTCCGCATGAACGTGGCACTGTCGGGCCTACCGAGTTTCACCTGCCTGCCCGGCGACGGCGACCATCTGACCTCGGGCATCATCATGGCGCCAAGCATCGACTACATGGATCGCGCCTATCTCGACGCGCGTGCTTACGGCTGGTCGCGCGAGCCGATTGTCGAGATGCTGATTCCGTCGACGCTCGACGACTCGCTCGCACCGAAAGGCCAGCACGTCGCGAGCATGTTCTGCCAGCAGGTGGCGCCGACGCTGCCGAACGGCAGGTCATGGGACGAGTGTCGTGAAGAAGTTGCGGACCTGATGATCGCGACCGTCGACAAATTCGCGCCGGGCTTCAAGAACCTCGTCGTCGGCCGCCAGATCAAATCGCCGCTCGATCTCGAACGCGACTTCGGCCTGATCGGCGGCGACATCATGCACGGCGCACTGACCCTCAACCAGCTGTTCAGCGCGCGGCCGATGCTCGGCCAGGGCGGCTATCGCGGCGCGTTGCCGGGCCTATACCTGTGCGGCGCGGGCACGCATCCCGGCGGCGGCGTCACCGGTGCGCCGGGGCACAATGCGGCGAAGGTGATCGTCAAAGATCTGCGCTGAAATTTCGCCCCTGCCGTCATTCCCGCGAAGGCGGGAATCCAGCTTTTTGCTTTTAATGCTTTGAAAGGCAAGAGCGAAGAACTGGATTCCCGCCTTCGCGGGAATGACGAGCGGAGCGGAAAAAGAAAAACCCCGGGCGTTTCCGCCCGGGGTTTTGTCTGATTCAAAGTGCGCGACGCTTACGCCGGCTGCACCTGATCGGCCTGCAGACCCTTCGGGCCCTGCACGGTCACGAAGGTGACCTTCTGGCCTTCCTGCAGAGTCTTGAAGCCCGAACCCTGGATGGAACGGAAGTGCACGAACAGGTCCGCGCCGCTTTCCGGGGTGATAAAGCCAAAGCCTTTGGCATCGTTGAACCATTTCACGGTGCCGGTTTGACGGTCAGCCATGTTTAACTCCTAACTATAGATGGAACGAAAGTACGCGATCTTCGGGAGGCCCGCAAGATCGAGACTGGGTATGCGGAAGGAGAACACGGGCGGAACGTGAAGCGGTTCGTTGGATCGACCCAACGGCCACGATGCACAGTGACCTTGAGCAAACGCAGTGCGCGCACAATACAGGCAAATCGGGCGAAAAGCCACAGGGTATGCTGCCCAGGTCATGCGCAACCTGTCACAATCCAGGCAAAAATCAGGGGAAATGACGATGAAACAGTCCCGATTGGCCGGTCCGCTGCTGCTCGGAGGCCTGCTGTTGGCGGGGTGCGCAAGCGCGCCGCCCAAGGTCCCGCGCGCTGATGCGCAACGCGAGGTCGAGGCGACCGAGCGCGCGTTTGCGAAGACAATGGCCGATCGCGACCATGCCGCATTCACCCGCTTTCTTGCCGATGAGGCGGTCTTCTTCGGCGGCAAGGAACCGTTGCGCGGCAAAGCGCAGGTCGCCGCCGGCTGGAAGAAATACTTCGAACCGGGCCCCGCGCCGTTTTCCTGGGAACCGACTCGGGTGGAGGCGCTCGAATCGGGTACGCTCGCCCTGAGCACCGGGCCGGTGCGTTCGGCCGACGGCAAAATCATTGCGACATTCAATTCGATCTGGCGCCGCGAAGCGCCGGGCGTCTGGCGTATCGTGTTCGACAAAGGCAGCGAGGTGTGCGGCGATGGCAAGTAGTGCGGCGGCGATCGAAGCCGGTGTGGTGGTGAACTCCAAATGGCGCGTGCTGTTCGCCAGCCTGATCGGCACGGCGATCGAGTTTTTTGATTTCTACATATTCGCGACTGCCGCGGTGCTGGTCTTCCCGAAGCTGTTCTTTCCGGCCGGCGACCCGACTTCGGCGCAGTTGCAGTCGTTCGCGACCTTCGCCGTCGCGTTCTTCGCGCGACCGATCGGCTCGGCCTTGTTCGGCCATTTCGGCGACCGTGTCGGACGCAAGGCGACGCTGGTCGCCGCGCTGCTGACGATGGGCCTGTCGACCGTGATCATCGGCCTGCTGCCCACGTACGCGGCCATCGGCGTCGCGGCACCGCTTCTGCTCGTGCTGTGCCGCTTCGGCCAGGGCCTGGGCCTCGGCGGCGAATGGGGTGGAGCCGTGCTACTCGCGACCGAAAATGCGCCGCCGGGCAAACGCGCCTGGTACGGCATGTTTCCGCAGCTCGGCGCGCCGATCGGCTTCATCTGTTCGGCGGGAATTTTCCTGGTTCTGACCGATTTCCTCGACGAAGCGCAGTTTCTCGCCTGGGGCTGGCGCGCGCCGTTCCTGTTGAGTTCGCTGCTCGTGATCGTCGGCCTCTACGTGCGCCTGAAACTGTCGGAAACGCCGGCGTTCCTGCGCGCGATCGAAAAGAACGAACGCGTCGCCGTGCCGATCGGCGCGGTGCTGACGCGCCATCCGCTGATCCTCGTGATCGCGACGTTCACCTGTCTGGCCACCTTCGTCCTGTTTTATCTGATGACGGTGTTTTCGCTGAGCTGGGGTACGGGCGTGCTCGCCTATCCGCGCGGCGAATTCCTGGTCCTGCAGATTGTCGCGATGTTGGTGTTCGCGGCCGGCATTCCGCTGTCCGCCGTGATCGCCGACAAGCGCGGCCGGCGCACGATGCTGATCGTTGCCACGGTCGCGATCCTGCTTTTCGGTTTTCTGTTCGCGCCGATGTTCGTCAAGGGCCAACCGCTGCTCGTGCTCGCCTTCCTCGCGCTCGGCCTGTTCCTGATGGGGCTGACTTACGGGCCGCTGGGCACCGCGATGGCCGAACTGTTCCCGACCGCGGTGCGCTATACCGGTGCTTCGCTCGCGTTCAATCTCGCCGGCATCCTCGGCGCCTCGCTCGCGCCGTATTTCGCGACCTCGCTGGCTAAGGACTACGGCATCGGGTCAGTTGGCTGGTATCTGTCGGCGGCGGCCTTGCTCACTCTGCTCGCGATACTTGCGATCAGGCCGAGTCAGATTCACGACTGATTTCTTTTGCCGTCCTTCCCGCTTTCGCAGGAAGGACGGCAAGAGCGTTTCAGCGCGGTCCGGCGGACACGGCGAGCTTGAGCCCGCGCAGCTCGTCCTTTTCTTCCGCGCTGAGGCTGGAAATGCCGTCGCTGCGCACACGCATATCGAGTTCGTCGCGGCGCTGAATCTGCGTCTGCCGGTCCAGCTGCTTAAGCGCGTCGAAGAACTCCGCACGGCACGCGTCCTCACCGCCGGGGAACTCCATCATCGCGAGCTTCTGCAAGGCGCGGCCTTCCTCGCGTTCGGCGTAGAGGTCGACGATCGCAGCGGTGGCAATTTCCGTGCGCGCGCGGCACAGCGCGATCAATTCGACGAGCAGCGCGATGCCGGGTAGACGCAGCGCGGAAAAGGTGTGCGGCGGCTCGATCTCGGCGGCGAAGCCCGGATTCTGCAGCAACAGCGCCACGGCGATGCGCACCAGCGAGCGCTCCTGCGGCCGTGTGGGCTTGCGCGGCGTCTCGCTTGTGGGCGCGTCGATACGCAGGGTGACATTCGCACGTCGATCGAGTTCGGCCAGCATCAGGTCGCGGAACGCGCCGTCGGGAATCTGCGTCAGCAGTGGCCGCGCGCGCTCGGCGAGCCGCGCCTTGCCGTCGAGGCTGGCGAGGTTGACGTCGCTGCTCAAGTGTCCGAAGAAAAATTCCGACAGCGGCGTCGCCGCTTTCAGGCGTTCCTCGAAGCCAGTCTGGCCTTCGTGGCGCACGAGCGAATCCGGGTCTTCGCCTTCGGGCAGAAACAGGAAGAACGCCTGGCGCCCGTCGCGCATGCGCGGCAGCACCGATTCGACCGCCTTCCACGCGGCGCCGCGTCCTGCGCGGTCACCGTCGAAGCAAAAGTATACATCTGCGCAATTTCTAAAAAGCAGCTCGGCGTGATCGCGCGTCGTCGCCGTGCCGAGCGTGGCGACGGCCTGCGTCACCCCGTGCTGGAATAGCGCGATCACGTCCATGTAGCCTTCGACGACGATCAGGCGCGGAATCTTCGCGTGCGCCTGGCGCACCTGCCAGAGCGCGAACAGCTGCTGGCCTTTGTGGAACAGCGCCGTCTCGGGCGAGTTGAGGTATTTCGGCCCCGAGTCCTCGGTCTTTTCGAGAATTCTCCCGCCGAAGGCGATCGTGCGTCCGCGGCGATCGGCGATCGGAAACATCACACGGTTGCGGAAATACTCGTACTTGCCGCGTTCGCCGGCTTTGACGAGCCCGGTTTTTTCCAGCAACGCCATGCGCTGAGGCGAGGTGCCGAGCGCGGACTTCAGCGCATCCCACTGGTCGGGGGCGTAGCCGAGGCCGAAGCGCTCGATCGTCGCCGCGTCGAGTCCGCGCGCATCAAAATAGGTGCGTGCCTTCTCGCTTTTCGCCAGTTCGCGCTGGTAGAACTTGGCCGCCGCGTCGAGCACCGTGTACAGGTCGGTCGAATCCTCGACCGGACGCTGGCCGCCGCCTTCGTACGGCACCTTGAGGCCGACGCGCGATGCGAGTTCCTCGACCGCGTCGGGAAACTCCATGCGGTCGTAGTTCATCAAAAAGCCGATCGCGCTGCCGTGCGCGCCGCAGCCGAAGCAGTGGTAGAACTGCTTGGCCGGGCTCACGGTGAATGAGGGCGAGCGCTCGTCGTGGAACGGGCAGCGCGCCGTCCAGTCGCGCCCGGCCTTGCGCAGCGGCACGCGCTGCTCGATCACCTCGACGATGTCGATGCGCGCGAGCAGCTCGTCGATGAATTGGGCGGGGATGCGGCCGGACATGAGTGCCTAGAATGCTACGCGCAGCAGAGAAAAAAAGAAGCCGGGCGAACCCGGCTTCGTATAGTTGCTTGGATCAGGCCCTAAAAGTAGTCGTCGCGCTCGGAGCCTTCGAATCGACCCTGACGCATACAGCAATTCCTTAAACCTCCGTGTCGAGCCGCAAGGGCAGGGGTCGTTGCGGCCGAGTTTTTCGAGCAGTTCCTTCTCCCCGCGCACGATGCGATGACCGCGTTTGACTCGCGTTTCGGAGGGATAGCCTTTGCGGCGTTTACTGATGACCTCGAAAGCAATCGTGGTCGTGGAAATGGGCGTTGCGTTTCATGGCACTTCTCCTTGCGACGCTCCTGCGGAGCAAAATCTTTCAGCCCAACGCCGCCAGCTTCGCTTTGACGAGCTCCGACAGCTTGCCCATGTCGGTACGCCCGGCGACCTTCGGCTTGACCAGGCCCATGACCTTGCCCATGTCCTTGGCACTCGTAGCGCCCGACTCGGCGAAGGCGGCGGCGATGGCGGTATCGACTTCCTCGGCCGTGAGCTGGGCAGGCAGGTAGTGCTGGATCACGCCGACCTCGAATTTCTCCTTGTCGGCGAGGTCGGTGCGGCCGGCGGCTTCGAACTGCGTGATCGAATCGCGGCGCTGCTTGAGCATCTTCTCGAGCACGCTGAGCACGGCGGCGTCGTCGAGGGTGATGCGCTCGTCGACTTCGCGCTGCTTGATCGCGGCGTTGATCAGGCGGATCACGTCCAGACGCGTGCGGTCGCCGGATTTCATCGCGGCCTTCATGTCGTCGGTGAGTTGGACTTTGAGGCTCATGGGTACCTTCCAATCGATTCGGGTTCGTAGGCCAGTCATCGCGGCGAACCGGAACGACGGGTCGAAAAAACAAACGGCCGGTACGCTTGCGCGACCGGCCGTTGCTTATTTGAAAAGTCCGGCCAAGGATGGCCGGGCTCTAGCATAAGGATATGCGATCAATACAGCCGCTGACGCTTGGTCACGTCGCGCGACACACGGCGCAGATGGCGCTTGACGGCCGCGGCGGCCTTGCGCTTGCGCTCCTGGGTCGGCTTTTCGTAGAACTCGCGCTTGCGGGTCTCGGCCAGAACGCCGGCCTTTTCGCAAGTGCGCTTGAAGCGGCGCAGAGCGAACTCGAAAGGCTCGTTCTCGCGGACTTTGACGCTGGGCATGAAAACTCCGGATACAATAAGTGCCCTTACAGGGCGGTGAGCCGCGCATTCTAACGCGATGACAGAACAAAACGCAATCCCTAACTCTCAGCCCGTGCTCGGGGTCGAAACCTCGTGCGACGAGACCGGCGTGGCCGTCTACGACGTGGCCCGGGGCCTTCTGGCGCATACGTTGTACAGCCAGATCAAGATGCACGCCGAGTACGGTGGCGTCGTGCCCGAGCTGGCCAGTCGCGATCACGTGCGCAAGCTGCTGCCGCTGATCCGCGAGACCCTGCGCGAAGCCGGCATGACCCCGCGCGACCTCGGCGGCGTGGCCTACACCGCCGGCCCGGGCCTGGTGGGCGCCCTGCTGGTCGGCGCGGCCTGCGCTCGGTCGCTGGCCTGGGCGCTCGACGTGCCGGCGATCGGCGTGCACCACATGGAGGGGCATCTGCTCGCGCCGATGCTCGAGGCCGACCCACCGCAGCCGCCGTATGTGGCCTTGCTCGTCTCCGGCGGCCATTCGATGCTGATCGAAGTGACCGGCATCGGCCGCTACCGCCTGCTCGGCGACACTCTCGACGATGCTGCCGGCGAAGCCTTCGACAAAACCGCCAAGCTCATGGGCCTGCCGTACCCCGGCGGCCCGGCGCTGGCCAAATTGGCCGAATCCGGCCAATCGGGGCGGTTCAAGTTCTCGCGACCGATGACCGACCGGCCCGGTCTCGATTTCAGTTTTTCGGGCCTGAAAACGCAGGTGCTGCTTGCCTACCAGGCGAATGCCGACACCCCGACGGTGAAGGCCGACATCGCGCGCGGATTCGAGGAGGCGATCGTCGACACGCTCGCGATCAAATGCCGCCGCGCGCTCGCGCAAACCGGTGCGCGCCGCCTCGTCATCGCCGGCGGCGTCGGCGCGAACAAGCGCCTGCGCGCGCAACTGGCCGAGGCCGCCGAACGCGAGGGCTTTCGCGTCTACTTCCCGCGGCTGGAGTTCTGCACGGACAACGGCGCGATGATCGCGCTGGCCGGCGCGCTGCGCCTGCATGCGGGGCTGCACGACGGTGCGCAGATCAAAGTCGCACCGCGTTGGGACTTGGAAAGTCTCGCCGCGGTATAGAATCCAGGGCCAAAGATAAATTGAATGCCGGCTGCACCGGCATGATTTCTATGTCGGACACAGTTTTCATCGAAGATCTGCGCATCGAAACCGTCATCGGTATCTACGATTGGGAGCGCAAGATCCGCCAGGTCGTCGCGCTCGACCTGGAAATGGCCTTCGACAACCGCAAGCCGGCCGCGAGCGACCGCATCGAGGACACACTCGACTACAAGGCCGTGTCGAAACGCCTGATCGCGTTCGTCGAAGCCTCGCATTTCGAACTGGTGGAAACCTTGGCCGAGCGCTGCGCAGAAATCGTTCTGAACGAGTTCAAAGTGGCGTGGCTGCGTCTGAAGCTGGCCAAACCCGGCGCGGTGCGCGGCTCGAAATCGGTCGGCGTGGTCATCGAGCGCGGCGCGAAGCCCGCCGCATGAGCCGTGCCTACCTGAGCCTCGGCTCGAACCTCGAGCCGGAAAAACATCTGCGTGCCGCATTGGGCGAGCTGCGCGCGCGTTTCGGCGACATCGTCGTCTCGCCCGTCTACCGCTGCAAAGCGGTCGGCTTCGACGGTCCGGATTTCCTCAACCTCGCCGTCGCGATCGATACCGATCTCGACCCCGCCGCACTCAACGACTGGCTGCATGCGCTCGAAGATCGCCACGGCCGCCGCCGCGACGTGCCGCGCTTCTCCAGCCGCACGCTCGATGTCGACATCGTGCTCTACGACGATCTCGTGCTGAGCGGCAAGGACCATCTCGAATTGCCGAGGCCCGAGCTGAAACACGCTTTCGTGCTCAGGCCGCTCGCGGATATCGCACCGGACGCGAAGCACCCCGTTTCCGGCAAGACGATGGCCACGCTCTGGGCCGAACACGCGCCGGCGACCGGCGAATCGATGCAGCGCGTCGAGCTGTAAGCGCAAAATGTGACTTCCAGCGCTTTACCCGTCGTTCGACTCGATGCTAAAAAGCCGCATCGACCAACACGGGGATGGAGCGATGTTCGAAAAACTTTCGCGGAGCTGGGCTCTCGTCAAGGCCAGCGCGGCGGTGCTGCAGGCGGACAAGAAACTGCTCGTGTTTCCGGCGCTCTCGGCGCTGTGTATGGTCGTCGTGAGCTTGAGTTTCTTTATTCCCGCGGCGTTCGCCGGCGTGTTCACTCCGCAGATGGCCGAACACGTCACCCCCGCTCGAACGATCGCGCTGTTCGCCTTCTATTTCGTGCAGTACGGCGTGATCATCTTCTTCAACTCGGCACTCGTCGCCGCGGCGTCGATCCGCCTGCGCGGCGGCGAGCCCACCCTCGCCGACGGCTTCCACGCGGCGAAGACGCGCCTGCCGACGATCCTCGGCTACGCGGCGATCGCGGCGACGGTCGGCATGCTGCTGCGTTCGCTGCAGGACCGCGCGGGATTCCTCGGCCGTTGGGTCGTCGGCCTGATCGGCCTGGCCTGGTCGATGGCGACGTTTCTCGTTGTGCCCGTGCTGGTCAACAGCGACGTCGGTCCGGTCGATGCGGTCAAGCGAAGCGTCGAGCTGCTCAAGCGCACCTGGGGCGAAAATCTGATCGGCAACGCCGGCATCGGCGTCGTGTTCGGCCTCATCACCTTCTTCGTGATCGTACTGGGCGTCGCATTGATCGCTGCCGCCATCGGCTCGCATTCCCCGATCGCGATGGCCGTTGCGGCGGTGGTGCTCGTCATCGCCGTGATGCTGGTCGCGCTCGTGCAGTCGGCGCTGCAGGGCATCTACGCCGCCGCGGTGTATCGCTACGCCGAGGAAGGTGTGGCCGGCGCCGGGTTTGATCAGGTGCTGATCGCCAACGCGTTCCGGCCCAAGTAGAACGACAGCGTATTCCGCCGCCGCTAGACGACGAGCTCGCGGCCGCCGTCGACGTGGAGAATCTGCCCCGTCGTGAACTTCGCATCGCGCAGCAGGAACAGCACGGCGGTGGCAACATCCTCGGGCGTGCCCGTGCGCGCGAGCGGCGTGCGAGCGATCAAGTCGGTTTGATCGGCGGCGGTCTTGCCCGCCTCGGGCCAGAGAATCGCGCCCGGCGCGATGGCGTTGACGCGCACGTCGGGCGCGAGATCACGTGCGAGTGAGCGCGTCATCGCCACGAGCGCGGCCTTGGCCATCGAATAAATCGGATGATGCAGCAGTGGCCGCAACGCATAAATATCCGCGATGCTGACGATGCTGCCGTGCGCATTTTTTAAATGCGGTGCGGCGGCCTGGGCGAGAAAGAACGGCGCCTGCGCATTGCTCGAGAACAACTCGTTCCATTGCGCCACCGTCGCGCTGCCGATCGGCGTCGGATAGAACGCGGAGGCATTGTTGACGAGGCCGTCGAGCCGTCCATACCGCGCAATACAGGTACCGACAAGGCGTGGCAGATGCGCAATGTCGGCCAGCTCTCCCTGCACGGCCAGCGTGCTGTCCGCGCGTCGTGATTCGAGTTCGACAACAAGCGCGTCCATCTCGCCATGCGAATGCCGATAGTGCAGGGCCAGATCGTAGCCGGCGGCGTGCAGCGTGCGCGCAATCATTGCGCCGACGCGCTTGGCCGCGCCGGTGATCATAACGACAGGACGATCGGTGGGGCTCATTCGCATTCCTTGCGCCGCACGCTATGCTGCGCGGCGTTTCGCTTCGATTCTTCCACAAGCACCGTATGCGCGTCGAATTGCCTCAGCCTTCGCCCGAAGAACGCGCGCACAGCGAGCGGCTCGCGGCGCGGATCCGCGAAGAAATTTCTCGGGCGGGCGGTGCGCTCGATTTCGCGCGCTACATGGAATTGGCGCTGTACGCGCCAGGGCTTGGCTACTACAGCGCCGGTACGACCAAGTTCGGCGCCGCGGGCGATTTCGTCACGGCGCCGGAACTCGGCTTCGTGTTCGCGCGCTGCCTTGCGCTCGCCTTGCTGCCGGAACTCGAAGCCGGTGGCGACATCGTCGAGCTCGGTCCCGGCAGCGGCGCGCTCGCCGCGGAACTGCTGCTCGAACTCGAACGCCTTGGCGCTCTGCCGGCGCGTTATCGCCTGCTCGAACGCAGCGCCGATCTGCGCGAGCGACAGCGCGAAACGCTGCTAGCCCGCTGCGCGCATCTCTTCGAGCGCGTCGAGTGGCTCGATACGCCGCCGGCGATGCCGTGGCGCGGCGTTCTCGTCGCCAACGAAGTGATCGACGCACTGCCGGTGCGTGCGTTCGCGCTGCGCGAGGAAGGATTGTTCGCGCGCACAGTCGGTGTCGACACGCAGGATCGTTTCGTTTGGCGCGAAGTGGCAGCCGATGCCGGGCTGCGGTCCGCCGTCGAGCGCGCCCTTGGCGATCGGTTCGCGCGCTTGCCGCGGCCCTATCTGTCCGAAGTCTGCACGCTGCTCGATCCCTGGCTCATCGAGGTCACTAAAACCCTGGAACGCGGCAGCGCCTGGTATATCGACTACGGCTACGCGCACGGCGAGTACTACGATCCGACCCGCGCTGCGGGCACGTTGCGTTGCCATTATCGGCACCGCGCACATGACGATCCGCTGATTTTGCCGGGACTGCAGGACATCACAGCCTGGGTCGATTTCGATGCGCTCGCGCGCGCGGGCGAGGCGGCGGGATTGGCCGTCGCCGAGCACGCCACACAGGCGCAATTCCTGATGGCAAACGGCCTCGACGAGGTGTTCGCGCAAGGCTATGTCGGGGCCACGGACGAAGCCGCGCGCTATGTGCTGGCACAACAGGTGAAGCGCCTGACCTTGCCGAGCGAGATGGGCGAGAAATTCCGCGTGTTGGTGTTGCGGCGCTAAAGCGCAGCGATCGCTTCGATGCGCGCCTTGCGCATTGCCTCACCAATTGCTGGCCCGTGCAAGCCGCGATCGATAAATTCTTTCGCAGCGATCGCTGTGGCGGCGGCAAATGCGCGGCGCAAAAACTCGGCTTGCGGGTAGGCGGATTCGCTCGATCCCAGCCGCCCGCGTTTATCGGCTTCGCAGGCGATAAGAAATGGCTCGATGCGCTCTGGCCGGCGAAACGCATCGAGTTGTTCGAAAACGCCGAGCACGGTCGCCGGCTTCAATTCGAGCGCGGTATGCGCAAGCAGATGCAGCTTGCATACGAGTTGAGCGAGCGCGGCATATTCGCTGGGCACCTTGAGGCGCGCGCTTACTGCCGCCACCGGTTCGAGGCCGCGGTGTTCGTGACCGATGTGCCGGGGCAGCACGTCTTTCGGCGTCAACGCCTTGCCGAGATCGTGCACGAGCGCGCAGTAGCCGATGAGCGCATCACCAGGCGCCAGGCGCGCGGCCATGTCGACGACCATCTCGGTGTGGACGCCGCTGTCGATCTCGGGGTGGAACTCGGCACGCTGCGGCACGCCGTAGAGTGCATCGATCTCGGGAAACAGCACGCGCAGCGCACCGCACTCGCGCAGCGCACGCACGAACGCGCTCGGAGTTTTTTCGCTCAGCGCCTTCTGCGTCTCGGCCCAGACACGCTCGGGCACAAGATGATCGACCTCGCCGTCGGTGACCATCGCACGCATCAGCGCGAGCGTTTCCTCGGCGATGCGAAAGCCGCGCTCGGCGTAGCGCGCGGCAAAGCGGGCGACGCGCAGCACGCGCACGGGATCCTCGGCGAACGCCGGCGAAACATGACGCAGAATCTTCGCCTCAAGGTCGCGCGCGCCGCCGAACGGGTCGATCAGTGCGCCGTGCTCGTCCTCGGCGATCGCGTTGATCGTTAGATCGCGACGGCGCAGATCGTCTTCGAGGGTCACGCTCGGGTCGGTGTCGAAGGCGAAGGCGTGGTAGCCGCGTCCGGTCTTGCGTTCGGTGCGCGCGAGCGCGTACTCCTCGTGCGTCTGCGGATGCAGGAACACGGGGAAATCCTTGCCGACCGGCTTGTAGCCCGCGCGCAGCAAATCGTCCGGCACGGCGCCGACGACGACGTAGTCGCGATCCTTCACCGCGATGCCGAGCAGGCGGTCGCGCACGGCGCCGCCGACGAGATAGGTCTTCATGCGCGCATTATGCCGCGCGAACGCTCCCAGCTTTAGCCTCCCCCTTCAAGGGGGAGGTTGGAGGGGGATGGTGTTATTTGCTAGGTTGCAGAAATCCACACCATCCACCTCCAACCTCCCCTTGAAGGGGAGGGCTTATTGCGCCTTCGATGGGGCCTGGGTTGCCGCCGGCGGCGGTGCGATGGCTGTTTCCGCCACGGCCGATTTCGTTGCCGGACACGTCACGGCCTTGCGTGCGGCCTTGCCGCCCGGCGGCTCGTAGGCCTGACCGATGCGCGGCAGGCGCGAGGAGATCGGCAGCGTCGAGCCGTTCAGGCGCCAGTCGTAAATCACGCTGAAGGCGAGCACGCGCGAGACGTATTCGCGCGTTTCCTTGTACGGAATCGTTTCAATGAAGAAATCCGGATCGAGCGAATCGCGCGCGTTGACCCATTTGTCGACCGCGGCAGGGCCGGCGTTGTATGCCGCGCTGCCAAGCCAGGGACTGCCGTCGAAACGCGCAGCGACCTTGCCGAGATAGAGCGTGCCGAGCTTGATGTTGGTGTCGGGATCGAACAGGTCGTTGGCGCCGCTGTACGACACGCCTTCGGCTGCGGCGAGCTGCTTGGCCGTGCCGGGCAGCAGCTGCATCAGACCGTAGGCGTTCGCGCCGGAGCGCGCATCGCTGGTCCACGCGCTTTCTGCGCGGATGATCGCGTAGGCCCAGGCCGGTTCGATGCCGCCATCCTTTGCATCGCGCACGATCTGCTCACGACGCGCGAGCGGGAAGCGCAGCGTGTACAGGCGCATGTCGTCGCCCTGGTTGAAGGCGTAGACGGCGCGGTCGATCCAACCTTCTTTCGCGGCGAGCGCGATCGCCTGACGACGCTGCTCCGCATCAAGTCCGTCCTGGGCGAAATCCCATTCGCGCCGCGCTTCGCTCAAGCGATCGATAGCGAAGAATTCGAAGGCGCGGGCGAGGTTCTTGTCCTTGCGCAGCGCGGCTTCGACGGTTTTGTCGGCCGTTAGTTCGGTACTGCAGATCGTGTAGTTCGCGTCGATCTGATCGGCGGCGAGGAAGCCGAAGAAATTCGCCTCGCCCGCAAGCGAGCGGAACACCGCATTGGCTTCGTCTTTGCGCTCGAGCTTGGCGAGTACGCGGCCGCGCAGATAACGCCAGCGCGCGTCGTCGCGCTGCGTCGGCGGCATGCCGTCGAGCGCCGCCAGCGTTGCTTTGAAATCGCCGGTGGCAAGCGCCGAACGCACGCGCCATTCGCGTGTCGCATCGTCGGTGAGGTCGGCCGGCAGCGCGGTCAGCCGCGCGAGCGCATCGGGCGAGTAGCTCGATGCGCGGTACAGCGCGATCGCGCGCAACGCGCGGCCCTGTTGCTCCTTGTCGAAATGGAACTGCGTGCGCAGCGTGGCCCATTTTTCGTCGGCAGCGTCGGCATCGCGTTTGGCGAGCCGCTGCACGGCGATCGCGATGGCGTCGCGCGAGCGCGGCGCGTCGGGCCAGCCACTCGCCTGTTTAAGTGCAGTCGTGGGATCGCGCAGCGCGAGCGCGATGTGTTCTGCTGCGGTCTTCTCGGTGCCGTCGAGCAATGGCGCGAGCGCGGCGACCACGCCGGCGTTCGCTGCTTTCGCGGAAGCAAGTTCGATGCGCTGCCAGATGAGCGCAGGCGTGAGCTTACCCTGGCTGCGTGCCCAGCTCGTCGCCGCATCGCAGGCGTCGGGCAGCGCGTTCGCGCTGAGCCAGAGCGATTGGAAATCCTGGGCGAAATCGATTTTCTGGCCGAGCGCGAGCTTGGCCTGCAGCGCGTTGCAGCGTTGTTCGCGGTTCTTCGTGCCGTCGTCGTAGATCGCGAGATAACTTTTCCAGTCCTGCCGTTTCGCCAACTCGGGCAGGAACGCTTCGCGTAGCAGCGTCGCCGGCAGCGAATTCGGCCAGGCCTTGAGAAACGCCTCGGCTTCCTCAGTCTTCACCTCCTTGATACGTCGCTGCAGCGAGGCGAGGCCGAGGTAGGGATATAACGGATAGCTTTCCAGGCCCGCGGCGAGCTTGACCCAGCTTCCGGTCGGATCGCGCTTGGCCAGCTCCCACACGGCGGGAAACTGTTCGCGCTGGCGCGTCAGTTCCGCGCTGTCAGCGAACGCGGCGGTGGAGAGCGCGGCGAAGCCGCAGAAGGCGAGCAGGCGAATCGGAAACGGCAAACAACGAATCATGAGCGGATGATGCAATACGTGCGGTAGTCAGTGGACATCGGGTTTGGCGGCGAGCAATTCGGTGAGCTTCAGATATACGCCGTTGGTCCAACCGAAGCCGATCACATTGTCTTTATAGCCGGCTTTGATCGCGACCTTCGCATCGCCGGTGACCATATTGTATTTCTCGCGGATCGTGCCGTCGCCGGCGAAGCCGCGGTCGATCGTCGCGAGAAACTTGCGCGCGAGACGTTGCGCGTCGTCGTGGAAGCTGTAGCGATCGAGGCCGGCGATTGCGATCCAATTCGTCGGCGCCCAGCCGAATGGCTCGTCCCACTGCACGCCCGAGTCAGTCGTGCTCATCGACAGGCCGCCCTTGCGTTCGAGCAGCGAGATTTTCTTCTGCATCGCTGTGGCTTGTTCCTTGCTCGCCGCGCCAGCCCAGAGCGGATAGAACGCGCTGATGTAGGCGTAGGTTGACGGCTTGCCGGCTTGCGCGTCGTAGTCCGCGTACATGCCCTGGTCGGCCTGCCAGAGGTATTTGTCGATGGCCGCATGCCGCGCCTTCGCCGCGGCGTCCCAGCGTTTCGCCTCGTCGTCGAGGCCGAGGCGCGCGGCGAAGTCGCGCAGGTCTTCTTCATAACGGAACAGCAGACTGTTGAGGCAGACCGGCGCAAAGTGATGCGTGGAACCGGCGAACGGGCCGAAGCGGAAGGTGACGTCGAAGCCGGACTCGCGCATCGCGCGGTCGCCGCGGTAGTAGTCGGCGGTCAGGCGATAACCGTCTAGCCACGCGTCCGCGCAGACCTTCGATGCGCGGACGTCGCAGCTCGTTTCCTTCAGTTTCGTCGCTTCGGCGTCGTCGGGTTTTTCCGCGGCATGGATCAGATAGCCCGGATCGTCCTTCGGGTGCGCACGCAGCCAGCGGATCACGTCCTTGAGGTATTTCGCGTCGCGGAACTCCGGCACGGGGCCGTCGCCGTAATCGAAGTAGCGCGCAAGGCCAGTGTCGCCGGCCTGGTGCGGCTTGCTCGTCCAGATATTGTGGTCGCGCACGGCCAGCGAATAGGCGCGCTTGAGCCAAGCCTGCGCTTCCTCCTTGTTGCGGAAGCTTTTCGCATCGTCGAGCACGGCGCGCATCATTGACGACAGGAACGGCGGCTGCGAACGCGTCAGATAGTAGCTGCGGTTTGCGTTGAGCACCGCGCCGTAGTGTTCGACTTCGAACAACTGATTCTCGACCATGCCCCGCGCGAGTTCGGTGTGGCCGTCCGCGACGAGGCCGAGCACGATGAAATAGCTGTCCCAGCCGTACATCTCGTTGAAGAAGCCGCCGGGCACGACATAGGGATTCGGCAGGTAGAGCACGCCTTGGCGCGGCAGCTCCGCAGGCTGAACATCGCCGATCTGCGCGATTCGGCGCGGCAGCGTGCGCACTTCGACGCCACACTTCTTCGACGTGGTCGCCAACTCGGCGGGGGCAGGAAAGCCCGCTGGCAGGTACAACAGCGGATGTGTGGCGACTTTGCTGTCGGCCAGCGCGCTGCAATCGGCGAGTGAGCGCGTCAGCGTCGGCCACGCTTTGTGGATATAGGTCAGCGTCTTGCCGCTGTCCGGCGTGGCGGCGACGCCGGACGCGGCGGCGAGCAGGCCGACGGCGAGGGCGAGGCAGGCGGACGTTTTCATCGGACGATCTCGATCAATGGGCGGCAGGCAGGCGCAGCGGCGCCGGCAGGCGGATCTCGGCGGCGAGCGGCAGATGGTCCGACACCGCGTGCGGCAAAGTATACAACTGCTCGATTTCCATTTTTTCCGATACGAGGATGTGATCGATCGCGCGGCGCGGGCGCCAGCTCGGGAATGTCGGCGGCGGCGCGCCGTGCGCCGGAGTCAGGCCGGTGCGGCGAAGCAGTTGGGTCATTTCCGGGCTGTCCAGCGAACAGTTGAAATCGCCCATCAGCACGGCGTGCGGGCTCGACCAGATCAAGTCGGCGATGAAATTGAGCTGGCGCACGCGCGCCTGCGGTCCGAGCGAGAGATGGACGACGACGACGATCAGCTCCGAACCGTCGAGATCGAAGCGCACCCACATCGCACCGCGGCCGGGAATGCGGCTCGGCAACGCGTAGTCGCGCACCTCGGCAGGCCTGAGCCGGGTGAGCAAGCCGTTGCTCGACGCCGCGAACTGAGCGATCTTGCGGTTTGGCTGGTGGCTCCAGTACGGAAAGCCCGCGCTCTCGGCGAGGTATTCGGTCTGGTTGAGAAAGCCGGAACGCAGCGAGCCCGCGTCGGCTTCCTGCAAGCCGACGATGTCGAAGTCGCCGAGCAGCTTGGCGAGATTGTCGAGATTCTGGCGCTTGCTGCGCATCGGCAGCACTTGCTTCCAGCCCTCGGTGACGTAGTGGCGATATTTGCGCACGCTGCCGCCGGCGAGGATGTTGCAACTCATCAGGCGCAGGCGCGAACTCGCGGCAGCGGGCTTGTCGGCAGAATGTGCAGCGGCGGCGGACACACCGCGAGCCTACGGCGCGAGCGTGACGATCGCAAGAAGCTTATGTCGACTTCATTCCCGGCTTCGCGGGAATGAAGAGCATCTTACTTCTTCGCGCTTTCCTGCTTGACCAGCATCAGCACGATATCGAGCACGTCGTTCGGGCCGATATTGCGCTCGGTGTTCATTTCGACGCGGTACTTGCCGTTGATGACGAGGGTAGGCGTCGAATTGACGCCGTAGCTCTTGACGAGGTTGTTGCCGTTCGCCATCTGGCTGTCGATCACGAACGAGTTCGCCGTCGACAGAAACGCTTTCGGGTCGGCGCCGTAGTTCGCGTAGAAGTTGTTCGCCAGCGCGTCGATCGAATACAGCGGCTGATGCTGGGTGTGCAGCGCTTCGAACAGCGCATTGTGCGTTTTGTCGAGTACGCCAAGCGAGCGCGCCGTGTAGAACGCACGCGCGAACGGCTCCCACTGTGGGTTGAACACCGCCGGAAGGAGCACGAGCTGCGCATTCGCCGGCAGCTTCGCCTTGAGTTGTTCCATCGTCGGCTGGAAGTGCGCGCAGTGCGGGCAGGCGTAGGAGAACACCTCGACGACCTCGACCTTGTCGCCGGTCGAGGTCGGCACGCGCGGATCGATCAGGAAATAGTCGGCGCCGAGTTGCCATTCGCGCGCGGGCGCGGCGGCGGCGGCCGGCGCGGGCGGAGTCGCGGCGGCGGCGCCGGTGGCCGCAGTCGCGGTTTTATCGCCGTTGCAGGCCGAAATCGCCAGTGTGGCGATGAACAGGAAAGCGAGACGTTTGAACATGGCGACTCCGGTCACGGCGAAGGGGGCGAGCGCTTACTTGCCGCTCGCGGCCAATTGAATCAGATACTGCGCAAGCGGAATGACCTTCTCTTCGCCGCCGGCCGACGCCGGCGTGAAGCGGTACTTGCCGCCGACGACGAGGGTCGGCGTCGATTCCGTGCCGGTCGCTTTGAGGTAAGCGTCGGCGCGCTTCATCTTTGCGTTTATCGCGAACGAATTGGCCGTGGCGACGAACTCGTCGGCCTTGACGCCGTACTGCACGTAGACCTTGGCCGCGTCCTCGATCGTTGGCAGCGGATTCTTCAGCGAGCGGCCGTCGTCGCTCATGATCGCCAGCGGCGCATTGGGCTTCCACACCGCCTCGAACATCGCGTCGTGCGATTTCTCGGCGACGCCGAGCGCTGCGGCGGTCAGATAAGCGCGTTGGAACATCGGCCAGTCTTCGTTCGCCTTGAACGAGGCCGGCACGTAGGTCATCACCGCGGTGGCCGGCAGCGATTTGCGCAGCTTGACCATCGTCGGATTGAAGAAATTGCAGGCGGGGCAGCCGTAGGAGAACACTTCGGTGACCTCGATCTTGCCGCCCGCCGCTTCGCTGGGCACGGCCGGCTCTACGAGGAAATAATGCGTGCCTTCCTTCCATTCGTTGGCGGGGAGAGCTTGCGCCACCGCGACCGGGGCAACGAGGGTGGAGGCGAACGTAGCGATCAAAAGACGGAGGGTCAGCAGACGTGCGAACATGAGAATTCCTTTGCAGCAATACGAAATGGCACCGCCGAAAACGACCGGCAGTGCCTTGGAATACTGACGCTTGCCGGTACGGAAAGTTTCCGCCGGCTCCCGCTCCGACGGAATCGGGACAGGTTACTTGGCGACTTCCGCCGTTTTCGATGTTGCCGCGTGCAGGCCCTCGATGTAGCTGGCGAGCGCAGCGATGTCGGCGTCGGTCAGCGGCTTGGCGACCGTGGTCATGATCTTGGCGTGCTCGTCGTCGCTGAAGCCCTGGCCGCCGCGGAACGACTTGAGCTTGGCCGAGGTGTAATCGGCGTACTGGCCGGCGAGCTGCGGATAGATCGCGCCCGGATTGCCGCGGCCGTCCGGCCCGTGGCAGGCCATGCAGGCCGGCACGCGGTCCTGGGCGTCGCCGCCGCGATAGTAGGACTGGCCCTGTTCGACGACTTTGGTGTCGGCGACGCCCGGCAGCGAGGTCTTGCTCGCGTAGTAGGCGCCGATGTCGTGCATATCCTGGTCGCTGAGACTGGCGATGAAACCCATCATCACCGCGTTCTGGCGCTTGCCGCTCTTCATCAGCTGGATCTGGCGGGCGATGTAGTTTTCGTTCTGGCCGGCCAGTTTCGGATACTGCGAGCTGGTCGGATTGCCGTCCGTACCGTGACAGGCGCCGCAGGTGGCGGCCTTCGCCGCGCCGGCGGTCGCGTCGCCCACAATGGGCTTGTCCGCGGCCTGTGCCAGACCCGCGCCGAGCAGGATCGCCATGCCAATCACGTACCGAAAGCTCATACACTCCACTCCGAGGAAATCGCAACGATGTCGGGCCGCGGCGGCCGGAAGTCGGCTGCGGCACAATCGACAAATTATCTCAGCCGCGCTTGGCGGCGGTCAAACACGGCGACAGACAAGATGAAACACAACCCTTTCCGCAGTGCGGCTTTCGTCACGAGCGCCGCCGAATTGCGCCAAATGCCGCCGGACACAGGCGCGGAGATCGCCTTTGCCGGCCGCTCGAACGCGGGCAAGTCGAGCGCGCTCAATGCGATCTGCGATCAGTCGGGCCTGGCGCGCACCTCGAAAACGCCGGGGCGCACCCAGCTCCTGAATGTGTTCGCGCTCGACGACGGCCGCCGCCTGGTCGACCTGCCCGGCTACGGCTACGCCAAAGTGCCCGAGGCGATGCGCGAGCGCTGGCGTGCGGCGATTGACCACTATCTGCGCGAGCGCGAATCGCTGCGCGGCGTTGTGCTGATCGTTGACTCGCGCCATCCGCTCAAGGAATTCGATCAGCAAATGCTCGCCTATTGCCACGACATCGGCCTCGCCTGCCATGTGCTGCTGACCAAAGCAGACAAGCTCGCGCGCAGCGAGGCGGCGCGCACGCTCGCCGTCGTGCGCAAGGAGATGGCCGCAGCCGGCTACGCGGCCACGGCGCAGCTGTTTTCCGCGCAAGCCAAGACCGGCCTCGACGAAGCGCGCGGGGCGCTGATCGGATTGCTGTCACAGACCTGACACGCTTCGCTGCAATCGAATTGTGTTTGCCGTGGTCTTTTGATTCACTCTGGCGCCCCAAGATCGGGCGTCTGCTTTTCCCTGCGAGCACCTCATGTCCGGACCCAGCGCGGTAAAAGAAACTCCGATCGAAGGCCGCGAGCAGCTCGTGGACTACGTCGCCTCTGGCGCGCGCACGCCCGATGCGTGGCGCATCGGTACCGAGCACGAAAAATTCGGTTTCCGTCTCGACGATCTGCGTCCGCCCACCTATGAAGGCGAGCGCGGTATCGGTGCGATGCTCAAGGGCTTGACGCGTTTCGGTTGGGACCCGATCAGCGAAACCGTCGATGGCGCGACGAACGTCATCGCGCTCGCGCGCGGCGATGGCTCGATCACGCTGGAGCCTGCGGGCCAGCTTGAACTTTCCGGCGGCCAGCTCAAGACGATCCACGAGACCTGCGAAGAAGTCACCGGTCACCTGCGCGAGGTGAAAACGGTGGCCGACGAGTTGCAGCTCGGCTTTCTCGGCATGGGTTTCCAGCCGAAATGGCGGCGCGAGGACATGCCGTGGATGCCGAAGGGCCGCTATCGCATCATGCGCGACTACATGCCGAAGGTCGGCAAGCTCGGCCTCGACATGATGACGCGCACTTGCACCGTGCAGGTCAACCTCGACTTCGCCAACGAAGCGGACATGGTGAAGAAGTTCCGCGTCTCGCTCGCGCTGCAGCCGATCGCGACCGCGCTGTTCGCCGACTCGCCGTTCATCGAAGGCAAGCCGAACGGCTACCTCAGCTATCGCTCGCATATCTGGACCGACACCGATCCGGACCGCACCGGCATGCTCGACTTCGTCTTCGAAGACGGTTTCAGCTTCGAGCGCTACGTCGACTACCTGCTCGATGTGCCGATGTACTTTTCCTACCGTGACGGCAAGTACATCGACCTCGCCGGCAAATCGTTCCGCAAATTCATCAAGGGCGACCTCGCCGAACTGCCGGGCGCGAAGCCGACGATGAAGGATTGGGCCGACCACATGACCACGGCCTTCCCCGAGGTGCGGCTGAAGAAGTACCTGGAAATGCGCGGCGCCGACGGCGGCCGCTGGAGCCGGCTGTGCGCGCTGCCCGCGTTCTGGGTCGGCCTGCTTTACGATCAGACCTCGCTCGATGCTGCTTGGGATCTGGTCAAGGATTTCACCATGACCGAACGCCATGCGCTGCGCGACGGCGTGCCGAAATACGCGCTCAAGCTACCGTTCCGCAACGGCACGGTGCGCGATCTCGCACGCGAGGCGTTGAAGATTTCCGGCCAAGGCCTTGCCCGACGCAATCAACTCAACGCGACCGGCGCGAGCGAAGCCGTCTTCATCGAACCGCTGATCGAATACGTCGAAGCGAACCAGACGCCGGCCGAGCGCAAGCTCGAACTCTTTCATGGGGCGTGGAAGGGCAGCATCGATCCCGTGTTCCGCGAGTTCGCTTACTGACTGAGCGGCTTCAGATCAGAGACAACTGACCGCCGCCTTCGTCGCGCGCGACTTCGGCGCGCCGAATCATCTGTTGCACCTCGGGCACGGCGTGCATCGCGATCAATTCCACTTCCGGATGCGCCAAGGCGAACACGCGGAATATTTCGTCTGCGAATGCCTGACCGATGGTAAGGATACCCTCGAAGTCGAAAATGACGTGACGAAATTTTTCCACCCGCAGCAATAGGCGCTTGGCTTGCGACCGAGATACGAGGTTTTCGTCGCCGATTTGCACCAATCGCACGGGAACGATGGTCTTGGCGAACGCGTAGTCATCGGGGCCGCTGGAATATTCCTTGAACACTTCGGTTGCGGTGCGCATCGAAGCGGTGTCGATCGCCATGCGCACGAGGGTGCCGGTCTGCGGCGGCGAGTCGACGTCGAACAGCACGTCTATCTGCTTTTCCGCATGGTCGAATGCCAGGCCGCCCGAGATGATTTGGAAATCGTCGAACATGCGCGAGGTGAAGAACACACCTTCCCCGGAATGCCGTTGCGGGTCGGTAGTGAACTTGCCCTTGGACAATTCCAGCAGGGCCAGGCGTTCATCTGGCAGATGCAGCGCGCGCGCGATCTTGCGGAAGATGCCGATGCCATCGTCGGCAACCATCAGGGACAAGCGGCTGTCGCGAAGGTCCATGCCGACTGTAATTGACACAGCGTCGGAATGGTCGATCGCGTTGTTGACCATTTCGCTGACGCCGTGCTGCGCAATATCGAGTACGTTGCGTGGTATATCGCGCAACAGGGGGAGGAGGTCTTCCTGCCACACGAGATGTTCGGCCAAACCTTCGCGCGCGTAGGTGCGCTCGAAACGGCGGTTGTGGCCGAGGGTATAGGTAGGGCGCGTCGATCCCGCTTTGGTCAGATAACCCTGCGTGACCAGCGAGCGCACCTCGCTGGCAACTCTTGCGCTCGACAGGCCCAGCTGTGCAGCCACCATGCCCACCAAATTGCGTGGGTGACTGGCGACCGCGCGCAGCAGGGCAGCTTCAATTTCCTTGGAGCGGCTGGGCCTGGCCATTCCCGGATTCTAAAGTTAAAACGCGTTATTCGCTAGTTAAACTCTTGGGATTCGAAAATTAAGGCGTGGTTAGGGAGAGCGGATCTTTGCGGCAGCTTTGAGCCCGCGCACTTCCAGCAACGGCTCGACGCTCGGATCGCGCCCGCGCCACTCGCGGTAGAGCGAGTCGGTTTCTCGCGTGCCGCCGCGTGAGAGAACCATGTCGCGGAAGCGCTGGCCGTTTTCGCGGGTCATGCCGCCGTGTTCCTTGAACCAGTAGAACGCGTCATCGCGTAGTACGGCGGTCCACAGGTACGAGTAGTAGCCCGCGGCGTAGCCGTTGGACCAGATGTGGGCGAAGTAGCTCGTGCGGTAGCGCGGCGGCACGAGCGGGTAGTCGACGCCGTAGCGGCGCAGTGCGCTGCGCTCGAACGCGTCGGTGTTGTCGACGATGGTCATCGATCCCGGCAACGTGTGCCAGGCCATGTCGAGCAGTGCGGCAGCGACATTTTCGGTCGTGGCGAAACCCTGGCCGTAGGTGCTGGCGTTGCGGATACGTGCGACGAGTTCGGCGGGCATCGGCGCGCCGGTCTTGTAGTGCTTGGCGTAGTTGGCGAAGACGCTCGGTTCGTCGGCCCAGTGCTCGTTGAACTGCGAGGGGAATTCGACGAAGTCGCGCGGCACGCTCGTGCCGCCGAGCAGCGGGTACTTCACGTTCGAGAACATGCTGTGCAGTGCATGGCCGAACTCGTGGAACATCGTGATCACGTCGTCGCGGCTGAGCAGTGCCGGCTGGCCGGGTGCGGGATGGGTGAAATTGCAGGTATTGGTGATGACGGGCTTCGAGCCGAGCAGGCCGGATTGGCCGACGAACGCGGTCGCCCAGGCGCCGCCGGCCTTGTTGTCGCGCTTGAAGTAGTCCGCGTAGAACAGGGCGAGCGAGGTGCCGTCCTGATCGAACACCTCGAACACGCGCACGTCGCGTTGGTAGACGGGAATGTCTTTGCGCTCCTTGAACGTGATGCCGTAGAGCTGATTCGCGGCGAAGAACACGCCGTTCTGCAGCACGCTGTCGAGTTCGAAGTACTGCTTGACCTCTTCCGAATCGATCTGCAGACGGCTCTTGCGCACTTGTTCGGAGTAATAGTCCCAATCCCACGGACGCAGTGCGCCGCCTTCCTTCTTCGCGCTCGGCGAGTAGTACTGCAAGTCCCAGGGCTTGAACTGGATGCCGTCCTTCTTCGCCAGCTTCTCCATCTCGCGCGCTTCGCCCTTTGCCTTGGCGACGGCGGCGGAAGCCATGTCGGTCATCAGCTTGATCGCACGCTCTGGCGTCTTCGCCATCTGGTCGTCGAGCGTGTAGGCGGCCCAGGTGTCGTAGCCGAGCAGCTTCGCTTTCTCCGCGCGCAGTTCGGCCAGGCGCGTGATCGTCTTGCGCGTGTCGTTGTCGTCATGCAGTTCGGCACGTGTGATCGAGGCGTTGAACAGCTTCTCGCGTGTATCGCGCTTCTGCAGCGAAGCGAGCGCGGGTTGCTGCGTCGTGTTCTGCAGCGGGATCACGTATTTACCCGGTGTCAGGCGCACGCGGCCGGCTTCGAGCGCGGCGGCGAGATCGCTATCGGAAAGGCCGGTGAGTTCGCTCTTGTCGTCGACGATGAGCGCGCCCGCCTTGGTCGCCGCGAGCAGCTTGCTGCGGAACTCGGTGGACAGCGAAGACAGCTCCTTGTTGTAGCTGCGCAGTTTTTCCTGGTCTCCCGCCGACAGCTCCGCGCCCGCGCGCACGAACAGACGGTAGTAGCGTTCGGTGAGGCGCAGCGATTCGGCGTCGAGGCCGAGGCTTTCGCGTTTTTCATAGATCGATTTGACGCGCGCAAAGAGTTTGGCATTGAGATAGATCGCGTCGTTGTGTGCGGCGAGCTTGGGTGCTTCTTCTTTCTGCACACGCTGCAGGGTGTCGTTCGTGTTCGCCTGCGCCAGCGCGGAAAACACACGGCTCACGCGCGTCAGCAGCGCGCCGGTTTTTTCCAGGGCGACGAGCGTGTTGTCGAAGGTCGCCGGTTCCTTGTTGTTCGCGATGCGCTGAACTTCCGCGATCTGGCGGCGCATGCCTTCCTCGATCGCCGGCTGGAAATCGCCGTCGTGGATGCGGTCGAACGGCGGCGCCTCGAACGGCAGCGGGCTCGGCTCGGCGAACGGATTGCCTGGCAGCGGATCGGTGATGTCGCTTGCGCTCGTTGCATCCTTTTTGTCGGCGTCGGGTTTGCTGACTGTCGTCGAACACGAGGCGACGAGCGAGACGGCGATGGCGAGAATGAGCGGACGGAAATGCAACATCGTGAACCTCATCTTGGAAAATACGTCGCGCCGCAAAGGCGGCGCGATCAAGGATTGCGGCGATGCAACCCGCCGCGCAACGCAACCGTCGCCGGCGCATCGGGGATGATGCGCCGGCCGTCCAGAGTTTACTTCGACTTGCCTGACTTCGCGTTCTTCAATCCGCGCACTTCGAGCAGCGGCTCGACGCTCGGATCGCGGCCGCGCCAGGCGCGGTAGAGCTCGTCGGCCGGCTCGGTGCCGCCGCGCGAAAGGACCATGTCGCGGAAGCGCTGGCCGTTTTCGCGGGTCATGCCGCCGTGCTCCTTGAACCAATAGAACGCGTCGTCGCGCAGCACGGCGGTCCACAGGTAGGCGTAGTAGCCGGCGGAGTAGCCGCCGCCCCAGATGTGGGCGAAATAGTTCGTGCGATAACGCGGCGGGACTAGGGTGTAGTCGACGTGATAGCGCTTGAGCGCCTGCGCTTCGAACTTGTCGACGTCCTGTTTGGCCTTGTCGGCGGGCAGGCTGTGCCAGGCCTGATCGAGCAGCGCTGCGCCGAGGTATTCGGTCGTGGCGAAGCCCTGGCCGTAAGTGCCGGCCTTCTTGATCTTAGCGAGGAGCTCGTCCGGCATTGGCGCGCCGGTCTTGTAGTGCTTGGCGTAGTTGGCGAAGACGCTCGGCTCGTCGGCCCAGTGTTCGTTGAACTGCGAGGGAAATTCGACGAAGTCGCGCGGCACGTTGGTACCGGCCAGATACGGATACTTCACGTTCGAGAACAGGCCGTGCAGCGCGTGACCGAACTCGTGGAACATCGTGATCACGTCGTCGTGGCTGATCAGCGCGGGCTGGCCCGGCGCCGGCTTGGTGAAGTTGCAGACGTTGAACACGACGGGCTTGGTGCCGAGCAGGCCGGTCTGATCGACGAAGCTGTCCATCCACGCGCCGCCGGACTTGTTGTCGCGCTTGAAGTAGTCGGCGTAGAACAGCGCCATCGACTTGCCGTCGACGTCGAACATTTCGAACACGCGCACGTCGGGCTGGTAGACCGGGATGTCGTGGCGCTCTTTGAACGTGACGCCGTAAAGCTTGTTCGCGGCGAAGAACACGCCGTTCTGCAGCACATTGTCGATCTCGAAGTATTGTTTGATCTCGTTCTGGTCGAGCTCGTACTTTTCCTTGCGCACCTGTTCGGAATAGAACTGCCAGTCCCACGGCGCGAGCTTGAAACCGCCCTTCTGCTTGTCGACGAGATCCTGCATGCCGTGTGCTTCGTCCTTCGCTTTCTTCACGGCGGCGGGGACGATGCCGGTCATCAGCTTGATCGCGTTCTGCGGCGTCTTCGCCATCTGGTCGGCGAGACTGTAGTCCGCGTAGGTCTTGTAGCCGAGCAAGTTGGCCTTCTGTACGCGCAGTTCGGCGAGGCGCTGGATCGTCGCACGCGTGTCGTTCGCATCGCTGTGTTCGGCGCGGTCGATCGATGCCTTGAACAATTGCTCGCGCGTCTTGCGATCGGTCAGCGATTCCTGTGCGGGCTGCTGCGTCGTATTCTGCAGCGCGACCACGTACTTGCCATCGAGCTTACGATTCTTGCCCGCTTCGAGCGCGGCGGCGAGATCGCCGGCGTTGAAGCCGGCAAGCTGGGCCTTGTTGTCGATCACGAGCGCGCCGTCCTTGGTCGCGGCGAGCAGCTTCTGCTGAAACGCGGTCGACAGCGAGGATTCTTCCTTGTTCAACTCTTTGAGCTTGGCCTGATCCGTCAGCGACAGTTCCGCGCCAGCACGCACGAAGGCGAGGTGGTAGCGATCGAGCAGACGCGAAGACTCCGCGTCGAGGCCGAGCGAGGCGCGATCGTCATACAGCTTCTTCACGCGCGCATAAAGCTTGGCGTTGAGGAAGATCGCATCCTGATGCGCGGCGAGCTTAGGCGCGTAGTCTTCCTGGATCTTCTGCAGCGTGTCGTTCGTGTTCGCCTGGGCGAGGGCGAAGAACACTTTCGACACGCGCGTCAGCGTCGCGCCGGTGCGCTCAAGGGCGACGATCGTGTTGTCGAAGTTCGGCGCATCGGCCTGGTTGGCGATCTTGTCGACTTCGGCAAGCTGCTCCTTCATGCCTTCGTCGAACGCCGGCGCGTAGTCGGAATCGTGGATCTTGTCGAACGGCGGCGCCTGGAACGGCAGCGTGCTCTGCGCGAAGAACGGGTTGACCGCCTTGGCGGCTTCGCCGGCTTTGGCCGGCTCGTTGGATTTGTGCGGCGTTTGCGCGCAGGCGGCGAGGGCGATGCTCATGGCAAGAACGATCGGTCGAAGTCGAAGCATGGTGGAGTTTCCCCAAACAGGATTCTGGTGAAAAAAGAAGCGCCCACGCGGCGCGGTGAGCGCCGAGCGTAGCGATGTTGCGATGCGGTGGGCATGTGCCTTTTGGCCTACATATTCGTCATGTCGGGGAACGCCGACATTCAATGTATCTTTTGCATTACCTACGCCGCGCTGACATCGCGCAGCGTCCAGCTCGACCCGATCAGCAGGCCGAGCCGGTGCTTGAGGATCGCGTGCGGCAGCGAGGTGGTGATTTTTACGTCGCAGTGCAGATCCGACTGATGGGCGTCGACAATCGCCTGCGCGTCGCTCGCGCCGAGCAGCGGATCGACCGCGTCGGGGTCGGGCTGCATCGAACGCCAGCGTTCCCACAGGCTGGGCTCGCGCAGCGCCGCCTGCAATTGCACGGCGAAACTTTCCGCCGAATCGCCGGTGTAGGACAGCGAGGGAATCTGCCCGCGCGCTTTCGCAAGATCGGGCACGACGATGAAGAACGTCTGCTTCGAGGCCGGCATGGGCGACTCCTTTTGCGTGGGGGACGCAAAGTTTAGCAGTTCGGCGCCTCGCCCTCGGCCGCCTGGCGCGGCGCGGACGACAGCGCAAGCCCGGCGCCGATCACGGCCGCCAAGCAGCTCCAGCCGAGATATCGCAGCTCCGCCGACGGCGCGATCAGCGGCAGCGGCGCTGCGTAGGCGAAGCCGCTCGCGAGCACGGCGATCGCGGCCTGGGCGTTCGCCTGCGCGCGCCGCCGCCAGGCGACGGCGAGTGCGGCGAGGCCGAGCACGAGGTACGGCCACGGCGCGAGCACGGCCGTATCGCGCAGTGCTTCGGCCACGCGGATGGTTGCGGCGTGAAACACGGAGTGGTTCGCCGCCACCGGCGGGTTGCTGCCGAACGCGATTTCGTCGTCGGCGTAGACGAGTTCGTGCGGCCAGTCACGTGGCTTGACCCCGAACAACGCGCGGGTCAGGCGCCAGCGATGCGCAAAGTAAGCGGCGGGATGATCGGAGACGGCATCCAGCCAGGCCTCGTGCAGCGCCGCCTTGACCGGATCGCCGGTGAGAAAGAACGGCCCGATCACGCGGCCCTGCGTGGCCGTGAACACGGGCACGTTGGAGTAGGGCACATAGGCCGCGCGCAGATCGTCGAGCGTCAGTTCGGGTTTGCGCGTGGCGGCCGGCAGCAGCATTTGGTTCGCATCGATCGACATCGCGGTCAGATCCCACATCGAAATCGCCGGCCACAAGGTGAAGCGCCGCTGCGCGCACTGCGCGCTGAGTGCATTCACGGCGTGTAGTCCGAAGCTGAGCATAAGCGTGCCGAGAACCAGCGCGACCCGTTTGCGCGCCGGGCTGATCGCGCTCGATTTCAGCAGCAGCCAAATGCCGTAAACGACCAGCGGCACGATCGCGCACAGCACGTTATGGCGCAGAACCGCGGCGAACACGAGCGATAGCCAGAAGGTGGCCAGCCAACCCGTGCCGGCGCCATCACGCCAACGCAGCAGCGCGCCGACGGCGAACGTCAGCGTTGCCAGCAGCATCACATCGCCCCACACGTGCGCGAGCAGCACGAACACGACCGGGGCGAACGCGGCGGCGAGGAGGAAGGCGATGCGTCCGGTCAATCCGCACTCGAGCGCGCGCGCGATCAATGCAAGTCCGGCCCAGAACAGCGCGAGTTGAATCAGGAACAACGGCGCGGGCCCGGCCCAGACCGGATCGGTCACCTGCCACAGCCAGCGCAGGCCGGCGCCGTAAATGTTCGTGCTCGGTGCGCCGCGTGCTTGCGACCAGATCACTGCGCTGTCCAGCGACATCGCGCCGGGGTAGTAGCAGGCGGCGAAGAACGCGATCCCGGCGGCGGCGATCACTGCCAATGGCCACGACGACTTCGATGCAGCCGCGGCCATGTGCATTCACTCCATGAGTCGATCAAGGTTCGCGGCGAGATGCGCCGCGAGTGCGGTCGGATCGGGCGCGTCGAAGTGCGGCAGCACGCCGAGGCAGGGCGCGTCGAGGCGTTTCTGCAGCGTGGCGAGGTTGTCCTCGCGGCGGGCCATCTGCGCATCGACGGCGCTGCCGATCCAGCCGATCAGCGCGGCGCCGTCGGCCTGGATCGCTCGCGCCGACAACAGCGCATGGTTGAGACAGCCGAGGCGCAGACCGACGATAAGGATTACCGGCAGGCCGAGTTCGCGCACCAGATCGGCCTGCATCAGCTGCGGACCGAGCGGCGCCATCCAACCGCCGACGCCTTCGACGACGATGAACTTTGCATCGGCGGACAGCGTGGCGAAGGCGGTACGGATGCGCGCGAGTTCGATGTCGATGCCCGCATCGGCGGCGGCGAGATGTGGTGCAATCGGGTCGGCGAAAGCATACGGATTGACGTCCGCATACGCCGGCTTGCCCGAGCTGTGCGCGATCAGCAACTCCGCATCCGCATTGCGCAGGCCGGCGCGCGTCGCCTCGCAGCCGCTCGCGACCGGCTTCATGCCGACCGCGCGCGCGCCACGCGCATTCAGCGCCGCGAGCAGCGCCGCGGCGGCGAGGCTCTTGCCGGCGCCGGTGTCAGTACCGGTCACGTAGACCGCGCGTGTCATGTGCCTGCGCGTTTCGCGTTGTGGACAACATTCCGCATGGTGGTGGGCCGACTCGGATCGCGGTGACGAGCGCGCAGCATAGGCATAACGGCATACGAAGCAAAGACGGCACTGGAGTAGAATGGCGGGATTCCCACCGAGCCGCACCATGTTCACTGCCGCCGCGATTCAGTCCGATAACAAGCCCGAGCAGTACGCCGAACTCGCTGAACAGGCGCGCGGCCTGCTGCATGGCGAGCGCGACCGCATCGCCAACGCGGCGAATTTTGCGGCGCTCGTCTACAACGCGCTGCCCGATCTGAACTGGGCCGGGTTCTATTTCTTCGACGGTAGCGAACTCGTCGTCGGTCCGTTCCAGGGCAAGCCGGCCTGCGTGCGCATTGCGCTGGACAAAGGCGTGTGCGGCGCGGCGGCATCGACGCGGCAGACCCAGGTCGTGCGCGACGTGCACGCATTCCCGGGGCACATCGCCTGCGATGCGGCCTCGCGTTCGGAAATCGTCGTGCCGCTGGTCCTGGACGGAAAACTGCTCGGTGTCTTCGACGTCGACAGCCCCAAGCTCGCGCGCTTCGACGACGACGACCGCGCCGGCATGGAGCAACTGGCGAGCCTCTATCTGCAATCGCTGCGCGTCGACTAGGACGATAGGAACCACGATGGCCGCCAAAGAGACTCCCGGGAAGATTCGCAATGTCGGACCGAAATCGGCCGCGTGGCTGCGCCAAGTCGGCGTGCGCACGCAGGAGGACCTCGCTCGCCTCGGCGCGGTCGAGGCATTCATGAAGGTCAAGCGCGCGGGCTTCCGCCCGAGCCTGAACCTGCTCTACGCGCTCGAGGGCGCGCTGGTCGACTGCCACTGGGCCGACCTGCCCGACGAGCGCAAGAGCGCGCTGCTGCTCGCCGCCGACGCGGCCGAAACGGCGAATCCGATCAAGACCCGCTGGCAGAAACAGGCCGACCGCAGCGCGGCGGGCGCGCCGAGTGGCGGCGGCTCAGCGGATGACGGCGAGGGGTCCACCTCCGGGTTTCTCGACGACGATCGCAGCGGCGCGTCACCCGACGGACCGGCGAACCGGTTCGATTAGCTCCTGCTTGCCATTCCCGCCAGAAGCGCGTGGGAATGACAATATATTTCAGACCTTCACCGCCGCGTGCGCACGCGCATCTTCGCGCCAAAGCGGCGTCGCTCGGATACGCGGCAGCGCCTCGGCGACGCTGTTGACCAGCGACCACATCTGCAGATGTTCGGAATTCATGAAGCGCTCGGCGACGACCTGTTGCATGAACGCTTGCAGCGGTGCGTAGAAATCGCAGATGTTGAGCAGCACGATCGGATTGAAATAGATGCCGAGGCGCTTGAGCGTGATCGCCTCGAACAGTTCTTCGAGCGTGCCGCTGCCGCCGGGCAAAGCGATTACCGCATCCGAGCCGGTGAGCAGTTTGTGCTTGCGTTCGCGCATGTCTTCGACGACTTCGAGATTGGCCACGCCCGGATGCTGCCATTCGACTTCGGTCATGAAGCGCGGAATGATGCCGATGACTTCACCGCCCGCGTGGAGCGCGCCGTCGGCGAGCGCGCCCATCAGGCCGACCGCACCGCCGCCATAGACGATCTGACAGTTCTCGCGCGCGAGCATGGCGCCGAGTTCGCGCGCAGCGTCGATGTAGACGGGGTCGCAGTAACGGCTCGAGGCGGCGTAGACGCAGATGCGCATGGCGGGGTTCCGGGCAATCGAAGCCGTCATTTTACGCGGATGCCGGTTCTTCGACGAAGGCGTGCATGCCGCTTGCTACACTACGCGCCTCGCCGCAATCCCGGTTTCGCCGATGACGTCAGCCGCCCTGCCGAATCTTGCCGACGCGCGCATTGGCGTGATCGGCTTAGGTTATGTCGGCCTGCCGCTCGCGGCGGCCTTCGGCCGCGTGCGTACGACGCTTGGCTTCGATATCGACGTCGCGCGCGTCGATGAACTGCGTCGCGGTCACGATCGCACCGACGAAATCTCCGCGGAAGAATTGCGTGCCGCGACGGCGCTGACATTGAGCGCGAATGTCGCCGATCTCGCCGGCTGCGACGTGTTCATCGTCACTGTGCCGACGCCGATCGACGCGGCCAAGCGCCCCGACCTCGCCCCGCTCGTCGCGGCGAGCCGCACGATCGGCCGGGCGATCCAGCGCGGCGGCGTCGCGATTTTCGAATCGACCGTTTACCCGGGTGCGACCGAAGAAGTTTGCGTGCCGATCATAGAGCGCGAGTCGGGCCTGAAGCACAACGTGGACTTCACCACCGGCTACAGTCCCGAGCGCATCAATCCGGGCGATCGCGAGCGCCGGCTCGACAATATCCTCAAGGTCACCTCGGGCTCGACGCCGGCGGCGGCGGAGTTCGTCGATGCGCTGTATCGCCAGATCGTGAAAGCCGGCACTTACCGCGCGCCGAGCATCCGCGTCGCCGAAATGGCCAAAGTAATCGAGAACACGCAGCGTGACTTGAATATTTCGCTGATCAACGAGATCGCGCTGATCTGCCATCGACTGAATCTCGACACCGCCGAGGTGCTCGCTGCGGCGGGGACGAAGTGGAATTTCCTGCCGTTCAAGCCGGGTCTGGTCGGCGGGCACTGCATCGGCGTCGATCCTTACTACCTGACCCACAAGGCGCAGGAAGTCGGCTATCACCCCGAAGTGATCCTGTCTGGCCGCCGCATCAACGACGGCATGGCCGCGCACGTGGCGCAGCGCGTGATCAAGCTGCTTGCGCGCCGACGCATCCACATCGCCGGCGCGAAAGTGCTCGTGCTCGGCCTCGCCTTCAAAGAAAACTGCCCGGACCTGCGCAACACGCGCGTGGCCGACATGATCGCCGAACTCGCCGGTTACGACGCGCAGGTCGACGTGCACGATCCGTTTGCGGACGCCGCAGAAGCGCGCCGCGAATACGGCATCGAACTCGTGCCGCAGCCCGGCGCAGGGCAATATGACGCGATCGTTCTCGCCGTGGCGCACGCGCCGTTTCTCGCGCTCGGCGCGGACGGCATCCGTGCCTTCGTCAAGCCCGGCGGTGTGGTGTTCGATGTGAAGCAGGTGTTACCGCGCGACGCGGTGGACGATCGGTTATAGCTTTAGCCTCCCCATTCAAGGGGGAGGTTGGTGGGGGATGGTGTTGGTAGTCCGCATTGTCATCGAAAACCATCCCCACCCAACCCTCCCCTTGAAGGGGAGAGCTTAAGAGCGCGGGTTCTTCAGGAGTGGATATGCGAATTCTGGTCACCGGCGCCGCCGGCTTCATTGGCGCGGCTTTGAGCGAACGCTTGCTCGCGCGCGGCGATGAGGTGTTTGGTTTCGATAATCTCAACAACTACTACGACCCAGCGTTGAAGGAAGCGCGCCTCGCGCGTCTGACGCCGCATGCAAATTTCCGTTTCGTCAAAGGCGATCTCGCCGACCGCGCCGCGGTCGAGCGCGTCTTCGCCGAATTCGCGCCGCAGCGCGTGGCTCATCTCGGCGCGCAAGCCGGCGTGCGTTACTCACGCGAAAATCCGCGCGCCTACGTCGATTCGAATCTCGTCGGCTTCATCAACATTCTCGAGGGTTGCCGTCACGGCGGTGTCGAGAACCTCGTCTACGCCTCGTCGAGTTCGGTCTACGGCGCGAACCGCAAGCTGCCGTTTTCGGTGCGCGATGCGGTCGACCATCCGGTCAGCCTGTACGCGGCGACGAAGAAGGCCAACGAGCTGATGGCGCACACGTACAGCCATCTCTATAACCTGCCGACCACGGGCCTGCGCTTCTTCACCGTATACGGGCCTTGGGGACGGCCGGACATGTCGCCGTTCCTCTTTGTGAGCAAGATCCTCAACGGCGAGCCGATCGAGGTGTTCAATCACGGCAATCACTCGCGCGACTTCACCTACATCGACGACATCGTCGAAGGCGTGGTGCGCACGCTCGACCGCATCCCCCACCCCGACCCGACGTTCGATCCATTCGCGCCGAATCCAGGCACCTCGAGCGCGCCGTACCGCGTCTACAACATAGGCAACAACCAGCCGGTGAAGTTGGCGCGCTACATCGAGATCATCGAGGAATGCACGGGCCGCAAGGCCGAGAAGATCCTCCTGCCGCTGCAGCCGGGCGACGTGCCCGACACCTACGCCGACGTCGACGAGCTGACCCGCGACACCGGCTACGCCCCGTCGACGCCGATCGAGGTCGGCATCGCACGCTTCGTCACGTGGTACCGGAACTACTACCGGGTGTGACTGCGATTTGCGTCCCATTTTGTGACGGAGTGGTGGTTTTACCACCAGTGTTGCTGGACTGAATGGTCCATTAACAGAATCCGAACAACTCGTTTGCTAGGGTCGCCCCTTCGTTTGTCGTTCCGCTGTCGTTTCAGGGGGATTACCGGTCATGATGCAAATCCGAATCGTCCGTTTTGCTGTGCTCGTTTTTTGTGCCATCGCGCCGATTTCGTCGTTTGCTCAGGTCCAGATCGCTCAGCCGCAGGCCACCCGCGCCGCGTTCTCGCTGGATCAGGTTGTTCCCCAATACCGTCCGTTCGTTCCGCAGCCTGTCGCCGCGCGCATCCCGCTCGCCGCGAAGCCCGCGCTGGACAGCGATGCCGCCATCAAGGCGAGCATGGAAGAAATCGTCGACCGCGCGATCTACAAGACGCCGCGCAAGCGCGTCGCCGATTTCGCCCTGACCCTGCGCGATATCCGCTACCGCCGCGCCGGCCGCGATCCGTCGACCGGTTTCGACTGCTCGGGTTTCACCCATTACGTCTACAACAAGACCTTCGGTGTCGATCTGCCTTACGACGCGCCGAGCCAGTTCCTCGATGGCGAGAAGATCACGCGCAGCGACCTGAAAGTCGGCGATCTCGTCTTCTTCGGCACGCGCGGCCGCATCGCTCATGTCGGCATCTACATGGGTGAAGGTCGTTTCATCCATTCGCCCTCGCCGGGCAAGCGTGTGCGCGTGGATGAGCTCGCCAGCGCGTATTGGGCCAAGCGCTATGCGGGCGCGCGTCGGGTGCACGTGCTCTCCTGACGCGGGGTTTTAGCGCTACGCGCAAATTCTCAAGCTCGTCATTCCCGCGCAGGCGGGAACCCAGCGCCTTTGCTCTTAGCTAGTCATTCCGGCGGAAGCCGGAATCCAGTGTCTTTGCCTTTGCTCGTCATTCCAGCGCAAGCTGGAAGCCAGCTTTTGCTGTGGCTCTTCTTCTTTCTGACCGCGTCCCTTCGTTTTTCCGCTCGCATCCGTGCGAGCGGGTCACTTTCTCTTGCTTGTGCAAGAGAAAGTAACCAAAGAGAACACACCCCGGGAGCCGCGCTGCCTGCGGCAGTGCGCGAGGTCAGGCCGGGGTTCGCTCGATGGGCATCCTGCCCATTCGCGAACTCGCGCGCATCCTGCGCGCGACCCTACGGGCTGATCCGTCCTGCCCTCGCCGCGGCTGACGGGGCCCGAGGATCAAGAGCCGGAGCCTGACACTAGAACGTCAGCCTTGCCCGCGCGTAATAATACGCGCCGTTGAAACCAATCGGCGAGATGATGTCGTACGGCAGATTGCCGAAGTAATTGATGTCGCTGCTCGACCGCGTCGGATAGTTGTCGGTGAGGTTGATCCCGCCGACGGCGACCGAGAACTCTGGCGTGAATTTGTACTCGACCTCGGCATCAAACTGCCACTTCGCCGAATAAGTTTGCGTCGGGGTGAAGCCGCCGCCGAAATCGAAGACGCGGGTCGTCGAGCCCTGGCGTGTGGCGCGGCCGAGCAGCGACCATTTCGAGTCGGCCCAGCGCGCGGAGAGAATGCCGCGGCTGCGCGGTGCGGCGTTGGTGAGGATGTTGCGTGATTGCAGGCCGAACAGCACGTTGTCGTTGCCGAGTGCGATCAGTTCGGCCGGCGTCTCGGCGACGCGCTCAATATGCGTGTCGGCGTAGCTGTATGAGCCGGTCAGAGTCAGCGTGCCGTCGTAGAGCGGCAGGCGGTAGTTGGCAACGAGGTCAGCGCCCTTCGTGCTCGTGTCCACCGCGTTGGTGAAGAAATTCACCGCCTGCACGCCGGGAATGCCGAAGTGCGAGTCGATGAACTCGGTCAGCGCGTCGCCGCCGATCTGCTCGGACAGCACGATGCGGTTGTCGATGTCGATCCGGTAGATGTCGAACGACACGTCGAACTTCTCGGCCGGCGTCGCGGTGAAGCCGATGCTGTAGTTGTGCGATTTCTCCGGCGTCAGCGACTTCGCGCCGAGTGCGCGCGCAATCGGATTGTCGACCGAGAGGATGCGCGAGTTGATCAGGTTGCCAGCGTTGTCGTAGCCGGTCGCGGTCGACTCGAAGCCGATCTGCGAGAGCGACGGTGCACGGAAGTTCGTCGACACGGCGCCGCGCAGCGCGAAGTGCGGGGTGAGCTCCCAGCGCGCACTGAGTTTGCCGTTGGTGGTGCTGCCGAAGTCGTTGTAGTGCTCGTAGCGCACGGCGGCGTCGATGAACAGCGCATCGGTCGCGTTGCCGGACAGCTCCGCGTACACGCCCTGTACGTTGCGCGACACATCGGCCTCGTCGGCGGGAGTGAGATTCGTGCCGGCCTGCGCGCCAATCGGCACGCCCGCGATCGGGCCGATGGCGTAAGAGGCCGGGTCACCGGCATGCGTCTGGAAATTCTCGTGGCGCAACTCGCCGCCGAGCGCGAGGGTGTAATCACGACCGCCGAGACTCAGGCTGCGCGTCGCGTCGAAGTTGGCGACGGTCTGTGCGAACTTGTATTCGCCGGTATCGAATGTGGTCGGGCTGGCGACGCCGAGCGAGGCATTGAGCGAATTGCGCAAGCCGTAGTCGAAATCGTTGTAGCCATAGGTCAGGCTCGCGTCGTAATCCCACTCGCTGAGGTGCCCGCGCAGGCCGGCGGAGCCCTGGAAATCGTCGCTGCTGCCGAGTCCGACCGGGCGATAGCCGTCCGGATAGATCGACTTCACGTTCGCGGCATCGTCCGGGTAGCGGAAGAAGTTGTCGCCGGTCGAATGCCGATGCGCGTAGGTGCCGAACGCGTACAGCGTCGCCGCGTCCGACAGCGGCAGCGCGCCGTTGAGCCAGCCCGAATAGTTCTCGAGCTTGGGATCGCCTGCGGCGTAGTTGACCTTGCCGAGCAGCTTGAGATTGTCCGGTGTCGAATCGCCGGCGAAATCATCGAAGCCGGCGCGATTGGTCGAATTATGGTTGTTGAGCTCGACGCCGCCGCGCAGGAAGCCGCCCGCGTCCGCGCCGAGTGCGGTGCCGAACTTCGCGCTGAGATAGCGGCTCTGCCCGTCGGTGATCGTCCGGTTCGTCGGCTCGAAGTCGGTGTGATACGCACCGTAGCTCGTGGTGACCTCGCCACCGTGCGGCGCATCGTCGAGGATGATGTTGATCACGCCGGCGATCGCATCCGAGCCGTACTGCGCACCCGCACCGTCGCGCAGCACTTCGATGCGCTTGATCGCCGAGATCGGAATTGCGTTGAGATCGACCGGCGTCGTGCCGAGACCGGTCGTCGATTCGGTCTGCACCAGCGCGGACGTGTGCACACGCTTGCCGTTGATCAGTACCAGCACCTGGTCGGGTGACAGCCCGCGCAACTGCGCCGAACGCACCATATCGGCGCCGCCCGCGTTCGACTGGCGCGGGAAGTTGAGTGACGGCAGCAGCGTCTGCAGCGCCTGACCGAGTTCACCGTTGACCGCGCCCGCCGCCTTCAGATCGTCGGCGGTGACGATGTCGATCGGCGAGGTGGAATCGAGCACCGTGCGGTTGGGCGCACGCGTGCCGGTAACGATGATCGTGTCGAGGTTCGCCGTCTGCGTGTCCGGGGTTTGCTGCGCGTGGGCGATAGGCGCGCAAGCCAGCAGGGCGGAGATCGCCGCGAACAGCGGGCGACGGCGCAGCGAAGGGATTTTTTCTTTCATCGTTATTTCCAGAAAGGCGGAGAACATTTATTGCGCTGCAGCGCCAAAGCAGCCAATACTAGGCAACTTGTGCCAAATACGGAATAGACGTCCATATGAAAAAACTCGCTGCGCTTATATTGTCAGGATTGTTGCTGTCCGCCTGCGCAGCGACGGCACCGCCCCAGCACTCTACCTCGAGCACGCTTGCCGGCGACACCACGCATCCGGATGCGGCGAAGAACTGGGTGCGCACCGAGCTCTATTTCGGCCTCGGCGTGATCTCCGACCAAGGCGAGGAGGCGAACGCGGCCGCGAACGAAAAACGCTGGCGCGAATTTCTCGACCGCGAGGTGACGCCGCGCTTCCCCGACGGCCTCTCGGTGTTCGACATCTACGGCCAATGGCGTACCCAGGGGCAGAGCCATATCGAGCGCCTGCACTCGAAAGTCGTAATGCTACTTCACGCCGACGCGCCAAAACAGCGTGCCGACATCGACGCGATCCGTGCCGCATGGAAGAAGGAGACGGGCGACCTCTCCGTGCTGCGCGTGACCCAGCCCGCCGACGTGTCCTTCTGACATGACCGCCGCCAAACTGCGCATCACGGCGGGCGACGTTAACGGCTTCATCGGCCTCGTCGTCGACAATCTCTCAGTGCTCGCGTTTCTTTCTGGCGCACTGATCGGCATCTTCCATTTTCCGCCCGAAGTCATCTTCGGCAAGATGTTTCCCGGCACCGCGCTCGGCGCGCTGATCGGCAACTTCGTCTACACCCGCATGGCGCTGCGCAGCGGCCGTGCGGACGCCTGCGCGATGCCGCTCGGCATCGATGCGCCGACGACGATCGGCATGGGTCTGCTCGTGCTTGGTCCTGCGTTCGTCGCGTTCAAGCAGCAGGGCATGGACGAGATGGCCGCGGCCGATGCGACGTGGAAGCTCGGCATGGCCTCGCTCGTCGTCATGGGCGTGCTGAAAACCGTGCTCTCATTCTTCGGCGACGCCGTGTTGCGGCACGTCCCACGGGCGGGCCTGCTCGGCTCGATTGCGGGCATCGCGCTTGTACTGATGGGATTTTTCCCGCTCGTCGACATCCTGCGCGTGCCGATCGTCGGCCTCGTCTGCTTCGGCGTCGTCCTCTATGCGCTCGTCGCGCGTGCGCCGCTGCCGGGGCGCATTCCCGGCGTACTGTTCTCGATCCTCGTTGGCGTGGTGCTCTACTACGTGCTCGGTCCGCTCGATCTGCTCGGCTCCGGATTCCATGCGCCGAGCGCACCGACTTGGCGCTTCAACCTACCGTGGCCGAACCTCGGCTTCATCGAAGGCCTGAAATACACGCTGCCGTACCTCGCCTTGATCCTGCCGTTCGGCTTGCTGATGGTCGTCGGCGGCATCAACGTGACTGAGAGCGCGCGTGCCGCGGGCGACAACTATCCGGTGCGCGACATCCTGCTCACCGAAGCGCTCGCCACGCTGGTCGCCGGTCTCTGCGGCGGCGTCGCGCAGACCACACCCTACATCGGTCAGCCCGCCTTCCGCGCGATGGGCGCGCGCAGCGGCTACACCTTCCTCGCCGGCCTGTTCATCGGCCTCGGTGGCGTGTTCGGTTACCTGTCGAATCTGGTCGAGCTGATTCCGCTCTGCGTGCTTGCGCCGATCCTGATCTTTATCGCCATCCATATCACCATGCAGGCATTCGAGGCGACGCCGCAGAAATATTTCGCCGCCGTCGTCATGGCGTTCTTCCCTTCTGTCGCGCGCATGGTCGCGATCAAACTCGGCGATCCGTCGATCGTCGCGCCCGACCACTTCGCCCAACTGTATGCGAACTCCGACGGCGGCCTGCCCACGATGGCCGTCATCTTCATTCTCGGCAACGGCTTCATCATCACCTCGATGGTCTGGGCGAGCTTTGTCGTCGCCTTGATCGATCACCGTCCACGCAAGGCCGCCGCGATCCTACTCGCCGGCGCCGCATTGACCGCATTCGGCATCATCCATTCGGTCGATCCGATCGGCACGATCTACCTGCCGTGGACGCTCGCCGCCGGCGCCCGCGCCTTGGTCTGGCAATTCACCGCCGCTTATGTCGCGCTCGCGGTAGTGCTGTTGCTGTTGTCGCTGCAACCTCGAGCCGAAGGCCTGCGCGATTAGCACGCAAAAGCCGTCAAAGCATTGATTCAAGAAAATCGTGATGTTGTCGAGCAAGCCGCTTTGCTAGCGTAACAAGCGCTGATGACCAGCCCGGCGTGTGGCGCCGGAAACTTCGATTCGCTTCGAGGAGGAGGACGTCATGACCGCGCTTGCTATCACGTCTGCACCACGTTTCCCGCGCCTGTTGAATTGGTCGCGCGTATCGGCTTGGTCGGGAAGCCTGTCCCTGCATGTACTGCTGGCTTTGCTGCTGCTGGTGCCGCCATTGGCGATGCAGGTGCAGCGCATCATCTTGGAAAAGCCCACCTACGTCGACATCATCCCGCCCCCGCCCGAAGTCAAACCCGAGCCAGCGATGCCGCAGCCGCCGGTGAAGATCAAGAAGGTCGCCCCGGCGCCGCCAAGGCCGACGATCACGATCAATGCGCCGATTCCGAATCCGTTGCCGCAGACACCTCCGACCCAAACCAATTCGATTACACCGCCGAGCGATACGCCAGCGCCGCCGGTGCATAGCGATGGCGGAGCGGGCGACGCCGTGCCCTCGGCGCTCGCCTACGGCACGCAGACGAGGATTCCCTATCCGATGACGGCGCTGCGCAATCGCACCGAAGGCACGGTAGTACTGCGCGTGCTCGTCGGCGAAGACGGCAGCGTCAAGGAAATCGAGGTCGACAAGTCCAGCGGTTCGCGCGATCTCGACCGTGCCGCGCGCGAGGCGGTGATGAAGTGGAAATTCAAACCGGGAATGCGCAGCGGCGTGGCCTACGCGGGTTGGGCGCGCGTGCCGATCAACTTCACATTGCCGTAGCGCGCGGCGTCGTCAGATCGACACCGCGTCGAGTACCGCCTGCTGCTGCGAGATGCGGTAGAGGTTGTCGCTGACCTCGACGAACGACTGATAGCGATCGAGATCGCCGCCGTAGACGTGTAGGGACAGTGCAGGCTGGTGCGCGGACAGATTGCGACAGCGATGCACGTACGCCGGGTCGATGAACACGGCCGCGTCGCCGGAACCGAGCATCAGCGAGCGATGCGGCTGCAGCGCAGGCTGTTCTGCGTCGCCGTCGCTGAAGTACTCGTCGACCTGCAGCGCGCCGTCGAGCACGAGCTCGATGCCCCACAGTTCGGCGTGATCGTGCAGCGGCGTGACGTAGCCCGGCGGCCAGGCGATCAGCAGCATGGTGTACGAACGGTCAGGCGCGGCGGCAATCAGTTGGCGGCGATAGCGCGGCGCCTGCGTGGCGGAGAAAAACGAGGCGGCGCGCGGGCAGCCATCGGTCCAGACGAGTGACGTCAGCGCTTCGCGCAGGTCGGTGACTTCCTTCGGCGTGATTTCGCCGTAGAGGCCGTCAGTGACCTCGCGCAGCGCGCGGCTCCAGTTGGCCGCGATCGCGATTTGAGGATGGGACATGGGGGGTGAATTCACGGTCGATTCGAATGCGGCAATTCGATCATGTTCGACGTTAGCGCGGTGCTAATTTGGCGTACAAATTCCATTGCTTGAGCGCATATGTTTACGCCGAAAACGCATGCGCGGGATGCTGCATGTGCGCGAAGAATTTGTGAGCGACATCACCTCGCCACCGGGCAAGTGGCGAGGTGCCGTGATCCGCAGGTGCGCGAATCGCTGTTGCGGTGCGTTAGAGGTCGTCCTGCAGCGCGACCGGACCGGCAGCGATCGCCGGATCGCTGACGCCGTCCCTGCCGTTTTCCAGATAGCCGGTGAACTCGCGACGGTAGCCGTTGCTCGCGCCGTCGCTGACGATGAGATCGTACCAGCGCAGGCTCGCGTTGGCGTCGACGTTGAACCGTTTGTGATGTCCAGGTTCGAGGGTGACGTCGATGCGCGCACCGGTGTAGCCGTTGAGAATCGTCAGCGTTGCGCGTGCGCTGCCCTTATTGCTCACGTCGAGATTCACGTTCGCGCTGGCGCCGTCGCGGCGCAATGTCACGTCCACGTTCGCGCCGTCGGTGCTGCCTTTGTAGCGACGCATGAATCCGTTCGGCCCGTACACCGAGAAATCGTAGCGGCCGTTCGCGGCGCCGATGGTGAGGGTGTCGCCGAGCGATTTGCCCGCGCCGACCGTGTAGGTCCACGGTCCCGCACCGCCCGCGCCGTCGCGCACGTGGAAGCAGGCGCCGGCTTTGCCGGTATTGATGAAGCTCAGCGCGAAGCCGCCGTGGCCGTCGAGGTGGCCGTCTACATCGAACGCATAGGGCAGCGCGCGCGCCGGACGCAGGCCTTTTTCCTGCGTCGGCATTTGCCCTTGCGTGGGCGGCACGGGCACGTAACTCGGATGACGCTGATCGTCGCCCGGCTCGTAGGCGGTCGTATCCGGCAGCGCGGGTACGGCGGCATTTGGCGTGGTGAAGTTGAAGCACGAGGTGAGATCGCCGCAAACCGTCCGGCGCCACGGTGAGATGTTCGCCTCGATCAGGTCGGGATTGCCGTTGCCGAAGCGCTGCTCGATGAAGCGGATGATCGAGGTGTGGTCGAACACCTGCGAGTTGACGTAGCCGCCGCGCGTCCACGGCGAGATCACGAGCATCGGCACGCGCGTGCCGAGGCCGTAGGGGCCGGGCACGAGCTGCGTATCGCCGGGGAAGTATTCGTTGCGCGTGTCGACCGTCGACTTGCCTTGCGTCGCATCTTTGGGCGCGAATGGCGAAGGCATGTGGTCGAAGAAGCCGTCGTTCTCGTCGTAGGTGAGGAACAGCGCAGTCTTGCTCCACAGGTCCGGGTTGGCGGTCAGCGCATCGAGGATCTGTGCGACGTACCACGCGCCGTAGTTCGGCGGCCAGTTCGGATGTTCGCTGTAGGCTTCGGGCGCGACGATCCACGACACCTGCGGCAGCGTCCCGTTGGCGACGTCGGCCTTGAATTGATCGAACAGGCTGCCGCTGGTCTTAATGTCGGTGCCGCGCAGCGCGCCCTCGTACAAGGCGCTGCCGGGCTGCGAATTCTGGTACTGATGGAAGTAGAGCAGCGAGTTGTCGCCGTAGTTGCCGATATAGGCGTCGCCGGTCCAGCCCCAGTAGCCGCCGGCGGTGAGACCGTCGCCGACGTCCTGATAAACCTTCCACGAGACGCCGTTGCGCTGCAGCCGCTCCGGATAGGTCGACCAGTCGTAACCGGCTTCGGCGTTCGTGATCACCGGACCGCCGCCCGCGCCGTCGTTGCCGACGTAGCCGGTCCACATGTAATAGCGGTTCGGATCGGTCGGCCCTTGCACGGAGCAATGGTAGGCGTCGCAGATGGTGAACGCGTCGGCGAGCGTGTAGTGGAACGGCAGGTCAGCGCGCGTCATGTGCGTCATCGTCGTCGTGCCTTTCGCCGGCACCCACTGATCGCATTCGCCGTGGTTGAACGCCTGCTGCGAAGTGTTCCAGTCGTGCGGCGTGCCTTCGAGGAAGGTTTCGCCGAGATTGGCGACTTGCGGACGATACGGCAGCACATCATTCGTGCCGTCGCTTTGGCGCCAGATCGCACGGCCGTCGCGCAGGAACACTGCGCGCGGATCGCCGAAGCCGCGCACGCCGCGCAGCATGCCGAAGTAGTGGTCGAAGGAACGGTTCTCTTGCATCAGGACAACGATGTGTTCGATGTCCTTGATCGTGCCCGTGCGGTTGTTCGCGGGAATCGCGAGAGCACGGCGAATGCTGTTGGGCAGCGCGCCCGCGAGCGCGCCAGCGCCGGCCAGGCGCAGAAAATTGCGGCGGTCCAGAGTAGTCATCGATAGCCTTCCGGTTGGGTGGGAACGAAACCGGAACGCGCGGGACTCCCCATGCGCACGTCCGACAGCGGGCGGAAGGCTAGAGGAGGAAGAAGTCAGCGCCGGGGCAGCGGCGTTGCAGTGAAATGTAGAAATGTATACAGATTGATGACAGCGCAACGAAGCTGGCACTGCAGTGGGTTCAAGGCCGCCAGTCGCGTATTCTTAAATTAATTCCGTTCGCGCTGAGCGTAGCTCGCATAGCGAGCGGAGTCGAAGCGCTCTCCAGCAGCGACCTTTCGACTTCGACCCTTCGGGTCTACGCTCAAGGCGAACGGAGGTTGAACTAGGCTGCTGTTGCTTACCAGGGCAGCGTTTTGCCCAAATGCGTGAAGCTGCCATTCGGGCCGTCGGCGCCGATCAGCGCAAGTTCGACGCTCGACTTGGCGCCCTCGGTGACTTCGATGTCGCCGTAGCTGTTCATGTCGGTCTTCACCGAACCCGGATGGATCGCGTTGACCTTGATCGGCGTGTCGCGCAGTTCGTGGGCGAGATGCACGGTCCACGCGTTCACCGCGGACTTGGAGGCGTCGTAAGCCGGCACCTTGAAATCGTAGATGCCCGAGCTCGGATCGCTGTGCAGAGTGAGCGAGCCGAGAATGCTCGACACATTCACGACGCGACCCGCTTCCGACTTGCGCAGCAGCGGCAGGAAGACCTGCGTCACCGCGACGACCGCGAACACGTTCGTGTCGAAAGTCTTGCGCCAGGCGTCGAGCGTCTGCTCCGACGATTTCTTCGTCACGTCGTCGACGAGAATGCCGGCGTTGTTGACGAGAATGTCGAGGTGGCCGAATTTCTTTTCGACGTCCTTCGCGGCCGCGGCAATGCTGTTCGCGTCGTTCACATCGAGCGCGATCGCTTCGACGGACAAACCTTCCTGCTGCAATTTCAGCGCGGCTTCGGTGGCCTTGGCGCGATCGCGTCCGGCGAGCAGCACGTGGACGTTCTGCTGTGAAAGCTGGCGCACAGTTTCTAAGCCGATGCCGCGTGTGGCGCCGGTAACGAGAGCGATTTTCTGGGACATGGGATTTCTCCTAGGTGGCAGTGGATTATGGATTCAATGGCTCGTCGCGGGCAGCGAAGGCGTCTGTGTTGCGACGCGCTTCTCGCGGCGACGGCGCACGAGCAGATAGAACACCGGCGTGAGCAGCAAGCCGAAGAAGGTCACGCCGAGCATGCCGGAAAACACCGTCACGCCCATCGCACGGCGCATCTCCGCGCCGGCGCCGGTGGCGAGCGCCAGTGGGACGACGCCCATCACGAACGCGAGCGAAGTCATCAAGATCGGGCGCAGGCGCAGGCGGCACGCGTCGAGCACGGCCTGCCACACCGATTCGCCCATCGCCTCGCGGTCCTTGGCGAACTCGACAATCAGGATCGCGTTCTTGCAGGCGAGCCCGATCAGCACGATCAATCCGATCTGGGTGAAGATGTTGTTGTCGCCGCGCGTGAGCTGCACGCCGAGGATCGCGCAGAGCAGTGTCATCGGCACAATCAGGATGACGACCAGCGGCAACGTCACGCTTTCATACTGCGCGGCGAGCACGAGGAACACGAGCAGCACGACCAGCGGGAAGATGAGCATCATCGTGTCGCCGGCGAGAATCTGCTGATAGGTCAGATCGGTCCATTCGTAGCCGAAGCCGTTCGGCAGCTCCTGCGCGAGCACTTCTTCGATCGCCTTCTGCGCTTGGCCGGAGCTGTAGCCCGGCGCAGCAGCGCCGTTGAGCTCGGCGGCAAGAAAGCCGTTGTAGTGCGGCACGCGATCCGGGCCCGAGGTCTCGCGCGCGGTGACGAAGCTCGCGAGCGGGATCATGTCGCCGCGCGCGTTGCGCGTCTTCAGCCGGCCGATATCGTCGGCGGTCAGGCGGAAGCCCGGCTCGGCCTGCGCGTTGACCTGGTAGGTGCGGCCGAAACGATTGAAGTCGTTGACGTAGAGCGAGCCCAGGTACATCTGCATCGTGTCGTAGATGTTCTGCAGCGGCACGCCCGCGGACTTCGCCTTCTCGCGATCGACGTCGACCTCGATCTGCGGCACGTTGACCAGGAAGCCGGAGAACAGGCCGGCGAGTTCGGGCCGCTTCGACGCCTTGGCGATGACGTTCTGCAACTGCTTGTACAGTTCATCCGCGCCCTGATTGGCACGATCCTCGAGCTGCAGCTTGAAGCCGCCGACCACGCCGAGACCTTGCACCGGTGGCGGCGGGAAGATCGCGATGAACGCATCCTGGATCTGCGCGAACTGCATGTTCATCGCCATCGCAATCGCGCCAGCGGACTTCGACGCATCGCGGCGTTCGTCGAACGGCTTCAGCGGCGTGAACGCAATGCCCATGTTCGGCGCATTGGTGAAGCCGTTGATCGACAGGCCCGGGAACGCCGGCACCGATTCGACGCCCGGCGTCTTCAGCGCGATCGCGCCCATGCGCTTGATCACCTCGGTCGTGCGGTCGAGCGTAGCCGCGTCGGGCAGCTGGGCGAAGCCGACGAGGTACTGCTTGTCCTGCGCCGGCACGAAGCCGGTCGGCGTGCGCATGAAACCGTAGGCGGTGACTAGGATCAGGCCAGCGTAGATAAATACCGCGACCGAACTACGCCCCAAGATGCGGCTGACCGCGCCGACATAGCTGTTCGATGCACGCGTGAAGAAGCGGTTGAACGGGCGGAAGAACCAGCCCAGCGCGCCGTTGAGGATACGCGTGGCGCGGTCGGGCGGCGCGTCGTGTGCCTTGAGCAGCAGGGCCGACAGCGCCGGCGACAGGGTCAGCGAGTTGAAGGCGGAGATCACCGTCGAGATCGCGATCGTGATCGCGAACTGTTTGTAGAACTCGCCCGACAGGCCGCTGATGAACGCGGTCGGCAGGAACACCGCACAGAGCACGAGCGCGGTGGCGATGATCGGGCCGGTCACTTCCTTCATCGCTTGCACGGTCGCGTCGAACGGCGCGAGGCCTTCGCTGATGTTGCGCTCGACGTTCTCGACGACGACGATCGCGTCGTCGACGACAATACCGATTGCAAGCACGAGGCCGAACAGGCTCAACGTGTTGAGGCCGAAGCCGAGCAGGTGCATGACACCGAGCGTGCCGATCAAGGACACCGGCACGGCGAGCAGCGGGATGATCGACGCGCGCCAAGTCTGCAGGAACACGATGACGACGATGACGACGAGCAGGATCGCTTCGAGCAGCGTGTGCAGCACCGCCTCGATCGAACCGCGCACGAACACGGTCGGGTCGTAGGCCGGGTCGTAGTCGATGCCGTCGGGGAACGACTTCTTCAGCTCCGCCATCTTTGCGCGCACCGCGTCGGAGATCGCGATCGCGTTGCTGCCCGGGCGCTGGAAGATGCCGACGCCGACCGCAGTCTTGTTGTTGAGCATCGCGCGCAGCGCGTAGTTGTCCGAGCCGAGTTCGATGCGGGCGACATCCTTGAGTCGCGTGATCTGGCCGTTGTCGCCGGTGCGCACGATGATGTTGGCGAAGTCCTCCTCGTCGATCAGGCGGCCCTTGGTGCTCACCGCGATCTGGAAGTTCGGCTTGTTCGAGCCGTCGGAGACGGTCGGCGTCGCCGGCGAGCCGAGCTGGCCGGCGGCGACCTGCACGTTCTGCTCGCGGATCGCGTTGGCAATGTCGCCCGCAGTCAGACCGCGCGCGGCGACCTTCTCCGGATCGAGCCACACGCGCATCGAATAGTTGCCGCCGCCGAACTGCTGCACGTCGCCGACGCCGTCGATCTTAGCCAGCTCGTCCTTGACGTGCAGGACCATGTAGTTGGCTAGATAGTTGAGATCGTAGCGGCCGTCCGGTGACGTCAGGAACACACCCATCGTGATGTCGGGCGTGGACTTGTTCACAGTGACGCCGATGCGCTGCACGTCGGACGGCAGCTTCGGCGTCGCCTGGGCAACGCGGTTCTGCACGAGCTGCTGCGCCTTGTCGACATCGGTGCCGAGCTTGAACGTGACGGTCAGGGTCATCACGCCGTCGCTGGTCGCCTGCGAGAACTGATAAAGCATGTCCTCGACGCCGGTGATCGCCTGTTCGAGCGGACCGGCAACGGTGTCGGCGATGACTTTCGGATTCGCACCCGGATAGGTCGTGCGCACGACCACGGTCGGCGGCACGACTTCGGGGTATTCCGAGATCGGCAAGGACGGAATGGAAACGAGGCCGGCGATCAAAATGAGCGCCGACAACACGCCGGCGAAGACCGGGCGTGAGACGAAAAATCGGGAGAGGTTCATGGGTGTTCCTTCTTCTTGTTTGCTTGTCCGACGCGGAGCGGTGAAAGAGTTAAAAGATTCACCACGAAGACACGAAGGTCACGAAGAAAGTCCGTGAAGAAGAGATCACTTAAGAACAATCCTTTGCTCTTCTTCGTGTTCTTCGCGCCTTCGTGGCAACGCTATTGATCTTGCTGTCGGTTCAAGTCAGTTCAACGCCGCGCGCCCGCCATTGCCCGCTGCCGTCGACGCCGTGGCGGGCGCCGCCGGAGCGATCTGGGCGACGGCCTTGTTGTCCGTCGTCATCGCCACGCGCGTCGGATTCACCGTCGCGCCGGGACGCACGTGCTGCAGGCCGTTGACGACGATCACGTCGCCGACGTTCAAGCCCGCGCGCACGACGCGTAGACCTTCGATCGCCGCGCCGAGCGTGATCGGCCGATATTCAAGCGAGTTGTCCTTTTTCAGCGCGAGCACGAACTTCTTGCCGAGGTCGGTGCCGACCGCGCGCTCGTCGATCAGGATCGAATCGCGCGCCGCGCCGCCGACCAGCTTGATGCGGGCGAACAAACCGGGCGTGAAGTGACCGTCCTGGTTGTCGAACACGCCGCGCGCGCGAATGGTTCCGCTGTTGGCGTCGACCTGGTTGTCGACGAAATCGAGCCGGCCTTCGTGCGGGTAGCCCTGTTCGTCGACGAGGCCCATGTAAACCGGGCTTTCCGCCTTCGCCGCGCCGTGGGCGAAGCGCAGATAGGTCGCTTCGTCGACGTCGAAGTAGGTGTAGACCGGGTTGTCGGAGACGACCGTGGTCAGCACGCTCGTCGTCGCGACGAGGTTGCCCGGCGTGATCATCATGCGCGAGACGCGGCCGTCGATCGGCGAGCGCACTTGGGTGAACTCGAGATTCAGACGTGCGGCCTCGAGCGCGGCAGCTGCCGCACCGATGTCGTCACCGCCGCTCGTCGCTGCGGTCTCGAGCTGGTCGAAATCCTGCTGCGCGATGACGTGCTTGGCGATCAGCTGCTTGCCGCGTTCATGGTTCTGCGAAGCGAGCGCCGCCTGCGAACGCGCACGCTTGAGCTGTGCGGCGAGGCGGTCGACCTCGGCCTGGTACGGACGCGGATCGATGCGGAACAACACCTGGCCCTTCTTGACCTGCGCGCCTTCGACGAACTGCGCCGATTCGATGAATCCGCTGACGCGCGCTTGGATCTGTACCGTGGTGACGGGCTCGAGGCGTCCGGTGAACTCCTCGAAGTCGCGCAGCGGCTTGGCCACGACTTCAGCGACGCTGACCGCGGGTGGCGGCGGTGCCGCGGGCGCGCCACTCGCCTGCGAGCGCGAACAGCCGGCCAACACAGCGGCGGCGAGAACGGTCAGAACAATGCCGGCTTTGATGAATTTCGGGTACTGCATGGCGGTCTCCTCGTATCCTTTCGGACTGAACCGGTTGTGACCTCTGCTGCGTGATGCCTTGACTTGGGTCTTGGCTTACGAGAAGCTGTCACAATGTGTGTTACCGGTCAGTAACGTCGACGAATGTTACTGACCAGTCACTAACCTGTCAAGAGGAGTTTGTGTCATGTCCGCAAAATCAACGGCGGTATCTGTGCCGCTCGTGAGCGAAGCGCCGGTGCGCAGCGAAAAGCCGCGCGTACGCGACCGCATCCGCGAGTCCGCCGCCGACCTGTTCTACCAGCACGGCATCCGCGGCGTCTGCGTCGATGCGATCGTCGAAAACGCCGGTACGAACAAGATGAGTTTCTACCGCAGCTTCCCGTCGAAAGACGATCTGGTCGCCGAATATCTCATGGACCAGGAGCGCGGCTACTGGCAATGGTGGGACGAAGCCGTCGCGCCGCACGCCGGCGATCCGCGCCGCCAAGTCGATGCACTGATGCAAGCTGTGGTCGACCTGGTCAAAACCAAGCCTAAAATCGATTGCGGCTGCCGCTCGAACCGCGGCTGCGCGCTCGGCAATGCGGCGGTGGAGATTCCCGAGGACAACGAGCGCCTCAACGCGATCGTGCACAACTACAAAACCGAGATCCGTCGCCGCCTGCGCAAGTACGCGCGCGAGATGGGTGCGCGCGAACCCGATTCGCTCGGCGATGCGCTGATGCTGTTGCTCGAAGGCGGCTATTACACCCGCCTGACCTTCCCGAACAACTCAGGCCCGGTTACCACGATCGCGAAGGCCGCGCGCGCGCTCGTCGAAACGCACATGGACTGACGCAGGTAGCGGGTTTAGGCCGCCTCGGCTTTTTCGACGAACGACGGATCGGCCAGCTCACGCTGCAGTGTCGCACTGTCGAGTTCGCCTTCCCATTTCGACACGACGATCGTCGCCACGCCGTTGCCGATAAAGTTGGTCAGCGCGCGGCATTCGCTCATGAAGCGGTCGATGCCGAGGATCAGCGCCATGCCGGCGACCGGAATGCTCGGCACCACTGCCAGTGTCGCCGCGAGCGTGATGAAACCCGCGCCGGTGACACCCGAGGCGCCCTTGCTCGTCAGCATGGCCACGCCGAGTAGGGCGAGTTCCTGGCCCAGGCTCAAGTCGATGTTCAGCGCCTGCGCGATGTAGAGCGAAGCCATCGTCATGTAGATGTTCGTGCCGTCGAGATTGAACGAATAGCCCGAGGGCACGACGAGTCCGACGACCGATTTCGAGCAGCCGAGCTTTTCGAGCTTCTCCATCAGCGGCACCAGCGCGCTTTCCGACGAGCTCGTGCCGAGCACGGTCAACAGTTCCGACTTGATGTAATTGAGGAAGCGGAAAATCGAAAAGCCGGTGAAACGCGCGATCGTGCCGAGCACGATGATCACGAACAGCGCTGCGGTCAGATAGAACAGGCCGACCAGTTGCGCCATGTTGACGATCGTGCCGATGCCGTACTTGCCGATCGTGAAGGCCATCGCACCGAACGCGCCGATCGGCGCAACTTTCATGACGAGGTTGACCATGCCGAACAGCACCTTCGAGCAGACCTCGAAGAAGTGGAAGACGGTCTTGCCGGTCTCGCCCATGCGCGACAGCACGAAGCCGAACAGGATTGCGATCAGCAGCACCTGCAGTAGATCGCCGTTCGCGGTGAACGCGTCGACGAAGGTCTTCGGCACGATATGCAGGATGAACTCGGTCGTCGACTGCTCACTCGCCGCCTTCGCGTAGCTGGCGACGGACTTGGCGTCGAGCGTGGTGGGGTCGACGTTAAGGCCGCGGCCCGGCTGCGCAATCTTCATCATGATTAGTCCGACCGCAAGCGCGGCAGTCGAAACCACCTCGAAGTACAGCAGCGCCTTGCCGCCGACGCGGCCGACCTTTTTCATGTCGCTCATGCCTGCGATGCCGAGCACGACGGTGAGGAAGATCACCGGCGAGATCAGCATCTTCACGAGGTTGATGAACAGATCGCCGAGCCATTTCAGCGACGACGCCTTGAACGTGGCGCCGACGATGACCGGATTCTGGTCGCCGAACAACCAGCCGACGAAACCGCCAAGAAAGATGCCGATAAGCACCCAGAAATACAGATGGCGAGTAAAGCCCTTCATAGCCTCTCCCGACGATGGCTGCTTCAAAAGAGCGGCTCGCTCCCGGCCCGGAGCATCCCAACGCCGGCGTCGGTGTGTCAATAGTTGTTTGCGGTGGGATGCGCGCTTTAAATTTCAGCCGGCCGCGTCGAAGCCGGCGTGGTAATAACCGCCGCTCTGCCAGATGCGGATCGGTGCGCCGTATTGCGCGCTCAGCGTTTCCGAACGCAGCACCTCGGCCTTGGGTCCCTGGGCGAACACGCGACCGTCGCGCAGCAGGATCACGTGATCGATCTCAGGCAGGATCTCCTCGAGATGATGAGTGACGAGCACCAGCGTCGTGCCGCCATGCGCGAGCCCGCGCAGACTTTCGAGCAAAGTGCGCTGCGCGACGAAATCGAGGCCCGCGGTCGGTTCGTCGAGCAGCAGCGCGCCGGGATCGTGCACGAGTGCGCGCGCGATCAGCACGCGGCGCGCTTCGCCGGTCGACAGCGTGGCAAAGCGGCGGTGCGCCAGGTGCGATGCGCCGAGCCGATCGAGCGCGGTCTGTGCTGCTCTGCGCATCGCCTCGGTCACCGCGTGGTTGAACGACAGCACATGGCTCGCGAAGAAGCCCGAGATCACCGCGTCGAGCCCGTCGACAAGGTCCTCGTCGATCAAACGCTGCTGCAGATCGCCCGAGACGATGCCGAGGTGCTTGCGCAATTCAAACACATCCCAGCGCGTGCGGCCGAGAATACGTAGCGGCGGTGTGCCGTCGTCGTGCGCGAGCGGGTAGTCGTCGCGATGAATCATGCGCACGAGCGAGGACTTGCCCGCGCCGTTCGGCCCCACGATCGCCGTGTGCTGGCCCGGTTTGATGCGCAGCGAGAGGCCGTGCAGGACTTCGCTCTCGCCGCGCATCAGGCGCGCGTCGTTGAGTTCGAGCAAGGGCGGTAGGTCGGAGGGATTCACGATCGGGAGCGCGTTCCGAGAGGGGGAACGCATGTTAACCGCTCGGCGGTATATTCGCCGTGGTGCTAGCGACGGCGTTCGACGCCGTAGGGCAACTCCGCGATGCGGCGATACTCCTCTTTGTCGAACAGATGAGGATGCGCAAGCCAATCCTCGATCATCGGCGTCGCATCGTTGCCCCAGAATTTCTCACCGCCGACATCGAGCGTCGGCACGCCAAACACGCCCGCGGCGATCGCGCCGTCGGTGTTCGCGCGCAATGTGTTCTTCACGCCGGCTTCGGCGATCGCGCGTTCCACGTCGTCGATGCCGAACGTGCGGCCGACGTCGGTGAGCTCAGCCGCGGTCGTGCCCGCCTTTCCATCACGCCAAAGGTGATTGAAAAGGGCTTCGATCGATGCCCACGTCGTACCCGCAGCGATGCACAGACGTAGCGCGGCGAGCGGATTGAACGGGTGCTGCGGCGGGAAACGCAGCGTTATGCCCTCATGCTCGGCCTGCCAATGGACGAAGCGGTAGGTGAACTCGCGCTTGCCCGGAATCTCCGCGGGGCCGAGCTGGCCGCACGCTTTGAGCACGGCGCCGAAGGCAATCGGCACCGGTGCGATATCGAGCCGGCTGCGCCAATCGAGCACTTTGCTCAACTGCAAATAGGAGAACGGCGAGACGAAGTCGAAGTACCAGCGAGCGTTGCGCATATCAGTAGCACCAGGACGTCAATTGCGATTTGCCGCCGATCAGAACTTCGAGCTGGGCCTTGGCCTTGTCCGGCACGCTGCCTTCGCTGCAGCCGGGTTCGCTGAGTACGTAATCGGCGTTGCGATTCTTGAACCGCCAGATGCGATGGAAGCACGCGCCCGTACCTTCGCCGCCGCTGGTACCGGTGAGTTCCAATGCGGGTTGGTCGGGCGGCCCGTGCGGTTTGTTCCACGAGCGGTACCGCGGCACATCGCCGGTGCCGGAGTCGATGACGATGTGAAACTTGTCGGTGCTGCAGGCGAGCTGAACTTTTGCCGCTTCCGGTTGGGTTTTCGGCGCCGAGCCGTCGGGCTCGTTGACCGCGATGATGCGGAACTGCTGCGCCTTGCCTTTGCCGACACGATCGACCCAGATTTCGCCATTGCCATACATCACCCCATCGGCCTTGCAGAAAAGCGCTTCGGTTTTTTGCTGCGAAATGATCTCGCGCAAGGCAGGCGAAAAGGCGTCGGTGAATTGTTTCTGCAGTGCGGCCTCGTTGTTGAGCGTAACTCGGCCGCCATCGGCGTAATTCAGTGCGAGTGGAAACTGTACGAGAAGCGCCAACGCCGCCGCGTCCTGTTTATCGAGCGCCGAGCGCAATGCGCTATCGAAACGTAGAAACTCGCTCTTATCCGCGACACCAAAGATAGACAGATCGCAGCCGTCGCCAAGCCGGGTGTCGGCAAATGCCGACGACATGGCTCCCAGCAACAGACCCACGGCAAGAAGGCAACGTTGGAGCATGGTCCGGTCCCGGATGGTGGTCGAAGCAGTCTAGCCGATAGCGAATAAATATCTGCTGCAAAGGCGGATCAATGCAGCGTCTTGAAAATCGCCGGATCAAACGCGTCGACCGCGATCACCTCGTTGCGCGCTGCCTCGGCATCCTGCAGCAGATCGTATTCGGCTTGCGTGATTACGCCGGCCTTCAAACCCATTTCGTCGAGCATGTATCCAGGCGCGCGGTCGAGTGTGCCGGCGCGCACGGCGTCGCGCAGTTTGGTTTCGACCGGAATCGCGCGCACGGCCTTATCGAGCGCGGCTTCGAGCTTGCCGAGGCCGGGTTCGCTCGGCGGCGGAATGAACACGTCGGCGGTCAATGTCGCGCGCGCCTCGCGGTCTTCGAGAATGTCGCGGGCGACGCGTGCGCCGAGCTTGTCCGACGGCGGACGGAAATGCGCACCGAGTGGGAAGGTGGCGAGCTTGAGTATCCATGCGGCCGCGCGCGTCGGTAGGTTGTCGATCACGCCGCGCAGCGCTTCCTGGACTTTGAAAAGAGAATACTCAACGCACCACGAGGCCAGGTTGAGATTCGCCGTCGTCTTCGCTTCGTCCTCATAGCGCTTGAGCGCAGCGGACGCGAGATAGAGATAGGCGAGTGCATCGGCGAGGCGTCCGGAGATTTTCTCGCGGCGCTTGAGCGAACCGCCGAGCGTGCCCATCGCGATATCGGAGGCGAATTCGAACGCCGCACTGAAACGCGAAAGGTGTTGGTAGTAACGCCGCACGTCCTGCACATCCGGTGCGGCGGCGAGACGGCTGCTCGTCAGCGCCAACAACTTCGCGCGCGTGACATTGCGCAGCACGAGGTTGATATGGCCGAACAGCGCCGCGTCGAACGCGGCGAGGTCGTTCGCTGCGACCGCGACGATTTCCTTCTGCACGAACGGATGGCAGCGAATCGCGCCCTGGCCGTAGATGATCATCGAGCGCGTGAGAATGTTCGCACCCTCCACCGTGATGCCGATCGGCACCGCATCCCACGCGCGCGCGAGCGAGTTGCGCGGCCCGCGTTGGATGGCGCTGCCGGCGCGGATATCCATCGCGTCGGTGACGACTTCGCGCATGCTGTCGGTGAGATACGCCTTGGCGATCGCCGAAAGCACGGCGGGTTTCTCGCCGGCATCGAGTGCGCCGCAAGTGAGCGTGCGCGTCGCGGTCATCATGTAGGTTTTCGCGGCGATGCGCGCGAGCGGTTCCTCGATGCCCTCGAAGCGGCCGATCGGCGTGTCGAACTGCTCGCGCACGGTCGCATACGCACCGCAGATGCGCGTCATCATTTGCGCGGCACCGACGCTGAGCGCCGGCAGCGAAATCGAGCGTCCGGCGGCGAGGCTTTCCATCAGCATGCGCCAGCCTTGGCCGATGCCGGCGCGGCCGCCGATCACCTGATCAAGCGGTACGAACACGTCATTGCCGACGATCGGCCCATTCATGAACGGCACGCCCATCGGATCGTGGCGCTGGCCGATCTCGATGCCGGGCAGGTGCGCTTCGATCAGCGCGCAGGTGATGCCGAGATCCTCCTGATCGCCGAGCAGATGGTCGGGATCCTTGATGCGGAAGGCGAGGCCGATCAAGGTCGCGACGGGCGCGAGCGTGATGTAGCGCTTCTTCCATTCGAGGCGCAGACCGAGCACCTCGTTGCCGTCGACGAGGCGCTTCTCGACGACACCGGTCGACTGCGTCGCCGCCGCGTCGGAACCTGCTTCGGGGCCGGTGAGGCCGAAGCACGGAATCTCTTCGCCGCGCGCCAGCCGCGGCAGGTAGTGCTGCTTCTGCTCGTCGGTGCCGTAGTGCAGCAGCAGTTCGCCAGGACCGAGCGAGTTCGGCACCATCACCGTCACCGCGGCCGCAACTGAGCGCGAGGAAATGCGTGTCACCACGCGCGAATGCGCGATCGCCGAGAAACCGTGGCCGCCGTATTCCTTCGGAATGATCATGCCGAAGAAACCCTGCTTTTTTATGAACTCCCAAACCTCGGGCGGCAGGTCGCGCAGCTGGTTGATCTGCCAGTCGTCGAGCATGGCGCAGAGTTGTTCGACCGGGCCGTCGAGAAAAGCCTGCTCGTCCGCGGAAAGTTTCTGCGGCTGGAAGGCAAGCAGTTTTTTCCAATCGGGTTTGCCGGAAAACAGCTCGGCATCCCACCACACCGTACCGGCGTCGAGCGCAATGCGTTCGGTCTCGCCAAGCCGCGGCAGTACCTTGGCGAACATCGGCATCACGCGGCTCGTGATCAGGGTTCGGCGGATCGCCGGGATGCCGAATACGACTGCGAGGACGGTCAATACGAGCGCCGTCGCTTCGAACAGCAGTGGCGAAGCAATTCCTGTAATGCGCCAGCCGATCAGCCAGATGCCGGCGGCGATGACCCAGGCGAGAAAACCGCGGCCGAGGAAGAGCAGGACACTCAGTGCGATCAGGGCGAGGACGAAAGTGATCAGCATCGCGGACTCCTTTTTGTCAGCATCATCCGTTGCGGCGCCGAAAAAGCAAAGTTGCGGCGCAAGATGTCAGCCGTGTCGAGACGGCGGCTGCACTTCGGCGAAAAACTTTTCCAGCGCCGGCATTACGCGTGCATCGGTGAACAGCCGTTCCTGTGTCGCGCGCAGGCGTCGGCGCAAATCATCGCGACGCGCGCGGTCGCCGGCCAGACTCACGGCTAGGTCGACGTAGCCGTCCGCATCTTTTGCGATCAATTCCTCGACGCCGAGCAGGCGCAGCATCCCGGCGGTCTGCCGTCCGCGCATGCGATCGCCATCGAGCGTGATGAGCGGCGTACCGAGGCTGAGCACGTCCAGGCTGGTCGAGCCGCCGCTGAAGTGGATCGAGTCGAGTACCAGGTCGGCGGCGGCGACACCGCCGAGATAGTCGGCATACCCGCGCCGCGGAACGATGCGAATGTGCTGGTCGAAATTGACGCCCTCGGTTGCGAACGCCTTCTCCATGCGCGCGCGAAAACGAGTCGCCATCGCGGGTTCGTTCTCGAAGAAAAAAATCGTCGCGCCGCTGCGCGCGGCGATGCGTGCGGCGAGTGCATCGAACTCGGGCACGATCTTGATTAGATTTTGCACGCAGAGCACCAGTGGTCGATCGCCTTCGCGCTGCAGCCAGCTTCCGTCGCCCGCGGCAGGCGGCCGGCGCGGCAGCGCGCCCAAGCCGGGCAGACGCACGAGATGCTCGCGGTAATGCGCATCGGCGTCCGCAGGTTCCATCGCCTCGCCGCTAAGGAAATAGTCGATGCGCGTCGATCCGGTCGTGACCGGATGCCCATAGGCCGCGCACTGCACCGGCGCGAGGCGCATCGCGGCGAGCAGGTTGGTGCGTCCGTCCATGCCGACGTCGAGATGGACGAGGACGTCGAGCTGCGCGTCGCGTATCGACTGCGCGATGTCGCGCACGCCGAGCTGGCCGACGTCGTGTGTCGTTGCGATCGCTTGGCGGACTTCCGCGCTGACGGCGTCGAGCGCCGGGCTCAGATTCCACACCCACAGTTCGAAACGCGTTTGATCCAAGCGCAGCAACCATTCGACGAAATAGCGCGAGACCGTGTGCGTGCGCAACGCGCTGCCGACGAATCCGATACGCCGACGCGGCCGCGCGGGCGGTGGGTCGATCGGGACGGTGAACGGCGCGGCGTGCACCTCGACGACCGTTTCGAGCAGGTCGCCGAAGCGCAAGCTCAACCTCTCGCTGTCGAGCGCGTGATAGTGCAAGTGAAACGGTTGAATCCAGGCCGCGGTTTGCAGCGCCGCGTCCCACTGCGGATGCGCCTTCACCAGGGCGATGGCCTGCTCCAAGCCTTGTTCGAAACGCGTCGCCGCGGCGCGGGCTTGCGCGGCATCGGCGAGAAATTTCGGATGCGCGAGCAGATCGAGCCAGGCGATGCCGAGGTCTTGCGGCGAGAGTGCCCGCGCGCGCTGGAAACCGCGGGCCGCGGCCTCGTAGTCGCCGCGTTCGTAGTGGACCATCGCCAGTTCTTTAACCGCCTCCGCCGAGGTGGGCGCCAGCGTCAGCGCCCGCGACAGGGCGGCTTCGGCCTTGTCATAGGCGCTGAGATAGCGGCTGGCCACGCCGAGGGCGATCCAGGCGTCGGCCGATTGCGGCTGCAGTTGGAGGGCGGCGAGGGCGGCCGCGACTGCCTGGCCGTAGCGTCCCGAGTCGAGATGGCTGTGCGCCAGACGCAAGGCCGAGTCCGCCGATTCGGGCGACTGACCGAGCGCGCGTTTCACCGCATCGGGCGACAAAGGCATGGGGGGGCTGCGGAAAGGGCGAACGTAAGAAGATACCGCCCGCGAACCGCCTACGCCACACTGCAAATGCGCTGGGCATTGATTACACTGGAATAGCCAACTAAACGACCTGTCATCCCGCCGATGTGCCGTCATCGGCAACCCGATGGAATACACCATGAAAGAAAAGAAAGATATTGTGGAAAACTGGCTGCCGCGCTACACCGGCACCCCGCTCGACCAGTTCGGCGAACACATCCTGCTGACCAACTTCGGCAACTACGTCGACTTGTTCGCGGAGTGGAACGGCGTCGAAGTTCACGGCCGCGACCGGCCCATGCCCAATGCCACCGCCGACGGCATCACGTTAATCAATTTCGGCATGGGCTCGCCGAACGCGGCGACGGTCATGGACCTGCTCAGCGCCATCGCGCCGAAGGCGGCGCTGTTCCTCGGCAAATGCGGCGGCCTGAAGAAGAAAAATCAGCTCGGCGATCTGATCCTGCCGATCGCGGCGATCCGCGGCGAAGGCACCTCGAACGATTACCTGCCGCCGATCGTGCCTGCGCTGCCGGCGTTCCAATTGCAGCGCGGTGTATCGACGATGATCCGCGACCTTGGCCACGACTACTGGACCGGCACGGTGTACACGACCAACCGCCGCGTCTGGGAACACGACGAGGAGTTCAAGAACCTGCTGCGGCGCACGCGCAGCATGGCGGTCGACATGGAAACCGCGACGATCTTCGCCGCCGGCTTCGCCAACCATATCCCGACCGGCGCGCTGCTGCTCGTCTCCGATCAACCGATGATTCCCGAGGGCGTGAAGACCGAGGCGAGCGATAAGAAGATCACCGCGAATTACGTCGAGAAACACATCAAGGTCGGTATCGAGGCGCTGAAGCTCGTGCGCCGCCACGGCCGCAGCGTCAAACATCTGCGCTTCGAGGTCGACGAGGAGTATCACGACGATCTCGGCGGCGAGCACGAGCTGTAACCCGTGCGCGCGCGACATCAGGACAGCCCATCGATGCGCCGACATCGCGAACGCCACGTCGGCGGCCGCGTCGGCTGGTTGCGCGCGGCCGTACTCGGTGCGAACGACGGCATCCTCTCGACGGCCGGTCTTGTCGTCGGCGTAGCGAGCGCGGCGGCAACGCGCGAGAGCGTGCTGATCGCCGGCGTCGCCGGCCTCGTCGCCGGCGCGCTGTCGATGGCGACCGGCGAATACGTGTCGGTCTCCTCGCAGAGCGATGCGGAACGGGCCGAGCGCGATCTGGAGAAACACGAGCTTGTCACCGATGCGCACGGCGAACGCGAGGAATTGGTCAACATCTATGTCGGCCGCGGTCTCGACCGTCCGCTCGCCGAACAGGTGGCGGACCAGCTCACCGCGCACGATGCGCTCGGCGCGCATTTGCGCGATGAGCTCGGCTTGACCGAGCAGCAGCGTGCGCGTCCGTTGCAGGCCGCGGTGACGTCGGCGCTGTGTTTCTCGATCGGCGCGGCGTTGCCGCTGATCGCCGTGCTGCTCGCAGCGCCTGCCCATGTGGGCTTGACGGTGGCGATCGCTTCGCTCATTTCGCTGGCGGTGCTCGGCGCGGTCGCCGCGCGCGCGGGCGCGGCGCCGATGGTGCCGGGTGCGTTGCGCGTGTTGGTTTGGAGTGCGTTGGCGATGATTGCGACGGCGATGATAGGTCGGTTGTTTGGGGTTGATCCGTAGGTTCTGCTTTTAGCTCGTCGTTCCCGCGCAGGCGGGAATCCCCATCTTGTTTCGCTTTTGCCGTCATTCCGGCGGAAGCCGGAATCCAGCGCCTTTGCTCTTTCTCGTCATTCCAGCGGAAGCTGGAATCCAGCTTTTGTTGTAGCTCTTGATTCTGCTCTGACCGCGTCCCTTCGGTTTTCCGCGCGCGTCCAGCGCGCGGGTCACTTTTCTTTGCTTGCACAAAGAAAAGTAACCAAAAGAAATGCACCCCGGGAGCCGCGCTGCCTGCGGCAGTTCGCAAGGTCAGGCCGGGGTTCGCTCGATGGGCATCCTTGCCCATTCGCGAACTCGCGCGCATCCCTGCGCGCGACCCTACGGGCGATTCCGGCCTGCCCTCGCCGCGGCTGACGGGGCCCAAGATCAAGAGCTACGCGTGTGAGGCTTTTTGCTCTGGCTTCTGCGCGCAGGACGCACGCGCTCTGCTCCTCCCGGGGCCTTATGGCCTTGCGGCGGCAGCGGACGAAAAGGCCCCGCAGGGGTGCGCGCGAGGGATCGCGCGCATTCCGCTGTTGCACAGGATGTGCAATCAGCGGAACCCGGCCGCTGGCGCGGACCGTTCGGGCAGGAGCCCGAACGGCGCAAGGCGCTGGGGCGTGTTTCTTTGGTTCCTTTCTTTGCACGAGCAAAGAAAGGAACCCGCTCGGCCGAAGGACGAGTGGAAGCCTTTGCTCTTAAGCGCCAAAACAATCAAAAGCAAAAACTGGATTCCAGCTTTCGCTGGAATGACGAGCGAAAAAAAGGCGCGGGATTCCCGCCAAAAATACGCGGAAACGACAAACATCGACCTTTGATTTGTCAGACATTTCAGCCCGATCCCCGCCAGAATTATGCCGATATTCATCCAGCAACTTCTGCTAGGCTGAGCCAATGAATACGACCCACCCACTGCATATCGTCATCCTCGCCGCGGGCGAGGGCAAACGCATGAAATCCGCGCGGGCGAAGGTGCTGCTGCCGCTTGCCGGCCGGCCGATGCTCGCGCATGTGCTCGACACGGCGCGTGCGCTGCATCCGGCGAAAATCCACGTCGTCTACGGCCATCGCGGCGAGCAGGTGCAGGCGGCATTCGCCGAGCAAACTGACATTGCCTGGGTGCATCAGGCCGAGCAGAAGGGCACTGGTCATGCGATGCAATTGGCGATCGCCGGTATTCCCGATGCGGCGCGCGTGCTCGTGCTCTACGGCGACGTGCCGCTGATCCGGCCGACGACGTTGCAGCCGCTCGTCGAAGCGCAGGCCGCGCTCGCCGTGCTCGCCGCTGATCTGCCCGACCCGACCGGCTACGGCCGCGTTCTGCTCGACGCTGCGCAGCGCGTGCAAGGCATCGTCGAGGAAAAGGACGCGACGCCGGCGCAGCGCGCGATACGTACGATCAATACCGGCGTGATCGCCGCCGGGGCGGCGCGGTTGCGTGGCTGGGTGGCGCGGCTCGACAACAAGAACGTGCAGGGCGAGTTTTACCTCACCGACGTATTCGCGCTGGCAACGGCGGACAACGCCTCGGCGCTGGCGGTCTTGTCGACCGATCCGAATGCGATTGTCGGGGCGAACGATGCCTGGCAGCTCGCTCAACTCGAACGCCGCTATCAGCAACGCGCCGCGCGCAATCTTTGCGCACAGGGCGTGCGCTTCGCCGACCCGGCGCGCTTCGATCTGCGCGGCCACGTCAGCGCAGGTCGCGATGTGGAGATCGATGTCGATGTCGTGCTCGAGGGCGCGGTGACGCTCGGCGACGAGGTGCGCATCGGCGCGTTCTGCCGCATCCGTAACTCCACGCTCGCCGCCGGCACCGTCGTGCAGGCGCACAGCGACCTCGACGGCATCGTCACCCACGGCGCCTGCGTGATCGGACCGTATGCGCGGCTGCGTCCCGGCACGGAAATCGCCGAGGGCGCGCACGTCGGCAATTTCGTGGAAGTAAAGAACGCGGCCATTGGAAAAGACTCCAAAGCCAATCATCTGAGCTACATCGGCGACGCCACGATCGGCGCCGGCGTCAACGTCGGCGCGGGCACGATCACCTGCAACTACGATGGTGTGAACAAATACCGCACCGTGATCGAGGACGGCGCTTTCATCGGCTCGAATGCGGCGCTCGTCGCGCCGGTGACGATCGGCAAGGGCGCGACGATCGGCGCAGGCTCGACGATCACCAAGAACGCGCCGGCCGGCGAATTGACCGTTGCGCGCCCGCGCCAGGCGACGATTCCGGGCTGGAAACGCCCGCAAAAAGCCCAGAAATAGCCAGGCACCCGGCCGCCGATGCCGCACCCAGGGTGCGGAACATCATAAAATTCGCGGCTAACTGATTCGAGGAATGCTTCATGTGCGGAATTGTCGGCGCGATCGCGCAGCGCGATGTCACCCCGATTTTGGTCGAAGGCCTGCGGCGGCTGGAATACCGCGGCTACGACTCCACCGGACTGGCGCTTGCCCAGCCCGGCGGGGACCTGAGCCTGTGGCGCACCGTCGGCAAAGTCACGCAGCTCGCCCAGAAGATCAACGCCGCTCCGCGTGAAGGCGTGCTCGGCATCGCCCACTCGCGCTGGGCCACGCACGGCGGCGTCACCGAGGCCAATGCGCATCCGCATGTGTCGGAAAACCGCATTGCGCTGATCCACAACGGCATCATCGAGAACTATCTGGAGATTCGCGAGTTGCTGCGTGCGAAGGGTTACACCTTTACCTCCGAGACCGACACCGAAGTCATCACCCATCTGATCCACGACTTCGTCAAGCAAGGCCACGATCTCACCGAAGCCGTGCGATTGGCGGTGAAGAAACTCACCGGCGCTTACGCGATCGTCGTGTTCGATGCGCAGCAGCCGGACCGCATCGTCGTCGCGCGCATCGCGAGCCCACTCGTGATCGGCTTCGGCAACGGCGAGAACTTCGTCGCCTCCGACGTGCAGGCGCTGCTGCCGGTGACGCGCAAATTCATTTTCCTCGAAGAAGGCGATGTCGCCGACGTGCGTCGCGACAAGGTGACGGTGTTCGACGCTGTGGGCCAGGTCATCCAGCGCAAACTGCACGAGTCGTCGTTGTCCGCCGATGCGGTCGAGCGCGGCGAATACGCGCACTACATGCTCAAGGAAATTCACGAGCAGCCGCAGGCGATCGCAGACACGCTCGAAGGCCGCATCGCCAACGACCGCGTCCTACCGAACATTTTCGGCGTGAATGCGGAAGCGCTGCTCAAGCGCGTGCGCCACGTGCAGATCGTCGCCTGCGGCACGAGTTATCACGGCGGCCTCGTTGCGCGTTATTGGTGCGAGTCGCTCGCCGGTATTCCGTGCAGTGTTGAGATCGCAAGCGAATTTCGTTATCGCGATGTCGTCGTGCCGAAGGACAGCCTGTTCGTCACCATCTCGCAGTCCGGCGAAACCGCGGACACACTCGCCGCGCTGAGTCAGGCGAAAAAACTCGGTTATCTCGGCACGTTCGCGATCTGCAATGTGCCTGAGTCGAGCCTCGTGCGTGAGTCGGACCTCGTGCTGATGACGCGCGCCGGCCCCGAGATCGGCGTCGCTTCGACCAAAGCGAACACGACACAGCTGGCCGCACTCGCACTGCTGATGCTCGAACTCGCTCGCATCAACGGCTTGCCGGCGGAGCGCCTGCGCGAACTCGTCGCCGAACTCACGCAGCTGCCGCGCGTGGTGGACGCTGCGCTCAAGACGGAGAATCAGGTGCGCGAACTTGCCAAGCGCTTCGTGCCCAAGCAGCACACGCTGTTCCTCGGTCGCGGCACGCATTGGCCGGTCGCGCTCGAAGGCGCGCTCAAGCTCAAGGAAATTTCCTACATCCACGCCGAAGGCTACGCGGCGGGCGAACTCAAACACGGCCCTCTCGCGCTGGTCGACGCCGACATGCCGGTGATCGCTGTGGTGCCGAACGATCATCTCCTCGAAAAACTCAAATCGAATCTGGCCGAGGTTCGCGCGCGCGGCGGCGAGCTGTTCGTCTTCGCCGACGAACGCGCCGAGATCGACGCACGCCAGCTCTCTGCACATGAAGGTCACGGTGCGTTGATCAAGATCGACTCCGGCGGCAACTTCATCGCGCCGGCCGTGTTCACCGTGCCGCTGCAGTTGCTCGCCTATCACGTCGCCGTACTGCGCGGCACCGACGTCGATCAGCCGCGCAATCTGGCCAAGTCGGTGACGGTCGAATAGCGACGCGCATGTGATTCGAAGCGTGGTAAAAGCGAATAAACCGTACGCCTTGTAAGCTATTGATCCTACAAAGAGCCAATCTGGTTAACCAGAAATCTAGTTAAACTGATTGACTACAAAAAACCTGTTAAAACAAGTTGGGCGTCATGATCGAGGCATGCGCATCAGTCGAGCAGCCAGGTTGGCTACAGCTGCGTCAAGCACTTTGGCCACATTGCTCTGAGTCCGAGCACCTGGCCGAAATGCGCTCGTTCCTTGCCCAGTGTGAACGCTTTGCCCAGTACGTCTTCTACTCCGAGTCGAACGTTGCGGCAGGCTTCGTCGAAGCATCGTTGCGGCACGACTACGTGCCCGGAACGGACAGCTCGCCGGTGGCATTTTTGGAAGGAATCTACGTTGCCCCCGCATCTCGACGCCAAGGGGTAGCACTCCAACTCGTCGCCAAAGTCGAAGGCTGGGCTTGGGAGCGCGGGTGCACGGAGTTCGCATCGGACACACAGTTCGAGAACGGCACGGGTCAGCTAGTGCACAAAGCACTTGGCTTCCGCGAAACTGAGCGCATCGTGTGTTTCGCCAAGAGCCTTCGTTGAAGATGACGCCCAACCCTTCCATCGAGCGGACAGTCAACAGCCGGCTTCGGCGTCTGTCGCCTGCCGCTCATGTCAAACGTTAGGCCGCACAAGATCATCCCCTCCCCCCATGCGCATCGAAGTCGACGACCTCACCCGACCTGCAATTCATGCTCTGCTCAATGAGCACTTGCAAAGCATGTACGAACTGTCTCCGCCTGAGAGTGTGCACGCTCTCGATCTCGACGGGCTTCGACAGCCCGGCATCACATTTTGGTCGGCTGGGAAGGCCTCATTCTTCTTGGATGTGGCGCGCTCAAGGAACTGAGTCCGAAGCATGGCGAGGTGAAGTCCATGCGCACTCCGAGTGCACTTCGTCGCAGAGGCGCCGGGCGCGCCATCCTTGATCATATCGTCGAGACGGCGAAATCGCGTAACTATGAGCGTCTGAGCCTGGAAACTGGATCAATGGAGGCATTTAAACCTGCCCAGAGGCTCTACGAGAGCTTCGGCTTCTCCTATTGCGGGCCGTTCGGCGACTACGTTGAAGACCCGAACAGTGTGTTTATGACCGTCCGATTGCAGGCAACGAGTGCGGTCTAACTATTCGCTCAAGCGGACCGTTGCGACGGGTTGCGGTATCCTGATTCCCATCGTGGCAGCGGCCGCTTAGCTCAGCGTTAGACTACGCGCACTCAGCATGAAGCTTCTCTTAACTTCCGGGGGCGTCACGAATGCGAGCATCCTCAACTCGCTCGTTGACCTCCTGGGCAAGCCCATTTCGGCGTGCAACGCCTTGTGCATCCCCACGGCCGAGTACGGGCACCCAATGTGCACTCCAGCTTCCGCGTGGCGCTTTGTCTCGGGAAAGTCCCCAGCTCCAATGTGCGACCTGGGTTGGAAGTCGCTAGGCCTGTTGGAACTCACTGCGCTACCCAGCATCGATGAAGAGCGCTGGGTTCCATGGATCCGAGAGGCGGACGTTTTCCTAGTAGACGGCGGAGACGCCGCCTATCTATGTCATTGGATGAGACAGTCCGGGCTTGCCGCTCTATTTCCGTCGCTGCCCGAGGTGGTGTGGGTAGGGGTCAGCGCCGGTAGCATGGTGATGACTCCTCGAATCGGAAAGGACTTTGTGAATTGGAAGTCGCCCACTGGCAACGATAGCACCTTGGGAATTGTCGACTTCTCAATCTTTCCCCACCTCGAGAATCGACACATGCCGGAAAACAACTTGTCCAGCGCTCAACGATGGGCAACGGACATCGGCAATCCGGCATACGCCATAGACGACCAGTCTGCCATCAAGGTAGTCGAAGGCGTCACGCAAGTTGTCTCCGAGGGGAAATGGAAATATTTTCCATGAGTCCAGTTGGCAGTGCGGCCTAACTCCTCGCTCAATCGGCTGCAACGGGTTGCGGTATCCTCACGTCCATCGCGGCAGTGGCCGCTTAGCTCAAGCGTTAGGTAGCACAGACATGTCGCTCAAACGCGCAGCAATTGCCTGTATCGTTTTGGTTGTTGCCTATTTGCTCCTCGTTCAAGTTTCGCCACCGTTTGCGGTGTGGTTTGCCCCAGCAATTCTTGCAACCGTAGCGGCCTGTCTTATCGGTCGGATCAGCCTGCTCTACGTCTTTTTGGTCCTTGCGGTTCTCGGCCCCACCATGACGCTGTGCACTCTCTTTCTAGTCACCGGTATATCTTCGCCTGGCCAGGCGGCAGAGAATCTTCGCGCGGTTATGCTTGTTGGCAGCTTCCTAGAAATTCTGGCAGCACCCTTTATCGGGTCGGCAACATGGCTAGCAATGCGCTACCTAACTATTGGTCAAGTGGACCGCTGCGACGTGTCGCGGTAATCTGACGCGCACTGTGGCCAAGGGCCACTTACCTCAGCGTTAGGCCGGCAACAAGCCCTCGGAGATTGTCATGCATACGTGGTATGCAAGATCGGTTCTCTTCGTCAGCGACGTGAATCGTGCGCTGCGCTTCTATACCGACATGCTCGGCTTCAAAAAGGTGTGGCACGAGGGTGATGGGCAGGGAAAGGTATGCCAGGTCGACAGAGCGGGCTGCGAGATTATCCTATGCGAGGACGCTGGTCGTGGGGACAAAGGACGTTTGTTTATAGAGCTCACTCGCGACGGCTTGGCGGAATTCAGGCGCGAAATTGTCGAACGCTCTATTCCCAATAGGAAATCTTGGTGGGGTTACGACGTGATCCAGATCGATGATCCCGATGGCAACGAACTGCTATTTCCGCTGTCGGATAGCGCGGCCTAACTGTTAGCTCAAGCGGACCGACGGGGGTAGGTGCTGCGGTAAGATTGTCGCGTTCGCGGCCGGCGGCCGCTTAGCTCAGCGTTAGGTCCATGGACGCGACATATTTGCGTTATGTCGATCCCGTGCACCCTCGTTCGTCTATTAGGGAGGATCAAGCCAAGCTGGTCACTGTGGCTCGCAGCCTGATCGAGCCTACATAGAGGCTCTCATGACTACTGATACCAAAGTTACGACTCAACGATACTTGATTTCGTTTGATGACGGCTCGATGGACCATATTCCTGAGGGAGATTGGCCATCGGTGGGCGAGGCAGCACATAAGGTGGTTCGGGAGGCAAAGGCCGCAGGGATCTGGATTTTCGGCTGCGGTATAGAACGCCAACAATCGACCATTGTCGCGACAGACGGGACGATCATAGCCGGACCTGTGCAGGAGACAAAGGCAGTTGTCGGCGGGTTTTCGATTGTTGAGGTTTCTTCACGCGAAGAGGCTCATGATTGGGCCGCCAGGATCGCCGCGGCATGTCGCTGCGCGCAGGAGGTTCGCGAGATCATGTTCGACCCGGAGTCCTGATTGGAGTTTGCTGAGTCGTGTAGCCTAACAATTCATCCAAGCCGAACGGGCTTCGCCCGTCGGCTTAATTCAGGCCTTATGCGTAATCAACATGAACTTTACTGATCTAGAAAAATCTGCCCTACGACTCAATGAACTTTACGAACAGCTCGAAATTAAGATGTATGGTCGTGTTTGGACCACGGAAGAGCTTGCACTCGGTTTCGTAGGCGATGTCGGCGATTTGGCAAAACTGATTCAGGCGAATGCAGGTGTCCGAAAAATTGACGACTGTAAAGCGAAACTTGGGCACGAGTTGTCAGACTGCCTATGGTCGATCATGGTTCTTGCGAATAAGTGCGGCATTGATTTGGTGGGGGAGTATTCCAAGAACACTAGAGAATTAATAGAGTATGTATCTAACGAACTGGACACATAACAAATGGGTGCATGGCGATAATTTCGCTGCGCCAAGCGAAATAGCGCTAACGCTTATAGCGTACGTAAAACCGCTTGAGTAGATACAAGAGATGACCCGACAGTCCTTTCTCCTGGGCTTGCAGCAAGCGCGAGTTTTCGTCGAACAGCTGCTGCAGGCGGTTGTCACGATGCGAAATCAAGTCGCGTAGCTCGGCAATATCGTCGCTGGTGAGGGTGTAGCCTGCCGTAAATCGTTCCGCCAGTTGTCGATCCACGTAGTGCGTACTGTGCTTGCCGGCGGTCTCTTCAGCAGGTCGGCTCTTCGTATAAAAATACAGGGCGATGGATTTACGCGAGAGGCCGATGCGCTCTGATGGCAGTGCAATCGGATCAAAACCATGCCAACTTTTCTCCGTGGTCTCGAAGATCACGCATCGGTTGAATGTTGGAGATATCCGAACGGCAGGTTCGACGTCTTGATACGGGTCGCGATAGAATTCAATGTTCCCGCCCCATTTTTCGTCCCAATCGGGATTCAAGTACACGATTAGATTCAACCGTCTATGCCAGCGTTCGCTGGGGTGATAGTTGAAGTCGATATGTGCTTGCAGGAGCTGTCCGTTGCGATTGTCGTGAGTTCCGCCACCGAGATAGAAGGGGTCGTATAACAAGTTCTCGACGCTGGTGACTTCGCCGATGAAATTCAAAAAATCCGCTTCTTGAATCGCTGAATCTAGCCGGGCATAGCTACGGCCCAAGGCTCTGAGGCGTTCAACGGTCGACTTGCCGCCCGGGCGGCCATCGTCTCCAACGTTGTTTCCCTTTTCAAACGCGGGAAATTCTGCCAGTAAGCTGCGGGCAAAAGCGTCCTCGAGAAAATCGTCAATGACAACGTGACGGAAAGGTTTCGCTTGAGCGAAGCCTTCTTTCAAAAAGGCCAAGTCGCCGATTGTTTTCGGGTTGAGTATATCTAGCGGTTTCAACGGAAAAAGTTCTACTAGGTATTAATTCGAGGTGCCAGCTAAGTGCGAGAAAATCGGGGTTGCCGCCTGCCGACCTTATCGATTTTCCAGCGTACCAGATCACTAGACGAGCCCGACTTTTTTCAGCACCTCGATGGGTGGACCATCGAATCGCGGAAGCGGCACATTGCCGACATAGCGCAGATCCTTGCGCCCATCGGGTGTGGTGTAGAAACCGCCCGCGGTCAAATCGCGGAATCGGGCGAAAAACTTGGCCGCCTCGAGAAAATCCGCATGGACTTTCGGCAAGTAGCAGATGTCGTCGCAGATGCGGTGAATCTGCTCGACGCTAAGCGCCGTCGCCGGTTTGGAGAAACGTCGTGACGCTTCGCCGTCGAACCATGCCAGGCCCTCGATCACGATCTTGCGATCTTCGCGCTGGCGCGGGTACGGCGCGCTGATCCATTCGTCGATGAAGTCGACGACGCCGACGGCCGAGGCGCTCGGCGAAGTGGCATCCGCGGGGATGATCGCGTCGCACAGAACGGTCGCGATCTGACGCTGCGCGGGAGTAAACGTCAGCGGCCACAAATCGCCGGAACGGTAGGCCTCGGTCAACTTAGGATCGGTTCCGTAGGGCTTGGTCTCGCGCACGCCGTCTGCCGCTCGCGACAGAGGCATCAGCCCCAGGCCGCCGAGCGGAAGCGTGCCCGCGGCAGTCAGCACCCATTTGAGACTGGTACGCCGGTCCATCACAACTCCTTCCGCTGCATACGATCGAGAATATGATCGGCGACGCGCCACGCGTTGGCCATGATGGTCAGCGTCGGATTCTTGTCCGCGTTCGAGGGGAACGGCGAGCCGTCGGCGAGGAAGAGGTTTTTCACATCCCACGCCTGGCACCATTTGTTGAGTACCGAGCGGTGCGGATCGTCGCCCATGATGGCGCCGCCGACTTCGTGGATGATGCTTCCGCCCGGATCGATGGCATTGGCGCCGTCGTTTTCCGGCGGCTTGTGCAGACGGCCGCCCATCGATTCGATCAGCTCCGCGAACGTTTTCTGCATGTGCGCGGCCTGACGCGTCTCGTGGTCGGACCATTTCCAGTGGAAACGCAGGACAGGGATGCCCCACTTATCCTTCACCTGTGGATCGATCTCGCAATACGAGTTCTCGTTGGGAATCATCTCGCCGCGTCCGGCGAAATGAACCATCGATCCGTAGTAGCGGCGCGCGTCTTCCTTGAACTTGGCCCCGTAGCTTCCGCCGGTGAGCCACTCGATGCCGGCTGCGGTGCCGAGCTGCGGCATGCGGCGGCCGCCGTTGAATTCGATGTGATAGCCGCGTGCAAATGAGAGCTTGCCGGCCTGCTGCGCCTTGTATCCCCACCACGGCACGTACATGTGTCCGCCGGACGCGCCTTCTTCATTGTGTGGCGGCAGATTCTCGAGCAGCGGAATCTGCCCGGAAAGATCGCTGCCCACGGTGTCCATCAGGTACTTGCCCAGCTTGCCGCTCGAATTGGCCAGGCCCTGCGGGAATTGCGCGGAGCGCGAATTGAGCAGAATGCGGACGGTTTCGAACGCGCTGGCCGCGAGCACGACCACGCGCGCGCTGACTTGGCGCGACTTGCCGGTGCGCCTGTCGACGAAGCGCACGCCCGAGGCGCGGCCGTCTTTTGCGAGGATCACTTCGGCAACCATCGCATCGGTCAGGATGTCGAGCTTGCCGGTCTCCAGCGCCGGCGGAATATGCACCGTCGTCGACTGATAGTTCGCGCGGATCGAACAGCCCTGGCCGCACGGTGTCGCCCAGAAGCATGGCGAGCGCTTGCGCATATCGCGCGCGATGATGTCTTGCGCGGTGGCATTGCCGGGATGCAGTTTTGCCGGAATGTTCTGCGAGTCCAGCGGCTGGGTCACCACGGCGCGATGGCAGGCGATCGTCGGAAAGCCCAACTTCGCCGTATGCTTCTGGATGAGCAGATCGCTGACGATCGGCTTGGGCGGGGGCAGTAGGCAGCCGGACGGGGAATCCGGCGTGTTTTCCAGGCCGTCGTTCGCGCCGTAGATGCCGACGAGCATCTCGACCTTGTCGTAATACGGCGCCATGTCTTCGTACGCGATCGGCCAGTCGAAGCCGAGACCGTCGCGTGAGCGCGGCTTGAAATCGTAAGCGCCGTTGCGCAGCGAGATGCGTCCCCAATGATTGGTGCGTCCGCCGAGCATGCGCGCGCGCCACCATTCGAACCGCTCCCCGTCTTTCTCGCTCGCCGAGACATAGGGTTCGCCGGGCACCTGCCAGCCGCCATCGACGGTTGCGTCGTAGAAGCCGAACGGTTTGTCCGGCGTGCTCGTCCCGCGCAGCGGCGCCATCTCCGGCGTCTGGAACATCGCCGTCTCCATGCCCGGATCGTATTTGCGGCCCGCCTCCAGCATCAGCACGCGCGCGCCGCTCATCGTCAGCGTGTAGGCCATTTGCCCGCCGCCGGCGCCGGAGCCGACCACAATCACATCATAGTTGCGCTTCGTAACGGCTTCGGAATCGACGAACGGCATCTCGGTACTCGCCTCGCATGCTGGAACCGCGCCGACCGTGGCACAGCGTGTCTTTCGTCGTCAAGTGGAAGAGGGCACGGCGATCGGGTATCGATGCCCATTGACTGCGGACTAGTTCAGCGATGGGAGAACCGCGATTTCTGCACCTTCCAAGGTATATCGCGCGTAGCGGAAATCGCGAATCGATACCACGCGGTCGCGCATCCATTCGAGGACGACGAAGTACATGGGCATTCCGAGAACATCGTCCGGATCGAACACCAGCAGCGCGGGTTTCCGGTCGACCATGCCTGGTGCAAGACGCCAGCCGGCGAAAAGACCGTAGTTGCCGAAGTAGTTGGCGACGTTGGGCTTACCCGCGGACTGCAAACGATTGACGAGATTGAGCCTGACTTCATCGGCCAACATATCGCGGATGGCATCGAAATTCCGCGCGTTGAAATGGTGCGCATAGGCGGTGAGGAGACGGTGCTCGCGCGGCTCGAGCGCCGGCGGCGCATCGCTCGTATCCGCCAGTTGCTTGAGCCCCGCGCGGCCGCGCTGCAATGCGGACTTCACCGCTGGAATGCTGCTCGCGGTGAAGACCGCGATCTCCTCGAGTGAATAACCGAGCACGTCCTTGAAGATCACCGTGCTGCGCTGTAGCGCCGGCAGGCGCATGAAAGTTTTCAGGCTGAGCAGGATCGTGTCGCCGGTGTCCAAGCTCGCGGAGGGATCGACGATCATGTCCAAGTCCTCGGAGGCGTGAGCGGAATCCTGCCGGCCGCGTTTGCGCAGAAAATCGATCGCGGTGTTGTGCGCGACACGCACCAGCCAGCGCTCGAGCGCGGAGAAATTGTCCACCGGCGGCGGCGATTCGAGGGCTTTGACCAGCACCTCCTGGACCACGTCGTCGCCGTCCACGGCCGAGCCCGTCATGCGCGCACAGTACCGATGCAGCCTAGGCCGCAGCTCGGCAAGCATGTGCGTGAGCAACTCGCGCTGGGGGTCTGTGGAAGCGGGTTCGTCGGGCATTCGCTGGGTGGAATCTCTTTCCTGATCTACAGAACGTTTTGTCCCAGGTAAAGGAATCGCTGGCGGCGATCATCTTGCTCCGATTCCTTTCCACGGCGCGATTCGTTTTATCCCAGGACACCGGGCCATTCAATGCCTCGGTGGACTTCTCACTCAGACGAAAACCTCTTAGAAGGAATCCTCATGCAAACGCTCAACCAACAACGGGTCCTCATCACCGGCGGCAGCCGCGGCCTGGGGCTCGGCGTCGTCGAAGCGCTCGTCGCGCGCGATGCCGATGTCACTGTGATCGCACGTGACGCCGCTCCGCTGGCCGATCTGCAGCGCCGGCTCGGGGTGGCGGTCATCCCGGGAGATATGACCGCTCCGGAGTTCGCTGAATCCGTACTCCGCGACGTCCGCCCGTCGATACTCGTGCTCAACGCAGGCGCGACGCCCGCCATGGCGCCGCTGCACGAGCAGACCTGGGAGTCGTTCAGCGAAATCTGGAATGTCGACGTGAAGGCGGCGTTCCATTGGATCCAAGCCGCGCTGCGCCTGCCGCTTGAACGCGGCGCGCGCGTGCTGATCTCCTCGAGCGGCGCCGCGATCGGAGGCTCGCCTCTTTCCGGCGGCTACGCCGGCGCCAAGCGGATGATTTGGTTGATGGCGGACTACGCCAACGGCGTCGCCGGCGAGCTCGGCCTCGATATTCGCTTCCAAGCGGTGGTTCTGCGACAAATGGTCGGCGCGACGCGGCTCGGCCGCACCGCAGCGGAAGCGTACGCGCAGCGCAAAGGCATCAGCATCGAGCAGTTCCTCGCGGGATTCGGCAAGCCGCTGGAGTTGCGCGAATACGGCGAGCAGGTGGTCGCGCTGCTGAGCGATCCCCAATATCGGGATGCGACCGCGCTCAGCATTCGCGGCGACACGGGAATTCAGCCGCTCAATACGAGCCTGTGAGCGGCCGCTTGTGCTTGAGCTCGCGACTTATGCTGTCACCGAAACACCGTTTTCGGCGATGACCTTCGCGAACCACTGCGCCGAATCTTTGGGAATGCGCTTCTGCGTCTTGAAATCGACATACACAAGTCCGAAGCGCTGCGAGTAGCCGTCGGCCCATTCGAAATTATCGAGCAGGCTCCAGTGGTGATAAGCGCGCACCGGCACGCCGTCGCGAATCGCGCGCGAAAGTTCGAGCAAGTGCGCGCGCACCCAGGCGATGCGCGCGCGGTCGTGCACATGGCCGTCCATCCCCGGCGCGGTGTTGTACGCCGCGCCGTTCTCGGTGATCTCGATCGGGATGCGGCCGGTGTGTTCGGCCATGTCCTTGAGGATGTCGTAGAAACCTTTGGGATAAATGTCCCAGCCGTTGTCGGTGCGATGATGCGGCGGATAATTCGTCGCCCATTCGGCTTTGGTGTTGAGGCCGGGAACGCCGTTGCCGTTCGGTGCGTCGGCGACGATCCACGACGAGTAATAGTTGATGCCGACGAAATCCAGCGCGGCGCGCACGGTCGCCTCGTCGCCGTCTTTCCAGCCGAGCAGTGTTGCCTGCTCGGCCGCGGGCAGCACACCGTCGGGATAGCGGCCTTTCAGCGCGGGATACAGGAACCACAGGTTGGCGAATTTGTACCAGCGCTGCGCGGCGAGCTTGTCGGCTTCGCGCTGCGTTGCCGGATAGGTCGGCTGCGTGTCGAAGACGCCGCCGACTTCAAGCTTGGCATTGGCTGCCTTGATCGCGCGGAAGGCCATGCCCTGGGCAAGGTTCACCGTGTGCGTCGCGCGCAGGAAGGCGAGCGGATCGGTGCGGCCGGGCGCGTGATTGCCCTGCCAGTAGCCGCAGTGCGTGAACGTCTTCGGCTCATTGAAGATGCACCATTGCTTGACCCGATCGCCGAGCGCGTCGATGACGATCTTGGTGTAGTCGGCGAAGCGCGCGGCGGTGTCGCGGTTCGGCCAGCCGCCGGCGTCTTCGAGCGGCTGCGGCAGGTCCCAGTGATACAGCGTGGGAAACGGGCGGATGCCCGCGGCGAGCAATTCGTCGGTGACGCGCTTGTAGTAGTCGAGACCTTTCGCGTTCGCCGCGCCCTGGCCGCCCGGCTGCACGCGCGGCCAGGCGATCGAGTAGCGATGCGTCTTCATGCCCAACTGCTTTGCCAGCGCGATGTCTTCGCGGTAGCGGTGATAGCTGTCGCAGGCGACGTCGCCATTGTCGCCGTTCTTGACCTTGCCGGGCGTGTGCGCGAAGCGGTCCCAGATCGATTCGCCGCGCCCGTCTTCGTTCCATCCACCTTCGACCTGATACGCCGCGGTCGCCGCGCCCCAGAGAAAGCCTTCGGGAAATCCGTTGCCGGCCGGCTTTGTGCGCGTCAGCGCATCGGCCAGCGGGCTGCGCGCCAGCAGCGCGCCGCCACCGAAAGCAAGGGAGAGGCGCAGGAGTTCACGACGCTGCATTGTATACTTCCTTCGAATGAGTTCTCGCGCTCGTGGCGACGCCGATGCGCACCGAAAAAGGCCGGACCCGGTGGAGAACAGCCCGGGTCCGGCGCGCAGGGCGCAACAATTGCGCTAGAAATTGACGCCGAAATTGACGCCGAACGTACGCGGCGGCAGATATTGCGAGGTGTAGATGAACGAGCCGTTGGATGCGACGGTGCGTCCCGCGTCGTTTGTGCGCACCTTCTCGTCGGTGAAGTTGCTCACGTACGCACCCGCGTACCACTTGTCGTCCGCCGAGGTGTAGCGCACGGAGAGATCGCCGCGGAAATACGCCTTCTGCTGGTCGCCCGCGCCGAAGTTGAACGGCGACAGCCAGCTCGACGATTCGTAGTGGCCGGAGAACCGCGGCGTCACGCGCGCACCGTTCGAGAGCATGAAGTCATGCTCGTAGATCGCGGTGAAGCCGAAGTCCGGCGCGTGCGGCAGATCGTGGCCGCTTACATCCATGCAGTTGCCGATGCCCGATGCGGGCGGGCAGGCGGGCAGACCGCCGTAGTCGTTGCTGCCGGCGTAGCGCAGGATGCCGAGCTTCTTCTGCGGAATCGCCGAGAACACGAGGTTGACGCGGTCGACATCGCCGAGGCGCGCGGCCAGTTCCGACTCGACGCCAGTGACCTTGGTCGTGCCCTGCACGTTGGAGAAGCCGAGGCCGTGGCTGCCATCGATGAAGGTGATCGGCGCGGCGAGCTGAAAGTCCTTGAAGTCCTCGTGGTAGATCGCGCTGTTCCAGGTCAGGCGGTGGTCGAGGAAAGTCAGCTTGATGCCGGCTTCGTAGTTGACCAGAGACTCGCCCTTGTACGGCACGCCGCCGTCCTGCAGGCCGCCGGACTTGTAGCCGGTCGACACGCTCGCGTAGACGAACGCATTGCTCGACAGATCGTGATCAATCTTGAGCAGCCAAGTCGGCTTGTTCGCCGTGAACTTGCCGTCGTTCTTCGCGCTGACGTTGAAGCCCGAGCCGGGCGCGGCGGGATCCAGCCCCGGATAAATCGGCACCTGCGGCACGGTGGCATCGTAGGCCCAGCCGTAGTTGCGGCCGCCTTCGTTCTTCTTCTCGTCGTGCGTGTAGCGCGCGCCGAAGGTCAGGCGCGTGGTATCGGTGAAATGCCAGGTCGCCTGGCCGAAGGCGGCGTAGGAATCGACCAACTCCTTCGGTTGGATGAACGAGCCCTGCCATCCGACGGTGCCCTGCGGCGTGCCATTGAAGATCGGGATATCGAAGCGGATGCCGTTGTCCTCGGCCGCGTAGTAGAGGCCGAGAATCCAGTCGAGCGTGTTGTCGCCGACCGACTTGAGGTCGAATTCGTGGCTCCACGATTTGTAGTGCGACCAGTTGGTGCGGTCGTTCTGATAGTTCGCGCCGCTCGCGAAGCTGGTCGGCACGAGTGCACCGCCGTCCTGATCGTAGGTGCTCGAGCCGTCGAACTTGGACCAGCCGGCGATGTAGCTGAACTCCATGCCGTCGTTGATCGCATAATCGACGCGCGAACGCAGGGCATAGTTGCTGCGGTTCAGCGCCGGCGCGGTGTCGGCGAGAATCGACCAGAAATCCTGCCCGGCGCGCGGGCTCTGCATCAGGTTGGCGCTCGGCGTGCCGCGGTCGCGGAAATATTCGAACGAAAGATTCCAGGTGAGTTTGTCGTTCGGCACCCACAACGTCGACACGCGCACCGCACTCTGGTCCTGCGCGTTGTATTTCGGTCCGCCGGTCACGTAGATGTTCGGATCGATCGGCTTGAACGTGGCCGCGGTGCCGCCCGAGGCAAGGTACGCGGCCTGTTGGCTGGCGACGGACGGCACCTGGCCGTTCGGGTTTTGATAGTCGACGTAGCCGTCGTGCTGCTCCTGCGCGACGGCGACGCGGAACGCGAACGTCTCGCTCACCGGCACGTTGACCGCGGCGCGCAGGCCGAGGTGCGCGTAATCGCCCGCTTCGAATTGCGCGTAGCCGTAGAAATTGCCGAGCTCGGGTTTCGCGGTCTGGAAATTCACCGCGCCGACCGTGGAATTGCGCCCCCACAGCGTGCCCTGCGGGCCGCGCAGCACTTCGGCGGATTGCAGATCGAGCAACAAGCCGGCCGCCGCTTCCGCGCGCGGCGTGTAGATGCCGTCGACGAACAGCGCGACTTCCGGATCGGCGTATTCGGTCTTCGCCGAGTCGTTGCCGACGCCGCGCAGCGTCAGCGTGACGACGCCGTGATCGCCCTGCGTCGTCGCGGCGAAGCCGGGCACGAGCTTGACGATATCGGTGATGGTGTTGACGCGCTCCTTCTCGAGCATGTCCGGATTGATCGCGGTGACCGCGACCGAAGTCTTCTGCAGCGAGGTCGAGCGCTTGGTCGCAGTCACCTTCACTTCTTCGAGCGACTGCGTCTTCGTGGCTTTCGGATCGGCCGCGTCGTCGGCCGCGCCATGCGCATGACCGGCAGCGAGGACGGCGAGGATCGCGCCGCAGAGCGCGGTCCTGCCCGGAAGCATCCGGGTGAAGCGCGCGGCGGAGTACTGTAATTGCATAGCGTCGCGCACGGGCATGCGAGCGTCGCTTGAACGATGGTTCATGGGTCTCCCTCCTGAGGATATGTCGGTGCCGGTAGGTGCCGGCTTCGAAGCCGGTCTGCTCTGGGGCGGGCAAGAAATATCGCGAATTGTCAGCGCTGTCAATCGAAAATTGACAGCGCTGACAATTTGGCTAAGCTGTAAGTTAGGGAGCATGCTACTTCAGCTCGTCATTCCCGCATTCTCCTGGCGGGAATGACGAGCAAAAATTTTCAGCTGTCAGCGCAAAAAGAATCGTGCCGAGGGGCTCGTTATGCCAGCGTTGCGTAAAATTCTCATCGTCGGCGGCGGCACGGCCGGTTGGCTCACGGCCAACTACCTCGCGCGCCTGCTGTGCGCGGCGGCCCCAACGAGCGTGCAGATCGAACTCGTCGAGTCCGCCGACATCGGCATTCTCGGTGTCGGCGAAGGCACGTTTCCGTCGATCCGCGGCACGCTCTCGGCGATCGGTCTCGACGAAGCACGTTTTCTGCGCGAGGCTACGGCGACGTTCAAGCAGGGCATCAAGTTCGTCGACTGGGTGCGTACGCCGGGTGCGCAGGCAAACGCGCGTCGCCACTACTTCCATCCGTTCAGTCTGCCGAGCCAGCGTGGCGATGCGCCCGAGTTGCTGCCGTACTGGTTGCTCGGTGCGGCGGCGCCCGGGGCGTCGTTCGCGGAAAGCGTGACTTTGCAGCATAGCGTCGTCGAGGCATCGCGTGCGCCGAAGCGGCGCGGCGACGCGCCGTATCAAGGACGGCTCAACTACGCCTACCATTTCGACGCCGCGCGCTTCGCCAAGCTGCTCGCGGAACACGGACGCGGCCTCGGTGTGAAGCACACGATCGCGACGGTCGAGACCGTCGATCTCGACGAGGCCGGCGCAATCGCGCGCGTGAACACACGCGAGGCCGGGGCAATGAGCGCGGATCTGTACATCGACTGCACCGGCTTCCGCGCCGCGCTGATCGGCCACGCGCTCGGCTCGACCTTCCGCAGCGCGAAGGACACGTTGTTCGTCGACCGCGCCGTGGCGATTCAGGTGCCTTACGAGCGCGCCGATTCGCCGATTCCTTCGTACACGATCTCGACCGCGCACGAAGCCGGCTGGACCTGGGACATCGGCCTGCACACGCGGCGCGGCGTCGGCTACGTTTATTCGACGCGCCACAGCGACGATGCGCGCGCGGAGCAGGTGCTGCGCGACTACATCGGGCCGGCCGCGAACGGGTTGAACGCGCGCCTGCTCAAGTTCGAAGCGGGTCATCGTCCGGTGCAATGGGTGAAGAATTGCGTTGCCGTCGGCCTGTCCGCGGGTTTCGTCGAGCCGCTCGAATCGACCGGCATCGGCCTGATCGAGATTGCCGCCTATCTCATCGCGCATCTGTTGCCGAGCGATGGCGAGATGACGCGGGTGGCCAAACTGTTCAACGATTCCATGTCGGCGCGTTACGAGTGCATCTTCGACTTCATCAAGATGCACTACTGTCTAAGCCAGCGCCGTGATTCGGCATTCTGGATCGACAACATCGATCCGGCGAGCGTGCCCGCGACGCTGCAGGATCGACTGACGATGTGGCGCTGCCGTCCGCCGCACCGGCTCGACTTCGTCACCGACATCGAGATGTTTCTGCCGGCGAGCTGGCAGTACATCCTTTACGGCATGGAATTCCGCACGGATCTGCAATCGATGCGCGCGGCCTATCCACAGGTCGACGCCGCGCGGCGCGAATTCCAGATGATCCGCGCGCTCGGCATGCATGCGGCGAACGATCTTCCCGACCATCGCGCGCTGGTCGAAGAGCTCTGCGCGTACGGAGTTCGCCGTGAGTCGGCCTGACCCTTCGCCGCAGGCCGACAAGTTCACTCGCCCTCGACCTGCATGTAGCATGCTCGGGATGATCGTTGCAGTCGTCAGCTGAGGAGCCTTCGCGTCAATGCCAGCCCGAATCGAAGATGTCGCGCTGAAGGCCGACGTCTCCACCAAAACCGTGTCGCGCGTGTTCAATCGCTTGCCGAACGTGAGCGAAAAAGTGCGCCTTCGGGTCGAGGCGGCAGCGAAGGAATTGAACTACCGGCCGAATCCGTCCGCGCGCAGCCTCGCGGGCAATCGCTCATACCTCATCGCGCTGCTGTTCGACAACCCGCACGCGGGGTCGAGCTACATCATGGAGCTCATCGTCGGTGTGCTGCAGGCCTGCGAGAACACGCACTACAACGCCATGCTGCGGCCGCTGGACCTGTCCGCCGATCCGGTCGCGGCGATCGAAGATTTCGTCAACCAGTTCCGCCCCGACGCGCTCGTACTGACGCCGCCGATCGGCGACGATCTCAAGGTGCTGCATCGTCTCGACGAATTGGGCATCCGCTACTCGGCGATTTCGGCGAAGTCGCCGCACGCGCGCATCGGCGTCGGCCTGAACGAGCGCAAGGCGGCGAGCGAGATGGTCGACCATCTCGTCGCGCTCGGCCATCGGCGCATCGGCCACATCGCCGGGCGCGACAGCCACGGCGCGCGCGCATGGCGCCTGGCCGGCTACAAGGAGGGCTTGCGCAAGGCCGGCCTCGAGTTTGACGAGGCACTGGTCGCCGAAGGTGACTTCTCGTTCGAATCCGGCATCGTCGCGGCCCGGCAGCTGCTCGATCTGCGTCAGCCGCCGACGGCGATCTTCGCGGCTAACGACGATTCGGCCTGCGGCGCGATGCACGAAGCGTTCGAGCGCGATCTGTCGATTCCACGCGATCTGTCGATCTGCGGTTTCGACGACACGCCCGCGTCGGTGCAGGTGTGGCCGAGTTTGACCACCGTGCACCAGCCTTGCCGCGAGATGGGCCGCATCGCGACCGAGCAGGTGTTGTTGTCGATCCGCGATCCGCAGGCGGCGCAGACGGTGCGCATTCCGTACGAACTTAAGATTCGCGGCTCAACCGGACCGGCGCCGACGCCCGGCGACGGCGCCAGCCGCAGCGGCTCGCGCAAGAGTTGACCCAAACGTCAGTGGTGCCCGTCTCGGCGCACGGAGATCGAGTTGACGATCTTCTTGCCGCCGGAGGCGCGCGACGCGGCTTCCTCGACCCGCGCACGTTCCGGATCGGTGTCGACGATGCCGTACAGATAGACGACTTGGTCGAGCGACTGGACTTGAACGTCCCAATAGCTGACGCCCGGCGTCGTGCGCAACGCGGCTTCGACCTGCGCGGCGATTTCCTTGTCGCCTGGGCAGCCGCCGAAGCCGCATTTCCGGTAAGCCTGATAGGCCGTGCACGCGGAAAGCGCGGCGAGCAGCAAACAGGACATCAGCAGTGCGGCATAGCGTTTCATGCGATTTCGTTTGGCATCGTCGATGGTTTGCGTACCGATGATTAGCACACGCCTCGGTCAGCTTGTTTACGGCGTCAACGCGAAGGCGCTGTGCCGTTGTTCGTGATCGAGCAGCCAGCGCTTGGTCGGTAGGCCGCCGCCGAAACCGGTGAGACTGCCGTTCGCACCGATCACGCGATGACAGGGCACGATGATCGGCAGCGGATTGCGTCCGTTTGCCGCGCCGACCGCGCGCGTCGCGTTGGCGTCGCCGAGCTCGCGCGCGATATCGCCGTAGGTCGTCGTCGCGCCATACGGAATGCGCAGCAACGCCAGCCACACCTGCTGCTGAAAATCGGTGCCCAACGGCGCCAGCGGCAGGTCGAACGCGGTGAGCTTGCCGGCGAAATACGCTTTCAGCTGCGCGCGTGCTTCGTGCAGCGCGCCGGGGCCGTGCTCCCAGTCCTCGCCGATCGTCGCCGGATATTTGCCGTTCTCGAAATCGACGTGGCGCAGGCCACGTCCGTCGGCCGCCAGCATCAGACGGCCGATTGGCGTTTGCAGATAGTCGTAATACACCGTCGACATGGCTGCCAATTTAGCACTTCTACGCCGCCGACTTGACCTCCGCCCGCGCGCGGCGCGTGCGCACGGCCTGGGCGAGGCGATCGAGCGTGCGCACCGTCGTGTCCCAGTCGATGCAGCCGTCGGTGATGCTCTGGCCGTAGCGCAGCGGCTGGCCTTCGACGAGATCCTGGCGCCCTCCGTGGATGTGGCTTTCGATCATCGCGCCGAGAATGCGCGTTTCGCCCGCCTCGACTTGGCCGGCGATGTCGTCGATCACCTTCGGTTGGTTCTCCGGATTCTTCGACGAATTGGCGTGGCTCGCGTCGATCATCACGCGGTCGTTGAGGCCGGCCTTGGCGATCGCCGTGCAGGCCGCATCCACGCTTGCTGCGTCGTAGTTCGGCGTCTTGCCGCCGCGCAGGATGACATGGCAATCGCGATTGCCGCGCGTCGCCGCGATCGCGGTGCGGCCTTCCTTCGTCACCGCCATGAAATGGTGCGGGCTCGCCGCGGACAGCACCGCGTCGACCGCGATTTTCACGTTGCCGTCGGTGCCGTTCTTGAAGCCGACCGGACAGGACAACCCCGAGGCGAGTTCGCGATGCACCTGGCTCTCGGTTGTGCGCGCGCCGATCGCGCCCCAGGCGACCAGATCGGCGATGTACTGCGGCGTGATCATGTCGAGGAATTCGCAGCCGGCCGGCAGGCCGAGCGCGTTGATGTCGCGCAGCAGACCGCGTGCGAGGCGCAGGCCTTTGTCGATGTGGAAGCTGCTGTCGAGGTCGGGGTCGTTGATCAGGCCTTTCCAACCGACCGTGGTGCGCGGTTTCTCAAAATAGACACGCATGACGATTTCGAGTTCGCCGGCGTGACGTGCGCGTTCTTCGACCAGACGTTGGGCGTATTCCAATGCGGCCTTCGTGTCGTGGATCGAGCACGGCCCGACGACGACGACAAGGCGGTCGTCCGCGCCGTCGAGGATCGCATGCACGGCCGCGCGCGATTTCGACACGGTGTCTTCTGCCTGCTCGTCGAGCGGGAATTCGCCGATCACCTGGGCGGGTGTGGAAAGTTCGCGCAGTTCGGCGATGCGCAGGTCGTCGGTGTGGTGGGTGGTCATGTTGGCAAGCCTCTTTGTTGAGAAGTGCGGCCATGGATGGCCGCTTTTTGATCCTCGCCATCAGGGACGATGGCAAAAACAACGCATAAAAAAACCGCCGGGTGGGCCGGCGGTTTTTGAGGGTGTTCTGTTTGCGAAATCGTCAGATCGATCGCGCCCCTTCCTCCGCCAGCGGCTTGGGAATGCCGTAATACCAAAAGAAATAGGCTTGGCGGAGGGAGGTCATAGCTATACAGATATCACAACGATTCGCGGTCGACAAGCGGCTTTTGGCTTCAGTTCAGCTCAATGTTGGCCAGTCGCTTCAGCGCCTCAGCGTATTTCGCCGCCGTGCCGTCGATAACTTCGCGCGGCAACTTCGGCCCCGGCGCGGTCTTGTTCCAGTCCAGTGTTTCCAGGTAATCGCGCACGAACTGCTTATCGTAGCTCGGCGGGCTGATGCCGACGCGGTATTCGTCGGCGGGCCAGAAGCGCGAGGAATCCGGCGTCAGCATTTCATCCATGACGTAGAGCTTGCCGGTTTCGTCCGTGCCGAACTCAAACTTGGTATCGGCGATGAGGATGCCTCGCGCCGCCGCGTACTCGGCGGCAAACGTGTAAATTTTCAAGGTGGCGTCGCGCACTTGCTCGGCGAGGTCGGCGCCGATCGTGGAGACGACCTGATCGAAGCCGATGTTCTCGTCGTGGTCGCCGATCGCGGCCTTGGTCGAGGGCGTGAAGATCGGCGCTGGAAGTTTTTCCGCCTGACGCAGGCCAGCCGGGAGCCGGATGCCGCAGAGTGACCCGGTCGCCTGGTAATCCTTCCAGCCCGAGCCGATCAAATAGCCGCGTGCGATCGCCTCGACCGGCACGGGCTTGAGGCGCTTGGTGATCACGCTGCGCTTGGCATACAAGTTCGCATCGACGCCGGCGGGCAGGACTGAGGCGACGTCCTTGCCGGTCAGATGATTCGGCACGAGGTGCGCGGTTTTCGCAAACCAGAAATTCGAGATTTGGCAGAGCATCTCGCCCTTACCCGGAATCGGGTCGGGCAGAATGACGTCGAAAGCGGAGAGGCGGTCGCTGGCGACGATCAGCAGTTCCCGTGCGGACAGCGCGTAGACGTCGCGCACCTTGCCGCGATGGATCAGGTCGAGACCGGGCAAGTCGGATTGCAACAGCGTGGTGGGCACAGCGACCTCGGTAGAGCGGAGCGAAGGCGCGCATTGTAGGGCAGCGCGGCCGTCGATGTGCGGTTCAGCCTCGCGCGCGGGCATCGGCTAGAATTCGCGTTCCGAAAGGTTCCGCGACGATCGATGACACTCCCTTATTCCGTTTCCCGGCCGGCGCGAACGCGCGACGGCATGCGGAGGCGCGCATGAACATCTGGGGCAAGCTTGTTGGCTTCGCGATCGGCGTGGGCGTGTTCCACAATCCGATCGCGATCGTCGTCTGCGTGCTGCTCGGGCATATTTTCGACCGCAGCGTGAGCAGCTTCGGCGGCACGATCGATGCCGCGCCGATGTCCTTCGTCGCGCCGCTGTTCGGCCTGGCCGGTGCGATCGCGAAGTCGGACGGACGCGTGTCCGAGGCCGAGATCGCCGCGACCGAGTATCTGATGGCACGTCTGCAGCTCTCCTCCGATCTGCGCAACGCCGCGATCGAGCAGTTCACCGCGGGCAAACAACCCAGCTATTCGACGACGAACGCGATCGTGCAACTGCGCACCTGGACGCGCGGGCACCGCGACCGTTCCTTCATTCTCATCGACCTGCTGCTCGACATCGTCTGCGCCGACGGTCCGCTCGCGCCGGCCAAGCTCGTGATCGTGCGCAAGCTCTGCGCCGCGCTCGGCGTCGACGAGCGTCAGCTGATCGGCATCGCGGTGATGAAGGGCTACACCTACGTCGCGCCGGACAATTGGGAGGAATACGTCAACGCGCACCGCAGCGAGCGCACGCGCGGGCCGGCTTCGGCGTCGCGCGGGAAGGACCCCTACGCCGTGCTCGGCATCGACCGCGGCGCCAGCGATGCCGAGGTCAAGCGTGCCTACCGCAAGCTGATGAGCCAGCATCATCCGGACAAGCTCGGCAACGTACCCGATGAGTTGAAGCGCCGCGCAGAGGAACGCTCGCGCGACATCAACGCGGCGTACGAGCAGGTTCGCAGCGAACGCGGGTTCAAGTAGCGCGGGCCTCGGCGGCGCCGCGTGTAAAATATCGATATTGCGCCTTCCTTGAGTATTCCGATGAAACAGTCCCCCGTCATCGCGCCTTCGATCCTGTCCGCGAACTTCGCCAAGCTCGGCGAGGAGGTCGACAACGTCATCGCCGCCGGCGCGCAGTGGGTGCATTTCGACGTGATGGACAATCATTACGTGCCAAACCTGACGATCGGCCCGCTGGTCTGCGAGGCGCTGCGCAAGCATGGTGTGACCGCGCCGATCGACGTGCACCTGATGGTCAAGCCGGTCGACCGCATCGTGCCCGACTTCGCCAAGGCCGGCGCGAGCAACATCAGCTTCCATCCCGAAGCGAGCGAGCACATCGACCGCACGATCGGCCTGATCCACGATTCGGGCTGCACGGCGGGCCTGGTGTTCAATCCGGCCACGCCGCTGTCCTATCTCGACTACGTGATGGACAAGATCGACCTGATCCTGCTGATGAGCGTCAATCCGGGTTTCGGCGGGCAGAGCTTCATTCCGTCCGCGCTCACCAAGCTGCGCGAAGTGCGCGAGCGCATTGATCGCAGCGGGCGGGCGATCCGTCTGGAGATCGACGGCGGGGTCAAGGCCGACAATATCGGCGAGATCGCCAAAGCCGGCGCCGACACCTTCGTCGCCGGTTCGGCAATTTTCGGCCACAAGGACTATCGCGAAATCGTCGCGAAGATGCTGCACGCGGTTGGCTGATCGCGCCGGAAGATTTCGCGTCGTTTAGTTCGGTAAAGAAAACCGCGTCGAAGAGCGGCGGGGGCAAGAGGGGTCAGCTCTTCGACGCGGCGCGGGAAATCAAATCTGCAGCGCAGCGATAGCGCCGAGTACGAGCGCAAACAGGGCGAAGGCGATGCGGAACGGTTCCGGCTGGTGCAGCTCGAGATTCGGTTCGGGGTGGTTCGTGTTCATGGGGTTTGGGGTCCTTGCTGTGTTGGCGCCGGTTTAGAATCCGCCGGCCCGATGAACGGCGAGGGCGTCTAATCGGGCGCGGCAGCGACCAAATCTGGCGCAACGATGACAAATGCACCGCCGCCATTGCCGCGCGCAGGGCGCGTTGCGTAAGCTGCGTGCACCTCATCAAGCAGGACCAACGTCATGGGCCGCAACATCGCCATCGTCGAAGACGAACCCGCGATCCGCGCGAACTATGTCGAGGCGCTCAACCGTTTCGGCTACACCACGCAGGGTTTCGCCACGCGTCCGGAGGCGAGCCGCGCGTTCGCGCAGCGCTTGCCCGAGCTGGTGATCATCGACGTCGGTCTTGGCGACGAGCCCGAGGCGGGCTTCGAGCTGTGCCGCGAACTGCGTGCGCAGTCGTCGACGCTGCCGATCCTGTTTCTGACCGCGCGCGATTCGGATTTCGACGTGATCTCCGGCCTGCGCCTCGGCGCCGACGATTATTTGACCAAGGACGTCAGCCTGCACCATCTCGCTGCGCGCATCAGCGCGCTGTTCCGCCGCATCGATGCGTTGAACAAGCCGACCTCGAAAGAAACAGTGGTCGAACACGGCCCGCTCAAGCTTGAGGCTGAGCGCATGCGCGTGACCTGGAACGGCGCCGAGGTGCCGCTGACCGTGACCGAATTCTGGATGATCCACACCCTCGTGCGCTTTCCCGGCCACGTGAAAAATCGCGATCAGCTGATGCGCGAAGCGCAGGTCGTCGTTGACGATGCGACGATCACCTCGCACATCAAACGCATCCGCAAGAAATTCCTCGCGATCGATGCCTCGTTCGATTCGATCGAAACGGTGCACGGCGCGGGTTATCGCTGGCGGCCGTGAGCCTCCAGTCGTAGATGTCACTGCGCTTCAAACTCCTGCTGCTCGCCCTGTTCACGCTGGTCCTGCCGCTGGCGGGCTGGCTGATCGTGCGGCAGATGGAGGAGCTGCTGCGTCAGGGTCAGGAGCAGACGCTCACCGCCTCGGCCAAGGCGCTCGCGCGCAGCCTCGCTGCGCTGAAGACTGTGCTGCCGCCGGCCGGTCAGGCGTTTTATGTGCATCCGTGCGCGCGAGGCATGCGTGTCGACGGCTATGCGGACGACTGGTCGTTGCTGCTGCCCTACGCGCAGAACATCGGCCCGGCGGACGACGCGCAGAAAGCCAAGCTGATGCTCTGCGCGGACAACGAATATTTGTATCTGCTCGCCCTCGTGCGCGATACCACACGCACGCGCGTCGACGCGAACGACGAGGGTGCGTTGCTGCGCGATCACCTTACTTTGAGTCTGGCGCGCAATGATGATTTGCGCCGCTATCTGCTCGCCAGCGCCGCGCCCGGGCACTTCGACGCACGCGTGCTCGACGGCGAAGGCGCGACCTTGCCCGAAGCGCTCGCCGGTGTCTGGCAGGAGGACGCAGACGGCTACCGCGTCGAACTGCGCCTGCCGCGCACGCAGATGCCCGACTCGCTCACGCTCAATGCGTTCGACGCCGACGCGCCGAACAACGCGCACATCGAACTGCGTCCGTTGCTGCTGCGCTCGCCGGACTTGTCGTCCGACCTCGCCCAGTTCGCGCCGGATGGCATGCGCGTGCGCGTGCTCAGCGCCGAAGGTTGGGTGATCGCGGAGTCGGGCCAGCTCGACGCACCCTCGCAGAAAACGGCGGCGCCGGCGCTGCGGCGCTGGTTCGAGAACCTGATCTATCGCAGCCTGATCGCGCCGGACATGACGCGCGCGCAGGATTTCGCCACCAGTTTGCCGCGCCTGTCCTCGCCGGAGATCTGGCAGGCGTTGTCGGGCGTCGCGGCGACGGCTTGGCACCCGTCGCCGAATCAAGGCAGCAGCGTCGTGCTGGCCGCGGCGGTGCCGTTGAAAGAGAACAACGAAGTGCGCGGCGCGCTGCTGCTCGAACAGCCGGGCGACGCGCTGCCGCTGCTGACCAACCGCGCGCTGCTGATCCTGATCGGCGTGAGTCTCGGCGCTCTCGTGCTTGCCGGCGCCGTGCTGTTCGCGTTCGCCGGCGTGCTCGGCTTGCGCATCCGTCGCCTGCGCGACGCGGTCGAGCGCGCCAAGCACACGAACGGCAAGGTGGAACGCACCGGCGAAAAGCAGGTTCCGCTGCCGCTGATCGGCGCGAAGGATGAGCTCGGCGACCTTGCGCGCAGCTTCTCGCGCTTGCTCGAAGAGGTCACCGCCTACACCGATTATCTGCGTACGCTGGCCTCCAAACTCTCGCACGAGTTGCAGACGCCGCTGGCGATCGTCAAATCCTCGCTCGACAACCTCGACCAGCAATCGGTGTCGACCGATGCGCGCACTTACCTCGTGCGCGCGCGCAGTGGCGCGGAACGCCTCGGCGCTATCGTGCGCGCGATGAGCGAGGCCAGCCGCATGGAACGCGCGATCGACGGCGTCGATGCTGAAGAGTTCGATCTCGTCGCTGTCGTACGCGGCTGCGTCGATGCGTATCGGCCGCTGCTCGCGCCGCGGCGGCTCGATGCCGATCTGCCGGCGTCGCCGTTTCTTATGCACGGCGCGCCCGAGTTGATCGCGCAGGCGCTCGACAAACTGATCGACAACGCACGCAGCTTCACGCCGGAGGACGGTTGGATCCGCATCGCCCTGCGCATCCGCGGCGACAGCGCCATCGTCAGCGTCGCCAACCAGGGGCCGCCGCTGCCGCCGACGATGGCCGACCGCCTGTTCGATTCACTGGTCAGCGTGCGCCCGTCGTCGACGCAGAAGACTACCGTCGTCAACGGCGCGCCGGCCGAGCCGCCGCATCTGGGTCTTGGCTTGTCGATCGTCCGCCTGATCGCCGAGCTGCATCGCGGCAAAGCCCAGGCGAGCAACCTTGCCGACGGTTCCGGCGTCGAGTTCTCGCTCGAGCTGCACGGCATGCCGCGGCGGTCGCTGGCGGGGTGAGACCGAACGGGATGTCCCCCAAATAGTAGGAACTTGTCCGCATTTTGGGAGGGAAATGTCCGGCAAAGTGTGATGAATATCTGAAAAATGAGATCCGCAGACGTCAACCCATTCTGCATCTCATTTCATCTTCGGATGCTCGCCATGGCCCTCTCTCCGTTCTCGAATCGAATTGCGAAGCTTGCTATCGCCGCCGCGCTTTTGCTTGCGAATCACGCGTATGCGGATCAGTTCGTCTATGTGCCACTCGCGCGGCCATGCCGGCTGATCGATACGCGGACCTCGGCCGATAGCATTGGCCCCGGTCCACTGACCGCAGCGCACGGACCCTACCTTTTCGGCACCATGAATGCCGACGTTTTCAGCGTCGCTCAGCACGGCAACTCGGCGGGTTGCGACATCCCCGTCGGAGTGGGTGCCATCAGCGTCAACATGAACCTGATCAACGCGACCACCGCGGGCAACATCGCCACCTGGTCCGCCGATGTGGGATCGACTGCGCCGAATATCGGCACCGGCGTATACAACCCCTCGATGCCGAATCCGGTCGCCGGACAGGTGCTTTACAACACGGGCTATTCGACCATTTCCCTTGGCGCGGCGGATGAAGCGGGCAATCCAGGAGCGAACACCGGAAAGTTCTATCTGCAAGTGGCCAATGGCCAGACCGACGTGACGATGAATATCGTGGGCTACTGGCTGCCCCTGTCGGTGCGAGAAACTCGTGGCAAGACCGGGCTCGCGCTGGGCTACTACGCTTCTGCTACCGGCTTTGACGCAACGGCGATCGGGCCGGGCACAAACGCGAGCGGCAATTACGCCACGGCATTGGGCTCGCAGACGAACGCGACCACCTATAACGCCACGGCGATGGGGGATAGCTCTGCTGCCACAGGCACCAGTTCGACGGCGATGGGCGGTCATACCGCAGCGAGTGGCAATTGGTCGACAGCGATGGGGGCGAGCACGATCGCCGCCGGTGCCTACTCGACAGCGATGGGCTTTCAGACGCAGGCGCTTAAAGACGGCTCAACAGCAATGGGCAATGCAACGCTCGCCAATGGCAAGAATGCAACGGCGATGGGCAATTCAACCGCCGCCACCGGCGACTCGTCGACAGCGATGGGCGAACAAACGAAAGCCCTTTCCAACTATTCCACGGCAATGGGTTCCAATACCGTTGCCACTGGCGAATTCTCGACCGCTATGGGCTATAAGGCCACGACAAACAGCCATGTCGGATCGTTTATTTATGCCGACCGCGCTCATACCGGCATGAGCGTCAACACGGAAGACAACCAATTCAAGGTCGTGGCCAATGGCGGCATAAACTTTGAATCGGACGGCCATGGGGTGGAATTCGATGTGCCATGGTTCAGATTCGTTACGAGTGGTGGTGCGATTTATTCGACCCGTGATGGTAAGAACGGTGTCTGGCTGCCTACAGGTGCCGGTTCCTGGGCCACAGTCTCCGACCGCAACGCAAAGACAGCGGTGCAGCCGATTGATCCGCGCGAGGTGCTGAAGAAAGTTGTCGCGTTGCCGATGAACACCTGGCAGTACAAAACCCAGGAGGCGAAATACCGCCACTTGGGTCCGATGGCGCAGGACTTCTACACGGCGTTTCATCTGGGCGAAACCGACAAAGGCATCGATACGGTCGACGCCGACGGTGTTGCGCTGGCCGCGATTCAAGGACTCAACGCTTTGTTGATCGAGAAGGATGGGCAAATCACCGCGCTGCGAGAGGAAAAGGATCGGGAGATCGCGGCGCTGCGTGCCGAGCTGGCGGCGCAAAAGGCGGAAAGCACGGCGCAGAAAACAGAGATCAGTGCACAGAAGGCACGCATTGCCTCTGTCGAATCGCTTGCAGGCGATCTGGCGGAAGTGAAGGCGCAGGTTGCTACGTTACGCAAATCTTCACCCGCGGAACTTACGACGGTCGCTTTGCGAGAGCGTTGATCGAGTGCAACTAGTGGAGAAGGCGGCACGCTATTCCCGAGGCGTGCCGTCTGCCTGCCGACAGCTTCGCCCATTGTGATCCGGGCGTGCGGCTTGCTATCTTCGGCAGCCCTCCGCCTTCCCCGCTGCCTGCCGTGATCTCCCCTGCCGAATTCGCCGCCCTTGCCGCGCAGGGGTACAACCGCATTCCGCTCGTGCGCGAGGTGCTGTCCGACCTCGACACGCCGCTGTCGGTGTACCTCAAACTTGCTGATGGGCCGTACGCCTATCTCTTCGAATCGGTCGAGGGCGGCGCGCGCTGGGGACGCTATTCGATCATCGGCCTGCCGGCGCGACGCGTCATCCGTGTGTACGGACATCGCCTGACGATCAGCGAAGAGGGCGAAACGGTCGAGGAGCGCGAGGTCGCCGATCCACTCGCCGAAATCGCCAAGATCAAGGCGCAGTACAAGGTGCCGCGCATCGAGGGCCTGCCGAAATTCGCTGGCGGTCTCGTCGGCTATTTCGGCTACGAGTGCGCGAGTTATATCGAGCATCGGATCAAGGCCGATGCGAAGCCGGACAGGCTCGGCATGCCCGACATCTGCCTGATGCTCGCGGAAGAGCTGGCGGTGTTCGATAACCTGAAAGGCAAGCTCTATCTGATCGTCAACGCCGATCCGTCCGAACCACGCGCCTATTCGCGCGCGCAACGTCGGCTCGACAGCCTCGTCCATCGCCTGCGTTCGACCAGCGCGGCGTATCCCGACATCGTCGATCCGAAGGCGATCGACGAATCGCATTTTGTCTCGAGCTTTCCGAAAGAGGACTATCTCAAGGCGGTCGACCGCGCGAAGGAATACGTTTACGCGGGCGATGTTTTCCAGGTGCAGATCAGCCAGCGCTTGAGCGTGCCGTTCCGCTCGCGCCCCCTCGACGTGTATCGCGCGTTGCGCGCGCTGAATCCGTCGCCGTACATGTACTTCATCGATCTCGGCAGCGAACAGATCATCGGCTCCTCGCCCGAGATTCTCGTGCGCGCGCAAGGCGGCCAGGCCGTGTTGCGGCCGATCGCAGGCACGCGCCGGCGCGGGCACACGCCGGAAGAAGATGCGGCGATGGAAGCCGAACTGCTCGCCGATCCGAAGGAGCGCGCCGAGCATCTGATGCTGATCGATCTCGGTCGCAACGACATCGGCCGCATCGCCGAGACCGGCACGGTGGAACTCACCGCGAACATGGTCGTCGAACGCTACTCGCATGTCATGCACATCGTTTCCGAAGTCGTCGGCAAGCTGAAACCCGAGTTGTCGTTCATGGACGTGTTCCGCGCCACGTTCCCCGCCGGAACGCTGACCGGCGCGCCGAAGGTGCGTGCGATGGAAGTGATCGCCGAACTCGAAACGGTCAAACGCGGTGTCTACGGCGGCGCGATCGGCTACTGGAACTGGCACGACGAGGCGGACCTCGCCATCGCAATCCGCACCGCGATCGTGCAGGACGGCCAGCTCCACGTGCAGGCCGCCGGCGGCGTCGTCGCCGACTCGGTGCCCGAGCTCGAGTGGAAGGAAACGATGAACAAATGTCGCGCGCTGTTCCGCGCGGTGGCGCAGGCGGTCGGCGGTTTGTAACCCTCTCACGGATTTCGAGCCTGGGCCCGCGCTTTCGTGTTCGGCGCGCGGCATTCGCGTTGACCTAAGCCCGTGGCCTGCGGATTCCGATGCCGACACCGCAGGCATCGCCCAGCGACGCCGCCGAACCGCGCAAACCGAGCCGCTGCGGCAGCTCATGATGGATGGTTCGGGCGGATTTCTCCTCGCGAGTTCCGAGCAGAGTCGGGTTGGGATACCCTGTCCGCATGGCGACGCAGAACGACGTCCGCAAAATCGCGCTCGCGCTGCCCGCGACGCGCGAGGTGGAGGGTCGTTTTGCGTTCGAAGTGTTGAACGGCGCGAAGTACAAAGGCTACGCCTGGGTCTGGATGGAGCGCGTCGATCCGCACAAAGCGCGCGTGCCTTGCCCGGACGTGCTTGCGGTGCGCGTCGCCAACCTCGACGCCAAGGAAATTCTCCTGATGGCCGATTCGCGCAAATTTTTCACCGAAGCGCACTACGAGGGGTTCCCGGCGGTGCTCGTGCGTCTCAAAGAAATTGGCCGCGCCGAACTGCGTGAACTGATCACTCAGGCCTGGGCCGTGCAGGCGTCGAAAGCGCTGGTCGCCAGATTTGCGCGGGAATCGTAGGCCTTCGATCGGGCCTTCGCATTCGCCTCCGCGATATTTGCTTCCGCCTCGGAGGCGAGCCGGGAGCTGAAGAATTCGTCGTTCAATCGCGCTCGCGCGGCATGCTCGCAACCATTTTCGTCAGACCTTCGTCGATCGTGTGCGAAGGCTTGAAGCCGGTTCGCTCCAGCGCTGCGGTGTCGATCTGCGTGTCGGCGCAAAACTTGCGCACGCGCACACGGCTGATCAGCAGCGGTTTGCGTCTGATCGCGGCAATGCAGTCGCAGAGGCAGCCGATGCTCCAGGCCAGCCAATAGGGCAGAGCAAAGCCCGACGCGGTTCGGCGATCGGTCAATGCGCCGATGGTCGCGACAAGTTCGCGCACGCTTTTGTCGGGCTTGTCGGCGTAGTTGTACAGATGCACGCCGGGACGCGCGTCGAGCCATGCGCAGAGAAACTCCACGAGATTGCCGACGTAGGCGATCGACTTGCGGTTGTTGCCGTTGCCGATCATCAGGAAACGACCGCGGCGGATCTGCTCGATCAGGTGATAGACATTGCCGCGGTTGCCCTCGCCGAAGACGACGGTGGGTCGCACGATCACCAGCGCCCGTAACGCGTCGCTGACGCACCAGCGACGGTACACGCTCTCCGCTTCGGCCTTGCTCTTGCCGTAGGCGTTGGCGGGTGCGAGCGGCGCGGATTCGTCGGCGTTGGGCTGGTTGAATCCGTAGACCGCCGCGCTGCTGACGAAAAAAATTCGCCGCAGCGAGTTCTTTTCAGCCGCGGTCACGAGGCTTTCGGCGCCGTTGACGTTGACGTCGAAATAAAGTGATTCCGGGCGGACGTCGTCGCGGTGCTGAGCGGCCAGGTTGACAGCACAGTCGGCGCCGGCCAGTGCGCGAGTCAGCGCGGCGGTGTCGCGCACGTCGCCGAAAACGACGCGCTCGGGATAGGCTGTGCTTGCGGCGATATCGTAAATCGCGACCTCGTGCCCCCGCTGCAGCAGTTGGGACACCAGCCTTGTGCCGATAAATCCGCTGCCGCCGATAACGACGATTTTCATCATGCGCGCATGATATCGAGTTTGCGCCGGTCGTCCGCTACGGTGTGCCTGCGCGCTGTTGTGCGATGGCGTGTTGATAGACGCGAAGCAGAGCTTGGGTCAGTTGCACGGAACCGTGTCGTTCCGTCAGATAACGACGACCGGCGTCGATCATCGCCGCGCGCAGACTCTCGTTTTCTGCCAGAAGGCGGATGGCGGCGCAAAACGCTTCTGGGGTATCGGCGATCGCCAGTTCGCGCCCTGCCGCCACTTCCAGTCCTCGCGCGGCGATGGACGTCGCGACCACGGGAAGGCCGCGTGCCCACGCTTCGAGAATACGCATGCGGATGCCCGAGCCGACGAACAGCGGCACGGCGGCAATCGCGCTGTCGGGAAAGGCCTCAGCGGAATCGGCCGGTGCGGAATGCCAGCGGATATTTTGTGCGGAGACGCTGGCTTCACCGCCGAACACATGCACCACGGCGTGAGGAAGTTGCCGGGAAATGAGCGGCAGCACCTCGTGTAGGAACCATTGCGTTGCTTGTGTGTTCGGCCACCAGCCTGCACTGCCGGACAGGGCAATCGCCGGTTCGCCTTCCAACCTCTTTCCCGGCGGAAGGTGCGGCGGAAACGGTGGCGCCAATGCGCTGATCTTGGCGGATGTCGATTGTGCGCCGATGTCACGCAATGCGGCGGCATCGTTCTCGGTCAGGGTCAGCGTATGAGTTGTAGCGGCGAGGGCGCGGCTTTCCTCGACGCGAAGCCGCCGCGCTTCGAAGGTCAGCGGCAGATGACGCAAACTTGCCGCGCCGACTTGCTGCCAGATATGCGATTCCACATTCTGCGTGCGCAAGACAACAGGGACGCCGCGGCGCAAAGCCGGGGAACAGTTGGCCAGGGCCTGCAATTGTTCGGCATGTACGACGTCGGGACGAAAGCGGGCGATCGCCCGATCGACGGCCTGCTCCAGTTCGGCGCAATGATGGCGGACGACACTGAGCGCGCGGCGGCGAAACACCGCACGTACCGCCGCGGTCGTCCAAGGCAGGCGCGACAGCGCAACCGTCTCGATGCGAATTCCGTCTATGGAGCTCGCAGGCACAGTCTCGTCATCGTAGACCGGCGCAATGAGATGTATCTCGTGACCGTCATCGGCAAGCCCTTGCAGGGTGAGCGCCAACGCGAGACGCCCACCGTCGCGAGGCGGCCAAGGCAACTTCGTCGCCACACAGAGGATGCGCATCGGCGCGAGTCTACGCGCAAGATGGTGGCGCTGCGAAGAAGCGGTGTAGAGTGAAGTATGCGCGTGCTCTTCATCACTTCGCGATTTCCGCAAAGCCTGCGTCGCGGCGACGAACAGCGCGCGTATCAACATTTACGCGAGTTGGCGCAGCGGCATGAGATCACCCTGCTCGCGTTTGCGCCGGACGATGAAGAGTCCGCCGTGACGGCGGAAATCCGTCGGTTGTGCAAGCGCGTCGTGACCGTCCAGCAGTCCGCGGGCGGCCGATGGATTCGCGCTCTCCGCGCGCTGCCCGGATCGGTTCCGTTGCAAGCGGCCATGAACGACACGCGGACGTTTCGTGAGGCATTGACGGAACTGCTGCATACATCGACGTTCGACGTCGCCCATGTTCTGCTCGCGCGCCTCGGCGAGATGCTGCCGCTGCTTGGTTCGCTACCCTGCGTGCTCGATCTGGTCGACGCGTTGTCGGTGAACATGGCGCGCCGCGCGCACTATGACGCGGGCCCAATTCGTCTGATTGCACGGTTCGAAGCCGCGCGGCTGCTGCCGTACGAGCGGCGTCTCTGTGCTCAGGTGGCGGCAGCAGCGATCAGTTCAGCGCGCGACCGCGATGCGCTCGGCGGCGATCTGTCGACGCTGCATGTCGTCGCCAACGGCATCGATCCGGACGAATTCGCTTTCTCCACGCAGGCGCGCGAGCCCGACCGACTTATATTCAGCGGCAATCTGGGCTATTTCCCGAATGTGGATGCGGCGGTCTGGTTTGTGCGCGACGTTTTTCCCCGGGTGCGGGCGCAACATCCCAAGGTCGAATTGCATCTTGTTGGCGCCCGGCCCGCGATTGTCCTGCGTCGCCTGGCGCAAGCTCAGCCTGGCGTGCGTTTGATCGGGCCGGTGGAGAACATGCAGCTGCACTTGAGCCGGGCGGCAGTGGCGTTGGCGCCGATGCGGGCGGGGTCGGGGCAGCAGATCAAAATTCTCGAGGCGATGGGATGCGGCGCTCCCGTCGTGGCGACGTCCCAGGCGACCGGCGGCCTGGAAGCGGTTCCCGGCCGTCATCTGCTCGTCGCAGACGATGGGCAAACTTTCGCCGATGCCGTATCTCGGTTGTTGTACGACCGCGCCTTTGCCGACGAGTTGGCGAGAAATGCAAGAACGTTGGTGGAGCAGCACTACACCTGGAAGGGTTCCGCGGAAAGCATCGAAATGCTTTGGCAGGCTGCGGCGATTGGGGACCAAACGTTAAGAAAAGTAAGTCCTTGGCCGAAAAAGTGTGATCTATATCTCATTTAAAGCAACCGCACCGGTAGTAGGATGGCTAGAACATGCGGTGTCTGTGGGAGGCGTCGTATCTGTAACAGGGGCTTGATCCACTTGCGCCGCAGCAAGTGATGGGGATTTACGAAGTTTTCGTACTTCAATTGTAAGGGGATTCACATGCTCAGACTCGGCGAGTCGATCCGGCGCTGCGGGATCGTTTTATTGCTGTTGCTTTCGCTGTGCCCAATACACAAGGCACATGCCGTCATCGGCACACTGGATTCGGTACCGGCGGCAACCTTGCTCTATCCGTATTTCGAAGTGGATTTGAGCAACGCCAACGGCAAGACCACAGTAATCGGCCTGCACAACACGAGCGCAACCGCCATCTTGGGTCGCGTGACGATCTGGTCGAACGCCGGCCTGCCGATCTACAACTTCAACATCTATCTCACCGGCTACGATTCGCAGAGTTTCGACATGCGTTCCGTGCTTAACGGCAGCCTGCCGCAGACAGCCAGTGCGGGACAAGACCCGACGGACGTCATCTCGCCGCATGGTCCGATATCGCAGGACATCAACTACGCTTCCTGTACGGGACAACTGCCATACGGTGCGGTCAGCCCCTCCTTCGTGGCCGACCTGCAAGCGATGCTCACCGGCAAGCCGTCGACCAGCGAGTTTCCGGGACAGTGCGTCGGCACCAATGCGGGAGACAATATTGCCCGGGGCTATCTGACCATCGACACGGTCAATTCCTGCACAGGGTCAGGCATCCCGACGGCCATTCCGTTGGCCCAGTATTTTGACGCCAACTTCTTCATGACCTCGCAGAACGTATTGCTCGGCGACTACATGCTGATCAATCCGGCGCAACACGTGCTGATAATGAACAACGCAGCTTCGATCGAGGCCAGCCCGGGCGTGGGCAACAATTCGGGCACAGGCACCTATCCGCAGCCCGGCAGTCCGCAGACCACCACAGCCGGCAACTACACGTTCTACGGACGCTTCGTGAACTGGACGGCCGCGGATCGCCGCGAGTCTCTGCCGACCGAATGGGCCGTGGAGGGCGATACCGGCAGCGGCAGCGTCATCGCTTGGCGCGACCCGAAGGTGTCCACGGCTAATGCATTTTCCTGCGCCGCCGGCAAGCCTGCCTACGCGCCACTCGGTCAGACCGGCATCCGCTTCTTCGACCGCGCCGGCATCTACACTCAGATTCCGGCTTCGCCCACGGTCATCAATCCGACGCCGCCGCCGCTGCCGAATTTTGCCCCGGTGGCGACTCAGATCGTGCCAATGAACAGCGTAACCATGCTGCTGCCGGCGTCCAAGATGGGCCTGCTGGACATGGACCTGAATACGACGGTGCCTGCAGCGGGATCCAACCCGCCAGTGGATCCGACAGCCTCACAGTCGTTGGTGGTTGTGCTCACCCCCAACGAGAACCTAGCCAACTTGTCCACCGGTGTGATCGCTGTGCCGCTGAAACGTACGCAGCCGCTGACGGCGCCGGCGGTCACGCTGACGATCAACCCCAACGGTCAGTTGGCAGACGGAACCTCGACGGACGTGGCGACTGCGACTGTGGTGGATACGGGCGGCAGCGGCCCGATGGTCGGCGTCACCGTCAACCTTTCGGTGCCGTTCGGACCAGTGAACTTATCCGCCAGCAGCTGCACGACCGACGGTAGCGGCCAATGCTCGGTAAACATCACGAGCACCACCGCAGGCAGCTATGCAGTGAACGCGAATGCGTTGGGAGCATCCGCCATTCCGCAAAACGCAGTATTCAATGCGCTGGCGCCCGACGCGACGAAGTCCACGCTTGCAATCATCACCAACAACCAGTCGGCCAACGGCACCGCGCAGGATGTGGCGCAGGTTACGCTGGAAGACACGAACGGCAGCTTTGAGAATGCCGTCACCGTCACATTCTCGGCAGTGGCGCCGGCGGTTCTGGTCAACACGACTTGCACGACCAATGCCAGCGGCCAATGCACGGTGGGCATCGTGACCACTACCCCGGGCAGCTATGCGATCAGTGTGACCGCGCCGGTTGCGGTCGGTCCGCAAAACGCAACGTTTGTGCCTTGAGATAGGGAACCTGACATGACCAAGAACCAATTTATGCTCGAGGCTGGCCGGGACGTTGTTTCCCGCCTGAAGACGTTGCGCACAGCCTGTTTTGCACTGTCGGCACTGTTCGCCTTGTGCCTGCTCGCCGCAGCGCCAGCGCGCGCTGCGGTCGGCACCGCCGACACGGTTCCCGCAGCGACGCTGCTGCTGCCGTATTTTGAAGTCGATCTCGGCAACGAGAACGGCCCGCAGACCGCGATCCGGCTGACCAATGCCTCGGCGACGGCCATCCTGCTCAAGGTGGTGTTGTGGACGGACTACGGCGTGCCGACCTACAATTTCCCTGTCTATCAGCCGGGTTTCGCCAGCACGGACATCGATCTGCGCCTGCTGTTCAAGGGCGTGCCGCCGGTCACTGCATCGGCCGGTCAGGATCCTACCGACAGGATTTCGCCGAAAGGGAGTCAGTCGCAGGACATCAACTTCGCCAGCTGCACCGGTAAGCTGCCGCTGACGATGCTGCCGGCGGCCACCGTCACTGCGTTACGCAACGCGCACACCGGGCAGAGTTCCACCCTGCTCGGCGGCAATTGCGGCGGCGCGGCACACGGCGACAACGTGGCGCGCGGCTATATCACGATCGATCTCGTCAACAACTGCACAGTTCGGATTCCCGGCGATCCGGGCTATTTCCAGAGCGGTGGCAGCGGTGATGTGACGAACCAGAACCTCCTCACTGGCTCCGTCGTCTACCTGGATCGCAGCCAGAATGTCGCTTTCAGTGAACCGCTTGTATCCGTCGAGTCCGCCCCCGGCTATGGCGTATCCGGAGGCAGCAATTATGCTAATCCCCTGACCAACGGCCCCGGCGCCAACACCTTTTACGGGCGCTATTCGAGTTTCGCCGCGGCGGACAATCGCGAGGCGTTGGCCTCTATCAGCCAGGGGCGCTACCTCAACGGTGGTGTCTTCAGCAATGGCACCGATCTGGTGGTCTGGCGCGATCCGGGCGTGGTAGTGACGCCGTTCGTTTGCGGCGGCGCACCGGCGGGCTTCCCGCTTGGACAGAATGAAGTCCTTGCATTCGACGAACAGGAGCATTTCTCCGCGGTGACGGGTAATCCGTTCCCATACGCCGCGCAGAAGGTTTCCTCGGCATCATTGACGCCGTTCACCTTCGGCTATTTCCGGCTGAATCTCACCCTGCCCGGCGGCGATCCCGCAGTGGCCGGTCGGCAACAGTCTTACGTCTCCATGCGCTACAGCTCGGCGGGGATCTATGGCGGTTCGCTGCCTGCGCAGCAGATCAACAACGCTGGCAACCCGGCGTCCACCAATACTCTGGTCGGGAACTGAGCCATGAAAAATCCATTTGCTCGCAAGATCCGACTGATCGCTGCTGGGGCCGCGTTCGTCGCTTTGACCCTGACGCTGCCGGCGCATTCGGTCGAAACCACGTGCACGGGTTCCGGCGGCGCGAACTGCCCGGCGTTGATTCCCGACGGTCCGCTGCCGGGAGTCAATTCGACCGTGATCGTTCCCGCAAACATCTGCGGCGGCGGTACGGTGACCGGAGCCACGGTACGCGTCAACCTCAGCCATAGCTGGATCGGCGACTTGAGCATTACGGTCAAGAATCCGGCCAGCACGACCGCAACCTTGCTCAACCAGTTGCCGGACCCGCCTGCCGTTTCCTGCTCTGGGGACGATATTGCCGCGGTTTTCCAGGACGGTGGCGCGGCCCCGACTTGTCAGTCCGCCTTGGTGCCATCGCTGGCTGGGACCTTGGCGCCGGTGAGCCCGCTCGCCCCGCTGGCTGCTTCGGTAATCGGCACCTGGACGTTGACCGTCACCGACAATATGCACGGCAACAACGGCCTGATCAACGACTGGGCGGTCGATGTCACCTGCGGGGCGGTGGCGCCTCCCGACATGGGCGTGACCCTGAGCGGGTTCCCCGCGGCGGTTGTGCAGAACGCCCCGATCACGGGCAACGTGACTTGCTCTAACGTCGGCAGCGTGGCGGCGCCCAATGTGACCTGCTCGGTGGCCGGTGGTACTACCAGCAATTGCACCCTGCAGCCAGCGAATACGCCGATCGCCTCGTTCCCGGTGGCCAGCGTGCCGGTGGGCAGCAACATCACCTGTGCGGTGAGCGTGCCGTCGACTACGGTAGGCCTCGCCACTGTCACTGCCACGACATCGACGACCGGAGACAGCAACGCGGCCAACAACACCGCGACTACCAGCATCAGCATCACAGCCCAGGGTACGGCGGACATGGCCGTTGCATTTAGCGGCTTCCCGTCTTCCGCGGCTCCGAATGCGGGTGTTGCCGGAACGATCACCTGCACGAATGTCGGCAGCGTGGCTGCAACCAGTGCCACCTGCGCTGTGGCTGGAGCGACTGCCAGCAACTGCGTGCAGCAGCCGGGCAATACGCCGGTCGCGTCCTTCCCGGTCGCGAGTGTTGCGGCGGGCGGCAGCATCGCCTGCAATGTGGCTGGCACGATGCCGGCTTCCGGCAACTTGGTCATCACTGGTACGACCAATGCCAGCAACGACAGCAATGCGGCCAACAACTCGACGGTAGGCACGATCGCTTCTTCGGTCGGTCCGCCGCCGGCACCTTCGATTCCGGCGCCGGCGTTGTCATGGCCGATGATGGTGTTCTTGCTGGGCTTGCTCCTTGCTACCGGAGCCTGGCTGTCGCGGAGTCAAAAGTCGTCGTGACCGATTCGCATCGATGACGGTGTTGCTAGGAAAGAACTGGGCCCTGTCGGTATTGGCAATTCTCATCCTGCTTGCGGGATGTCAGAAGAGCACAGACAGGGCCCCACCTTTCGACACGGACAAGGTGTACACGGGCGCGGATGGCCGCGCCTACCGCCTTGAGCGTCTGGAGAAGAAGCCGGACGGCTATTCCCGGGTGAGCAAAACCATGCTGCGCTACTACCCGAACGGCTTCTATGAAGTCGAACGGGAGGATGACGCCTATTTCTACGTAAGACAGTACGTGCCGATCAAGGTGGAGCCGCCGGCACCGGACGCCACCTATACGACGGAAGTTTCCCCGCCAGCGTCGGATGCCTTCTCCTGGCAGCCATTCGATGCAGGCCTGCCGCGTGCCGGACAGTGGCGCGATAATTTCGCCGTCGCCGACATGAATGGCGACGGTTTTCCCGATCTCATATTCGCGCCTGCGCGCAAGACCCTGGCCAAGCCAGCCGTTTTTCTCGGCAATGGCAAAGGCAAATGGACGCTGTGGACACAAGCGCGCTATCCGGCCGCACCCTACGACTACGGCGGCGCGGCGGCAGCGGACTTTAACGCGGACGGCAAGCAGGACATCGCCCTCGGCATGCATCTGCTCGGCTTTGCTGCGCTGACCGGTGACGGCAAAGGTGGGTTCTCCGACTACAGCGCAGGTTTGCCGCGCAAGAAGAGCGGCGAGAGTCCGACGCTTTCCTCGCGCAAGATACTTACTTACGACTGGAACGGCGACGGCAAGCCGGCGCTGGTCGTACTGAACGAACATATGGGCGTCGATCCGGTCCGCGGCGTGCACGATGGCGTCGTCGTTTTTCGCAACGACAAGGGAACGTGGACCCCTGTTTCCAACGAGACGCCGCTGCAACGCGCCGTCCTGATGGCGGTCGATGCCTCGATGAAAAAGCTGGCGCTGATCGAAGCGCCGACGCCGCTAGATGCCGTACGCATCAGCGAGCGCAAGGGCGGTGCGTGGAACCTCCACGACGTGGCGGGCTTCCCGCACGGGGCGTTGCTGACCGCATTCGCAGTCGCCGACGACCGCGGCGGCGCGAGCGCCTCCACCTTCGTCGTTTCGTACCGCCTGTACATGCAGGGGGCGTGGTGGACCTATATCGACCTGGTCGCGCAGCGCGAAGGCCGCTGGCAGCGATTGCCGTTGAGCGCGCAGCGCGGTGCGGCCGGAGTGACCGCGCTGGCCTTCGCCAAGTTGCGCCCGGGCGACTTTCACGACATCGTCATGCTCGATGAGAAGGGCGAAGCGGCAATACTGCGCCAGACCGGCCCCGGTACGTATACGCGCGACCACGGCCTGCCGACCCCGTCCTGGCGTGCCGGTTGCCAGGGCTACGGCTTGCAAACGGTTGATCTGGACAAGGACGGAATCGACGAAGTCGTTGCTTCCTTCGCCGGCGAGGCAAGCGCATCGACTCAAACCAACGATTGCGTGTCCGGCGGCGCGATCCAGGCGTTCAAGATTTCGTCCAAGCACTGATCCGCGCGCGGCGATGCCATCGAATCCGCAGCTACAGCGGAGGCGGCTGTTGCAGGCGTCCGTCGCGCAACTGCGATTCCCGTTCCTTCACTTGTTCGAGCAGCGGCTCGCGTATCGATTTTGGCAGCGTGGCAATCGCTGCCGGATTCGCCCAGGCCGTGCGCAGGAACGCCGCGGTCGCGCCTTTCTCGTCACCACGGATGCCGCGCGCGCGCCCGAGATTGATTGTGAGTTCCGGTCGCTCTCCCGCAGCAATGGCCGGCTCGAGTAAGGCGATCGCTTCCGCACCGCGCTGCAGAAGCAGCAACGCCACCGACGCGGTTTGAATCGGACGTGGATCGCCCGGCAGCCCCGATATGGCTTGCTGCGCCAGGCGCAGCGCGTCCTGAGTCGAGGACACGGCAGCGCCGCCCGTCACCGCACCGCCGAGCACGCCTTCGAGGCGGCCGTTGGCTTCGGCCAGCGTCCATTCCGCACGATAGCGCGGGAATTCCGGCCACAACAGCAAAGCCATGGATGGCGTGAGCGCGATGCGGATAAGCCATTTCATCGCAGCACCTCCCGTGGCAGCGCGATCAGACGCCAGGCGCGTCCTGCGCAAAGCAGAAGCACGCAGGCGGTGAACGGAATGTGCGTCGGAAACCAGCTGAGCGCGACGATCATGCCGGTGGCGCCAATCGCAAGCAAAACTTGTTGTTCCAAAGTTGGCTCGCGTTGCGATGCGAGTTTGGCGAACAGCGCCACGATCGCGCCGAGAAAAAGCAACAACGCCGGAATGCCCGACTCGGCAGCAAATTGCAGATAATCTTGGTGCGCGTAAACGAAGCTCGCCTCCGTGGGCGGATTGAGCCGTTCGCGTATCCGCAATTCCGCGGCGAGGCGATGGGTTTGCGCTTCCGCGGCAAAGGTCCCCGGGCCGAATCCGGTCAGCGAATGTTCCGTCGCCATATCGCTGGCAGCGATCCAGGCGCCGAGGCGGTACGTCGTCAGCTGCTGGTAGCTCGATAGCGGCAACGCGCCCCAAGTGGCCGCGCGCAGCGGCGCAATCAACACCGACAGCGTGCCCAGTGCGAGCACCCCGGCTATGCCGGCGAGCAGCCAGCGCATCCGCCAACGCACCACGACGATGACCAAGAGTGCGGCGATAAAGCCGACGAGGGCGGTCTTCTGCTGATTGAGCAGCATGACCCACAGGCCGAGCGCGGCGATCAATATGAATCCAACACGCATTGCTCGCGAAGACACGTTCACCGCGCAGGCGACGCAGGCCGCCGCCATCATCGCGCAGGCGAGTGCAACATAGCCTTCGTTGCCGAGCAGTGCGCCCGTGGCGAAGCGGCCGCCAAGTTGGGCGATCGGCAGAAATTCCATGCCGCCGCTTTGCGCCAGAGAGATCAGCGCGTTCGTCACGCAGGCGATGAGGAATACGATGAACAAGCGTTTCCCGGCCGCGTCATCGAGCAGGCGCGAGGCGCCGATGATCGCGAACAGGGCCATGATCAAGAAGCGGCGCAGGCTCGGCCAGGCGAGTTCCGGGTGCGGCGATGCAAAAGTCGACAGCAGCACGCAAAGCACGCCAACGATGACGGCGGCGGCAATCCATTTCGCTTCCTTCGACCACGCTCGCCAATCCGGCACCGGCGCGCGCCAGAGCAGTGCGGTGGTAGCGAAGACCGCACCCGCCAGCACGCAAAGCCGTTTGGGCGCGTCGAACGCGGCGTCGGCAAACGGATCCACCGCCCAGGCCGCCCCGCACAGCGCGACGGCGACGGTCAACCAGGCGATGGTCTGCAGCCGCAATTGCGTTGTCGGGATGGCGGGTTTTGCTGCGCCGATATCGACTCGCTTGGCATCGCGACGACGGCGGCGCGTGGAGAACGAACGGGATGACGCCAAGGAAAGCCTCTTCGGTAAGAATTGGGAACCAGGGTGTAGTAGCTGTCGTCGCGACGACACTCACAGGAAAGTCGACGCGCCTTCGCTCTCCGGGCCGCCGAAAGCGCGCCAGATCATCGGCATGGACACCAACTGTATCAGCCCGCACGCCAGCCACGCGACCGCGCCGGCGAGCATGCCCAGACGCGGCGTCAGCGTGATCAGCAGCGCGATTTGCACGAGCAAGATTAGCGTATTCAGCGCGCCGATCGTCGCGTTGCGGTGGCGGTTCAACAGCAGCAGGCTGGCGGGCGCGAAGACCGCGTTCATCGCCATCGCCAGCATCAGCAGGCGAAAGGTGGGCGCACCTCTGGCCGCGAGTTCGGGATTGTGCAGCCACAGACTCAACGCGGTCGCCGGAAATGCGGCGAGCAGCAGACTCGGCAACACGATCAGACCGCACGACAGCATCAGCATCGATGCGGCGATGCGATGCGGCGCTGACGCGGTGGCGAGACGCGGCAGATACGCGCGCTGGATCGGCATCTGCAGGCTGAACAACGTCAGCATGGGAACGCCGATCAAAAAATACAGACCGTAATCGGGCCCGGGCAATGACAGAGCAAGATAACCACGGTCGATCTGCGCCGTGGCAAAGCCGAGCATCGCGGCGATCGCATAGCCGAGCGCATCGTGAGGACGCTGCGCCGGCGCATCGACGAACACCGCCGAGGAATCACCGCGCACGCGTCGATAGTTGAGCGCGAACTCGATCACCGCGACGAGCGCGAATGCGGCCATATAGGCCGTCGCGCTTGCGCTCCACGTCATCAGGAAGATCAATGCCACGGCATGTTTGGCAAGAGTGAACCCGGCGAGGCGCAGATTAGCCAGACGCTGACGTTCGAGGCCGTTCCAGTAGCCGATGGCAGCGTTGTTGCTGAACTGGAACAGGAACTGTACCAACGCGAGACATAGCGCTCGCAGGATGTCAGCGGAGATCGGCTCGGCGTGGAACCGACGATATTCGGCGACCGATGCGAGTGTCGCGAGGCCGACGACGAACACGACGGCAGCGGTGCCGGCGTAGATACGCAGAAAGCGCCGATACGCGGAAGGCGCCTGCGCGCCGACGGCGGCGCGCGCGACATCGCGCAGCATCAGCGGACCCACGGCCATGTCCAACAAAAACAGAAAACCCTGCAGGGTTAGGCAAAGCGCAACGTTGCCCCACACGGCCGTGCCGAGTAGCCGCAGATACAGCGGCACCACGAAGACGGGGATCAAGGCGAGGAAGCCGATATACCCGTAGTTCGAGAGCAGATTGTCGATCAATGGCCGGGTCGGCGGTCGGGGCAAGCGCATCGGATTCCTTGCCTACTCCGAATAGTGCGCGGTGCCGGTCTTTCCTTCGCGCGGCCGACGGCTGCCGCTGCACAGACGCAGAACGCGCACGGCGCGGCTGCGGTCGCGCGTGGCCAGATAGTGCAGTGCGACCAGGATGAAAAACGACACGATTTGAAATGCCGACGGCAGGTGCAAATAGGCCGCCAGCAGCGCCAACAGACCGAGCAGCAGAGAGGCGGCTCCCATGGCCAGCGAAGCACGTGTCGGCGAATAGCCGGCGTCCATCATCAAATGATGCAGATGATCGCGATCCGCGTGAAACGGAGAACGGCGTTGCCTTAGACGACGCAGGACGACGACGCAGGCGTCGATCATCGGCAACGCGAGGAACCACGGCGCGAATAGCGTGCTGTACGACGATGTCGTCGTCTGCGAAATGCGCACGACCAACCAAGCCAAACCGAAGCCGACGATGGCGCTGCCCGAATTGCCGAGAAAGACCTGAGCCTGCGACAACCAGGGGTGGCGCAGATTCATCAGCAGGAAACCGGCCGTGACGCCCATGAAAAGCACGATACGGTCGCGCAATGCCTCGTTGCCGGTCAGCGCGCAAACCGCGGCCAACAGAATGAGTGACGCCAGCCCGAGACAGCCGGCGGCGCCGTCGATGCCGTCGATCATGTTCATCGCATTGATCATGCCGACGGTGACGAGCACGGTGAATGGCACGGAAAAGACGCCGAGAGGAATCGATGCCGGATCGGTCGCCGGGCCGATGGATTCGATATGCACGCCGCCCAGAGTGACCATCAACACGGCGACGCAGAATTGCGCGAACAGCCGCACCGCCCACGGTAGATCGTAGAGATCGTCGAGCGTGCCGACGACGAGCAGGACGACGAAGCCGATGCCGAAGGCGAGCACCGTGTCGGACGCCAGCGGCATGATCGGGAGAGTGAGTAGCACAGCGAGCAGCATCGCCAGGCCGCCGGTGAATGGCGTCGCTGTGGGATGGTCTTTGCGCCCGTGCGGCCGGTCCAGCCAGCCGAGGCGATGGGCGAGCGGACTCAGCAGACGGATCGCCAGGATCGTGACTGCCGCCGCCGCGAAAAATCTTGCGAAGCCGAACAGCCAAGGCTCAGCCATATCCCACCGAAATTCGATTCCCCTGCCGCCTATAGTAGTCCCACGAATGCCGATTGCGGACTATTCCTCGCGGTTTCCCGCGTGATCGCCTATTCCTGCGCGTTGCGCGATGCTAGGCTTAGCATTCTGCTGCAATGCGGGATGCGTAGAGCGAAGAGTTTTTGAGGTATTCCATGATTTTGATGATCGACAACTACGACAGCTTCACTTACAACCTCGTCCAGTACCTGGGCGAGCTCGGTGAGGACGTGCGCGTGGTGCGCAACGACGAGTTGACGGTGGCGGAAATCAAGAAGCTC